>Ga0074044_10000659_pt1 | contig 32456 bp, 32 predicted proteins | sample BogForMeECP23OM1_FD_94443 | JGI IMG/M metagenome (GOLD analysis project Ga0074044, IMG submission 94443) | Bog forest soil microbial communities from Calvert Island, British Columbia, Canada - Bog Forest MetaG ECP23OM1 | ecosystem: Environmental > Terrestrial > Soil > Wetlands ...
AGCACAAAGATGGGAAGTGAAGCATTAGCAAGCTGGGCTGTTCCTTGGCATTCCGAAACTGAAAACTGAAAGGGCTGGGTCAGCTTCAATGTCGTTGCAGCATCTCTGAATACTTCCGAGAAGGGGCAGGATCGTGAATCCAAAGAGTTTCTCAGCGGACGCGCTACTTATAATCACAGGTTCGATGGGATCAGGTAAAACTGCGGTGCTGTTCGAGGCATCTGACGCTTTGGCTTCTCGGAATATCCCTCATGCCGCAATCGATTTGGACGCGCTCGGAACGGCACATCTCCCAGCGAGTGTTCAGATCGAGGGGCTAATGTACCGCAATCTTCGATCTGTCTGGGAAAACTACGCGCAGGTCGGTTTGAAGCGACTCCTGCTGGCGCGAGCAATAGAAACCCATGAAGAACTGGAGTGCTGCCGGGAAGCTGTAAGCGCCGAGAACGTGGTTGTTTGCCGACTGAATGCCAGCATACAAACAATGCGGGAGCGCGTTCAAAGCCGCGAGATGGGCGCATTGCAGACGAGCTTCGTGGCTCGTGTGGCGGAACTGAACTCTATACTCGACCGCGCCCGTCTGGAGGATTTTGCCCTGAGCAACGATAATCGGACTGTCACGGACACGGCCCTCGAAATGCTTTCTCGTTCAGGATGGCTTTGAAATGCGTTCCTTGAACCGTTCGTACACGGCTGGTAGCTCAATCCCGAATTTTTTGCACAAAGCGGACACGTCTCGAAAATCCTTGTCTCTGAGATCATAGCCGGAGTGAAACTTGACCATCCATTCCGGCGAAATGCACCGAACGGCTTGGCCGTCTATGTTTCCGGTTCCTGTCAGGGATGCAGCCGGATACTTTTCTCCTTTTTCTGGCGGGCCGTATGTTCCGTCTCCTTGGTCGTCTAGCACGATGACATGGACATCAATCTCTCCGCCGTTTTCATCACCCATGACAAGATTCCAAGGTCGGGCTTCTTCGAGTTTTATGTCGATGTAACCTCGTGCTTGCAGGAGGTGACGGAGCACCGGAACATCCTTCTTTTGAATAGCAATGTCCAAGTCCTCGTGTGGCCGGGTTTGCTCACCAAGTAGAGCATCAACGCCCCACCCACCGTCGATCCACAGTCCGACGCCCGACTGCGTGATGGTTCTGTAAAACTCAACGACATCAACTGAGTTCACGTTCACCACCGCAGTATTCTTGGCCTACAGGTCGTCTCCGAGCCCAGCGCAACGATGTCAATTCATGCGTTTGCATCAAGAGTATGTCTTTATGATTTTGAAAAGGCGTGACCGATGACATCTCGATTCGTCTCCGCAAAAGCAACCGATACTCAACGGGGTTCTTTCCGCTACTCTTGCGATAAACTCCACAGCTTGCCTCCCAACAGCAGAGGACAGAAGTTCGCGCTCGTAGCTATCGAAGAATGATTTTCGGACGACAGGATCATCCCAGTCACGGCCCTTGAAACGTCCAAGTAGCTTCAGGCTGGGAGCCAAAACAGGAAGCCACACGTCAAAGTATCCGTCCTGTGTCCATCTTGATTTTGGTACCCCTCGCGGTGGTCTTCTGGTTGTGCCTATCCGGAGCCCCTGTCCTCGCCTGCGTGGAGCACCTATCTGGAATGTTGAGAGCCGGAGAGTCTTCTTCATGACTTACTCCCTAGACACCTAATTCGGATGCCCCAGAAACGACCCATTCTGCAACTACGCCATGAGCGTTGAGGGCACTCGGTCCAGAATCTTAGGCCATTTACTCTCGAATGGCTCCACATCAGAAATAGCAAGCGCCGCGTGAAAGGAATCCGGTTTCCGTGGTCGGACGAAGTTATTCTTAGAAAGATATTCCGAATAAGTGCGAACCAAAAGATTTTGTAGCTCTTTCCATTCGAGAATGAAAAAGCGGTCCTGCCCCGTCTTTTTGAGGACAACGAGTACACACATTAGTTCTGGAAAGGGTTCCTGTTGCGGTACCCCGAGAATCTGACGCCTGCCATCCTCGTCCATGTGAGCGTCCAGAAACTTCCGAATGTCAAACTGCCATGCGTGGCCGTTGATCGCCTTTACCTGAACCGCCACATGTCCGCCGCTCTGACCGGACGCGATGATGTCGTAATGCGGGACGTTTCCAGCAAATGGTGTGGCGAGGAGGCCGCGACGGCACAATTCCGCCGCCACTAGAAATTCGCCGACTGCGCTCGTCAGTTTGGTAGCTTGACCCGTCGCCATGATTGAAAGTTATCAGCAACACAGCCGCGCGTAAAGAAGCAACCATGACGAACGTCCGCTGTGTCATGAGGTTGGTATGCGGCTCTCAGTTTATTGCTTGAGGACTCAATACCGATAGGAGCATGCTCTGGGGCGAGAGGTGTGCACTGGATGTGGGTCGCAGGCATCGACGGTTGCCGTGGCGGCTGGGTCAGCTTCAGAGTTGATCTGGCGTCTCTGTGCACTTCGGTCGAACTCATCGATCTCCCGTCGATGTTGAGCAACAAGCCTGACGACCCAGCGATTCTCGCCATCGATATACCCATTGGACTGCTGGACAGTCCCAGAGCATGTGACAAAGCAGCGCGAAGACTCTTGGGGCAGCCACGCGGCACCAGCGTGTTTGCCGCGCCCTGCCGGGCGTCCCTTGCTGACAAGAATCACGCCGCCGCCAGTGCCACGAACTGCCACATCACGGGAAGAGGCTTGAGCCAGCAGGTTTGGGGATTCGCTTCAAAGATCAAGCAGGTGGATGACGCTATCTGGCCGGAGTGCCAGAAGTGGGTGTTTGAAGTTCACCCGGAGGTCTGCTTTTGGGCGCTGGCCGGAGAACGCCCAATGGCGCACGGGAAAAAGACGAAAGCTGGTGTTAACGAGAGGCTTGATTTGCTCTGCTCCGTCTTCTCGGACATTGCACACCATCTACAAGATCGACCACCCAATGTCGGGAAGGATGACCTGCTCGACGCAGCGGTCGCGGCGTGGACGGCGCTGAAAATCTGGAGACGTGAAGCACAACAGGTGTGCGAACCTGAACGAGACGCCCGTGGGTTGGAGTCCACGATCTGGTACTGAGAGGTCGTGAAAGCGTTTCTGGACTGTCTCGATTCCTAACTGGTTTCTGTTCCAATACTGGGAGCGACCAATCCCTTATTCTTTCTGAGATACGCGAGTGCCCATTCCTGAATGTTGTAGGCGACTGCTATCTGTTCCCTGCGCAGCACATCTGGCCTGTAAAGTATCCCGTCGTCAGCGAGTCCTTGTGCTGCTCCCAAGTCGGGTGCAGAGTGCAAAATGCGAGAGCGAACCTCGTCCTCAATGTAGGGCGATAGAATCCTTCTTTCGTCAGCCGTGAGTGCATGGAGACGCCGTCGCCTCTTCTCCTCTGCTTGATGTGCGGACCACGCTTGATGGCATCGTTTGGCAAACCAAATGAGTGCCGTAACCACAATCCACGTCGCAGCGATAATGAATCCTAAACCCACAAGCCCTCGGTAATCCGTAATTGCAGCGGACAAGCCAAGTTTCGCGAGCATGCGGTCACTAGCGAGCAAGAGGAAGAGGGTCGCAACAAAGAGAAAGAGTGACGAAGCGATAGGAAGCGGTTTCGTGATGATTTCGTAGAATTTTGCCCAGTCGTTCATCTTGGGGGCAATGCTACCACGCGGGGAGTAGGTGCGATATCCAGTGCAATATGGTTGACATCTTGTTGCGGCACCTGTTTCAATCCGTACCAGAACCAGCATGGATTTACTTGTCACCATAGTAGCCCTTCTGGTTGCCGTCTATGCAGTTATTCCCCGCGAACGGCAACTAGACCTAACACTCAAAATTGATTTCATCGATTGGGTCGTAATCCTGTTGGGTTTTCTGGGCGTTTTTTACCTTGAGTTCTACGACTTTGCGTTGGCACACGGTTGGGTATTCAAGAGGCCTTGGCCAGAAGGCATCACTCCGAGAAACACCACGTATCTAATCATGGTGGCAGTAACGCTCTTCCTCTGGTTGCGAGTACGATTCGCTGTTTTAACCGCAAGGAAGATTCGGAAGTTCCGAGAGTTGGTGGAAGAGTTGTATTGGACAGAGAGCTATGGTGAACTCCTGACGTTGCTTCAAAAGCATCTGAAAGAACTCTTCAAAATCTACTGCTTGGATTTCCCTCTGGCCCGAGTTCGCTATCGCCTTGAATCGTTGATAAGGCCGCGATTTGACTTTGCGCTCATTGAAAAAATGGAAGCCGCCCTTAAGGAAGATGTATCGCCAGACACGAACAAGCAAACTGCCAGACAACGTCGTGCACAGCCTCTCTTCCCAGTCACACGGTCGCTGGTACCACTCTTGGTGAAATTCTTGCCAAAGTACGAGAAAACCCAACAGGTCGCTCAGGACATTATTCGTACTGTTCTGCTTTCGCGCCGATTCGTGTCGGCCCTTGCAAGAACTCGCCCGTACTTTGGTCTTGAGGTCATTCGTGAGTCAGCACGTTGTCAAGAGCGGTTCGATTTTGTGGATGCTTATCTGAAAGAGCTAGTCCGTGATTCCAGTAGTGTCTTTTACGCAGAATTGTTCAACAACCAAAATTGCAGCCAACACCGTTACTATCTATCGGATTCCAATCGACTCTTGCATTTCTTCTTATCCGATGCCAAGGTTGCGTACGACAACGGAATCTATAAGCCAATTGGGGATTTCGCCGTTGCTTACCTAGATGAACTCGCGCGAGACCATGGCGCGGACCCTTACAACAGAGCTATGGGCGATTTCGAAAAAGTTGGAGCATGGCAGTCTCCTATTTTCACAAGCATTCGGTTTTTCGACATCATGGTCAAAGAGGCCCTGTTTCAGGGGATCGAATGGCACATGTGGCTGTACTACATGCCGCTTCTTGTAGAAGGCATGGCTCGCAATTACAGGGTTGATGACCCGCTGGCTGACCCGGACGACGAATGGCCAATCCGCTACAGCTTTCTTTTGTATCAGTCATTTTCAGCCATGCGCGATTGGATAATGGCAATTGAGGACGTGCCACAGACCCAAGCCAACGTCAAACTGAAATCAACGAGGGCAGACCATGAGAATGGCAACATACCCAAGAGCAGCATCCTTGCTCTCTCTGAGTGCTCACGCTTCGTTTTGGAGTCGGACTACATCGGCAGTCGCCAAAAACAGTATTTGATGAACATGGTCTTTGAAATGTATTTTGACCTTCGTTCATCAAAGGATTTTGAAGAATATGCTGTTGCACTCCGAACGGCCGTCTCTCAAGGTGGCTTTTTTCGACGGAGGGCCGATGGGAAGTTTCGAACTGCCCTCATTGGCGCTTTTTCGGAGAACAAGAGTGAGTATCTTATCAAGCATGCCGACGCACACGTATATGAATTAGAGGCAGCACTTCACTAATCTCGGGCGTGAGCACTGTTCCGTATCAACCGGACCGGACAGAAACTTGGAACTAGTCTGTGGGACTTGCGTTTCCCGCGTGTTGTTTCAAGATTGCCCTGAAGTCTTCAAAGCATGTTTGTAGCAGCGGCTCAAGTTCTTCGATGTGAAAACACTCTCTCTGTAGGTCCAAGACATTGAGTAGGATGGTGTGCGCTGTGATTATCACTTCGTCGGCTCGGTTTCGTTGCGCAGCACTATCGAATATTAGCCCTTCGTCTCTGGCGGCGGCATCTGCGTCGAGTCGAGAAAATATTGCGCCCATTGTAGTGTGAAACTCCCGAGTCGGAAGGTAGTACGCCGGAACAATTAAGCGCCATAAGTCTTCCGATTCACGGGCCATGCTGACAACATCCGCTCTGCTCCATGTGTGATTCAAGCGAGTTGTCCTGCAAGTTTTGCAATCCGGAATCATAAATTGATCTTTGACAGCCTCGAAATCCCGCTTTATTTTCTCGGTTTGTTCCTGCGAGAAAATGTCACGACCCATGCTCGATTGAATTGCGAATAAGAGTTTGTGGTCTGTTACCCGGTGGAATGCCAAAAAGTTGCCGACTTCGGCCGGATGTGTGAACAAATATCGTGCAGTTACGGCCCGCTCGTACAAGCCTCGTACCAGTTTTTGTGCCCCTATGCCGTATCCGTTTCCACACAACAATAGAATCTCCATGAATTCTTCGACGGCAAGTCGCCCGAGGAAATAAATGGTCCGCTCTGTCGGTCCCGTTGTTTGGTGAGTCCGCTGAAATGCGGTGTCGATAGCTTTGGTAATATTCCCGAATTTCCGCGTGAACTCTGAATGCCTGCCTGCGAATGCACTCCATTCTTCCCGGAATCCATATTCGACTGAAAAAGAGTTATCTTTCGGATTGGGCTGCTGAATCTCCATCGCGATTTCTCCGTTCTGAAAGGCAAGCTTAGCATGGCATGTAGAACGGGGAAGAATGGGCACTGGGACAATCCACGAGATCAATTGTTGAGAGAAGTGTTGTATACGATTGTCGGGTGAACTGCCGGAGTAATTGAAGGAGAGACTGGTGGTTCAGATTCTTTATTCTTAGACTCGCAAGATTCGCAAAAATCGTACCAGCAATTTCAGCGACTTACGCCTCCTACGCAAACCCCCTTTTGAGCCACAACGGTTCTAAAGAACTTAGAGAATCCGCTTCTCAGGTTGAGGAAAGCGGCTAAACCCGACTCGATTCGTTTGGGGAAGCTCCAGTACCCAAGTTATTGGGTACTGGAAAACCCGGAAGCATGTCTGGTATACACTGAGATTTGGCTTCCGATGATTTATCTAATCGGTGTTGAACACAGGGTTCAGAGCATACCAGTGGGCGGAGAGGAGACTGCCGACCAAAACAAATATCGCCTTTGTCTTGAGCAAGCGATCCAACAATATCAGCCCACAGTCGTCGCGGAGGAATACAGTGAGGACGCACTAAAGAGATCAGAGCTTTTGGGAAATCGACCTCAAGAATTCTTTACCAGAAAAATCACGACGGCGAGAAATGTGAAACATGTTCTTTGTGACCCCGATCTGAAGACAAAATATTCAATGGGCTATCAGGAACGTACAGGTTGGGCAATGCAGATTTCTCGACTCTCGATGCGCGACTCGCGGTTAGATCGGAGGCTTCTTCCCGCAGCATTGGAGGTTCTAAAGGATTTCCCGCTTCGTGAAAAGTACTGGTTACGACAGTTGAAAGATGTCTTGGGGCAGGAAGTCGTATTTGTCTGCGGCGATTACCACGTGGATACCTTCGGAGTTCGGCTGAAAGACAACGGAATTCCATTTCAAGTTGTGGAACGGCAAATCGGAATGCCTGCGGAGTTGATCGAGGAATCGGAGCAGATCAAAGCGTATATTGAACGCAACTCAGAATACGTCGAACATGTCTTTCAGGAAATTCTAAAACTAAACTCTGGAAAGATTCGGCCCCTTTTTACCTTCGATGAGGAAGAAAGCGGCCCCGCGCCAAGCGACAGGGAGACGAACTTTAGTTGAATCTAATTGAGTGGGGGCAATTTCATTCTCCCTTCTTCATGCTGCGATCATCTGACGCTGCTTCGAGTCACGGACAACACGTACGACACTGGCGCGGCTGATACGGTATTTCTTCGCAACGTCGGTCAGCGACATTCCGGCGAGGCGATCGCGGACGAGGGCATTGCGGTCAACGCTGAGGGGAGCACGACCAAGCCGCCGCCCCTCCATCTTGGCACGGCGCATCCCCGCCCGGATTCTCTCTACAATGAGCGACCGTTCCAGTTCCGCGATGCTCCCGACCATGGTGAGAAACATCCGACCCATCGGACCGCTCGTATCGATAGATTCTCTGGCGCTGATGAATTCCGTATGGACGCTGTTCAGTTCATCCACGATTTCCAGAAAGTTCTTGGTGCTTCGGGCGATACGGTCGAACGCCGCCACCAATACGACGGAAAACTCTCCTCGCCGGGCATCAGCCATCATGGCGTCGAGACCGGGACGCTTTGCCTTGCTTCCCGAGATTCCCCGGTCGCAGTATTCGCGGACGACCTCGAAGCCCCTCTGCGCTGCCAGCTTTCGCAGGTCGTAAAGCTGCGTCTCCAAGTGCTGGTCCGGCGTGCTGACTCGGGCGTACAGGACGGCTCGTTTCATAGCTTTTCTCCTTTTTTCATCATCGAAAAACCTGTCGTGACGGGATTCTCTTGCTGGCAAAACGGGCACCGCTTGGGACGCCCATAACTACGAATTGTCGCCAAGGGCTGGCTCTCGCAGGCAAAGCTGAAAAGACCACGCCGTTCATCGACGGCTTCCACAAAATGAAGCAAGTGAGAAGAACTTTTGCTGACATCGGTCATTTCATCGTCTTCACAAGTGCCGTCGTTGGAGTCTACGTTTCGCATGTTCGCAGACCGAGTACTCGGCGCTGAAAAGCCCAAAGCTGTCCTGCACGGCGGATAACAAATTCCCGATCTGGTCATCGGAGCACCCAGTTAAACGTTCTCCAAGTAGTGCCCCGATCCATAGCGTCTTAAGTCGTTCGAGCAGATCGTTCGATGCCGCCAACTTCCGTTGATATTCGAACAGTTCCTCAACGGAAAGCTCGTCTGGAGACAAGTGCTTCAAATACCCCTCTACTCTTAGTGTACAGAGCAGTGGGGGAAATCGACTAGAAATGGCCTCTTTGTTTTGAAAAAAACTTTCCTCAAAAGTAGTCGATTTCCCCCTTGCCTCCGTACACTAGGAGTAGGGAATCGAATTGGAGCTACTGAACGAATGCTATCGAGACCAGATTTTTGTTTCCGATTGAACAATACGTTCATCCCTGAGATCACCATTCAGCGAGATCAGGCCGGGGAACTCCAAATCGCCGTCCACGACCCTGAGGTCGGCTGGTTCACTGTCGATAACAGGCCGGATTTTGTCCTCGAATACAGGGACGAGACGGCGTGGGAATTGCTTCCTTTGGACCTTCGCCGGGCATCGGTGGATAAATGCTGGAACCGGACTACGCCGCAAGAGCTTATCGGAATCCTGTGGGTCGCAGGCGTGGTCAAGTGAGTAGCGGAAATTAAGGAGGAAATGATGGACAACCGCAAGATGAACCAATTGGCTGACGACGTTCACCTAATCGCCGTCCCGTTCCGTTGGGTCGGCGAAACACTCAAGCTTTTGTTCTTCATTCTCGCCCTGCCTGTAGTGTTCGTTCTTTCGGTCATCTATTGGCTCATCACGGGAACGCCAATCATGAGCCCGGACGAAGTTTGGCTAACCAAGATTCTCCTGACCATCTTCAGCCCGTTCATCGCAACAGTAATCTGTATATTTCACAAGCATTGGCGGCGAATGAGAAACCCAGAATATAGAAACCCGATTCCGGCTCCCGTGGTGTTTGTCATCACGTTCGTTCTTGTGCTCGCATTTGTAAAATGCAATTTCTATTTTGGCTGGGACTTTTACAGCAGGTAGTGAGGACGCATGACAACAAAGAATTCAGATCGCGCACCGCATCTCGGAATTTTTTGGCTGATCGATGGCAAGCTGATCATCGACAGTTCGCCACTGAGCGAGGCCGAGCGTTATGGGGACTGTATGACATACCCCGGCGGCCATGTTCATGTCTGGGCAAAGTTCGAGTGCAGTGGACGAGTCCCTCAAGGCTCGCAGTACGAGGAATATCCTCGCGGGAGAGTGACGTTCGACACAAAGAATGAGAGCTTTATGATACTGGCTGACCAGTGCATTCTCATTCGCAAAGACATGATCGCTCAGATCAAAAAAGCCCTCCATCTGCCCAAGAAAGTGCAGCTAGACACCGATTCGCACTATAGGTGCCCCCATTGCTTGCGAGGTAAGAAGACCAATGAGGACGAAGACTGGGGGGAGTAGGTTGGGCTTGGAAGCAGCAAAACACACACCGACTTAACGCTGATGCTCATCGCCAAATCAAAATTCGTTGCCGGGTCGCAATGTCTCAAGCGACTGTACATGATTGTCCACTCGCCTGAACTGGCAGCGCAGCCGGACGAAGTGGACCAGTCGATCATTGAGCAAGGGCGAGAGGTTGGTCTGCTGGCCCAGCGGATGTCTCCGGGCGGCGTAGCCGCCGAGTCCAGAGACCGAGAACAGGCGGTTCGAGCGACTCGGGAATTGATCGACAATCCGGAGATTCCAGCGATCTTTGAAGGCGCATTCGAGCACCGGGAAGTTTTCGTCCGAGTCGATATACTCCAGCGCCGTCCAGATCAACGCTGGCGGCTGATCGAAGTTAAATCGACAACCGACGTAAAGGAGCATCATCTTGACGACGTTGCGATCCAGCACAGGGTGGTGACCCGCTCTGGAGTCGATCTGGCGGCATCGTGTTTGGCGCACGTGAATCGAGAGTACGTTTACGAGGGCGGCCCCATCGACGTACATCGTTTCTTCAAAATCAGGAACCTGACCCGGCAAGTCGAGAGATCGCAGCCCGAAATCACGACCCGGCTTCGGTCGGAATTCCGAATCCTCGCCATGCCTGAGGCTCCTGACATTGCCCCCGGAAGGCAGTGCAGCCACCCAATCACTTGTGAGTTCTTCGACTGTTGCAACCCTCCGCTGCCTGACGATCACATACTGCGGCTTCCAAGAGTTCATGCGAGCACGGTGGCGAAGCTCGCTGCATTGGGCGTCCAATCCATTCATGACATCCCGGAGGACTACCCGCTCTCGGGTCGGCTCCGTCGTGCGTGCACCTGCGTGCGAACGGGAACGCCTTGGTTCGGTCCCGAAATCAAGGGCGAGTTAAGGGCGCTAGAATACCCGCTGTACTACATGGACTTCGAGACAGTGAACCCGGCGATTCCTCGGTTTGCAGGGATGCGCCCGTACGATCTCATTCCTTTCCAATGGAGTGTGCATTTGCAGCGGCAGCCGGGCTCAGCGCCCGAGCACTTCGAATTCTTGGCAACCGACACAAGCGATCCCCGTCCGGCGTTCATCTCGGCGTTATGCGATGCCCTCGGTGACCGGGGCAGCATCGTGGTGTACCACCAGCAATTCGAATCCCAGCGACTCTGCGATCTTGCCTTGTGGCTGCCTGAGTTCTCGAAGCGGATCAAGAAGATTCAGGATCGACTCTCGGACTTGTTACCCGTGATTCGGAATTACGTCTATCATCCAGCATTTGGCGGTTCGTACTCCTTGAAATCAGTGCTTCCGGCATTAGTTCCCAAGATGGCGTACGAAGGAATGGCAGTGGCGGACGGGCAGGCTGCCGGACTAGCTTGGGAGTCGCTCGTGCGCGGTGGATTGGATCGGGACGAGAGTGACAGGATACGGAAGGCACTGCTGAATTACTGCGGACAGGACACTCTGGGGATGGTAAGGCTCGTAGAAAAACTTGGGACTGTCTCGGCGTAATTTAGCATTCGCAACCGCTTTCAACCTCCTTCGCAACTCAACTGAACTCTCACGGTCAAGCCTTTCGTCTCGAATCACACCACTCGCATTGCGTTTTCGAGACGAAGCAAGATATGGAACTCGCGGCGGTCCCATTAACTTGATATGATGCCTTCCAAGTAACCGCCTTGCGGCTTGAAGTGGTTGTTCGGCGCTGGGTAGTTGGATTGGCTCGCCGGACTCGCTCAAGGTTCGCTCTCGACCAAGCCGATCTGCTCGATTCAGTCTGCATGGCGGACTTCGGTCAAAGCAATGGACAATCGCTTTTTTGAGCAGCCGATTCTCAACTCGCCTTACGATCTGCCTGAGCAACATTGGGAACTCGATCCTCAGGGACAGCCAACCCAGCGCATCATCGAAACTCGTCGCAAGGCCGAATTCATCACTCCAATCCCGAAACCCAAGAAGCAGAAGCAAACGGGTTCTTTCGTCTTTGATGAAGGCAAGGGCCTCTCAACGCAGAAACAGCAGTACGACCCCACGCCGATCATCAACGAGTTGCGCTATCAGGTTGACCAGTGGCGCAAGCTATCGAATCCGAGCGACTGGCTTGTAACTCCGGAGACCGCGACGCTTCTCCAGCATTGGCGGCAGTTCAAGTTCAACAACATTCGACCGTTCTTTTGCCAAGTCGAGGCCGTCGAAACCCTAATTTGGCTTACGGAGGTGGCTCCGAAGCTAGGGAAGGCGGGGAAGCGGTTTCTTGAGCACCTGACCAACGCTAACCGAGACGCCAATCCCGAACTTTCTCGACTGGCGCTGAAGCTTGCTACTGGTGCCGGAAAAACCACGGTGATGGCGATGATCATCGCGTGGCAGACTATCAACGCGATTCGCAAGCCGGGAAGTTCCAACTTCACTCGTGGTTTCCTCGTTGTCACGCCGGGGCTCACGATTAGAGACAGACTCCGTGTTCTTAAAGCAAACGACCCCGACAACTACTACACCAACAGCGAATTGGTACCGAGCGATATGGTCGGCGAGCTTGAGCGGGCCAAGATCGTGATCACAAATTTCCACGTCTTCAAGTTGAGGGACCAAGTTGAACTTTCTAAAGGCGGGCGTTCCCTGCTGCAAGGGCGCGGCGAGGAGCTAAATACCCTCGAAACCGAGGGACAGATGATTCAGCGCGTCATGCCCGAGCTTATGGGCTTGAAGAATATCTTGGTACTGAACGATGAGGCCCACCACTGCTATCGCGAAAAACCGGGCGAGGACGGCGAGACTGACCTGAAAGGCGACGAAAAGCAGGAAGCCGAAAAGAACAACGAAGCTGCACGGCTTTGGATTTCGGGATTAGAGGCGGTCAACCGCAAGCTCGGACTCGCTCGTGCCATCGATCTCTCCGCTACGCCTTTCTTCCTGCGTGGCTCCGGTTACGCCGAGGGTACCCTCTTCCCTTGGACGATGAGCGATTTTTCGCTCATGGATGCCATCGAGTGCGGCATCGTGAAACTCCCCAGAGTTCCCGTAGCCGATAACATTCCCGGCGAAGAAATGCCCGTTTTCCGGAACCTATGGGAACACATCCGGGCGAAAATGCCGAAGAAAGGCAGAGGCAAATCAGGATCGCTCGATCCGCTCAGTCTGCCCGTCGAATTGCAAACGGCGCTGGAAGCTCTCTATGGGCACTATGTAAAGACTTACGATCTCTGGATCAAGCAGGGCATCCGAGTTCCTCCTTGCTTTATCGCCGTGTGTAACAACACGTCTACCTCGAAGCTCGTTTATGACTATATCTCTGGCTTTCAACGAGAGAACGAAGACGGCTCCACCACGCTGGAAAACGGCAGGCTTGCTCTGTTCCGCAACTACGATGAGCATGGGAATCCCATAGCTCGCCCTCGCACGCTCCTCATCGATAGCGAACAGCTTGAAGCGGGTGATGCTCTGGACGACAAGTTCAGGCTTATGGCGAAGGAAGAAATTGACCGATTTCGCTGGGAAATAAGAGAAAGAACAGGCGACATCGAACAGGCTGAAAAGCTCACGGATGAAGATTTGCTCCGGGAAGTCATGAATACTGTGGGCAAGCCGGGCCGACTCGGGGAATCCATACGTTGCGTTGTATCGGTGTCAATGCTCACGGAAGGTTGGGACGCCAACACTGTTACGCATGTGCTTGGTGTCCGTGCATTCGGCACGCAGCTTCTCTGTGAACAGGTGATCGGCAGAGCCCTTCGCCGACAGTCCTACGAGATCAATGAGGACGGTCCCAACGAGGGGAGATTCAATGTCGAATATGCAGATGTTCTCGGAGTCCCATTCGACTTCACAGCGAAGCCTGTAGTCGCTCCGCCGCAGCCACCGCGTGAGACCATTCAAGTCAAAGCGGTGCGTCCTGAGCGCGACCACTTGGAGATTACCTTCCCCAGAGTTCAGGGTTACAGAGTTGAGCTTCCCGAGGAGAGGCTCGAAGCGCAATTCACACCGGATTCAGCGTTGGAATTGACTCCAGATTTGGTCGGCCCGTCCATCACTCGGAACTCCGGCATCATCGGTGAAGTTGTCGATCTGAGCCTCGAACATTTGGGCGATATGCGCCAGTCATCACTCGTGTTTCAGGTAACCAAACGTCTGCTCTACACAAAATGGCGCGATCCCGGCGAGGAGCCGAAGCTCCACCTCTTCGGGCAACTCAAGCGAATCACCAAGGAATGGCTCGACAAATACCTCGTCTGCAAGGGCGGAACCTATCCGGGTCTGCTCATGTACCAAGAACTTGCGGACATGGCCTGCAATAAGATCACAACTGCTATCACGCTGAAGCACAAGGACACAACACGGATCAAGGTCATTCCCGACGCTTACAACCCAATCGGCTCGACCATGCACGTCAAATTTAACACCTCCAAAAAGGATCGATGGGAAACGGACGCACGGCGCTGCCACATCAATTACGTCATTCTCGATAGCGATTGGGAGGCGGAATTCTGTCGGGTGGCAGAGTCCCACCCGCGAGTGAAGGCCTACGCGAAGAATCACAACTTGGGACTCGAAGTGCCGTACCTCTATGGTTCGGAGAATCGCAAATATCGACCCGACTTCATCGTCCTCGTTGACGATGGGCGCGGAGACGGTGATCCGCTTCACCTGATTGTCGAAATCAAAGGCTACCGCCGCGAAGACGCCAAAGAGAAGAAGTCCACGATGGATGCGTATTGGGTTCCCGGCGTCAACAACTCCGGTAAGTACGGCCGCTGGGCATTTGCGGAATTTACCGAGGTCTATCAGATCGAATCGGACTTCAAAGCAAAAGTAGAATCGCAATTCAACAAGATGATTGAGTCGGTTGCTACCGGGCAAACCGTCTAGGGGACAGAGCATGGCAAAGGCGAGTTCAAAAGACAAAGGGAAGAAGAAGGTCGAATCACTGACCCATGAGAAGGCTTCGCGGCTGAACATTCCCACCGCCGAATACCAGTCGGTGATGCGAACCGAGGAGTTAAGCCCGGTTCGAGTGGCTTACGAACGGCGGAACCGCGATCTCGACCCGCAGCTCGTCTGGCGCGGGAAAGACGAGCAGGACTGGTCAGACTTGGTTGTGCCCGCCCCGCCACTCTATATCCAAGAGAAAATTCACCCCAAGGTGCTAATTGACGACTTGCAACGCCGATCCGAGGCAAACGCCAAGACCACTGAAGCGCAGATTGATCTCTTTGCGAATTTCAATGGTCTTCCGAGCGAAGCAGCTAAAACGGAGTTTTATCAGCACGACGCCCATTGGGCGAACCGCATGATTCTGGGCGACAGCCTGCAAGTAATGGCCTCACTTGCCGAGCGCGAAGGGTTGCGAGGCAGAGTTCAATGCATATATTTCGATCCACCGTACGGCATCAAGTTTAATAGTAACTTTCAATGGTCCACCACTAGTCGCGACGTGAAGGACGGTAATGTGGATCACATTACCCGAGAGCCCGAGCAGGTTAAAGCCTTCCGAGACACATGGCGCGATGGTGTCCACAGCTACCTGACTTACCTTCGTGATCGACTGCTTGTAGCTCACGATTTGCTGTTGGATTCAGGATCGATTTTTCTTCAGATCAGCGATGAGAATGTTCACCTCGTGAGGTCGCTGCTAGACGAAGTATTTCGACCTCAAAACTTTATCTCTCAGATGAGGTTTCGTCGCGGCGGATTTCAGACCTCAGAGTTCTTACCTGAAACCTCAGACTTCCTGCTTTGGTATGGCAAAGACAGAGAGCATACAAAGTTCCGACGCCTATTCATTCCAACTTCACGCCGCGATGCTTTCCTCGGTCAAACAATCTATGGAGAGTCCCTTGATGGTAGTCACCGCATACTGGCCCGTGAGGAAATTAGTGACGAGATTCCGAAGGTCTTTCGACATCGAGCGGCATACAGCGCGACTGGCTCTGACAATTCTAGGTTCGAAATATCCTATCAAGGGCGCAAATTCGTTCCTTCTGGCAAGCGGGGATGGTCTACGAACGAAGTCGGAATGGAGCGTGTTAGCCGTTCGAATCGTCTGTTTCCTGTTGGAAATACGTTAGAGAGAAAGATGTATTGGGAAGACAGTCCTTTTGCATCGCTTGTATCTGATTGGCAAGACACTGTTTCAAGTGGATTTGGTGATGAAAAAATCTTCGTCGTCCAAACTCAGCCGCTAGTAGTTCAAAGGTGCGTCCTGATGACGACTGATCCCGGTGATCTAGTGCTAGACCCTACCTGTGGATCGGGCACAACCGCGTATGTGGCGGAGCAGTGGGGCCGCCGCTGGATCACGACAGATACCTCTCGCGTGGCGCTTGCGCTCGCCCGTGCGCGAATCATGGGCGCTCGTTATCCATACTATGTACTCGCCGATAGCCGAGATGGACAGTTAAAGGAAGCCGAAATCAGCGGAAAAGCACCCTCCGAAATGCCAACGCATTCTGACATTCGGCAAGGGTTCGTTTATGAGAGAGTTCCCCACATCACACTAAAATCCATCGCCAACAACGCAGAGATCGATGTGATCTGGGACGATTACCAAGCCAAGCTGGAACCAATACGCAAGCGACTCAACCATGCCTTGAAGACGAAATGGGAAGAGTGGGAAATTCCGCGAGAGGCAAACGAAAAGTGGCCGGAGGAGGTGGAAGACCTTCATGCCGACTGGTGGAAGGAAAGGATCGCTCGACAGAAGGCGACGGATGCGTCCATTGCGGCAAAGGCGGAGTTTGAGTATCTCTACGACAAGCCTTACGAGGATAACAAGAAAGTCCGTGTCGCCGGACCGTTCACGGTTGAGAGCCTCTCTCCCCACCGTGTGCTTTCTGTCGGTGAAGACGACGAATTGCTCCAGAAGTCTGGGACATTTAGTGGTGACAAAGACGATGAGGCCGACTTTGTAGAGATGATTCTGGAAAATCTGAAAACTTCTGGAGTCCAGCAAGCCCACAAGGAGGACAAGGTCGCATTTTCTTCGATTGCTCCGTGGCCGGGCCATTTTGTCTGCGCTGAGGGCAAATACACCGAAGGCAACGGAAAGTCCGGGGCAGAGAAACGCGCAGCGATCTTCATCGGTCCGGAGTTCGGCACCGTTTCTCGCCTTGATTTGGTATCGGCCGCCAAGGAGGCTGGCGATGCTGGGTTCGATGTCCTCATCACTTGCGCCTTCAACTACGATGCCCATTCCTCCGAGTTCAACAAGCTGGGCAAAATCCCTGTCCTGAAGGCACGCATGAACGCCGACCTGCACATGTCCGACGAACTGAAGAACACGGGCAAGGGGAACCTTTTCGTCATCTTCGGTGAGCCAGACATTGAGATTCTGAAAGCCAAAGACGGCCAGATACAGGTAAAGATCATCGGCGTGGATGTGTTTCACCCGACTACGGGCGAAGTCCGGAGCGATGGTGCCGAGGGAATCGCCTGCTGGTTCGTGGACACCGACTACAACGAAGAGAGCTTCTTCGTGCGCCACGCCTACTTCCTAGGCGCAAACGATCCCTACAAATCTCTGAAAACAACTCTCAAGGCTGAAATCAACGAAGAGGCGTGGGCCACGTTGCACAGCGACACGTCGCGTCCATTCGATAAGCCAAAGTCGGGCCGCATCGCTGTGAAGGTAATCAACCATCTCGGCGATGAAGTGATGAAGGTCTTCAAGGTATGAACCGACTCTGTGTCGAAACCCGCGGCCTTTGTAATTGGCGCGAGCGACTGGCGAAGCCTGACAGCCAGTGGAAGCGCGGCTATTCGGCACTGGAGACAGCGGTGTCATGGGAAATTGCAGGTCGCCAACCTGCTGGACTGCCAGAACCAATCGCTGACTTATTCCGGGGAAGCATCCTTGGCGAAGCGACACTCTTGCTTGCCATCGCCGAACACAAAGTTCCTCTCGTTGGCGGACTCGCGGATTCCCAATGTGACGTGTGGGCTCTCTTAAACACAGCATCTGGTGACATTTCGCTTTCGATTGAAGCAAAGGCAAATGAGAGCTTTGGCCAAGGCAACGAGTCGCTAAAAGACTGGCTACTTGCGGGTGAATCAGAGCGGTCACGCCGGAATCGAAAAAACCGCTGGGAGCACGTCTCTGCGCACCTGCCCCGCGCAGCACAAGACGCATATTCGCTCGTGCCCTACCAATTGCTGCATCGTTGTGCGGCTGCTGTGATTGAAGCCAAGCGATTCCGGTTGCCTAACGCAGCGTTGGTCGTTCAAGCATTTGGGGCACCAGACGAGAGCTTTGAGGCATTCGGTCGGTTGTGCCACGCCATGAGTGTCGATGCTAGGCGTGGGCAGATGCAGATGACAACCGTGGATGCAATCCGCCTCGGTGTCGGCTGGGCTGATTGCCCGTTTGCGACCGACGCAGAGATTGCAGGGGTGGCCTGAGCCGAAATGGAATTCCGAATCTCAGACACGTTCACAGACAGCCTCAGTAGGCTGACGGGCGAGGAGCAAAAAGCCGTCAAGACAACCGCGTTTGACCTTCAACTGAATCCCGCCCACCCCGGACTGCAATTTCACAAGCTGGAAAAGGCCAAAGACCCGAACTTCTGGTCGATCCGAGTAAGCAGAGATGTCCGGATTATCGTCCATCGAACTGGAACAAGCCTCTTGCTCTGCTATGTCGGGCACCACGACGATTCCTATCAGTGGGCTGAACGCCGCAAGCTTGAGACCCACCCCAAGACTGGGGCGGCTCAGTTGGTAGAAATTCGGGAGAGAGTTGAGGAAATCACCATCCCGAAGTACGTCGAAGCTGCACCAGTGCCGAAGCCCTCTTTGTTCTCGAAGCTCACGGACAACGAACTTCTGGGGTACGGCGTGCCTACCGAATGGCTGCCTGATGTGCGGAAGACAAACGAAGACGGCCTCCTAGAACTTGCCGACCACCTTCCAAAAGAGGCAGCAGAAGCCCTACTGGATTTGGCTACGGGAAAGACTCCACAAACGTTTGTCCCGGTGGAAGCGCCTTTGGCCGGAGTTCGACCCTCTCTGGAAATGCCGACCTTTCCTGTGGAACCGGAACTCGCAGCGGTTACAACGGAATCTTTTGAGCACCCGGATGCAAAGCGTCGGTTCCGCCTCATTAACAATCTGGAAGAACTGGAGCAGGCGCTCGACTATCCGTGGGAGAAGTGGACAGTTTTCCTACATCCCGCTCAACGAGAATTGGTAGAACGTGACTATAACGGTCCGGCTCGGGTGGCGGGATCGGCGGGCACGGGCAAAACGATTGTCGCAATCCATCGTGCTGTCTTTCTAGCTCGAAAATACCCCGAGTCTCGGTTGCTGCTGACGACGTTTTCCGAACCGCTGTCAAACGCTTTGGCTACGAAGTTGCGGTTCCTGATCGGGAATCAGCCCCGGCTCGGGGAACGGATCGAGGTCCACTCATTAAATGCAATTGGCAAACGGCTCTTTGAAGCGAATCTAGGCAAGCCCCATTTCGCAAACGTGGACACGCTGCGGGAGCTATTCCCAAAGGCTGCCCAAGAAGCTACAGGAAGTAAGTTCTCCTTGCAGTTTCTGCTCTCCGAGTGGGAGCAAGTTGTGGATGCGTGGCAGCTTGCGACTTGGGAATCCTACCGGGATGTGGTGCGCCTAGGTCGGAAGACTCGCCTCAAAGAACCTCAACGTGTGATTGCGTGGTCCATCTTCGAGAAAGTGAAAGCCGCCCTGAAGGCAAAGCAACTGATTACCCTGTCGGAAATGTTCAGCGAGTTGGCTGCCTTTTACGCGACAAATGTCTCAAGACCATTTGAGTTCATCATCGTAGACGAAGCTCAGGACGTGAGTATTGCTCAACTCCGATTTTTGGCTGCTTTGGGAAGGGACTCCTCCAACAGTCTCTTCTTCGCTGGTGACTTGGGTCAGCGGATTTTTCAACAGCCTTTCTCGTGGAAGGCACTGGGTGTCGATGTCCGGGGACGTGCCACGACACTGAGAATCAACTATCGAACCTCACATCAGATCAGAATGAAAGCGGACAGGCTCTTGGAATCGGAGATGACGGATGTGGATGGAAACGTGGAACAGCGAAAGCACACAGTCTCTGTCTTCAACGGGCCGCCGCCGATCATACAGACCTTCGATTCCATCGAAGCCGAGTCGAAAGGCGTAAGCGACTGGCTTAAGGCAAGGACACAGGAAGGATTGCTTCCACACGAAATCGCCATCTTCGTCCGTTCTGGTTCGGAATTGGATCGTGCCCGAGCGGCGGCAGAACTGACTGCGATTCCATTCAAGATTCTCGACGACCGGGTTGAGACCGTGCATGGGAAAGCTTCGATAGCCACCATGCACCTTGCCAAGGGACTCGAATTTCGTGCTGTGGCTGTAATGGCTTGCGACGATGAGATTATTCCCCTGCAACAGCGGATTGAAACAGTAGCCGATGACTCCGATTTGGAAGAGGTCTACAACACAGAGCGACAACTTCTTTATGTCGCCTGCACCCGAGCCAGAGACCATCTCTTGGTGACAAGCGTGGCTCCGGCGTCAGAGTTCTTAGACGATTTCAAGGAACCAGACTGAGCTTAAGGCGTAAGAAGGACCGTAATCATGGATGAAAAAGAGAGACGAAGGACGCAGTTCGTTTTGGTATCGATGTTATCCGAAACGCGGATGGCACTTTTTCACTTGTCGAGGACAAGGCCGAATGTGTTCAGGCGTAATCTGGAACCCATTATTTTTGAGCACGAGAATTTGGAGATAATCGGCAAGAAACTGGATGATGCCATCGATTATTTCAAGGCGTCCAAAGAGGTCGATTGGGAGGCACTTGAACAGGTGGGGCCTAGCGGCAATATGCTCGAATGGAAGGCTGAACTCTTCTATCGAACCCTCGGAAAGAAAAAACCTTCAGAGTCAGAAGAAAAGCAGACAGCGGACGTACTCACTTACCCAGAGGCCAAACCAGTTTGGGGCCGTCTCTTTAAGCTCCTGAAGAGCTTCTTCGGCAGTCTCATTGAAGCTGTCCAGAAAGACAGCCGCGTTCGAATGGCTTTAGACTTTGTGAAGGAATTCATCGAGTGCCTCGATGCGGCAGTGAAATTCATTCAAGGCGGTCAAGAAGCGACTGAATAGCGAGGCTTCACACCGTCAGGTTGCCAAAAGCAAGGAGGAGCATGGGAGGGATTCGGAATTTCGCCGAGCAAGAAGGACACCTTCCTCCCCTTAGGTGTATTGATAGTGACGCTCCAGCGCCAATGCGTCAGGAGCTTTTGGCTGTTATCTACGACCTGCTTCCGTTGAGTGGCGCTGCCGTTACTGAGCAGCAGATTTACTACGGAATTGAGCAAATGCTCGGCGTGCAGGCTGCCGGAAATCCGATGGCGGGCTGGCGGCAGCGCCTAGGGCGCGATCTTGGTAATGCCGAATGGATCAGAATTTACGATGTGATTGGTTGGGGGTGGTCTCAGTTTCAGCGGGCAGGCTTACAGGAACTGTTCAGGGAAAACATCAATCGGGTGCTGGCAGCACACGGGGTCGTTTGGGAGCTAGGAGATGATGGCCGCTTGCATCGTGTCTTGCCCCTTGCAGGGCAAGCTCAAGTAGCTGCCGCTTTCGCAGAATTGGCTGCTCCCCGATACGCCCCCGCTTTGGCTCTGGCCAATGCGGCGAGGGATGCGTACGATGGGGATGCCGTCTTGGTCAACAAAGAGATGGTCGAGCGACCATTGTCCGGCTCCGGATTCCTCAGCGGGAACAGCGACCTCTCGGGCGATAAGAAGCCAGCGGCGTGGCTTCTCACTATCGATCTGATCTCCTGCTAAGAGATTTGGATAGTCGGCAAGAACGCTCTGAAAAACATCTTCCGATTTGTATCGCTCTTCCTTCATTTCAACCAATTTGCCATCCGCTTGAATGAGAAAAATGCCGCCCATTTTACCTCCTCGATTTAAGCGATGGCTGGCGCGTGGCAGCCACTGCTCTGAGAATCGCTGGACAATCAGTCCGAGCAATTGTGGTGCTTGCGCGGTCGGTCGAACGCCCTGCCCTTTTTCCCTACTCCCCCAGAAAAAGCCCAGCGCACAAACGATTTGATCTTCTTGTTCGCGAGAGGATCATCAGGCTCACCTAAAGCGTTTCCGAATACTCTGTGGCCTCGACCACGTGGAACGAAATCAAGAAAATGCTCTGGAATAAAAGGAGCTTTCTCCCCAAAGTAGACGAACTGTTTTGAGACCAACACACGGTCTGCACTCAGGTCTTTGCGCACGTTACTCGGACCATGGGAATCATTTCTTTGCTGAATATAGCCGCCACCCACCTTTGGGCGGTATATGTTGTCGATTCTGCTGCGCAGTGTTTCATCGCCGTAGTATTCAGCGAATGTGAACGCACGCTCTACGCGCATTAGATAGATCAATCGACCAGAATCGTGCTCCTTCGGGGTAGTACCCGCTACCCAGTCACTGTATTTTGCGGTAGCTCTTATCCGGGGTTTACAGCATGCAAGTGTACAAATGGACTGAGAAACACATGGCGCGAAGCCTCCGTCAAAATGAACGATGTAGGTGTACAGGCGCATGGGGTTAGGGAGTTCGGGCCAGCAAAAGGATAGCGCCGATGCAAGTCAGGTAGATGAAATCCACTTCTGGCCCGGTCAAACTGAAAGGGTCTACCATCCCGTGGCCAAAGTTTCGATTTCTCAGGGTGTTGATTGCTTCGAGGAGTCCGACGACCTGCTCATTCAGGGCTTGCCTCTGGCGAATGTGTGTAACGACCTGACCGAAGGTCGCTTGGGGCATCTCTAACTTCTCTTTGGCAACGGATTCCATCGAATCGAAAACATTCGAACAGGCGTCCCTGTCACGCCGTGGCCGGGCACCCTCGTCGAAGTCAAGCGGAGCACTGACACGCGAATACGCCGAGAGGTGGTAGGACAGATGCTCGATTATGCCGCCAATGCGGTCGCCTATTGGCCGCTGGAGACCATCCGTTCTCATTTTGAGCGGACTTGCGTTGACCGTCACTTAGACAGTGATCAGGTCTTGCGCGAATTTCTCGCTGAGACGCATGACATTGAAGAATTCTGGCAGAGCGTCAAGACGAACCTTCAGGCTGGGCGCGTACGAATGCTTTTCGTGGCCGATCAGATTCCTTCGGAACTAAAGAGAATCGTTGAATTCCTAAATGAGCAGATGGACCCGGCAGAGGTTTTGGCTGTCGAACTCCGACAATATGTCAGTCAGGGGCTGAGAACACTAGTGCCGCGGGTTTATGGCCAAACCGCAGAAGCTGACCGCCGAAAGACTGCAAGCGCAAGGGGAGAAGCTTGGACGGAGGATAGGTTTTTTAAGGCGCTGCAACCTAAGGGCGATACAGCCGTGACAATCGGGCGGAAGATTTATGAGTGGTCGGAACGCAATATGTCTCGCATCTGGTGGGGTCACGGTCTTCAGTTCGGATCATTTGTTCCAGAACTCGATTTTGCGGGATTCACCTATCAGCCGTTCGCTGTTTACACGAGTGGACAGGTCAACATTTACTTCCAATACTTCCGAACTAGGCCTCCCTTTGAACTGGAGGAAAAGAGGCTGGAACTTTTGGCACTGTTGAACTCGTTTCTACCCAAGAAACTGCCCGTTGAAGTGATCAATAGACAACCCGGAATATCGATGGCTGACATTGCAAGGGGAGAGATGGGGCAGGCATTCCTGAAAGCGTTTGACTGGTTTATCGACGAGATTAGGAAGAGCAATCAACCACAAGTGAAATGAGAACTGCCCTCGCTGGCTCCGATTGGCTGACGAAGGGAAAGCGACAGTTTGCGTGCGCAGCTAGGTCGCGAATCAGCCCGATCCTGCCAGTGATTCTTGCAATGCGGGAAACCGAATTGCGTCGCCCACCGAGGTCAGAGCCTTCACGAGGACAGGCATGAGCCAGAATCTTGAACCGTTCCAAGTCATCACATTGTCTGGCAGACATTCGATTTCAGGACCGACGAAGGGGTAGAGCAACATCAACTCTGGTACTTTTTTCAGTTGTCCGCGCAACCGAGAGAGTTCGGCGTAGACAGTAAGCTGCCGAATGTCGCCTGCGCTAAGAATCTGACCAGCCAGAGGAGCTAGATCATTAGGTTCGTTATGATCACCTCCCAAATCACTGAAGCGGAGCGCGTGGGAATGTCCCTTTGCTAAGTGTTTATATTTTGCGTCGCCAATCCAGCAGGCAGAGGAGAGGTCCCGCCAAAAATAATCTGCTAGTTGGCGAATCCCGCCCGGTTGTATGCGCAGCAAATCACCTACAGGTTTCTGTTCTTCCACGACAACGTGAAAGTGAGATTCTAATACAGCGTGAACGTATCTTTCGAACACGATGTTCATGTCTAGCAGGAACACGAACGTCTTTGCGCTTCCGGCACCGAGATCGTGACCAATCCCAGCTAATAACCTCCGCGCTAAATCAAATGCTGTCTTGAAACGTTCCATCGATCTGTCGAGCCGTAGGTTCGCTACATCCCGTAAGGCGGTGACCGCAGGAACGTCATCCACGTCACTGAGTAGTGCCTGACAATCCAGCAGTAGATGTGCCGCCTCCAGATAATTGACCCGCTGGCTCAGAAACCGACAAGCGCACTTGAACAAACGGTTGATAGCGGTATTGGCGGTGAATTCATCCCACACACAGTGCACGCGGTCAAAACGGTTCCAGTTTCGGGTCACCTGCTCGACGAGTCCGATGCGTCCCCGCACCGTTTTGAGATCATCTTCGAGTGTTAAATAGGTGTGGGCAACTCCGCGCTCAAGTTCGGGTAGAAGGTTTTTCCCGAGCAAAAAGGCGAAGAGATCAAAAAACGAGGTCGGTGCCTCCTCAAGATGCGCAGTTTGGGCCTCAGCTAAGTCCCGATAATCTGCCACCTCCAGTATCCACAACAGATTGCGCATTACTGAATCAATCTTCGTGGTCGGAGGAAGCTGCTCCTCCTCGTTGGCTTCAATTAAGGTGGCGTCGAGTTTTGGGTATATCTCAACCACAACATCATTCACCTCGACAACTCCGACGTATTGCCGGGTACATAGCTGTCTCCCATCCGGACCTGCAAATGAAAGAGGAGCAGTCGGCAAACCATTCTGTTGCCGCCATGCATCCGAGGCATTAGCAATTTCGAGTCGGATTTCCTCTGACAACTCGCGTAGGGGCACGCGTGACCACTCTGAGATACGGATTGGCAGCGCCACGCTCTCACTCCTCTTGAATCAAGCGATTCCGTAATTGCCGCATAAGGTTTGCAGACAATCCAGATTATCCGTGCCCTTGTCGAAGAACCATTGCCATCTGTTGCGGGCCTCCCGAACATCGGCCCCTACCTTACGGATGAAACTGCCATCAGGCTGCGAGTTCTCCCCCAGAACGTACCGTAGGCCTTCCCAGTCGTTATAAAAATATTCCTGCAAGAGCGGAATAATCTGCCGTCGGAACATTCCGTTGAAGCTGTCATCGTCGGTGACATTCATGAAGTATGCGTGTCCGATCTGATGGTCTCGATCCTTGCGCAGAGTGATCCGCAGGTTGAGTTCCTTAAGGGCCGACCGCATCCTGTCGGTTAGGTTCTTGCAGACCCGCAAGTCTACGGGCAGCTCCTCAAAGTCGAATCGGCGGCGCAAGGCCACGTCCACGAGAGCAATACTCTTGTCAGCGGTGTTCATGGTCGCCAGCAGGAAAAGATTGGCTGGCACGGCGAACTTATCCCCGGAATACGGAAGTGTTAACGTCAAGCTGTTTTGGTTATCTCCCCTCCGAAGACGCTTGTCCGCCTCGATCAGGGTTATTAGCTCTCCCAAAATCTTGCTGATGTTGCCTCGATTGATCTCGTCGATGATTAAGACATATGGCTTCCATTGTGACTCAGGCTTCAGTTGGTGGGCACCATTCTCACCCTCGGTTAGAAAATGCTGCACGATGTCAGCCTTCTCTTTGTCTGTGTACGTGCTCTCACTCGGTGGTGCCATACCCTCGCGCTCAAGGCAATCAAAGAGCGCATTGACGGCTAGTTGCTTGAAGACTCCGGCTCTACACTCGTACCGAGGCTCGCCACCCTTCCGATCCAGAAGGGGTCGAATACCCTCGACAAAATCCTCGTAGGAATACGATTGATGGAAGGTAATGAATGCAATTTGTCCGTCACGCATCAACCTGTCGAATTTCTGCTTGTAGGCTTTGTGGTCGCCTGAAAACGTAGGTTCAACAATTTGCACCGAACGCTCGATTGTCTTGTAGGTCTTACCAGTACCCGGAGGCCCGCACAGAATCAGATTGGTCCCGAGTTGACTCGAATTGGTATCGGTCGTTGGCACCTCGGGTGTATCCGATTGTTTCTTGCCGTGGAAAATGAGATCAATGTCCGGCTGTGACGTGATTGGCACGAGCGTGTCGAACCAAGGCGGCCCGCTGGGGGCTTTCCCTCTGTAAAGCGGGCGATCAATTTTCTTCAGTCGTAAAATACCGTCGTCGGCCTTCTTCTCAAGCACTTCGCCAACATAATAGATTACGAGATCGTACTGCCCCCCAAGCCCCTTAATGGCGAATTCGTCTCCGACGTTCACATGTTCGAGACGATCCCAAGTTGCCTTTGCGGCGGGCTTTGCCTCTTCTTTATCCCAGCCGATTTGCCAAAAATTGCCTTGTTTGAATTCCTCGACTTTGCTAGTGCCGCTCCAATAAGCCCCGCCAGCCCAGTACTGCTTCTCAACCGGAGGCTTATTCGATTGCTCCCATGCTCTGCGTGAAATTACGGGGTAATCCGCACCCAGCTTCTCATTCACAGCTTGTATCAGCCGGAGATAGCTTGGCAGGTCGTCCACCTCAGTATCGATTGCGTTTTGCTCGAACAGTTTGCGGTTATTCTCATCGAGCGCGATGTAATGCCGTGGATTGAGCCAGAACATTCCCATCGTCAGTTTGGGAGGGCCGACGGTCTTGATGTCGAGGCAGCGCATAAACAATTTCGGGTCCAGCTTGTCAGGTGGGCTGGACACGGTTGCTTTTGCCAGCGCCCATAGACTCGGAATATCATCCACTCGCCTTTCGTTGCCCCAAGGAAAGAACCATGCGCCAAAGGGAGGTACGACTGGAATTCCATCAAAATCGTCGGGCAGTTTTGATGCCAGATTGAACTTCGCTTGAAGTCGTTCCAACATCTTCCGTCTCTTGTCCTCCTTAAACCTACCCCGGTTGAAATTGGCGAAAAAGGTGAAAGGATCGATTTCTTTAAGCATTGTTGGCTTGTTGTGTTTGTCTTTGTCCTTCGTGCCGACAGGTTGTAGTCCATCGTTCTTCAAATCGTCAATCATCCCGAGTAGCTCTTTTTGGCGATCACGATATGCGAGAAGCTTCTCCGCCAACTCGGTGTAAATCGGAATCCACGTGAACATGCTGGGCTGCTCCCTTCGATCTGTTTGTAGATCGCAAAAAGAACACTTAGAAAGACCCGCTTTGTACAGCCTAGTTTTATGGAGCGATTAAATACGACTGTAGCATCAAACCCGAGTGTCCTGCGTAGGTAAGCGGGCTGAATTAGCAAACAGGAGTCGGGCTCCAACGGCACGATGCCCCCGTCAGCTTGGCCCAAAAAGCCTTGGTGACCTCCTAACCAGCCTGCCGCACCGGAACCATGGCGCGAGGGTCGCCCCTGCCTTTAATCGCCTCCGGCTACCTTGGCTAAAGGCACTTCGCTAGCTCAGTGAGAACAAGATTCTGGAACGTCAAATACTTTTGGAAGTTCCAATCCGTATCGTTGGCTGGACGGATGAATCCTGCTTGACCGTCAATCTCAATAGGAACGACACCGTCAATTATCTTGCCTTTTTCGTAGTGAGCCATCTTGAAGTTCGTCCGCAGCATCTCCCGGACGCTCTCCCGCAATTCGCCCTCGGGCATGAAACGCAAAATGTCGTCCATTCCTGCCGCTGCAATCTCGGCGTCGAGTTCTTCCGAGGTCGGTTCCTTATCGGGCTTCTCAAGAAGTTTGGCAGGGGCGAGCGAGCCGCGATGCGAAGCATAGTGCCGCAGGTATGCGACCCGTTTTACAAACTTAAGGTGGTCGGGGTCGGTAAAGACAACATGGAGTGACGCACTCTTGGCCTTTAAAGCATCAAGAAATCCTTGGTAGGTTGCTCCAACTTGCTTCTCGGCTAGGCCCAGTTTTAAAACTTGATTCACTAGCAAAGCGATTTGGTCACACCCTCCGAAGAGCAATGGATAATAAAAATTCAAATAATACGCCACCTCAAAGGCGTATTCCTGACGCTTCCACTTGGAGCGCAGTGCGGCGAGTCTTTGGATTTCGTAGAATAGCAGCCGATCACGAGTGAAACACAAGTTTGGAAGTCGGTTGTGAATCAAAGACCTACCTGTCTCTTGAGCGTCCGCCCCAATCTTTTTTTGAGCGCGGTACAGAAAGTCCAAGCCGATCTTGAACGTTTGCTGCTCCGCGAAATGATAGAATCCATTCCACGTAAGACCTACAGGCATTGCCCCGGAAAACATCCACGGAACTTCGTGCCCCCGCACGAAAATCTCGCAATAGCGCGTCAGAAACCCCGTATCCATAAGCAGGATTCCCAGCTTTTCAACCTCCTCAATAAAAGGGTACGAGTCACGATTTGTAACAACAAGTGCGTCGGCATCGCACAAAAGAGCAGTTTGCGTCGCACTCGCTAACTCTCTGTCATTTATCAGCTTTTCGGTGTCAGCGGTTGCGGCGCTGATTTCAACCGTCACGAATTTAACGAGCAATTTTTCCAACAAGGCGACGGTTTCGGCATGTGTCGTGGGGACCAATAGCCGAATCCCGCAAAAGCTCGGGCGGATACTCCTCAGGTATTCACGTAGAATCTCTACATTGTCGAGGTCAACTGCATTGTCTCTCATCCAATCCCTGCCCCACAGCAACACATCGAGACATTTCTTGGGTCGCCCCGTGCTTTCTATTTCGGGGAAAAACCTTCCCCTAACCATTGGCATCGCTTTAACTCCTTGCTATAAAGCGGCTCGTTTGCTGTAGAGATTCACCTTACCATCCACCACGTTCGCCACGTAGCGCCCCTCGCTGAGGAACTGCATCACTTTCTTGCCGGAGCGTGCCAACTGCGCCCACCGGGATTTGGTCTGGGGGTTCTGTTCAAGCCCTCGAATCTCGTTCCCCTCGAACACGAAATCCACTTGCCGCAGCCTGCGCTTGGGAGTGCTCCGAACAGGGTAACGCCCAGACCCTAGCTCGACTGCCTTCGCGTTCTCCACGAGGGTCTGCCTCCAGACCTCGATGAGTGCCTGCTCGAAGGACAGATTCATCGCGTGCCGTCCTAGTGAGGCTGTCTGACCTTTTGGATCAATCGTTTGATTGCCTTACGGCCCAAACATCTGATTTCTTTGTCGTTCTGCCAAAAAATTACACCGATCAAAAAGACTTCGTACCGCTCATCCGCCACTTTATCGGGGAAGTAGGATAGCGACCACAATCCTCCGCCGCTCATTCCCCGATAGTCTTGGATGGGGCTAATCGGGTCTTCATATGGAAGTCCCCGAAGAAAGTCCAGCCCGTTGCGCTCCGTTTCCTGCGTCAGAGTGTCTACAAAAATACTCCGGATTTCGAAGGACAATGTATTGATTTCTCTGGCATCCTTGTGCGCCAGCACCCCCGGAGCCCCAATCATCACCCAATCATTCGTCTCAGGGTGTGGCTCCCGCTCTAGCGGGAAAAACGAAGACCTAGCCTCCATTCTCCGGCGATCAGCAGGATGAAGCTCCAACAGAGTAAGGTCCGCGTCAAATTCCTCCAGTTTCTCTCCAGCCCCAAGTGTCTTCTCCAAGTTGTCGTCCAATGAGTAAGAGCGCAAGGCCTCTACAGGCAGCTTGAAATCGTGGCTAATGTCCGCAATTGCAGAGCAATTGATAATTGGCGATTTTTGCAGTTTTGCCCAAACATGAGTCGCGGTTAAGACAAAATACCTATGATCGAAAGTAACCAGAGAACCTGAAGCTCTGAGGCCAACTCCCCCGATAGCAGCTTGGTCTGGCAGCAGGAATGCGACAGAATGCTTTCCGATGAAACTCGCAGCTTCTAGGTTAGGAATCGGCCCTTTTGTCATGACGATGAACTCAAGGCATTCTACCCCAAAGGCTTCGTGCCCTTGATTTCACGGCATGCGAGCCCAGTCAAGCGGACGATAGAAATGCTCCCACGGCAATGACCGAATACGCGGCCTATTTAGATGATAGCGGTCATCCCGACGACCAGCCGTATGTAGTCGTCGCAGGATTCCTGTCCACTAAAGAGGGATGGCTGACATTAGAAACGGAATGGAACGCCGCACTCAGGAAGCACGAGATTGGCGACGTTTTTCACATGACCGATTTTCACGGCATGCGCACCAAGAAAGAAGAAGGGAAAGTGCTAGAAGACCTGACTGGAATTACCGTCAGGCATACTCAGGCGACCTTCAGCGTGATTGTCGAAATGGAAGCCTACAAGAAACTGAATGACCTCTACCCTCTCGAAGAATGGATCGGAACGCCGTATGCGATTGCTGCACGGACAGTTGCCAAGGGCATAAACGAATGGAAAGCCAAGTTCTATAAGACGGAGGATAGTCTTCAAGTGTTTGTCGAGGCGGGAACAAAGCACATGGGAGATATGGAAGAAGCTTTTCGCAGAGACCACCTCCCCGTCCCTCAAAAGGTTCAGAAGGCTCACACAGCAGCGCAACCGTGTGACCTTCTTGCATGGGAAGTCCTTCACATGACGAAGCACAATGACCGACGCAGGAGTCTTTTCAACTTGATAAAAGTTCCGGCCTTATTCGAGGGAATTATAAGAGAGAAAAACTTGATGCACGCCATCAAAGAGGCACACGCTCCCCTACGAGCGGCAGTTCCGGACAGCGTGCAGTATGTCTATGGCACATCTCCAAAGAGAATCCGCAAGCGGACAATTAAATGAGGAACCTCAGATTCCCTTGCCTTGCATTGAACTTTTATTGAACCGCAGGAAACCGTGGGCAACTGTGGGCAAGCGTGGGCAGCTAAGCTATTGAAACTGCACAAAACACCAGTGTTTGTGCGGCTCAGAAGCGATTGCGAATCGGCTGCTCCACCACTGAGCTACCTCGGCCCGTCAGTCAACCCGCTCCCGTTGCCGAAGTGCCCCCAAACTGATGAACCTGATTTTCCTTTTCATCTTTGTCTGAATGGTCTGTCCAGTGAACCCAATCCTCCGGCGAATCCCCGGCCTGTGGCGCACGTAGAACTTGCCAAAGCGACTGAGCTTCAGCGTAAATCCGTCCGTGCCCAGATGATTGAGCAGGGTGGTCTCCAAGCTGCCGATTACGGCGCTGATGACGTGCTCAGCCTCTTTCTTCGTAGGTAAAGCCAAGGCACGCTGAACGCTCACCGCCAATTCGTCTCGACCTCCTAGACTTGCTCGCATGTTGTTCAAATTCCTTTCAAAGGAGAGTTCTCCATGCAGAGCAATACTGTGGAAATTGAAAATCAACCTGTTAATTTCCCCAATTTTTCTGTTGAAAAGAAGACGTACAAACCCGATCCCTTCAGGATCAGAGATGGTCACTATATCGGAAGCGACGGGTTTGTCGTCCCGAAGGACTTCGAAGAGTTCTACCAGCGGTATCCCGATTACGTCCGCAAATGGGTCAGCAAGCACGCTGACACGTCGGCATCGAAAGAGGACGTAGAGGACTGGACGCAAGACCTGCTGATCCACCTCTACTGCCTGCCGCCAACGTCCAAGTACCGCGAGGCTGGCAACAAGGACATCGTGGAGACGTTCGACCCGGTTAAGCACTATGGCGCAAACCAAGCCCGGTTCCGGAATTACATCAATCTCTGCCTCGCCAATAAGTTCAGAACCATGCATTCGAAGCGCATCAAAGATGCCCTATGCCATCCCGGAAACCTCTCGCTCGGGGGACCAATGGATGGCGAAGACCTTCGCACCGTGGACGACGAGTATTGCTGTTCGCACTCGGCATACTTGCGGGCCGAGGCGGAGGGTTCGGAAAAGCAGGCAAGCGATAGGGCATTTCTGGAGGACTTCGTGGACTTTGTACGGCTGCAAGACGGGAAGGTTCTGTCCACGATGGAGGCGCTGTCCGCGACGGGAACGCTGGGTGAGGCAGTCGATTGGCTGGGGATCACGGAAAGCGAATTTGGTCGGATGCGTGTCCGCCTAAGCCAGTTGAGCAAGTGCTTCCTGAGCGGCGACCCAGTGCCGAGGCAGCGAAGACCATATAAGAAGCGTATCGCGAAATCCAACCAGTTCTCCGCTTCCCGACTGGCTGCCTGAAAACTCAGAGAAGAATGTCCCAAGCACTAAATCAGGACAGTTCGGTGCTTGGGATTTTTGCCGACAGCTTTGCCCACAACTTCCGGCCTCCGCACCAAGTAAACCGTCCACCTTCTGCTGGGTTCCGGTGTGCGTGGTGGACCAAAAGCGGACTAATTCACCTTCTGCTCAAAAAACAAACTGAAACTAAACGGGTTAGTCAGTATTATAATAGGTCTGCAAAACCTTTATGCGTGAGTTCGATTCTCACCCGCGCCTCCAAAAATTCGCCAATTTACATGCGAGTTTTTGAAAGGTTTATTTCTTCTGTGACCAAAACGTGAGCGGATGTTTGG
>Ga0074044_10000660_pt1 | contig 32451 bp, 31 predicted proteins | sample BogForMeECP23OM1_FD_94443 | JGI IMG/M metagenome (GOLD analysis project Ga0074044, IMG submission 94443) | Bog forest soil microbial communities from Calvert Island, British Columbia, Canada - Bog Forest MetaG ECP23OM1 | ecosystem: Environmental > Terrestrial > Soil > Wetlands ...
CCGAAAGAACCGTGGCCGGCTTGCTCGCCGCCCTCGATGCCTGCGCGGCCATATTCAAACCAACCGAATGCGCCAATTACTTCAAGGCCTGCGGATATGATACAGGTTGATCGGAGACCGCTTAGCCGTGCGCGCCTTGTCCACCAAGCCCAATTGATTGCGACCCGGCTTGTTCGGAAGCCAGAGCGCTTTAAGCGGCAACCGTATTTCTATCACCAACCCGCGCGAGTTCCCACGCGGCTAATCGCCACGCCCCTCACCCCAGCCCGCTCCCCGCAAGCGGTCGCAAGCGTGGCGAGGGAGGTTCGCCGATCACCCCCTCGCCCGCGTCGCCTCGAAGCTCGGGGTCGCGTCGGCGAACACATCGAGCCAACTTACGAGGCGCGGATGCTCCGCCCGCCAGGCGCCCTCAAAGCGCAGGTCGAGGTAGCCGAGGGCGCAGGCGAGCGCGATCGCGCCGACGTCGCTGAGTTCCTCCGGCGGCGCCGCGTCGAACGCGCGAAGGGCGCGGGCGGATCTTGTCGCTTTGATAGGCCATCCGTTTTCTCCGACCGCATCGCGGGCTCGCGCCAGAGCGACCAAGGCGACGGTTTCGGCTTGTCACAGCCGCCGCTGTGGCGCAGACTGTCGGCGCCATCGGCGGCCATCTTGCGAATTCCGGCCTGTGTCATGCGCTCGCTCAAACTCACGCGATCGCTTCCTGCGAAACTCGGCGTTCTTTTTGCGTTTCCGACAAGCGTTCGCCCTCGGCGCAAGCGGTCGATGGCGGCGAGAGGAGCCACGGTGTATTCGGGATTGAGCCTGTTGCAGCAGGCCTTTTCTCGCCTTTTCCTTACGGGAGAGAGGATCATCCAATGAAGAAATTCTTGGTGCTGTATATGGCCGACTCGGACGACTTCGAGGATATGATGAAAAACTCCACCCCTGAGCAGCAGAAGAAGGGGATGGACGCGTGGATGAAGTGGATGGGAGACAATAAGGCGTCCCTCGTCGATGGCGGAGCGCCTTTGGGGAAGACCAAGCGCGTCGACGAGGATGGAGCCTCGGATACGAAGAACGACGTCGGCGGTTATTCAATCGTCCAAGCGGAATCGGCCGATGCGGCGACAGAGCTTTTCGACGAGGATCATCCGCATTTGCAAATGCCCGGCGCATGGATCGAAATCATCGAGATCATGCAGGTGCCGGGGATGTAAATAACGCGTCCCGGCACCGCGAAGCTAAAATAGGGGCCGTCTTCGCGGCCCTTTCTTTTTGTGCGGCCGTGCGGCCACGCCCCTCTCCCCGCTAATGTGCGCTAATGTGGAGCGGATGAGCCGCCGCTCACCCCCGAAACCGCGTCGCCTCGAAGCTCGGCGTCGCGTCGGAGAAGACGTCGAGCCGGGCGACGAGCCGCGGATGCTTCGCCCGCCAGGCGCCCTCGAAGCGCAGGTCGAGGTAGCCGAGGGCGCAGGCGAGCGCGATCGTGCCGACGTCGCTCAGTTCCTCGGGCGGCGCCGCCTCGAAGGCGCGAAGGGCGCGGGCGATCTTGTCGCTTTGATAGGCCATCCACTTCACCGACCGCATCCCGGGCTCGCGCCAAAGAAGCTCGTAACGCAAGAGCACGGCCGCGTCGTTGACGCCGTCGGCCAGCGCCTGCTGCGTCAGCGACCGGAAGCGGGCCTTGGGCTCGGTCGGAATGATCTTGCCGCCCCCCGCCAGCCAGTCGAGATATTCGACGATGACGGCGCTGTCGAAGATCGTCTCGCCGTTTTCGAGAACGAGCGCCGGAATCTTGCCCAACGGATTCTGGGTTCGCAGCGAATCCTCGGCATCGCCTGTGTCGGCGGCGGAAACCTCCATCCGGTCCTCGAATTCGAGCAGAGCGGCGGCAATCCTGACTTTCCGCGCAAATGGCGAGCCCGCGCTCGAGCGAAGGATCAGCATGGATCATCTCCTGGGCAGCAAACGTTTGCGATTTGTCCCGGCCTCGGCCCGCCGCCGTTGTAGCGCAATCGGACCCCCCATATAAGGGCTTGAAACACGTCTGTTATTCTTCCCCAAGGGAGTCGCCTTTGACTTCGTCTCATCCCGCGCACGAACGCGTCGTCATCATCGGTTCCGGGCCGGCGGGCTATACGGCTGCGATCTATGCGGCGCGCGCCATGCTGAAGCCGCTCATGCTGTCGGGCTACGAGCCGGGCGGCCAGCTGATGATCACGACCGACGTGGAAAACTATCCCGGCTTTGCCGAACCGATTCAGGGGCCGTGGCTCATGGAGCAGATGCGCGCGCAGGCGGAAAATGTCGGCGCGCGGGTCCATAACGAATATGTGGTCGGGCTCGAGCTCAAGAGCCGCCCGTTCGTCGTGCGTTGCGACAGCGGTCGCACGATCCTCGCCGACGCGATCATTCTCGCCACCGGCGCCAAGGCGAAGTGGCCGGGCCTGCCGGGCGAGGAAGAGTTCAAGGGCTTTGGCGTCTCGGCCTGCGCCACCTGCGACGGCTTCTTCTTCCGCAACAAGAAGGTCGTGGTCATCGGCGGCGGCAATTCCGCGGTCGAGGAGGCGCTCTACCTGTCCAACATCGTTTCCGAGGTCACCGTCGTCCACCGCCGCGATTCGTTCCGCGCCGAGAAGATCCTGCGCGAGCGCCTCGCCGCCCGCCACAATGTCAGGATCCGCTGGGACAGCGTGGTCGAGGAGATTGTTGGCGGAAAGACGCCGCGCGGGGTCACGGGGGTCAGGATCAGGAACGTCCACACCGGCGCGCTCGACGACTTGCTCGTCGACGGCGTGTTCGTCGCGATCGGCCACGCGCCGGCGACCGAGCTCGTGCGCGGGCAGGTTGTCCTGAAGGCGAACGGCTACGTACAGACGTCGCCGGGCTCGACGTCGACCAGCGTCGAAGGCGTCTTCGCCGCGGGCGACGTCGCCGAGGATGTGTTCCGCCAGGCGGTGACCGCGGCCGGGCTCGGCTGCATGGCCGCGCTCGAGGCGGAGCGCTGGCTCGCGGCGCAGGCGCCGGCGCGAAAAGCGGCGGAATAACCGGATCGCGCGGCCAACGCCACGGTCATAGCGGCGAAGCCACAAGGCCGGAAGGCCGGGGGAACGTTCATGGACTGGGACAAGCTGCGCATTTTCCAGGCGGCCGCCGACGCCGGCTCCTTCACCCACGCCGGCGAAACGCTGGGCCTCAGCCAGTCGGCGGTCAGCCGGCAGGTCGGGGCGCTGGAGGCCGATCTCGGCGCGCCGCTGTTTCATCGGCATGCGCGCGGCCTCATCCTCACCGAACAGGGCGAGATGCTGCTGGACGCGGTGCGCGACGTGGTTCTCAAGCTCGACGCCGTCCGCAGCCGCCTGATCGACAGCCGCGAGAAGCCGACCGGCGAACTGAGGGTCACCACCACCCTCGGCCTCGGCGCCAACTGGCTCGCGCCGCGCCTCGGCGAATTCGTCGAGCTCTATCCGGAAGTGAAGCTGCAGCTGCTCCTGTCGGACGAGGACCTCGACCTCGGGATGCGCGAGGCGGACGTCGCGTTGCGCTTCCGCGAGCCGATGCAGCCCGACCTCATCCGCCGCAGGCTGTTCACCGCGCATTTCCACGCCTACGCCTCGCCCGACTACCTTAAGAGGCGCCCGCAACCGCGCAACGCCGAGGACCTCGATCGCCATCAACTGATCGCTTTCGGCGCGCCGACCGCGACCCATCTTCTCTACGACCTCAATTCGCTTCTGACCCTGGGACGCGACCCCAAGAATCCGCGCATGCCGCAGATCTCGGTCAACAATCTCAGCGCGATGGCGCGGGCGGCGGAGCACGGCGTCGGCATCGCCGTTTTGCCGGACTATGTGGTGCAGCCGGAATCGGGGCTCGTCCGGCTGCTGCAACAGACCGACATGCCCGAAATGGACTGTTTTCTGGTCTATGCCGAGGAAATGAAGAACGTCGCGCGGGTGCAGGCTTTTCGCGACTTCCTCGTCGCCGCGGCGCAACGCTGGAGATACTGAACGGAAGGGAGGAGCGCGCAATGACGACGTCGCAGAAGGCGGCGATGGACGCGGCCGTCCGACATCTGGTCGCCAATTATTCTCCGCATGGCAATCGCGTCGGATGGCTGATGATGTCCTCGATCCTGGTCGAGGCCTGGGACCTCTACGGCATCGCCTTCGTCCTGATCTTCATCCGCAATCAGTATCATCCCGACCCGTTGCTCCTGGGCCTGGCCGGCGCAGGGACGCAGGGCGGCGCGCTGGTCGGCGCGCTCATAGGCGGCTGGCTGACCGACAAGATCGGCCGGCGCTTCATGTTCCTCGCAACCATGGTGATGTCATCGTGCTGGCGCTGGCGCAGGCTTTCGTCGGCAGCGTCGCGGCGCTCGCCGCCATCCGCTTCTTCCTCGGCATTCCCCTCGGCAGCGACATCTCGACCGGCTACACCTACATCATGGATGCGATGGCCAAGGGCCGCCGCGACGTGATGGGCAACCGCTGGCAGTTCATGTTCACCGTCGGCGAGGTCATGACGCTGGCGGTCATCGCCATCTTTCTCGTCCTCAACATGAATCACGAGTTGGTGTGGCGCGTGACGCTCGGGCTCGGCGCCGTGCCGGCGCTGGTCATCCTCGTTCTCCGTCACGACCTGCCGGAAACCGCCGTGTGGCTCGTTCGCCAGGGCCGCTTCCATGAGGCCAAGGAGGTCGCCAGGAAAATGTACGGCGATTCGCTCGACATGCTGCCCGATCAGGACGTCGAGGTTACGAAGCCTCGCCCGACCGCCTTCCCGCCGACATAAGGCAGGACCCGATCCGCTGGCGCGCCACGCTCTACGGCTGGATCGCCTGCTTCGCCCAGGGCAGCGAATTCTCGACCTTCGCCTTCTATCTGCCCGTGCTGTTCGTGATGGTCGGCGTCTCGTCGATTCTCGGCACCGATCTCGTGACCATGGCGCTCTACGTGATCGCCGCCATCTCGGGCTGGGTCGGGCCGTTGCTGACGCCAAAACTCGGACATCGCGGCATCGCCATCGCCGGCTTCGGCATCGTCTTCGTTTCCTTACTGGTCGCGGCCGCGGCCCTCTACACCCACAATACGATGCTGCTGCCATTCGCCGCCGCGGCCATGCTGTGGGGCCATTATTGGGACGCCTCGAACTGCATGACCATTCTGGCGATGGTGGCGAAGCCGGAATACCGAGGCACGGCGAGCGGCTTCGCCTACATGTTCGTCAAACTGCCGTCGTTCCTGGCGATCTTCCTGTTCCCGGCGGTGTTCGCAGCGATCGGGCAGGCCAACGCCACCCTGCTCGTCGCGATCTTTCCGCTGATCGGATTGCTTGCCTCGATCTTCATTCTGCCAGAGGTCTATGGCTACGAGCACGACGCGGGCTTCGAGCCCGCGCCGCAATCGGCCTGACGGCGAAGTTGGCGAGACCGGCACCCTCGCCCGTCGTTCGGGCGAGGCGAGCGCCCGCACGATCGGCTCGGCGCCTCACATGAACAGCGGTTCTTTCGCGAGCCCCTTGTAGAGTGAGGCAACCTGCTCGCCATAGCCGTTGTAGATCAGCGTCGGACGCAATTGTCCGTCGTTGAGGAAGGTCTCCTTCGCTTGGCTCCAGCGGGGGTGCGGCACGGCCGGATTGACGTTGGCCCAGAAGCCGTATTCGTCGGGGCCGAGCGTCTCCCAGAACGTCTCCGGCCGCTTGTCGACGAACGAAATCTTGACAATCGACTTGATCGACTTGAAGCCGTATTTCCATGGCGTCGCGAGCCGGATCGGCGCGCCCTGAACCTTGGCGAGCGGCTTGCCGTAGGCGCCGGTCGCAATGAAGGCGAGGTCGTTCGTCGCCTCGGCCATCGTCAGGCCCTCGACATAGGGCCATGGCATGAACGACCGCTGGCCCGGCGCCATCTTCTTGTCGAGGAACGTTTCGAACCGCACGTAGGACGCCGAGGACAGCGGCTTGGCGAATTCGACCAGCCTGCGCAGCGGAAAGCCCGTCCAGGGGATCGCCATCGACCACGCCTCGACGCAGCGGTGCCGATAGAGGCGCTCCTCGAGCCCCATCGCCTTGATCAGCGCGTCGATGTCGACCATCTGCTCCTTCTCGACGAGCCCATCGAGCTCGACCGTCCAGGGACGGGTCTTCAGCCCGCTCGCGTCGATATGCTTGCTGGTGCTGAACTCGTAGAAATTGTTATAGTTGAGGTTGTATTTCTCCGGCGTGACGTCGCGATCGAGCGTGTAGACCGGATTGCGCTTGGCCGGATAGAGGGCGGCGGAAGGATCGGCGTCGTCCGCCCTCGCCGGCCACGAGGCAAGGGCGCCCGTGGCCCCGAGGCCGGCGAGAAACGAACGCCGATCGAGGAAAAGCGCTTCCGGCGACGCCAGACTCGCCGGAATTTCCCATCCTTTTCGCCGAATAACATGCATGGGGCCATCTCCTCAAAATTCCGATACGGCGGCGGCGGAGGTTCGGTTCTCTGCCGGCGCCCCCTATTCGGCGCGAGGATGGCGATTGTTACGCGCTTTGGAAAGCCTGCCGGTCAGACCTTCTCGACCTGGCCGAATTCGAGATCGACCGGCGTCGCGCGGCCGAAGATCGACACCGCGACCTTGACTCGCGAGCGGGACTCGTCGACTTCCTCGACGATGCCGTTGAACGAGGCGAAGGGGCCGTCGGCGACGCGGACGTTTTCCCCGATCTCGAAGCGGATGGCAGCCTTCGGCCGCTCGACGCCCTCGGCGACCTGACCCTTGATGCGTTGGGCCTCGTGGTCGGGGATCGGCATCGGCTTCTTCTCGGCGCCGAGGAAGCCGGTGACCTTCGGCGTGTTCTTGATGAGGTGGTAGACCTCGTCGGTCAAGTCGCATTTGACCAGCACGTAGCCGGGAAAGAACTTCCGCTCGGAATTGATCTTGCGCCCGCGCCGGACCTCGACGACGTTCTCGGTCGGGACCAGGATTTCCTCAAACTTGTCGTCGAGCCCGCGCTGATGCGCCTGCTCGCGGATCGACTCGGCGACTTTCTTCTCGAAGTTGGAATAGGCGTGGACGATATACCAGCGCATGTTCATGGTTCTTGCATTCCGAAAATGACTAGAGTCGGCCCGCCGTCGAAATCAGCCGCCGCGACCAAAGCCGAGCACCAATGCAATGACGGTGCGCAACACCTCGTCCACGGCGACGAAGAAGAGGCTCGTGAACACGACCAGGAGCAGCACCAGGCCGGTGGTGATCAGCGTCTCGCGCCGCGTCGGCCAAACGACCTTCTGCGCCTCCGAGCGCACCTGCTGGATGAATTCGAACGGGTTGGTCATGTCTTCTCGGTTCCGTTCCGAAGAGAGGTCCCGGCGGCGGCGACCTTGGCGCCGGCCAGCCAGAAAAATTGGTGGCGCGGCGCCTCTCGGCGCCGCGCCACCCGAGGCTCATATAGGAAAAGCTCGCCGTTCGCCAAGCGAAATATGAGATTTGGTCGTGAAACCGTCATGCGGGCCATCGGGAGGACGCGTTGCGGCGCCGGATCGGGACCCCGGTGAAGATCGATCCGACGCTCCGTCAGCCCGCCGCGCCCGGCCGGCGCGCGAACATCACCAGTCCAATCCCCTCGTCGGCGCCCGTTCTCGGCGCCCTCAACAGCTTCGACGCGGCGATCCCGAGCGCGGAGGCGATCAGCGACGCCGCGTGCCAGCTGAGCGCGCCGCGAAAGTGAACGTCGCGGCATTTGATCGGCGAAAAGCGTTCGATCCAATAGATTTCGGCGCCCCCTGCTCCCCATGGCGCGCTTTCGACGCTCTCGACCAGGGCGCCGGCGCTGCTCGCCAGCTCGTGGAGCGCCGTTTCGCTCCACCATGTCAAATGGTGCGGCGGGGCGTTGATCAGGAAGTTTGGAATCCGGCTCAGCGGCGATTGGACGCGGGGAACGCTGACGCAGATGAGGCCGCCCGGCTTCGCCGCCTGGACGATTTCGGCGAACAGGGCCTTGGGATCGCAGACGTGTTCGATGACCTCGAAACAGCATACGGCGTCATATAACCCAGCGCGCCCGGCAAGATGCTGCCCCAGCGTCTCGGCGCGAACGCCATCGACCGGGGCGTTGGCGGCGAAATGAGGGTCGAGGCCCGTGTAGTCGGCCTGCGGGACGCATTGTCTAAAATTACCTTGGCCGCAGCCGACATCGAGCACGCGCGCTCCTGCGGGAATATGCTTGGCCGCGACCAGGTATTCTTCACGCACCGTTTCGGTTGTGAAAAGGCGCCATGACCTCAGCCGGGCTGACAGCGTCGAATAGAATTTGTGATCCCCTTCGCGAGGCGGATCGAAAAAATACAGCCCCGTCGGCGATTCCCACAGGCCGAAACGCTCGACGCCGGAGAAGCTGCCCCGCGCATCGACGCCTAAGCCGATGCGCCAGAGATCGACGAGCAGCTTGCTCGACACCCATTGGACCCGTCTGACCGCGGGTTTTCCGGTTACAGGACAGAGCGGTGTCGCTTCGGCGGACATCGACATCGTCGGCGGCTCAAGTCCGGAAATGCTTCGACAGCTTCAGCCCCTGATGCTGGTAGTTCGAGGTCTCGCCCGCCCCGTAGAGCTCGTCGGCCGCGTCGGCGAGCTGCTCGAACACCAGCCGCCCGACCGGCTGCCCGTCCTCGATGAGGAAGGGAACGTCGCGGCTGCGAACCTCGAGCACCGCCCGCGCGGCCGGGCGTCCGTCCGCGCCCTGCCCGAAGCCCGGATCGAAAAAGCCCGCGTAGTGGACGCGGAACTCGCCGATCGCCGGATCGATCGGCGCCATTTCGGCGGCGAGATCGGCGGGGATCTGCATCTTCTCCCGCGAGGCGAGAATGTAGAACTCGTCCGGGTCGAGCACGAGGCGGCGATCGATCCTCGCGAGGATCGGCTCCCAGAAATCCTGCGCCGCGTAGCCGCCGACGCGGTCGACGTCGATCACGTCGCTGTTCTTGATCGCCCGATAGCCGACGACCTCGGCTCTCTCTCCAGCAAGCCCGACGTGAACGATGAGGCCTTCGCGCAGCGAAAGCGGCCGGTCGACCAGCGGCGAAGCCGCATGGCGGGCGCGGAGGGCCTCGGCGTCGAGCACCGCCGCCGCGCCGCCGTCGCGAAAACGCAGCTGGTTCAGGCGCGTGCCGGCGCGCACGCGCACGCTGAAGCTGCGCGGCGAAATCTCGGCGAACAGCGGCCCCGTGTAGCCAGCCGGAACGTGGTCGAAAGCGTCGGAGGCGTCTGCGATGAGTCGGGTGAAGATGTCGAGCCGCCCCGTCGAGCTTTTCGGATTGGCCGAGCCGGACACGCCCTGCGGCAGCGCGAGCCGCTCCATCAGCGGGGCGATATAGACGATGCCCTTCTCCAGTACCGCCCCGTCCGCGGCGAGCGAGACCCGCTCGGGGTTCAGACTCTTCAGCCGGTTGGCCACGCTCGCGCCCTTGCCCGGCAGGAAGCTCGCGCGCACGCGAAACGCCTCGGCGCCGAGCCTCAGATCGAGGCTCGCCGGCTGGACCTGGCCCGCCTCGATCGGCGCTGCAGCGGAGACGGCGCCGTCGCGAGCGAGCGAAGCGATGCGCTGGCGGGCCAGGAGGCCGCCGGGACCGGCGCCGCTGACCGACGCCGTTGGCTTCGCTAAGCTTGTCATCGTCCGAACGCCTTACAGAAAATTGATCGACGGCGAAAGGCGATCCGGCTCCCACGGCGTGGAAATCGGGCCGTCTGCGCCTTGTTTTCGGCGCTCAATCAGCTAGCTTTTCCCCGCAGGCCGAGAGGGACGATGGCGCGGATTCTGGTCGTCGAGGATGAGCCGCTGGTCAGCGTGGTCACGGAGGAGTGGCTCGTCGAACTGGGCCATGTCGTGGTCGGCCCGGCCGCCAACCTCGACGCGGCCCTCGAGCTCGCCGCGACGCCCATCGACGGCGCGATCATCGACGTCTCGCTCGGCCCGCAGAGCGGCTATCCGGCGGCCGAGCTTCTGGCGGCGCGCGGCGTTCCGTTCGTGTTCGCCACCGGCTATGGCCAGGAGGGGCTCGATCCGGCTTGGCGCGGCCGCCCGACGCTGATGAAGCCGTTCGAGTTCAACACCTTCCGCGGCGCGGTCGAGCGGATGCTCGCCGGCGGCTGACAGTTGAAGCGCGCGGGGCCAAGCTCACGCCGCGCATTGCGCGCCGGCCGCGATCCCGCCTCATTTGACGGCCCGGCGGCGAAGGGCCATCTGTCTCCCGTATGACCGACGTCTCCATCCCGGCGGCCTTCGGGGCGGGCCTCATCTCGTTCGTTTCGCCCTGCGTGCTGCCGCTCGCCGCGCCCTATCTCTGCTTTCTCGCCGGGGCGAGCGTCGAGGCTCTTGTCAACGAGGGAGAAACAAAGGCTCGGCGCGACATTCTCGTGACCGCCCTTCTGTTCGTCGCCGGATTCACGACGGTGTTCGTCGCCTTCGGCGCGACCGCTTCGGTCCTCGGCGCCCTTTTCCGCCAATGGAGCCATGCGCTGTCGATCGCCGCCGGGATCGGCGTCATTCTAATGGGCCTGCATTTCCTGGGCGTGTTCCGCATCGGCGCGATGCTGCGCGAGGCGCGCGTCACGATCGATCGGCCGACGGGCGTGTGGAGCGCCTATCCGATGGGCATGGCGTTCGCGCTCGGCTGGACGCCCTGCATCGGTCCAATTCTCGCGACCATCCTCGCTGTCGCCGGAAGCAGAAATACGGTCGCCGAGGGCGCGGGGCTCCTCGCCGTCTACAGTGTCGGCCTCGGCCTGCCCTTCATCGCCGCCGCCGCGGCGATCGGCCCGTTCATGCGCGCTTCGAGCGCGATCAAGAAACAGTTCGGCCGGATCGAGAAGACGGTCGGCGTGCTCTTGATCGCGACCGGAGTCGCGTTTCTCACCGGCGGCTTCCAGAGCGTATCGCTGTGGCTGATCGAGACGTTCCCGCGGTTCGGGCAGGTGGGGTGAGTTCGCCCTCTCGCGTCGCATCGGGCGTCAGACGGCGCGTTTCCGGGACGCGGCGTCCATTTCCTTCGGTCTGAGTCGGCCCGCTTCCTCGCAGTCCGCGTGTTCTCTTCGCCGCAATCAATGACTATGATCGCACCAATTGAAATCAGAAGGAATTCAATGGCGAGCATTGCGATCCGTAACCTCGAGGAACCCCTGAAGGCGCGGCTTCGCGTTCAGGCGGCAACATGGCCGTATGAGGCGGGATATCTTGCGAAACGCGCTAAACCGCGAGCCGGCCGCCCCCGTCAACCTCGCTTCGGCCATCCGGGCGAGGTTCACGCTGATCGGCGGCGTCGAGCTGCCCGAAGCTGCGCGCGAACCGATGCACGAGCCGCCCGCTTTCGAATGATGATCCTGATGGGCGGACGCCTGAGGAATTCGTGAGCCCACCAGCGGTCCTGAGCCGTTAATTCGGCCGCCCCCGAGGCCGCACGCGGTCGTCGACCGGCGTCGAAGAGCAGCGGCGCCATCGATACTGTTGCGATCGATCGGGAACGACGGGCGGTTGCGCTACTGCTGACGCATGGTCCGCATATGCTCGGCGCTCGCCCGCGCGCGCTCCTTGCTCGTGTTGCGCGTGTGACGCATGTGGCTGCGGTAGGAGCCCGTCGGCTTGTGCGCCGTGGCGTGGTGATTGGCCGGAGCGGCGGGCGGAGCGGTCTGCGCCGGAGCGGCGAGCGGCATCACCACAACCGACGCGCCGAGGCCGACAAGAGCGAGGGTTTTTAGCATGGATGGTCTCCTCTGGGGTCCTTTGCCCGGCCATTTGTAAGACAGTTGAGTCCAGCGGCCAAGACCGGGCTGCGGCCGACAAAGCCAAGGATCCCGCACCGTCCTCGGGCCGTCCGGAAGGCGAACCCGGCTTCCCTGATGTGTTTGCCGCGTCGATCCCCTAGACTGCGCGAATTGCCCGCGAACACGGCGAAAAGCGAAGCATGACAGACCGAAATCGACCCGCGATCCAGCCCTGGCTCATTCCGATGCTCTACGTGATCGGAGCCCTCGTCGGCGGGGTCGCCTTGCCGCGGATCGAAAGCGCCTGGGCGACAGACGTCAGGTTCCGGATCTTCGAGTTGTCCGTTTCGTCGGCCCAAGCCTATCTCTCTGCAGCAGCGTCCGGCATGATGGCGCTGACGGGCATCGTGTTCGCCATGGGCTTTGTCATATGGCAGTTCGGCGCGATCGCATATTCTCCGCGCCTCCTGCTCTGGTTCGCGCGCGACCGCATGCTTTTCCACGCGCTCGGAGCGTTCTCTGCGACCTTCGTCTTTGCGCTCGCCACGCTCGCCTGGGTCGACCGCGGCGGAAACGGAATGGTCCCGCCGTTCTCGTCGGCGGTCGTCGGGGTCCTGATCATCGTCAGCATGATCATGTTTTCGCGGCTGATGCAGCGCCTCAACGATCTTCAGGTCTCGAACGTGCTCCATCTGATCGGCGATCATGGGCACAACGTGATCCCGGCCATGTTTCCGCGCCTCGGCGAAGAGCCGGCCGCGCGCGCATCCGGGGCGGCGCCGGACCGCCGGGCGAAGCTCGGCCCCGCGACGCAAACGCTGAACTATTCCGGCGATCCGCGCACGATAACCGAGCTCGACGTGCAAGCGCTCGTCGGCCTCGCGCGACAGGCGGACGGGACGATCGTGATGGCGTCGGCGGTCGGAGACACGCTGGTCGAGGGCGAGGAAATCCTGCGCGTCCACGGCGCTCGAACGCCACTCTCCAAGGAGGCGCTCCTGCGCGCGGTTGGCCTCGGACGCGAGCGCACATTCGAGCAGGACCCGAAATATCCCATTCGCCTGCTCGTCGACGTCGCCATCAAGGCTCTGTCGCCGGCGATCAACGACCCGACGACGGCGGTGCAGACGATCGACCAGATCGAGGACCTCCTGCGCCGCCTCGGCGCGAGCGAACTCGACGCCGGCTACGCCTCTGACCAACACGGCGTCCTCAGGCTCGTCTTCCCGACGCCGACCTGGGAGGACTATCTGACGCTCGCCTTCGACGAGATCCGACAGTTCGGCGCGAGGTCCGTCCAGGTAATGCGCCGGATGCGGGCCGCGCTCGACGGCCTGGTGCGGTGGCTGCCGACGGAAGACCGCAGGCAGGCCGTGTGTCGCTACCTCGAGCGCCTCGACCGCGCGATCGAGACGTCGGGTTTCGATTCCGAGGACCGGCGCATGGCGCTGGAGGATGACCGGCAGGGCATCGGCCTGTCGCGTCCGAAAGCGGACAAGAACTGACCGCGCAGGTCGGCAGGCGCCGACAATCGGCCTGACGCCTTGCGACGAGAAGCCCGCCATGTCCAGCGTTTGGCGCGCGCCATGCCACCGGCTTGACTCGTCGCAACAGGCAAGCCCAGTGTTGGGTCGGCGCGGTGAATACGGAATGCGCCAAGAACGAGAAAGTAGTATTGGCGGCGGGCGGGATACGCATGGAGGGGAAGCATGATCGGGGCGATCGCCGGAAAGACGTGCATCGCGCGCTTGATTAGCCTCTCGCTCGCCGCGTTGCTGGCGGCGGCGCCTGCGATTGCGGAAGCGCAGGACAATCCCGCCGCGCCCCCGGCTCCTGCTGCGCCGACCCCGGAAGTAGCCCCTGCGGAGGCGCCTGCGCCGCAAAACAGCTTCAGCCGGGCCGAGCTCGAGAAACTCCTCGCGCCGATCGCGCTCTTCCCTGACAGCCTGCTGGCGCAGGTGTTGGCCGCCAGCGCCTATCCAATCCAGATCGTCCAGGTTCACCGTTGGCTCGATCGAAACGCCGAAGCCGTCGCGAAGAACGATTATTCCGGAATCGACAACTCGAACTGGGATCCGGCGGTAAAGGCGCTGGCGCGATTTCCGGATGTCGTCCGAAAGATGAGCGAGAATCTCGACTGGACGACGGACCTTGGCGACGCTTTCGTGAATCAGCCGAAGGACGTCGCGGACGTCATCCAGGCGTTGCGCGCGGAGGCTGAAAAGGCGGGCTCTCTCAAGTCCACGCCCCAGCAGACCGTCACGACCAGCGTCCAGGAAGGCCAGAACATCATCTCGATTGCTCCGACGGACCCGTCGATGGTCTATGTCCCGTCGTACGATCCGGTCACGGTCTACGAGCCTTATACCGGCATCGCGCCGCTTCTGACCTTCGGGGCGGCCGCGGCGGTCGGCTCGATCTGGGCCAACAACTACTGGAACTGGGGAACGGGCTGGATTCGCCCGCCGGTTTGGCCGGGCTACGGCGCCTGGCGTCCCCCCTATGCCGGCTGGAGGCCGGGAACCCCGGTGGTCGGCGGAGGCAACATCATCAACACCGGCAACATCAACGCCGGCAACCGGTGGCGTCCGGGCGCCGACTACCGTCCCGGGCTCGGCAGCAAACCCGGCATCGGCAATCGGCCCGGCGGCATCGGCGGCCCCGGCAGCCGGGCGGCGTCGGCGGACCCGGCCGTCCCGGCGGCGTCGGTGGGCCCGGCAGACCCGGCGGCATCGGCGGACCCGGTCGTCCCGGCGGCATCGGCGGCCTCGGCAGACCGGGCGGCGTCGGCGGCCCCGGCAGACCGGGCGGCGTCGGCGGACCCGGCCGTCCCGGCGGCGTCGGCGGACCCGGCCGTCCCGGCGGCGTCGGCGGGCCCGGTGGACCCGGCGGCGTTGGAGGGGCTGGTCGGCCCGGCGGAGTCGGAGGTGCTGGCAATCGGCCAAGCGCCGGCCGCCCGAACGCCGGCCGTCCCGGCGGCGCGCGACCTGCCACGCGACCCGGTAACGCAGCTCGGCCTTCGCGGCCTTCAACGCGACCGGCCGGACGCCCGGGCGGCGCACGGCCCGGCGGCTTCCACGGCGGCGCACGGCCCGGCGGCTTCCACGGCGGCGCGCGCCCCGGCGGCTTCCATGGCGGGGGCCGCGGGGGCGGCTTCCACGGCGGCGGCGGGCACCGGCACGGTGGCGGGGGCCGCGGCGGCGGGCGTCGCCGCTCCGATCTGCGCCTCAAGCACGATATCGTGCTGCTTGGGCGGCTCGACGACGGGCTCGGCTACTATCGCTTCGTCTACAATGGCGGCCACACCCCCTATGTCGGCGTGATGGCGCAGGAGGTGCAAACTGTCATGCCGGAAGCGGTCGCGCGCGGCGCCGACGGCTATCTGCGCGTTTCCTACGATCTGCTCGGAGTGCCGTTCGAGACTTACGCGCAATGGGTGGCAACCGGCGCGCATTTGCCGAGCATGAAACCGGTAGTGCATTGATGGCGAGCATCGCGATCCGCAACCTCGAGGAACCCCTGAAGGCGCGGCTTCGCATTCGGGCCGCAACGCATGGCCGGTCGATGGAGATGAGGCGCGAGATTTCTTGCGGAACGCGCTGAACCGCGAGCTTGTCCAGCCCGTCAACCTCGCTTGCGCCATCCGGGCCAGGTTCGCGCCTATCGGCGGCGTCGAGCTGCCGGAAACTCCGCGCGAGACGTAGGCCTCAGGCCGGAAAACGGCGCGAGCACACCGGCGCGGGTGAGCGCACCAAAGTTCGCCGACCCGGCTGGAACCCACATTTTGGCGTCGTCAACCGGAGGCTCCGCTGCAAATCCGATAGCCGCCTATTGCATCATATATCGGAACCGATATACAATCCGTATGGCGGGTCGAAGACTGAAGCCGATCGCATTTCTGGGCGACGCCCTCGATCTGCTTCGGGCTTTCCCCGAGGGAGCGCGCAAGGAGGCCGGAGTTCAACTGCACAAGGTTCAGCAGGGGCTGCCGCCAAGCGACTGGAAGCCAATGCGGACGACCGGACCGGGAGTGGCCGAAATTTCGCGTGATCTATATCGCTAAGGCCCGACGACGCAGTTTACGTCCTGCACGCGTTCCAAAAGAAGACCCGGCGGACCGCGAAGCGCGATTTGGACCTTGCGACGATGCGGCTGAAGCAGATTTAGAAAGCAGCAGGGACAATCGACAATGGAGCGGCAGACCTTCGATGATGTGTGGGACGCGCTCGCGGACACGCAGACGGAAGCGGCGAGCATGAGGATGCGATCGCAAGCCCTTATCGCGATCGAGCAGACAGTCCGTGCCTGGAACGTTACTCAGACGGAGGCCGCCCGCAGACTCAGCGTGACGCAGCCGCGCCTAAACGATCTGTTGCGCGGACGAATCCAGAACTTCAGCCTCGACGCCCTCATCGACCTCGCGGCAAAAGCCGGATTGAACGTTCGACTGGACATCGCGGCGCAGACCACGACGCGCCAAAAACAGCGGGGGCCCACTCCGCCGCCTCGCCCACCCTCCCCTCGCGGCAAAAAACAGCGGGCCTCCTCGCCGTCTACAGCCTCGGCCTCGGCTTGGCCTTCATCGCCGCCGCCGTGCTCGGCCCTTTCATGCGCCCGTCGAACGCCATCAAGAAACAGTTTGGTCGGATCGAGAAGACAGTCGGCGCACTTTTGATCCCGACCGGGGATCGCCTTTATCACCGGCGGCTTCCAGAGCGTGTCGCTCTGGCCGATCGAAACGTTTCCGCAGTTTGGGTAGGTGGGGTAGCGCCGCCGATCAGGCCGCTTCGGCGAACTTGACCGCGATGCCGGTTGCGGCCACGCGCTGCAGAGGAGCGCCGCCGATGTCGGCGGACTTGACGCCGTCGACTTCAAAATCGAGACCGATGATCGCGTCGGCGTCGTATTCTTGCGCTTCGCGGATCAGCGCCTGGACGGCCGCCAGACGATCGGCTTCGGCGCCCATTGTGTCGGCGGCGCGCCAAGCGGCGCACGCCTTGATGCGGCCGATCGAATAATGACCGCGGCCGTCCTGGAGCTTGTTCGTGCGACTGACTTGCATAGCTTCTACCGACTTCTAGTCGCTCCTTCGGGTTGACTGTAGGAATCGCGGATGTCGCTTGCGGCCGCCGCCGAACGCCGCAAAAACTCCATATCGAATAAGGGTCGGACGCATAAGGACTTCGTAAGGCGCCGTCGCTCCCAAAGTATCATGTTTCCTACGCGAAGGGCGTCGCCGGCGCCGTGATCGCCGTCACAGTAGCGGGGCCTTCCTCACCGACGCTCAACCTATGGCTTTCGGCGCCAAATCGCTCGCGATACAGGCTAGCGGTCTGTCCTGATCAAACAATGCGGATTGGAACAACCTGCTTGTGGAGGAAGACCCATGCTCAGGACATTCGCCTTGATCGGACTCGGCGCCGCAATCGCGCTTTCGCCGCCCGCCACCCTCGCCCAGACGGCGCCGGCCGCTCCCGCCGCGCCCGTCCAGCATCACGCCACGGCGCACAAGCCGACAGGCTCGTACAGGAGCGAGATGCGCCGCAGGCATAACGCGAGCAAGGAGCGGGCGCGGGCGGGCGCCGAGCACATGCGGACGATGCAAAATCAGTAGACGACGGGCTGAAGGGCGACGAGTCGATAGGGGGTCGCGAGCAGGGAATTCCCTGCGGAGCAGGGAGACAGCAGGGAATTCGGCCTCTTTCGCGAAAATCAGCATCGAAAAGGCCTTGCAATTTAGGGGCTTGCGGCAAAATTCCCTGCGCGGGCGAGCAGGGAATTTTTTGCGCCCAAGCAGGGAATATGCAGGGAATTTTTCGCGCGAGCAGGGAATTCCCGCGCCGACGTCGAAAAGCGCGGACGAGTGCCCTCGCGCCGCGGATCCGCGTCGGTCTCAATTCCCGATCGATCGCTTCGCGATCGTTGGGAATGACAAGGCCGCCGTTCTACGGGTTGTGCATGTTCTGCATGTTGTGCGTGCGCATCTTCCGCATGTGTTCGGCGCCCGCCATCGTCCGCTCCCGCGCCGCGGTATGCCGTTTCCGCATCTCACTCCCGTGCGAGCCTGTCGGCTTGTGCGCCGTGGGGTGATGCATGACGGCAGCGGCGGGCGCGGGCGTCGTCTGGGCAAAGGCCGGCAACGGCGTGAGGGACATTGCGGCGCCGAGGCCGATCAAGGCGAAGGTCTTGAGCATGGGGTTCCTCTCCGGAGACGTGTCGTTCAACCGACGAGCATAGGGTTCGTCAGCCAAGGCGAAATGAGATCACGAACCCTGGTTAACGCCCAGCCTGCGATCACTGTTCCGCCGAGTCCCGAGTCTTTGCGCGCCGGCCGCGACCCACGGCGCCGCCGCGGCTACATGCGCGGCCCGGCCATCGTCCCCTGGATCGGCGTCGGCTGGTTGAACGTGTCGTGAGCATAATTGTCGCGAGGGCGCTGCCTCACATGCGCGCCGCTCCTCGTACTCAGCGTGCTCGGGTCCATAGGAAATTTTTCGCCGGCCGGCTTTCCGGCGACGGCGGTTTGGGCGTCCGCGGCGATCGACAGCCCGAGGACGGCGACGAAAGACGCCGCTCCGAGAATGAGCGCGAGGCGAAACATCGGACATTGTCCTTTCGAAGAAAAACCCGCCGTTTCCGGCGGGTCATACCCCCCCCCCCCCGATTTCGGGGAGAGGGACGGAATGAGCGGGACGCAGCCGCGATCACATCTGCTTGTAGGTGATCTTGCCGTCTGGCTCCTTCGCCCAGACGTACCAGACGTAGTCGACGTTCTTTCGGTCGCCCTTCTTGTCGTAGGAGATGTCGCCGAGGACGGTGTGGAAGGGCATGCCCGAGTGCATGACTTCGGCGACCTTCTTCGGATCGAGCGACTTCGCCTTCTCCGCCGCCTGCTTGATGATCTGGACGGCGGCATAGGAATAGAGCGTATAGGCTTCCGGATCGAAACCCTTGGCCGCGAACTCGGCGACGACGTCCTTGGCGTTCGGATTTTTGCGCGCTTCGGGGCCGAAGGTCATCAGCGTGCCCTCGACGCCAGGGCCGCCGATCTGGGCGAACTCGCTGTCGGTGATGCCGTCGCCGGAGATCATGACCGTATTCATTCCCTGGTCGCGCATCTGGCGGAGGATGAGGCCGCCCTCGGTGTGGAGGCCGCCCCACATCAGATAGTCGGCGCCCGATTCCTTGATCTTGGAGACGATCGCGGAATAGTCCTTCTCGCCGGCATTCACGCCTTCGTAGAGGACCTCCTTGACGCCGAACTTGTGCATGTTGTCGAGCGCGGCGTCGGCGAGGCCCTTGCCATAGGTCGTCTTGTCGTGCACGACCGCGATCTTCTTGCCCTTCAGATGATCGCGCGCGTATTCGGCCCACACCAGGCCTTGCTGGTCGTCGCGGCCGCAGGTGCGGAACGCGTCCCACAGCTTGCGGTCGGTGACTTTGGGGTTGGTCGCCGACGGGGTGATCATCAGGATCCCGTTTTCGTTATAGACGTCGGAGGCTGGCATCGTCACGCCGGAGTTGAAGTGGCCGACGACGAACTTCACGCCGTCGCCGACGAACTTGTTGGCGACCGAGACGCCCTGCTTCGGATCGGACACGTCATCGCCCTGCTCGAGCTCGATCTTCTGGCCGAGGATGCCGCCGGCCTTGTTGATGTCGTCGACAGCCTGCTGCGTGCCGTTGGTCAGCTGGGCGCCGAACGCGGCGTTAGGTCCGGTGATCGGGCCGGCGACGCCCATCTTGATCTGGGCGCTGGCCGCGCCCGAGAACGCCAGGGCGGCGGCAAGCGCGACGCCCGACAACCAGTATTTACTCATGCACCTATACTCCCTGAAGTTGGGGCGCTCGGCCCTCCCTGAGCCCGCCCGCGGCGGAGGCAAATCCACCTTGGGCGCAGATACTTTCTCGTTTTTGACAAAGAGTCATCTGAAAAAAACGTCGAGCTCCGATCAGCGCCAGCGGGCTTTCAGCCCTTGGCCTTGGCGCGCCAGTTCAAGCCCGCGCGCTCGTAGGCCCACGAATATTGCGTCGCCATCTGGGCCGCCCGCATGACTCGATAGCCGAGCGCGCCGACGATCATGGTCCAGACATAGGCGACGGCGAAGAACTGCAGCGACAGAAGCGACTCCCCATAAAGCGCATAATGCAGAAAGCGCGCGCCGGCGGTCAGCAGGACCATATAGGGCAGGAGCATCGGCATCGGCCGCCAGGTCTGCGCCATGGCGCGGCCCGTCGCCCAGGCGCCCGCGCCGCCTAGGATCAGCGTGATGAGCACGAAGGTTAACAGGCCGTAAGGCGAATCGGCCCACAAAATCCCGGCCATCAGTGGCCTCCTTCGAGATAGGCCGCGCGCACTTCCGGCCGCGCCAGCAGCTCGGCGCCGCCGCCCTGCATCGTGACCGCGCCATTGACCATGACGTAGCCGCGATGGGCGAGCTTCAGCGCATGGAAGGCGTTCTGCTCGACCAGAAAGACCGTCAGGCCCTCGCGCCTGTTGAGGTCGCCGATCACCTGGAAGATCTGCTTGACCACCAGGGGCGCAAGGCCGAGGGACGGCTCGTCGAGCAGCAGCAGGCGCGGCCGGCCCATCAGCGCCCGCCCGATCGCCAGCATCTGCTGCTCGCCGCCCGACAGCGTGCCGCCGCGCTGCGGCGCGCGCTCCTTGAGGCGCGGAAACAAAGCGAAGACACGTTGCAGGTCTTCGTCGAAATGGACGAAATTGTTGATCGACGCGCCCATCTGCAGGTTCTCGAACACGGTCATGCGGGGGAAGATGCGCCGCCCTTCCGGCGACTGGGCGATCGACAGGCGGGCGATCTGATGCGTCGGCAGACCGGTGATGTCCTTGCCGTCGAAGCTGATCCTGCCGCGACGGGCGCGCGGCGCGCCGAAAATGGTCATCATCGTCGTCGACTTGCCGGCGCCGTTGGCGCCGATCAGGGTGACGATCTCGCCGTCGTTGACGTCGATGTCGACGCCCCTGAGCGCCTGGATCTTGCCGTAGAACGTCTCGACGCCTCTGAGCTGGAGGAGCGGCGCCGGAGGAGCCGCCGCGCTCATTTCTCGAGCTCCTTCTCGATCGATTCGACTTCCTCCTCGTCGGCGACGCCGAGATAGGCGGCGACGACTTTGGGATCGGCGCGCACTTCGTCGGGCGTGCCGTCGGCGATCTTCACGCCGTAGTCGAGCACGACCACGTGGTCGGAGATCTGCATGACGACCGACATGTCGTGCTCGATGAGCAGCACGGACGTCTCGTGCTCGGCGCGGATCGAGTGCAGGAGCGCGCTCAGATCCGCCGATTCGCGCGGGTTCAATCCGGCGGCCGGCTCGTCGAGGCAGAGCAGCACCGGGTCGGTGCACATGGCGCGCGCGATCTCGAGCCGGCGCTGGGCGCCGTAGGGCAATTCGCCTGCCGGATCGTCCGCCCGGTCCATGAGGCCGATCTTGTCGAGCCAGTATCGCGCCCGCTGGATCGCCTCGGCCTCCTTGCGGCGATAGGTCGGCGCGCCGACGAGGCCGAGCACCGTCATGCCGCTCGCGCGCATCAGCGGATTGTGGTGCGCGACCAGGAGATTCTCGAGCGCCGTCATGCCCTGGAAGAGGCGGATGTTCTGGAAGGTGCGGGCGACCCGCGCCTTGCGGGCGATCTCGTGGTCCGGCATGCGCTCGAGCAGAAAGAGCTCGCCGTTGGCCGTCGCCGCGTGCCGGCCGCTCGCATTCGTGGCGGCTTCGACGTCCTCCCGCGTCGCTACGCCGTCTCGGGCGAACGCGAGGCGGCCTTCCGTCGGCTTGTAGAAGCCGGTGACGCAGTTGAACACCGTCGTCTTGCCGGCGCCGTTCGGCCCGATCAGCGCGGTGATGTCGCCGCGGCCAGCGGTGAAGGTGAAGTCGTTGACCGCGATCAGGCCGCCGAACCGCATGGTGAGGTTCTCGACGGCGAGCAGGGGGCTCGTCACCCAGTTCATCAGCCGTGCCCTTCCTTGACGAGATCGCCGGACACCGCTTTGCGCTCCTTGAGGAAGATCGACGGCGAACGCGTCGAGACGAGGCCGCGCGGTTTCCAGATCATCATGACGACCATCGCCGCGCCGAATAGCAGCAAGCGGTACTGCGTCGGATCGAAATCCTCGCCGAAGATCCGCTTCATCCAGTCGAGCTCGCGCATGAGCTCCGGCGCGCCGATCATCACCGCCGCGGCGACGGCGACGCCGAGCTGCGAGCCCATGCCGCCGAGCACGACGATGGCGAGAACCGTCGCCGATTCGATGAAGGTGAAGCTTTCGGGGCTGACGAAGCCCTGGCGCACGGAGAAGAAGGAGCCGGCGAAGCCGCCGAACATCGCCCCGAGCGCGAAGGCGGTCAGCTTGGTGTTCCTGGTGTTGATGCCGAGCGAGCGGCAGGCGATCTCGTCCTCGCGCAGCGCTTCCCAGGCGCGCCCGATCGGCAGCCGGCGCAGGCGCAAGGTAACGAGATTCGTCAACAGCGCGAGCGCCAAGATCAGATAGAAGAGGAAGATCGTGCGGTAGATCGGCGAGTAGGGCAGATGGAAGATCGCCGCGAAGCCGTTGTCCTCGTCGTTGAACGGGATGCCGAAAAAGCTGACGTGCGGAATGCCGGAGATGCCGGCGTAGCCGTTGGTGAGGTCGACCCAGTTGACGAGGACGAGACGGATGATCTCGCCGAAGGCGAGCGTCACGATGGCGAGATAGTCGCCGCGCAGCCGCAGCACGGGGAAGCCGAGAATGATCCCCCACATCGCCGCGAGCGTGCCCGCCAAGGGCAGGCAGATCCAGAACGACAGGCCGAAAGTCGTCGACAGCAGCGCATAGGAATAGGCGCCGACGGCGTAGAACGCGACGTAGCCGAGGTCGAGCAGGCCGGCGAGGCCGACCACGATGTTCAGGCCCCAGCCCAGCATCACGTAGATCATGATCTGGACGCCGTAATTGTTGATCCACTTCAGCGAGCCGGCGGGCCCGAGCATGCCGAGCACGATGAGGGGAAACAGCGCGACGACGCCGACCATGAACGGCCCGAAATAACGCGAGAACCAGGCCCGCGCCCGCGAGGGCGGCGCGACGCCTTCGCCCTCGCGCGCCGCCTGAACCAGCGCGCCGCCCATGCCGCCGGCGGCGATCGCGCCGACGCGGTCGAACCAGATGCGCCAGTCGGCGTTCGCCATCTGGCGCAGGAACACGAAAGCAAAGACGATCGCGGCGAACCCGAACGACAGCGGCCAGCGGCCGATCAACACGAGCTCATTGTTGATGTTGGATTCCGCGTGATAGCTGATGATCGGGAAGCTCAGGCCGAAGGCGACGAGCGCGGCGACGAATGAGGTTCGCAGCGCGGGGACGAGCTGGCTGGTGGTCGCTGCGGCGGCCTGGGCGAGCGGAGTGGCTTGCGGGGCGGCAGTCATGCTCAGACCTTCTCCACTTCGGGCCGGCCGAGGATGCCGGAGGGCATGAAGATCAGCGTGATGGCGAGGATCATGAACGCCGCCACGTCCTTGTAGTCGGTGGTGAAATAGGACGACCAGAACACCTCGATGAGGCCGATCAGGAGGCCGCCGAGAACCGCGCCCGGCAGCGAGCCGATGCCTCCCAGCACCGCCGCGGTGAACGCCTTGACGCCGGGCACGAAGCCGTCGGCGAAATTGACCACCCCGTAGTAGATGACGAACATGACGCCGGCCACCGCCGCCAGCGCCGCGCCGATGACGAAGGTGATCGAAATCGTCGCATCGACGTCGACGCCGAGCAGCGCCGCCATCTTGCGGTCCTGATCGCAGGCGCGCTGCGCGCGGCCGAGAGAGGTGTACTGTACGAGGTACCAGAAGCCGGCCAGCAGCACGGCGGTCACGACCATGATGAGGATCTGCCGCAGCGACAGCGTCACGTCATAGGCGCCGCCGGTCAGCTTGAACACGTGGTTGGGCAGTTGCGGCGCCGGCTTGTTGCGCGGCCCCTGCACGACCTGGACGAAATTCGACAGAAAGATCGACATGCCGATCGCAGAGATCAGCGGCGCGAGGCGGAACGAGCCGCGCAAGGGCCGGTAGGCGAGCCGTTCGATGGTCCAGTTCCAGAGCCCGGTCAGCGCCATCGCCCCGATCAACACGACGACGAAGGCGATCGGCAGCGACCCGAGATGCAGGAGCTGGGTCAGGATCATGAACACGATGAGCGCGATGAACGCCGACAGCATGAACAGGTCGCCGTGGGCGAAATTGATCATGCCGATGATGCCGTAAACCATCGAATAGCCGATGGCGATGAGTCCGTAGATCGACCCGAGCGTCAGCCCGTTGATCAACTGCTGCAGGAAGTTAGCCATGCGCCGACGATTCCTCCTGGTTTCGCCTTTAGATTAGCATTAATTGCAGGAAACGTACCAAGCAGCGCCCGGCCGTCCCTGCGCCGCCTCGCCATGGGCGATCGGCTTGACAAGCGCTTAGCCCGGTGCTTTCGGGCGTTCAAGGCTGATCGCATCTTTCGGCAAACTAGCCGCCGGCGGTTGCCACGGCAACGCCCTCGGGTCCAAGCGGTTGATTTAAAAAACCGCCTCGCCGCAGGAGCGACGCGCTGCCAGAAGAGGCGCCGCGATCCGACCTATCTGCATGAATATAACAGCGAGCGCCAAGCAATCGCTCGATTGCGATGTAATCAAAAAGAAATAACGATAGGCTGTCCTCGATATGGACTTTAGCGCCGACGAAGGTGTACCAAACTCTTCGTATACGTCACGGAGAGACGGTTTCCGCGGCCTACATGGGCGCGAACGGGCGGCCACTCAAAGGTCCGCGACGCGAGGGAACGTTCATGGCGATGACGATGACGGGGGAAGCGACACTTCCAGCCGCACGGTTGGAGGTGTGGACTTTGCTCAACGACCCGGCGGTCCTCAAGGCCTGCATTCCCGGCTGCCAGTCGCTGGAGAGGACTGGCGACAATGGCTTCGCGGCGGTCGTCAAGGCCAAGATCGGCCCGGTCGCCGCCACTTTCAAAGGCAAGGTCGAACTTTCCGACATCGTCCCCAACGTCAGCTACACCATCACCGGCGAAGGCGAGGGCGGCGTCGCCGGCTTCGCCAAGGGCGGAGCGAAGGTGTCGCTCGCCGACGTCGCCGGCGGCACGCTCCTGCGATACGACGTCGAGGCCCATGTCGGGGGCAAGATGGCCCAGCTCGGCTCCCGCCTGATCGACGGCGTCGCCAAGGGCATGGCCGACAAGTTCTTCGCCAGTTTCGCCAAGGCGGCCGGAGGGCAGGCCGCGCCCGCCGCGCCTTTGGCCGAGGCGGTCGCCGCAGCCGGGCCGGCCGTCGGCGAAGCGCCGCAAGTCACCCAGAGGGCGACGTCATGGCTCAGGAGGATATGGGAATGGTTCATGTCTCTATGGCGGTAAACGGCCGGCAGGTCTCGGCCGAGATCGATCCCAGGACCCTGCTCGTTCAGTTCCTGCGCGAGAATCTGCGCCTGACCGGCACGCATGTCGGCTGCGACACCTCGCAGTGCGGGGCCTGCGTCGTCCATGTCGGCGGCGAGGCGATCAAGTCCTGCACGATGCTGGCGGCGAGCTGCGACGGCGCGAATGTGACGACGATCGAGGGCCTCGCCCGGGGCGGCAAGCTGCATCCGATGCAGCAGGCCTTCCAGGACAACCACGGGCTGCAGTGCGGCTTCTGCACGCCGGGGATGATCATGGCGGCGATCGACCTCGTCAATCGCGAGGGGCCGAAGCTCGACGAGGCGGCGATTCGCCACGGGCTCGAGGGCAACATCTGCCGCTGCACCGGCTACCACAACATCGTCAAGGCGGTCGTCCAGGGCGCGCGCGAAATGGCCGCCGCCGCGACGCCCAAGGCCGCCGAATAACCGCACGCTTCGCAGCCGTTCCAAGGGAGAGAGACATGAGCGCGACAGGCATTGGCGCCTCCGTCAAACGCAAGGAAGACATCCGCTTCATCACCGGCAAGGGCCATTACGTCGACGACATCAATCGTCCGGGCCAGGCCTACGCCAATTTCCTGCGCTCGCCGCATGCCCACGCGACGATCGACAAGATCGATACGGCCGCCGCGCTGAAGTCGAAAGGCGTCGTGGCCGTCTTCACCGGCGACGACATCGCGGCCGACAAGGTCGGCGGCCTCCCTTGCGGCTGGATGATCCATTCCAAGGACGGCTCGCCCATGAAGGCCGCCGCCCATCCGGCGCTCGCCCAGGGCAAGGTGCGTTACGTCGGCGACCACGTCGCGGTCGTCATCGCCGACACCTACGCTCAGGCGCGCGACGCGGCGGAGAAGATCGAAGTCGGCTATACCGAGCTGCCGGCGGTGGTCGATCTGGCGAAGGCCATGAGCCCCGACGAGGCGCAAATCCATGAGGCCGCGCCGAACAACACGATCTTCAACTGGCATCTCGGCGACAAAGCCGCGACCGACGCCGCCTTCGCCTCCGCCGCGCACGTGACGAAACTCGACATCGTCAACAACCGCCTGATCCCAAACGCGATGGAGCCGCGCGCCGCCGTCGGCGAATACGACTCGGGCGCCGACGCGCTCACGCTCTACACCACGAGCCAGAACCCGCATGTCGCGCGGCTCGTGCTCTCGGCGTTCATCGGGCTTACCCCCGAGAACAAGCTGCGCGTCATCGCGCCGGACGTCGGCGGCGGATTCGGCTCGAAGATCTTCATCTACGCCGAGGAGACCGTCTGCGCCTGGGCGGCGAGAAAGATCGACCGTCCGGTCAAATGGACCGCGGAGCGCACGGAATCCTTCCTAGCCGACGCGCACGGCCGCGATCATGTCACCCATGCCGAGCTCGCGCTCGACGCCAGCGGCAAGATCACGGGCCTGCGCGCGCATACGATTGCCAATTTGGGCGCCTACATGTCGACCTTCTCGTCATTCGTTCCCACCTACGCCTATGCGCCGCTGTTGTCGGGCCAGTACGACATCCCCAACATCTACGCCGAAGTCGACGCGGTCTATACCAACACCGCGCCCGTCGACGCCTATCGCGGCGCCGGCCGGCCAGAAGCAGCCTTCGTGATCGAGCGCCTGGTCGAGATCGCCGCCCGCCAGACGGGGCGCGATCCGGCCGAATTCCGCCGGGTGAACTTCGTCAAGTCGTTCCCACATCAGACGCCCGTCCTCATGACCTATGACGCGGGCGACTTCGCGGCTGCGCTCGACAAGGCGCTGGAGCTCGCCGACTACAAGGGCGTCGGGGCGCGCAAGGCGGCCTCCGCCGCGAAGGGCAAGCTGCGCGGCGTCGGATTTTCCGCCTATATCGAAGCTTGCGGCGTAGCGCCCTCGCAGGTCGTCGGCGCGCTCGGCGGCGGCGTCGGCTTGTGGGAGTCGGCGGAGGTGCGGGTCAATCCAGTCGGCACGGTCGAAGTTCTGACCGGCTGCCACAGCCACGGCCAGGGAAACGAAACGACCTACGCCCAGCTCGTCTCCTCGCGGCTCGGCATCCCGATCGAGAATGTGTCCGTCATCCATGGCGACACCGACAAGGTGCAGTTCGGCATGGGCACTTACGGCTCGCGCTCCGGCGCAGTCGGCATGTCGGCGCTGTCCAAGGCGCTCGACAAGGTCGAGGCCAAGGCGAAGAAGGTCGCCGGCCATGTGCTCGAAGCCTCGGAAGGGGACATCGAGTTCAAGGACGGCAAGTTCACCGTCAAGGGCACCGACAAGTCGGTCGATTTCTCATCGGTCGCATTGAACGCCTACACCGCCCACAAGTTCAATGGGCAGGAGCTGGAGCCCGGCTTGAAGGAAGGCGCTTTCTGGGATCCGATCAACTTCACCTTCCCGGCCGGGGTCCATATCTGCGAGCTCGAGATCGATCCGCAGACGGGTGTCGTGACGATCGACCGCTGGACCGCGGTCGACGACTTCGGCAAGCTCATCAATCCGATGATCGTCGAGGGCCAGGTGCATGGCGGCATCGCCCAGGGCGTCGGCCAAGCCCTTCTCGAAGGCGCGCATTACGACAGCTACGGACAACTCTTGACGGCGAGCTACATGGATTATTGCATGCCGCGCGCCGACGATCTGCCTTCGTTCAAGGTCGAGACGGTCGAGACGCCCTGCCCGTCCAACCCGCTCGGGCTCAAGGGCTGCGGCGAAGCGGGTGCGATCGCCGCGCCGCCTGCCGTCATCAACGCCCTCACCGATGCGCTCGGCCATGAGGACGTGAGGATGCCGGCGACCCCGCAGGTCGTCTGGCGCGCCGCGCAGAAGGCCGTCACGAAGCGCGCCGCGGAATGACTCGAGCCGGAGGCGGTCTTGCGCCGCCTCCCTGACCTCTCATTCGGAGATTCTTCGATGTACGCCTTTGAATACCGTCGCCCGCATACCCTCTCGGGCGCGCTTGCCGACCTCGAAAAGCCGGACGCCAAGGCGCTCGCCGGCGGCATGACCCTCATCCCGACGATGAAGCAGCGCCTCGCCGCGCCTTCCGCCCTGATCGAGCTGAAGGACGTGCCGGAGCTGTCCGGCCTCGCTCGGCAAGGCGACAATCTCGTGGTCGGCGCCATGACCCGCCACGTCGAAGTCGCCCGCAGCCCTGTCGTCCAGGCCGCCATCCCCGCCCTCGCTGGGCTCGCCGGAGCGATCGGCGACCCGCATGTGCGCAATCGCGGCACGATCGGCGGCTCGCTCGCCAGCAACGATCCGGCGGCCGACTATCCCGCCGCCGCGCTCGGGCTCGGCGCGACGGTCGTCACCAGCAAGCGCCGCATCGCCGCCGAGGACTATTTCAAGGGGCTGTTCGAGACCGCGCTCGAGCCGGGCGAACTCATCACCCAGGTGAGCTTCCCGATCCCGCAGAAGGCGGCCTACATGAAGTTCGCCAGTCCGGCCTCGCGCTACGCGCTGGTCGGCGTCTTCGTCGCCAAGACCGCCGGCGGCGTGCGCGTCGCGGTGACCGGCGCCGGCGAGAAAGGCGTCTTCCGGGCGAACGCGATGGAGGCCGCGCTGAACGCCAACTTCTCCGCCTCGGCGCTCGACAGCGTCTCGGTTCCGGCAAGCGGCCTCAACTCCGACATCCACGCGGACGCCGCGTACCGCGCCCATCTCATCGGCGTGATGGCCAAGCGGGCGGTCGCGGCGGCGGGCTGAGCCTACCGGATTTGGCGGGCGTCCCAGAGCGACGCCGGGTCTTGCCTTGACAGTGCCCGCCCAGGCGCGAGGCATACCCGGCTACTTCTCCAGCACGTAGCTCCCCGGGGCGTCCTGCAGCGGCGGATGCGCGGCGTTGCCCAGGGAAGGCGGCTCGCGCGTGTCGCCGCCATGCGCGGCGAGCCAGTGCGACCAGTCCGTCCACCAACTGCCGTCATGGCGCTCGGCACCTTTGCGCCACTGCTCCACCGTTTCGGCGGCCCCCTCGTTCGTCCAGTACATGCCCTTGCCGCCGGGCGGGTTGATCATGCCTGCAATGTGGCCGCTGGAGGCGAGGACGAAGCGCACGCGCCCGCCCATGAGCTGGGTGATACGCCAAGCCGCGTCCCAGGGCACGATGTGGTCCTTCTCCGCACCCACCGCGTAGATGTCCAAACGGATGCGGCCGAGGTCGAGCGCTTCGCCTTTGAGCTGGATCTTGCCGGGTTTGACCAGGTTGTTCTCGACGTAGGTGTTATGCAGATACCAGCTGTGCGCGGCGCGGGCCATGCGCGTGCTGTCGCTGTTCCAGTATAGCAGGTCGAAGGCGGGCGGCTTCTGGCCGAGCAGGTAGTTGTTCACCACGTTGGACCAGATCAGGTCGTTGCTGCGCAGCAGGTTGAACATGTTGGACATCTCGCGGCTGTCCAGATATCCGCGCTCCATCATCTTCTGCTCGATGAAATCGACGGTCGGTTCGCCGAGAAAGACGGCTGTGTCGCCGACCTTGGTGAAGTCCTGCAGCGACACCATGAACGTTGCCGAATTGAACCGCTCGTCGCCCTTGGCCGCGAGCCATGCCAGCGTCATCGCGAGCAAGGTGCCGCCGATGCAATAGCCCATCACATTGACGGTCGGGTTGCCGGTGATCTCGTGGATCGTATCGCTCGCCGCGAGCGGGCCGAGGTCCATGTAGTCCTCGATGGTGTTGTCTTCCATCGAGGAATCCGGGTTGCGCCAGGACAGCATGAACACCGTAAACCCCTGGCCGACCAAGAAGCGCACCAAGCTGTTCTCGGGCTGCATGTCCATGATGTAGTATTTGTTGATCCAGGGCGGGATGATCATTAGCGGAACCTGATGGACCGTCTCCGTCGTCGGCGTATACTGGACCAGCTCGATCAGCTTGTTGCGAAGAACCACTTTGCCCGGCGTCAGAGCGAGGTTGCGTCCCGGCGCGAAGGCCGTCGCATCGACCATGGTCAGCTTGCCTTGCTCGATGTCGCGCAACAGGTTCCGCACGCCGTCGGCCAGGCTCGCCCCGCCCGTCTCCACTGCACGACGCAGCGCCACCGGGTTCGAGGCGAGGAGCAGGGTCGGGCTCATCGCATCGACAAATTGATGGAGATGGAAGTTGAGGCGCTGGCGCTCGGCGGGATCCATGTCCTCCGCGTCGCTCGCTTGGCGCAGCAGCCAGTCGGAGGCGAGCAGGTAGAGTTCCTTCAGCGTCCGATAAGCGGGGTTGCTCTGCCACTCCGGAGCCGCGAAGCGCTTGTCGCCAGCGGCAGCGTCTTCTGAGGCATCGGGGCGCGCCAGCCCGAGCCAGCGCCGCCCCACCTCGTTCCAGGTCTCCAGTGCGGATTGCCACGTTCGCATATTGAACTCCACGGCGGCTGCCATCGCTTTGTCGGGCCGGCTGAGGGAGCGCAGCCAAACCGTTCGAAGCGAGCGGGCGATCTCCGTCCAATCCACGGGGATCACCTGGCGCAGCGGGTTCGCGTTGAGCGCCTCTTCGGTCGCGCGCAGGATTGGGTCCTGGGCCAGCATCTCACCGAGCTGCTGCACCCCGCCCTGAAGCAGGCCGCCGGTGATTTGGTCGAGCGAGATCTGCCGCGAGGCCTCCCCGACTGCGCTTTCGCCGCTCACGAGCTGCGAGACCGACTTGACCCACGAAGTCCAGATACCGAGCATCATCTCCGGGCCCGGCGGCAGCCCCGCAACAGCGCCGTGACCATCTTGGCCGTCATCCGTGGTGTGCCGCTGCTCGCCGCCCGGCACTCGCTCGACCGCCATGATCACATCCCTCTTTTTGTTTCATGCGCAACACCGCTTCGGCCGGGCCGAAGCGGCTGCTGGAACCATCCCCGCCCGGCCGGCAGGTTAGCGCGCAAGCTGCGGCCGGGCTATCTTCGCTCTCGATGTGGTAGCGGAACCAGCCGGACGAGCATGCAGTGCCGGGGCTCGGCTGCTCGGATCGGCTCTGGTGGGCCTTCAGATCGAGGCCAACGCGGTCGATTGCGTGTTCGGTCTGGCCCGCAACGCGCGGACGGAGGCGACGCCTTGAGCGAGGCGCAGCTTTGTCGCAGGCCAACGGGGGCCAGCCGGCGCGGGTGTTCGCGACTTCGACTGGTCGACAAAGGACAGCTGGTCGCCCCGGCGCCGGGTGATCGGCAAGGCCGAATCAACGCGCGGCGAGCACGAAGCCTGGGATGAGTTGGCAGGGCCAGACCGACGTCTTTGTCCGCTTCTAAGTTCGTCGCCGCACTGCTGCTACAGCTGGCATTCGTCGGATGCCAGCGCCCGGCCTGCGACAATGAATGTCCGCTTCCCGCCCCTCGCGACGTTCTGCTGGTGCCTCGACCAAGGCCTGCTTCGGGCGGAGCGCGGGCATTCCCTGGCGACGCCTGTAGGGGCGGTGTCCGCCCTTTTTCAACATTCCGGCTCGGGCGCCAAGTGTTGGCGAGCGGCCCCCAAGCGAGCGTGTCGAACGTCAGACCGGAGAAGCCGCGCGCCGGGCGCGAACGTCGTGCCCGCCCGACCGTTCAGGAGGGGCCGCCCGTCCGGGGACCCGGTTCGGCGCGCCGCATGAACGTCGACTCGCGCGCGACCTCGCAGACCTGAAGACGATCGTCCTCATAGAACTTCTGTCGTCCGGCCTCTTTGATAGGGACGTGCTGGGGATGGGTCGCCCAAGCGCGCAAGCGCGCAAGGTCTCCAGCGACTCCCACTCGAACAGGGTCAGGCGCTCGCCGTCCTCGGCGACGAACGGCTTGTGCGAGACGTAGCCGGGCATTTTGACGGCCAGATCGGCCATCCGCTTCAACTGCAGCGTATTCCCCACCGAGGCCCGCAGCCGTCCGATGCGCGAGAAATATCAAGAATATCAAATATGTGCTCAGTTTTCTTGATCTTCTGCGAGAGATGGGCGCGCGCGCTCCCCCGTTCAAGCGTCATTGGCAGGGAACCGCCAGATCGGCCATCAACTGCCCGGCGTATTCCCTGCCGAGGCCCGCAGCCGTCCGGTGCGCGAGAAAGACCACGACTATCAGGGCCATGCTCCGTTTTCTTGATCTTCCGCGTGAGATGAACCCGCGCATCCCCTTTCAAGCGCGATGGGAGGCGTTCCTCCCTCTTATCCGCTGGAACAGGGGTATTTCCTTTCCTGTTATTTCCACGCTCATGAATAGGTATGCCATCAGCCGAGCCATTGAAACTCAATATATTTCCTGCTTACCCATATTGTTCAGCCGCTCTGTGTATGGTACAAAGCATGAACAGGAGAGGTTTCGGGGGTGGCGGAGCGATGGCACGTAACTTGGTTCAGTTCCAGAAAGGCCTTTCA
>Ga0074044_10000661_pt1 | contig 32341 bp, 26 predicted proteins | sample BogForMeECP23OM1_FD_94443 | JGI IMG/M metagenome (GOLD analysis project Ga0074044, IMG submission 94443) | Bog forest soil microbial communities from Calvert Island, British Columbia, Canada - Bog Forest MetaG ECP23OM1 | ecosystem: Environmental > Terrestrial > Soil > Wetlands ...
ATAGCGTTTGTCACCCAGGATGGAAGCATAGATTGGGCTGGTGCGCATCGTGTATTCCCACTGCTCGTGCAGCAGGTCGTTCAGCGCTTTGCGCCGGGCTTCGAGATCAGCAGGTGGATTCGCGGCGGCCACGGTGGCCGGAATCAGCATGGCAAAGGCTAGCAGGCAGATCAAGAATCGCATTGGGGCTCCAAAAGAAAATCTCGTTGGTATTGAGTCAATTTTGCCACACAGAGGTATGTCTTGTTAGACGGATACGTAAGCGAACGGTGATCAGTCTCCCGAAAAATCATTTGCCCGCATTCGCATGGGCCCGCCGCAGTCCGGCAGCAACGCCTCGCCGCACCGCGCGCCCGTATCCGGCAGCGTCCATTGCGGCCGCGGTCGCCGCGGCAATGCCCCCAGGAGTGGCTGCCTCCTCAAGTAGCGACTCCAAGGAATCCTTCCCATCGCGCCAGGCGATGATCCCATCCGCCAAGGCATGCGCGCTCGCCAGCAGCGCCGTTCTTCGGTCAAGACCTACCTCTTGCGCAGTTCGCGCCAGAGCCGCGAGCGCGTGATAGCCATGGCTACATGAGTAAGTCACGGTGAACGCATCGAACTTGTTTTCCGGAATTTCGACGACCTGGCCGAAGCTCGAAAAAAACTCTTGGACACGTTTGCGATCCGCGTGCGGCAGGCTTCGAGAAAAAGTCAACGCCGTAAGGCCGCGCCCACTGCGGCATACCGGACTCGGCATGGCGCGTGCCCATTTCACGTGAGGGCCAGCCTCCTTCTTCAGCACGCGCAGCGGTACGCCTGCAGCCAGACTGATTGCGAGCAGCTCTCGTCCGAACCTCTGTCGTCCGAGCAATGGCCGGTTCATTTTCCCGATTACTTTCCCGACCATACCAAGAAGCTCCCGAACCGAACTCGGACGAACCGCGACGATCAGCATGTCCGCTTGCTCGACTGCTCTCGTCAGATCGGGCTCGACCGCAACCGCGTATCGCTTTTTCAGATCGCGCAGCTTGCCCCGATCACGATCGTGCACGATCAGGCGGTGTTTGGTTTTGCCCAGAAGCAGGCCCGCCAGAATCGCTGACGTGATCCGCCCTCCGCCGAGAAAAACAACCGTGCTCATGCCGCCTCCAACTCGATCGCTAATCTGCCGTACCGCCGCCATCCACCACCAGTGCTGCTCCGGTCATAAACGACGAATCTTCCGACGCCAGGAACAGCACAGCTTTTGCAATCTCGTCGGCGGTGCCAATCCGTCCCAACGGCCGGTTCTCGCAACCTGCCAGATAGGTCTTCCAGTCCAGGCCGCGGCGTCGTGCATCCTCGGGCAGCATGGGGGTGTCCACGTCGCCCGGGCAAATACAATTCACGCGGATGCCCTGCCGTCCGTGATCCACGGCCATCGCTTTCGTGAGCAGAACCACTCCGCCCTTCGAGGCGCAATACGCCACCGCTTTGTCGCCACCGACCAGGCCCCAGCCCGAACTGTTGTTGATAATCACTCCGCCACCCTGCGCAATCATCGGAGTGAGCGCGTACTTTGACATCAGGAATGTTGCTTTCAGATTGATGTCGATCTGCAGGTCCCATTCTTCTTCGGAGCATTCGAGCGCCGTTTGCGGAAAGAAGACTCCGGCGTTGTTGAACAGAATGTCGAGTCGCCCAAGCGACCGCATCGTCTCCTCCACCGCCCGTTGGCATTCGGCGGCCTTGCGAACGTCCGTACGCAGAAAAATGGCCTTCCCACCGTCTTCGAGAATACGTGCCGTGACCGCGTGGCCGCGAGACTCATTGCGGCCGGTGATGGCGACCTTCGCGCCCTCGCGCGCAAGCAACTCAGCCACAGCTTCGCCGATGCCTGAGGTGCCGCCCGTGATCAGCGCAACTTTTCCCGCGACTTTCCCTGCAAGCTGCATAGCTTACCGACTGGCCAGCCCTCCCGCGGTTTCTCCGCCGTCGCAGGTGTAAACATGGCCAGTGATATTCTTTGCATCGTCCGAGGCGAGGAATGCGAACAATGCCGCAATTTCTTCCGGTTGGGCATGACGGCCCAAAGGAATCTTCCGGTTGACCTCTGTGAGCATTTCATCCGTGTACTCGGAGCGCTGCATCGGCGTCAACACGTATCCCGGCGCCACCGCGCACGCCCTGACTTTCGGCGCCAGTTCCAGCGCCATCGACTTCGTCAACTCGATCACACCCGCCTTGGTGGCGTTGTAATCCGCATAATACGGATATCCCATGACGCCATTGGTCGACGCCGTCTGCAGAATCACGCCGCCGCCGCGCTCCATCATGTGGCGCGCCGCCGTCTGCGCCACGTAGAACATGCCAGTAAGATTCACCGCTATCACTTTGTCCCATTCTTCCGGCGTGATATCGAGAAAGTTATGGCGGATGCTGATGCCGGCGTTATTCACGAGCACATCCACGCCGCCCATCAGGCGAATCGCTTCGGCGAAGGCAGCCTGTACCTGGGTCAGATTCGAAACATCGGCATCGAGCACTCCAGCCAGACCGGGCAGTTCGCGCAGAATCCTCAGTCGCCCCTCCGCATCGCGGTCGATCACACACACGACGGACCCTTCCTCAAGAAACCGCGCCGCCGTAGCCTCTCCTATGCCACTGGCCCCGCCGGTGATCAGCACTCGCTTCGCTTTCAGCCCGCGCACGCGCACCTCCACCAAAGAAAATCGGGCAGATCAGGATACCTGTCTGCCCGCATTCCCGCCATCCTCGCCAAACTTTATGGCAGCGAACTGACCTCCAGCAACAGATGATCCTTGAATTCCGCCGGCAGCCTCGCCACACCGTTGCTCGCCGCCTCCACCGTGCCGAAGTCTTTGGCCTCGCTGTAGTCATTCACCCGATACTTCCCGGGCTTTAATCCGCGCAGCTCAACCTCACCTTTCCACGCCGAGGCGGAAGGCGCGAAAAACGCGTAATACATCTTCCCGTCTTTCGCGATCGCGTATCCTTCGGGCGTGTCGTAGCCGGTCACGTAAAGATCCCTGAACTCGCCCTTCGAGAGCATCTTCTCGTTATACAAACCGATCCACTTCTTCCAGTGCTCCTCTTTCGCCGCGGTCAGATTGACGTCCTTGAACTTCGGACCGGGATCAGGCCACACGAACTTCGTTCCCACCACGCCTCCGGCTCCGATCGTGGAAGCGAAATCGTCGCCGTGTTCTTTCCAGTCTTTCCCCTCTTTGGTCATCGCGGAAAGTTCGACGTGATCGCCGTAGACCGCCGACTCGGGCCCCAACAAAGCCTTATACATCTTGATCCGCCGCCGCACCTGCACCGCTCCCACTGGATCGGCCGTCACCGCCTGGTCGATGAACGGCAGCCAAGCTAGCGATGGCGGCGTCCCGCACGGACAGGCCTGCGTCACACTCTGTGGTTTCAGCGCGCGCGTCGTCTGGAAGATTTCCTTGTACACATCGCCCATCGCATTCACTGAATCCTGCGGTGACTTGTGATGGTGCGCCGGGTTGTAGCAGGCCGGAACGCTGTAGATGTTATCCAGCTTGCTGCCGTCGAACCCCCAGTCGCGAATGAATTTCTCCGTGAGCTGCTTGTGATACGCCCGCACTTCCGGCACCGCCGGACAGAGCGCAGCCAGACCACGCGTGATGTGGGCGTGCTTGCCGTTCTTGTCGAGAATCAGCCACTCAGGGTGATCTTGAACCACCTTTGACACAACGTACTTGTGAGAGTCCCAGCGCCCCGTGCCATCTTCCACGCCGAGCGGCAGCCACCAGAGTTGCACCAGCATGCCTTCCTTGTGAAAGTCGTCGGTCATCTTCTTGATGGAATCGCCCGGGAAAGTCTCATTGCGTGGATTCCAGTCGCCATAGCTATCGAACCAGCGATCGTCGAGCGTCACCCACTTGATTCCCATCTCCTTCAGCTTCGGAACCGTGCCCAGCATCTGTGCTGGCGTGACGTTGAACTGGTATCCCCATCCGCACCAGCTCACGTTGTAGGCTTCGCTCGAGGGCTTGGGCAGTTCCCAGCCTTCTTTCTGCAGCACGCTAGACCAGATCCGCAGCGGCTCATAGAAGTCGCCCGCAAACACCGCTAGGAAACTGCGCGGAGTGGAGTAGGTCTCGCCCGGCTTCAGCGTGATGTTGGCGGCATAGTCCACCTCGGTATCCACGCGTCCATCGGCACCCACTCTTGCCGGAATCACCGCGGAAAGCGGAATCGTCTCCACGTGCCCGACCGCCTCGCCCACCTGGCTCGTCCAGAAAGCAACCACCGGAATACCGCCCCCATAGCCGCCTTTGACCATTTCCCCCATGACGTTGGGCTGGGAAAAACCAGGCGTCAGCTTTACCACATCGTCTTTTCCCCAGTCGTAGCTCGAACCATGATAGGACCACATTTCCCACGGACGTGCCTTCGCGTCATCCAGCCGCGCGTTCAAACGGCGCCGCTGATTCACGCTTTTGTCGATGGCTACATCGCCCGTGCCGGTGTTCTTGTATTCCACTGTGCTCAGCAAAATATTCGGATACTTGTCATAAACTTCGAGCGCCAGCACGCGCTGCAAATTCGTTCCCGATGGCCCCAGCGGACGCGCCGGAATCTCCACGCGTTTCCCAACTCCCATCTTCCCGATCGCTTCGTGCACTTGCGCCTGCTGAAAGTCCAGTGTGAAATGCACTTCCTTTCCCGCTACCTGCACAAAATCGCTTTCCGCGGGAGCCCCGATGTTGGACTCGTCGAGCGAAAGCTTCTTCCCGTCTTTCAATAAAGACGCCTGCACATAACCATCCGGCTTCACCTGGAACTCGGCTGCACTCGTGATCAGCACCACCGGCCCGCCGTCCTTCACGTCCACCTTGATCGTGGAAGGTTGGGTGGGCTCCGGCGTGGCGGCCGCGGTCCTCAGCGGCGACTTCGGCAATTTCGAGCAGGCCGCCAGCATTAGTGTGAGAACGAGCGCCGTACCGATGAATGCAATCCCGTGCCTGCGGGCGATCATGAATGACCTCTTTCCTAAGAATCCTTGATGTTCCGTCAACTCACCTGCCAAATCGTATCCAGCACCGTCCCATCCACCCACTTCACCACCGCGCACGGACGATCACCCAGCTTCGGCCGCGCCGGCTTGCCGCAAATTTTCTCGACTTCCGCCTTGATGTCTTGGATCGGACGCACCGGCAGCTTCGATCCGATCACCGAATGAAGCAGGTCGGTGCGCCGCGGATTGATCGCAATTCCGCGCTCGGTCACGACCACGTCAATCATCTCGCCCGGCCCAGTCATCGTCGTAACCTCGTCCACGATCACCGGAATACGATCGCGAAACGAAGGCAGCGCAAGAATCGTGCAGCCGGCAAACAAGCAGTTCTGCCATCCGCCAATACCGTGCAGCAAGCGCCCATCGGAGTGCGTCACCACGTTGGCATTGAAGTTCACGTCTACTTCGGTCGCGCCCAGGACCACGGCATCGACCAGGGAAGCGAAGTTTCCCTTGCCGTGGTAGTTGTACGAAGTGAACGGCGAAGTGGCTACATGCCGCGGATCGTTCGCCATCGACTTCACGCCATCGAGATCAAACGTTTGCCCATCCAGGACGTAATCCGTCAGCCCCTCATTGAGCAACTCGACGAGAAATTTCGTGGATCCGCCGCGGACGAAGCGCGCCTTCACCCCATCCTGTTTCATCATCCGTTTCAGATACTCGACGAACGCCAGCGCGATCCCTCCCGCTCCCGCCTGGAACGAAAATCCATTCTTCATGATGCCCGCATCGCGGAGAAACTGCGCCACCAACTCCGCGATCCGCAACCGGTCCGGCGACCGTGTAATCTGCGTGGTGCCGGAAACAATCTTTGCCGGATCGCCAATCGATTCCACTTCCACCACAAAGTCCACGTTGTTGCCCTGGATCTGCCAGGGAACGCAAGGGAAGGGCACCAGGTTGTCGGTGACCACGATGACGCGGTCGGCGTAGGTGGAATCCGCCAGCGCAAAACCCAGTGAGCCGCAAGCCGACTTGCCGTGCGAGCCATCCGCATTCCCGAAAAAATCGGCGGTCGGCGCCGCAATCACCGCGATGTCAACGTGAACTTCTCCATCCTGGATTGCCTGGTAGCGCCCGCCGTGCGAACGCAGCACCCCCATGCCGCGCATTTTCCCTTGCGTGCAGTAATCGCCCAGCGGCCCGTTCATCGAGCCTTCGATGTGATGGACCACTCGTTTTTCCATGAGCGCAATCGCGCCCTGCTGGGAAGGAAACGACGCGCTCGGAAACCACATCAGATCCTTGACGCCGATCCTGGCCGCCGCCTCCAGCGCCATCAGCGCTACTTTGTCGCCGTCACGCAGGTGATGATGATTCGAGATCACCATCCCGTCGCGCAGCCCGCAGTTGCGCAGCGCGGTTTCCAGATTGGCCACGCGCTTGTCGCCAGTATCCGGGTAATCCTTATTCGAGCTGATCGCCGGCGCTGCTTTGCGGCCGCGTGGCTGATACTTTCCCGCGCCTAGAAACGGAATCTGCGGCTTGCCGTTCACCATCGTCGGAACCGCCCGCCCCGCGGCGTTATGCGCCAGTTCTACTCGTTCCTTCACATTCTCTTTCACGCTCGCACTCACGAGATCACTCCCATCGCCTTCGCCCGCTCCACCAGTTTCAGGGCTCGCTGCACTACCGGCGGGTCGATCATTTTCGATCCCAGGCTCACCACCGCCAATCCCTTGGTCTGGGCTTCTTCATAAGCGGCGACCACTTTTCGCGCTTTTTCAATCTCGACCGGGCTCGGTTGAAACGCCTCGTGGATCACACGAATCTGCCCGGGATGGAGGCATCCCATGCCTTCGAATCCCAGCCCCCGCGAGGCTTCTCCCCAGCGCCGCAGCGCTTCCATGTCGCCGACATCGCTGAAGACCGAGTCAATCGCTTGCACTCCCGCCGCGCGCGCCGCATTGACCACGCGCGAACGGGCATATTGCGACTCGCAACCTTCGGTGGTCTTTACCACGCCCAGATCGGCCGTGTAATCCTCGAGCCCAATCGTCAGCGCCGCCACATGTTCGCTGGCCGTCGCCACGGCAAACGCGTTCTCGATCCCCATCGCCGATTCGAGGATCGGCATGATCCAGATCGACCGGATGATTCCATGCTGAGACTTGATTTCGCCGATCATGCGATCCACTTCCCGCACCTGTTCGGGCTGCTCGACCTTCGGAATCAAAATCAGGTCCGGACTCTCGCCCACCACTTCCGCCAGATCTTCGAGTCCTAACGGCAACTGGTTAATGCGCACCATGCGCTCGCACGATCCGAAATCGACAGCCCGCAAAGTATTTCGCACCAGGATGCGAGCCGCATCTTTCTCCCCGCGGTGCACCGAATCTTCCAAATCGAGAATCACAGCGTCCGGCGCGTGCAAGGAGGCGTTGATGTAGTACTTCGGTTCCGAGCCCGGCAGATACAGCCGCGATCGGCGCAACCGGTCCTTTTGCGACGGCGGTGGCAGCGGATGCTGCTCCGGCAGCGACCGTTTGCCGAGCCCAATCCCTGCGCGCCTAGCCGCAGCCTCGATGCGAGCCGCGATAATAAAAGGCAGCGCGCCCTCATCGTGAATCGCAACCCGCGCGTCCTTCACGCCCAGTTCGGCGAGGACATCTCGCGTCTGTTCCATGATCGCCGACCCATAATAAGGCGTGACTCGCGACTCCAGTGAGATCTCGACCCCGCCGCTTTCCTGCGCTTCAAAGGCAACGTGCACGTCCGACCGAACTTCTGTGCCCCAATGGCCTGCCGCGGCAGAACGAGGGGAAGTAGTTTCGACAGCGCTCATAATTTCCTCAATCAGCACAAGGTCCAGAGCTGAGTACCCTGTGATCCTCTGTGTCCCCTGTGGTTATCGCATTTTTTCCAAAATTGCATCCGTCATCCGCACGGTAGAAGCCGCGCCTTGGCTGATCGCCTTCGGACCACCCGCAAAGCGCATCATATCGTAAGTGCGGACTTTCCCTTCACGCACCACATCCGCAATCGCCGTGCGGATGCGATTCGCCTTCTGCTCCTTGCCCACATGATCGAGCATCATCGCCGCCGAAAGGATCATCGCAATCGGATTCACGATGGGCGGATTCAACTCGGCATACTTAGGAGCGGACCCGTGTGTCGGCTCGAACACCGCCACGTCATCGCCAATGTTGCCGGACGCCGCGAATCCCAGCCCGCCTACCAGTCCCGCGAACGCGTCAGAAAGAATGTCGCCAAACAGATTCGACGACACGACGACGTTGTACTCCTCCGGGTTCTTATTCAGCCACATCAGTTGCGCGTCGATGTTCGTGGACCAAAGCGCAATCCCCGGATAATTCCTGGCAACCTCTTTCGCCACTTCTTCCATCATGCCCGAAGTCTCACGCACCACATTCGGCTTCTCGCAAATCGTCACGCCCTTGAACCCGCGCTTTTTCGCATATTCGAAGGCCGCTATCACGATGCGCAGCGCTGCCTTGCGAGTGATAATGCGGCAGCTCACTGCGATCTCGGGTCCGGGTACGTTGGCAAAAGCTTTGAACCGAGGATGGCTGTTCAACGCGGCACGCACGTTCTCCGGAGGGTTCGTCCACTCCACGCCGGCGTACATGCCTTCCGTGCCCTGCCGAAAGACGGTGGTGTCGATCCTCGGTTCGTCGAAACCAGGTTCTCCGGAGCCGCCATCCGCTTTCTTGCGAATGTAGTTCAGCGGATTGCCCGTGAACCCCACGCACGGGCGCATGCAGATATCCAGATTGAATTTCTGCCGCATGGTCACGATTGGTGAGTAATAAATGTAACCCTTCCCCTGCAACTCGGGTTTAAGCTCGGCCTGCGCCGCTTTGTTCGGCTTCGAAGTAATCGCACCGAACAGACCCAACTTATGCTTGGTCAGTAACTCGATCGTCCGGTCCGGCAAAGCATTGCCGTTGTTGCACCAGCAATCCCAGCCGATATCGGCATGAATGTACTCAGCGTCAAAGCCGACCGCGTTGAGAACGCGCAGCGACTCCGGCAGAACCTGGTTTCCGATGCCGTCACCCGGCATGGTAATAACTGTGTACTTAGCCATGATTGCTCCTTAAGAATGTCTACTGCCGAGACGCCAAAACATCTGAATTAATTTGTCATCCTGAGCGAAGCGAAGGACCTATGCATTCCTCTGCGCACTCTGCGTCTCTGCGGTCAAATCTTCAAATGCCCAGCTGCTTCGCCACCAGATTCTCCACGCCGCCGGCAATTACCAGCGACTGCGGCACGCTACCCAGCGCCGGAAATGTAAATTTCTCTCCACGCCATAAGATCGTGCTCGAAGTAAAGTCGATATCGATCTCATCCCCTGGAATAATCGTTTTCTCCTTAGCCGCGATCTCTCCGGCAAACTGCTCGCGTACACGCGCCACAAACTCCGGCACCTCGATGCACAAGAAACCATTGTTGAACGCATTCCGCAGATAAGTCTGCGAGAAGCTGGCCGCGATCACCAGCGGAATCCCTTTCGCTTTTAGACATGTAACTGCCTGTTCGCGGCTCGACCCCGTCCCAAAGTTGAATTGGCCGACGATCACGTCGCCCGCTTTCGTGCGCGCGGCGAACTGCGGATCGTAATTCTCCATCACCACTTTCGCCATCATTTCCGGAGTCATGTCGTCGCGATAGGTGTAGTCCTTGCCATAAATCGCATCGGTATTGACGTTATCCTGCGGCATGAACACGAGCCGTCCCCGCACGCGCTGCGGAAAGCCTGCCAAGATCTCAACTTCCTCAGCCTCGCCCCCCGCTGCCGCCAATTCGATATAAGCGCGCTGCGGTGCCCGATTCGCCGACTCATGCGGCCCGCGAATATAGCCGGCAACGGCCGATGCCGCTACCACCTCCGGACTCGCCAGATAGCACTTTGCATCGCGTGATCCCATGCGGCCCTTGAAATTCCGATTCGTCGCCGAGATCCCAACCTCGCCCGCCTCAAGCAATCCCACGCCCAGGCCGATGCACGGCCCGCAACCCGACGGCAGTGGGCGCGCCCCCGCCTCCGTTAGCGTCTGCCAGATGCCGCGGCGGTCAGCTTCTTCCTGCACCCACTTACTGGCTGCGCTCAAATAGAACTTCACACCGGATGCGATCTTCTTACCCTTGAGCACTGCGGCCGCCGCCGCCAAATCTTCCAGCCGCGAATTCACGCAAGAAATCAGGTACGCCTTCTGGATTGCGACTTTGTGCTTCTCAATTTCAGCGAGGGACTGCATCGCCTGCACTGTATCGGGTCCCGACACGTGCGGCGTTACTTGAGTGAGGTCAAGCGTAATCCGTGCGGCATAGACCGCATCCGCATCCGGCGCAGGAGAATTCTTCTCCCAGCCCGCGAGGTCTTTTTCCGAAAAGCGCTCCACACCCATTGCCTGAAGCCGCGTGTGAACGCCGCGCAAATATTGGATCGTGACCGCGTCCACCGGAAACCAGCCCACCAGCGGGCCCCACTCGGTTGTCATATTCGAAATTGAAAGGCGCGCGTCCATCGACAGCGAAGCCACTCCCGGCCCCGTAAACTCGACCGCCGCATTCAGGCATTCGTCGTGGTTATAAAGCCCGCATAAAGTGATAATGACATCCTTGCCCGTGACGCCTTCCGGCAATTTGCCTTCCAGCACGACCTGAATGGACCGCGGAATCTGCCACCAGAATTCGCCCGTAGCCCAGACCGCGGCCGCATCGGTGCGAACAATCGGCGTTCCGATCGCGCCCAGCGCGCCATACATATTGGAATGCGAATCCGAAGCGACCACGAACGAACCGGGAACCACATAGCCGCGTTCCACCATGATCTGGTGCCCAATGCCCGATCCGGCAGGATAGAAATCCACGCCCTGCTCGTTGGCGAACGCTTCAATCGCGCGGTACTTTTTCAGGTTCGCCTCATCCTGATTCTGAATGTCATGATCGAGCGCGAACGTAAGTTGCTGCGAATCTTTCACCTTCTTCGCGCCGATGCCCTTAAACTTGTTCATCACCGCCGACGTGTTGTCATGCGTCATGCAGCGATGCGGACGAATCGACAGGAAATCGCCTGTCCGCAGCGGCCGCGCCGGCCCTTCGGTCATGTGTTTCTGCGCGATCTTTTCAACGATGGTCTGACCCATTTAGAACCTCTTTTGGCGCTGATTGTGTGGTGACGGGGTTTTGCCCCGTCCCGCGGGGCGGAGCCCCGCCACCACACGACACAAATCTCAGCCCTTTCGCTTCAACTCGAATCCTAAATACATCATCTGCCCAACGTGGTGATGCAGATGTGTCGCACACGACAAGATAATGCCAAATCGATCTCGGGCGTCCGTACCCACTGCCGTGTATTCCTTTGACCAGTCGTCCGCCGACTGACTGTTGATCGCGCCGACCACCATCTCAACCACCTGATCAAATTTCTTCATCACTTCTGCCTTGGAGGGCCGCGCCGCCTCCGAAAACTCCAGCGGACGATCCCGCACGTAGGCCGTCCCCGCAATCTGCGCTCCGATGTAGTAATGCAAGTTGCCGGTGAGATGCAGCACAAGGTGGCCAAAGCTGTTGCCAAATGCGAAGGGCTTGGCCCAAAACTGTTCGTCGCTCAGCGGCGCCGCCAGCTCGCGAACCACGCCCGCGAGTTTCATGTAACGGGCCGTCAGGTCCGATGCAATCGTCGATTTCAAATCCGCCATGAGCTACTCCTGAGGACGGCGCTAGTGGCGCTTCTTGCCGGCCTTCTTGGCCGCTTTTGCCTTCTTCTTCACATCCGCCTTCATCAGCGCCATCAACTTCGTGACCGACGCGCACTTCTCCAGATTCCAAATCGCGGCAATCACCTTGTCCTGCGCCTTCTTCGACAGAACGCCGTCGGCGAGCGCTCTGAACTTCTCTTCGATCTCGGAATCGCTCAACGGATTGCGCGGGTCCCCCTTCGGATAGTCCAGCTGCTTCGAGAATTTCCGTCCGTCGGTGGTCGTGATGTTTACAATCACCCGCTGCAGTGCCGGGAAGACTTTCTCGATCTCGGCATCCGCCACAACTTCAACTTTCCGAAGTTGCGCGCGAATCGTCGGGTCCATGATCTTCTTCATCTCGAATTGCGCCGGTGTTACTTGCCGATCCACCAGCGCCGCTGCAATCACGTAGGGCAGCGAATGGTCTGCCGTTTCCTTCGTGTGTGGATCGTATTTGCTCGGGTCAGAAAGAATGTCGGCCGCACGCGCCAGCGAACGGATTTGAATCTTCTCGACTTGATCGGGTTGCAGGTCGTTGCCCTTGACCAAATCAAGCACCGCTGAAATCGGAGCGTGCGTCAGCGCCTCAGTCGGAAAGAATTTCATCCCGCACTGTGTGATGCGCCACGACTCACCCAGTCCGTCGGTCAGCAAATTCTGTTTCCATTCCGGACCGTAGCAGTGCACCAGTCCTTCCTTGCCGTCGATGACGTGCTCGGGGCCGCTATAGCCTTTTTCAGCCAGCAGCGCCGCCAGAACGCCGCTCTGCGTCGCCAGCGGATCGACGGTATTCTTCATCATCGTCAGCTTCCCGGCAGTCACCGCGCCCATGGTGCAGTGCCGTGAAGCTGAAATGCCGATCGCATGTTGAATCTGTTCCCAACTCAAACGCAGCGCCCGTCCCGCCACGATCGGCGAGACAAATGCCGTCAGCGTCGCATGATGCCAGCCGCGCTCGCGGATGCCTGGAAACGCCGCCTCGCACAAGCGCATTTCGAATTCGTGGCCCAAAACAAATCCGACAATCAATTCCTTGCCGTCGCTCTTGGCGCGCTCACAACACGCCATCGCCGCCGGAAAAATGTCGGAAGGATGCGACGGATCTTGCTTCCAGTAAATGTCGTTGTAATCCATGCAGCGGATCATCAGCGCATTGGCCAGCGACGCTGAAACTGCATCGATCTTCTGGCCCGTGCCGATCACGGTCGCCGGCCCGCGCCCGGCAATCTCTTTCAGCACTCCGAGCGCGATGATCACGTCGTGCTGCTGATATCCGCCGAGCGCACAGCCCACCGAATCAAGCAAAAAGCGCTTGGCCTGGTACACCGCATCCGGTGAGAGCTGTTTGTATTCCAGTCCTGCAGCCCAGCGGGACATGGTCGCGGTGATGGTTTCTTTGCGAATAGTTGGTTGTGTAGACAAGGACATCTCCTCGATGAATTCCAGCTGCCAGCTCTCAGCTTTCAGCCGTCAGTAAATTCCTAATACCTAACGCCTGAGACCTAAGACCTGACCATCACATTCTTCGAATTCTTAAATGGCAGAAACGCCATGAAGTCGGCATGATGCACGATGAATGCTTCGGTCGTGCGCTTCACCAGATCGCCTTCGGCGGCGTGCGCGGCAATGATGTGGCAGACAGCATCCGGCACACCGCACTCCATCGCCAGCGCGACTCCCGTAAAGGGATGCCGCAACGCTTCTCCGCGCTCACTTTGCCGGCTCTTCCCATCCGGACCGATCTCATACTCCAGCAACTTGCCAACGTCCGCCAGGATTGCGCCTGCAATCACCACGTCGGAGTCGATGGGCAGCGCTCGGCCCATAAAGTCCGTCATCGCCTTCGCGCTATCCCGCGCAATATGCACCACGCAGCGTTTGTGCTCCATGAAGGTGATGGGACAATTCGGAACCAGCAGCGTAAAAGGAATCTGATTCAGGTCGTCGGGCTTGAGCGGACTGCGCTCCAGCGCTTTGATCCATGCTTGCGTGACCTGCTCGCGAAGTTTGGTATCGCTGATCCACTGAATCTCCGGCCAAAGTCGTTCGACGGCCTCCCGCATGGGCAGGACCTCCTTACAGAACCCACTAGATTATCGGAGTCCAAGCAGATGCGTCGAGGGGACGCGGCCGCACGCGGCCACTTTCAAAACTTGTCATCCTGAGCGCGAAGTCGAAGGACCCCTACGAAGTAAGTATTGCTATGTCGCCGCAGTGAGTTCTCACGTGAAAGTCGGCGCAACACGACGGACACCGCGCGCGGGATATCTCGAGCAAAGGCTACTTCTCGATGGGCAGCAACTCAATCCCACATCCCGAATCGCCGCAACTCAGCACGCCTCGCCGCACAATTTTCACCGACGATACATCCGGAAATCGCACGGGGAAGTCCTTTTCCCGAAGCTGCTGGCCCGCCGAACGCAGGCTTTCGTCACCGTCCACAAACTCGGCCCGCTCCGGACGAGGAGAGCTGTCGAATACGAGATTGAACCTCGCCGAAGTCGCCTTGCTGGTGATCGATCCGAGCTTCACGGAACGCGCTTGCACCAGCTCGGCCGGAGCCTGTGCAATGTCTTTCTCGGCCGCCGCCGGATCTCCTGCCAATTTGGCCAACCGCGCTCGCGAATCCGGCACGTCGTTTCCACCCGCCGCCACGGCCAGCGCATACATATCACGCGCCTTCTCCGCTTGCCCTTGCTTCTCGAGCACTTGCCCCAGCCGGTTAGCAACCGTGCCTGACTGGCTCAAAAGCCACGCGGACGTGAGAAACTGCATGGCCGGCAGGTTTTCGCCGCGCTGGAATTTCGCCCATCCCATCCGCGCCCACGCCAGCGCCACCAGCCGCATCGACGAAAACGCCGATGGTCCCAGCCGGTCCAGTTCGCCCGAGTCGAATTGTCCTCCAATGTCGTACAGCACTTGCTGTGCATCATTCTCCGTCTGCGCCGGATCAATATTGCTCTTCAACGCCGACGCGAAAATATCCTCACCCGAATCCGCGCTCGTGCTCCCCGTCAGTCCCTTCATCAACTCCTGAGCCAGCGCTTTCTCTCCCAACCGCCCATAAACCTGCGCCAACGCCATCTTCGTCTCAGGATCCTCCGGAGGAATCGCCGCGGCCGCTTCCAGTTCGGTGCGCGCGTCGGCGTCGCGTCCCAACTGCTCCAGCAACAAACCGAGATCCTTGAGCGTCGTTTTCTCGTACGGCGTTGTCTCCAGTTGCTTGTGATAAGCCGCGATCGCTTCGTCGTTCTTCCCGGCTTGTTGCAACTCCATCGCCAGGTCGCCGTTCGCGTGCTTGTGATTCGGATCCAGTTCGATCTGCTTGCGGAACGCGCCGATCGCCCCCACATGATTGTTAGCTCCGGCGTAGGCCAGTCCCAGGTCATACCAGCCGTCTTTCATGCCCGTATCGGCCAGGCTCGCGTCCCCGTCCACCGCGCGCTTCAACAGGTCAATCGCCGTGCGATAATCCTTGCTCTGCAGCGCCTTTACTCCAGCCTTGTGCAGTTCCGCGGGAGTGCCTTCCATCTTCGAAGCCGTCTGCGTCCCTTGCCCCGACGGCATCAGGATGGTGCACGACAACAACTGGTCTTGATCGCTTTGTGTGGCATTGCGAAACGATTCGTAATCCGCGCGCCGCGCTGCTGCCACTTCGTTGGCCTTCACAACAAGTTTGCGTTCGCCTTCCAGAATTCCCTTGCTCAGCGAATACGTCGATGAATAATCTCCGTAGTCTCGCGACATCTTCACCGGAGTCGGCGTGTGCACCGTGTAGTTGGGGGGAAACTGCAGGCGGGCCCGGTAGTCCATTTCACCGGCGGGGCCGATATTCAGGGGCTCCGTGCTCTTTTCCGACGTTCGAATGGCCGGCATCCCCAGCGGCGGAATCGGGCGAAAATTCACGCTCGACGATGGCACCACAAAATACTGGTCCTGGCGCAGGCGGTACTTCAGATGAAAAGGCTTGCTCGTGTCCTCGATGGGATCGAGCTGAACCTCATCGACGTCGCCCGGCAAACCCCAACCCGCCGAGAGCGCTTTTACAAAGTCCTTCCACTGCGCCTGCGAAAATCGACGAAAGCTGGCGCGCAGAGGCCAATCCCGATCTCCCTGGGCTGTAACTTCGAGCCTCGCATCGAGTGCGCCGAACTCGGTAAATTTGCCGTCGACCGTGAAGTCCGTGAAGGTCTTGATCGGCGAATCCGCCGGCGTCCGCTGCAAGCCGCCCTCGCTGTCCTCCGACGCCAATACGGCTTGTTTGTTTCGCAATTGGTAAAGAATCAGGCCGAAGGGCGTCACTTCAGGAGTCGTATCCAGCCAGGTCAGCCCCGTTCCCGTCCCCAGTCGCGCCGCCGTGATCACGTGATCGAACTGTGCCGGCGAAGGAACATCCGCATCCAGTTGGCGCGAACTGTCAATGAGCACCGGATAACTTTGAATTCCCTCCGCCCGCAGCAGGGCGGAGAACAGCGTGTGCTTGTCTTTGCAGTCGCCGTAGCCGCTCTGCAGAACGTCCGAAGCCGAGTGCGATTGATATCGCCCGACTCCGAGCGAGATGCTCACGTAACGTACACTCCGCGCCACAAAATCGTAGAGTCGCCGCGCCTTCTCCGTGGGTGTATCCGCGCCTTTCGTAAGCTCCTCGGCCTTCTTTCGCACCCTGTCGTCCACCGTCATGCGCTCGCCCTGCAACTTGGCATACCATTGCGCCACTTGTTTCCAATCGGTGAAGGTTGTCAGCTGCACATCGGGCCCGGTCGGCTCATCTTCATCTTTATCCTTGTCGCGTTCCGGTTGGATGTCTTTCACCACCCAGGTGTAAACGCGCCGTTCCACAGTCTCCTGAATCTCCGGCTTCCGCGTCGGCGTCTTAAGCTTCACGTCGCGCGATTTTGGGATGTCAATCTCCAGCCGATCTTCATTGACGGCCACGCCCTTCGGGAATGTGTATTCGTACCAGAAGTTTCCCGCGGCCAGTGGCGTCAGAACCCGCGTCACCGTGCGGTATTCCAGCGTGTCCCCGGGTTGCAGCGCCGCCACCGAAATATGCCGTTGCCGGTAGTCGCTGTACATGGGAGCTTCTTTCAGCACATCGGGAGCGAAATCCTGTGCCGTCGATTCCGGTGTCACCACCACCCGCCCATCCGGCTTCCGCACCCGGACATATTCGACCTCCAGCTTCTCGGTCGCCGATGAGTATCCAAAAACCAATTGGCCGAATTCTTCCACCCCCGCCTGGCTCTGAATCCGGATCACCGCCTCGGTCTCGCTCACCTCCGTTCCGTCGTTTTCAAAGTGGGCACGATTCAGGATTCGCTCGAAGACCGCGGCCTCTTCGGCGTTATTTGTTTTATGCTTGGAAGAAGACGAACTTGAAGCCTGCGCCCGTGCGTCCCCGCTCATCAAGAAGACGAGCGAGCAGACGAGTAACAAGCCAACCACAACGTGCGTCAGACGATAGGACATATTGCAGTTCTTTTACGCTGTGCCCAGCGTAAAATCAAACGAACCCGCATGAATTTCACTAAGATCCTGCAGCGAATGGCGATCCTGCTTTGTTTCTGGAGTCTGCTGGCCGCGCAGACTCCTCCGCTCGCCGTGGTGGACGAAGCTCTCCCGCCACTCGACGCAGGCGTGGAATTTCACGTGCTTCTCCATGCCATCGGCGGCGCTCTACCCTATGTCTGGACCGTAGCCAGTGGCGATCTTCCCGAAGGAATCACGCTCACACCCGAAGGCCTTCTGGCTGGGCGCCCCACCAAGCCCGGAGCTTTTGCGTTCACCTTGAAAGTCGAAGACTCCGGCCACCCCGCCCACAGCATTAACAAAGAATTCCAAGTTGTGGTCGCTACGTCTCTGTTGCTGGAATGGCTTGAATCTCCAAAGGTCCGCGACAACCGGATCGACGGGTCTGTGCAGGTCTCCAATGGTTCCAAAGACACCTTCGATCTGACTGTCATCATCGTTGCCGTCGCCGACAACGGGCGAGCGACCGCCATCGGCTACGAGCATTTCCCGCTGAAAGCTGGCGCGACCAACGTCCACATTGCCTTCGGCAGCACGCTGCCCCATGGCGCCTACGTGATCCATGCCGATGCCATTGCTGAAATTCCCATCCGGAAAGCCATTCTCCGCCAGAGGCTCCAGACCCTGCTACCTCTGCAGGTCACGCAGGGTCCGTAGCGGCTTTTTTGCCCGCCCGCCAAGCCCGAGCCAGGTACGCAAGTCACTTGCCGCCTCTGTGCTATCCTGATTATCTTGAGGCAGTTGCACCGGGTCATGGTTGTGCTGCCTCCTCACCCAGGGCCCGGGCATTTTGTATGGAGCTTTTTTTGAATCTCTGCTGGTTCTCTTTGCTGCTGCCCGCGTGGCTGCTGTGGCGGCAACGAACTTCTCCTGCTATACGCCCGCTCGCATTCGTTTGCGCACTGGGCTGCGTGTTGATTCTTCTTTTTCCCGTGATCTCCGCCAGTGACGACCTGCACGCCATGCGACCCGAGATGGAAGAGTCAGAACGCGCTTTCCGCCATCCCGGCCATTGCGCTTGCACAATTCATGCGCTGGTTCATTCGCCGCAGCCCGTTTTGCCCAGTTCCGCTTCTCTTACTCCCTCGCTTGAACAGATCGGCACGGTTCTCCTGTTCATTCCGCCAACGCTCGCAACCTTCGCTGCCCCCGCGCCTGCTGGCCGCGCTCCTCCAACTTCGCTCTAACCTGAAGTCATTCTTATTCTTGGGCTAGAAAATCCCGAGGACTTTGGTATTCAGGCGCATTGGGCATTTCGCCTTGTCCCCATGCGCGCGGAGCACGCGATGTTCAAGTCCCACAATTTAAGTTGGGTCGTATGCCTATTGGCGGACGCGGCCCTTAGTGCGTCGGCGCAGCAGACCCTGACCTGGGAGCAGGTACGCGGACGTTTTGAGCAGAACAACCCGACGCTGTTGGCAGACAAGCTCAGTATCGACGAATCCAAGGCAGAGGAGATCACCGCTTTCCTGCGCCCGAATCCGACGCTCACCCTGTCGGCGGATGGGACCCAAATCGCTCCCAATAAAGGCGTCTGGCAGCCCTTCGCCGGCACTTTTGAGTCGCCCAGCCTTAGCTATCTGCACGAACGGCAGCACAAGCGGGAGTTACGCCTGGAGAGCGCAAAAAAGGCGACGCTGATCGCCGAGTCGAGCCACGTCGACCTGGAGCGAACTCTGCTCTTCAACTTGCGGGGTGCGTTTGTGTCAACACTGCAGGCGAAAGCGGTGCTGCAGTTGGCCAAAGACAATCTTGCTTATTACGACCACGTGCTCGATATCAGCACCACCCGCTTCCAGGCCGGCGACATCGCGCAAATCGATCTCGACCGGCTGGAGTTGCAGCGGGTGCAGTATGAATCTGATCTGCAAACTGCCGAGGAGAATCTCAAGAACGCGAAGATTCAATTGCTGACCTTGCTGAACGACCGAACCCCAATTGAACAACTCGACGTGACTGGAACCTACGACTTCAACGACCAACTTTCGCCCCGCGACGAGTTCCGGAAGATTGCCAGGGACACGCGGCCGGACTTGAAGGCAGCCATTGAGGCCGTGGATAAAGCCCAAACCGATCACAAACTGGCGGTGGCCAACGGCTCGACCGATCCCACCTTGAGCGCATGGTATACCCACAACTCCTCCACCAATAACCCATTCGGCATCAATACGGCCGGCGTCAGCGTCAGCATCCCGCTGCGCATCTTCGACCGCAACCAGGGCGAGAAGTTGCGCACACAACTCGATATCCGGCGCAATGAGAGATTGCGCGACGCCGCCGAAGCTGCGGTGCTCAGTGACGTCGACTCCGGCTACGCCACAGTAGACAGCAACCTGATTCTGCTGCGGCCCTACAAGGCGAAGTACCTGCAGCAGTCGGTCCGGGTGCGGGACACGATTTTCTTTTCTTATGAGCACGGCGGGGCGTCACTGCTGGATTTCCTGAACGCGCAAAGTGAATACCGCACGGTTCAACTCAGCTATATCAATCTGGTCGGTTCTTACCTGACCGCAGCGGCCCAATTAAATCTGGCCGTAGGCCGCGAGGTGATCCCATGACATCGCAAACGATCCATTTCTTGACTCCAAGAGCCGCCAAATGTCGCACGGCCGCAGGTTTTCTGCTATGCCTGGCTCTGCTCGCTGTCTCCGTGGCCTGTTCCAGCGACACCAAGGCCGCACCCACAAAACAGGAAATCACGGTCGACCCGAACCTCCTGATCGTCGACCACCCGGAACGGTTCCAGACTGTCAAGGTGGAAAGCCGCGACTTGCCTACGCAACTGAGCGCCAACGGAACCATCCAGCCCGACGTGAACAAAACCATCCACGTCACCTCGCTGGGCTCAGGCCGCGTTGTTGACCTTAAAGTCCGGCTTGGCGACTACGTGAACAAAGGTCAAGTGCTGCTCGTGATTTCCAGCCCCGACCTTGCCGGAGCCATGGGCGACTACCAGAAAGCTTCCGCCGACGAAGCGCTAGCCGCCAAGGCCCTCGAACGCGCCCAACTGCTCTACTCCAAGGGAGCGTTTGCCCAGAAAGATTTGGAAGTTGCCGAGAACGCCGACGCCAAGGCCAAGTCGGATCAGAAGACCGCCGAAAGCCGCCTGCGCGTTCTCGGCGGAGATCCCGCGCACCCCAGCACCATGATCGAACTCCGGGCTCCGGTCGCCGGAACCATCGTCGAGCAGAATGTTGCCGGGTTCGAAGGCATCAAGAGTCTTGACAACACCCCCAACTTGTTTACGATCGCCGATCTCTCGAACGTGTGGGTTGTCTGCGATGTTTACGAAAACGATCTCGGCGATGTTCATATTGGCGATCCGGCCGAGGTTCACCTCAACGCCTTACCCAGCCGCGTCTTCAAAGGCAGTGTCAGCGACATCTCGCGCGTCCTTGATCCCAACACGCGCTCCGCCAAGGTCCGCGTCGAACTTGCCAATAGCAATGGCGCCTTCCGTCCTGGCATGTACGCCGTATCCACTTTCCGGTCGCGCACACAAAAGCCGCATCTGGTCGTGCCCGCAACCGCCATCATGCGCCTGCAGGATAAAGACTGGGTCTTTCGGAGGGGACCCGGAAACTCTTTCCGCCGCCTCGAAGTGCACACTTCCGGCCTGTCCGACGGCCTGCAGCAAATCGAGACGGGGGCTAAAGCGGGAGACGAACTCGTCGCTGACGCGCTCGCTTTCTCCGCTGCAGCTTCGGAGCAAGGCAAATGATTCGTCGCCTGATCGATTTTGCGCTGCGCAGCCGCATCCTGATTCTCAGCGTGGCGCTGGTACTGTTCGTCTGGGGCATCCTTTCGTTTCGCAATCTGCCCATCGAGGCCTATCCCGACGTCGCCGATACTTACACCCAGATCATCACGCAGTGGCCCGGCCACGCTGCTGAGGAAGTCGAGCAGCAGATCACCGTTCCGCTGGAAGTCGTCCTCAACGGCGTTCCCCACAAGACCCATCTGCGCTCCGTCTCGCTCGCCGGCCTTTCGGTCGTCACCATCATTTACGACGATGAAATCTCCACCTTCAACGCGCGTCAGGAAGTGCTCGATCGCCTGCAGCAAGTGACGCTCCCCACGAACGTAAACGCTGATCTCGGTCCCGACTACAGTCCCACCGGCCAGATCATGTTCTTCACCCTCAAGAGCGCGAATCCGCGCTACGACGCGATGGAACTGAAGACTCTCGCCGATTGGTTCGTGCTGAACCAGTTGAAGTCCGTCCCCAATGTGGTCGACGTGAACATCTTCGGCGGTCCGACTCGCGAATATCAGGTGCAGATCGATCCCGGCAAACTGGTTTCTTACGGATTATCGCTGGCGCAGGTAGAACAGGCGCTAGCCAACAACAACACCAACGCGGGCGGCGGATTTATCGAGCGCGGCCAGCAGGCGCTCAATGTGCGCGCCGTCGGCCTCATGCAGACGACCGGCGACATCGCCGCTACCGTCGTCAAGAGCGTGAATGGAACCCCCGTCCGCGTTCGCGACATTGCCATCGTCATGCAAGCACCCAAGATTCGTCTCGGCCAACTCGGCAAAACCATCCGCAGCGAAGATGGCACCGTCATTGACGATGAGGATGTGGTCGAAGGCATCGTCCTGCTGCGCAAAGGCGCCGAAGCCGACGCCACCCTCGACGCGCTCCACGCTAAGATCAACGAACTCAACAGCCAACTATTGCCGCAGGGGGTGAAATTCGTTCCCCACCTCGACCGCAGCGACCTGGTGCATTACACCACGCACACGGTTCTGCGAAATCTTACTGACGGCGTGCTGCTTGTCACGCTCATTCTCTTTATTTTCCTGGGAAACGTGCGCAGCGCGCTGATCGTCACCATCACAATTCCTTTCGCGCTGCTGTTTGCCGCCATTCTTCTCGATCTCAGCCACATCCCGGCCAATCTTCTTTCACTCGGCGCACTCGATTTCGGCATGGTCGTGGACGGCTCGGTGGTCATGGTGGAAAACATCATGCGCCACGTCGAGTTTTCTCAAGGAAAGAAAACCTTCCTCGAACTGATTGCTTCCGCCGCCCATGAAGTGCAGAAGCCGGTCTTTTTCGCTCGCATCATCATCATCGTTTCCTATCTGCCGATCTTCACCCTGGAGCGGGTCGAAGGCCGCCTGTTCCGCCCCATGGCCTGGACCGTTGCCTTCGCTCTGCTCGGCGCCCTTGTGTTCGCTCTCTTAATCGCGCCTGTGCTCTGCTACGTTGTCTTCCGCGGCGGCAAGATTCAGGAATGGCGGAACCCGATGATGAGCCTCATGCAGAGCGCCTACCGGCGCCAGCTCGATTGGTGCTTCGACCATATGAAGTTCACGCTCGGCGTTGGCGTGGCCGCGCTGGCGTTCATGCTTTTTCTTCTCTTCGGCGGAGTCGTTGGCTCCGAGTTTCTCCCTCACCTCGATGAAGGCGCTATCTGGGTCCGCGGCACACTCCCACCCAGCACCGGCCCCACCACCGGAATCGCCGTCACCAAGCGCGCTCGCGCCATTCTCGCCCAATTCCCCGAAGTGAAACAGATCGTCAGCCAAGTCGGCCGCCCCGACGACGGCAGCGATGCCAGCGGTTTCTACAACACAGAATTCTTCGTCGACCTGTTGCACCGTTCCAAATGGCGCGCCGAGTTTCGCACGAAAGAAGAACTCATCGACGCCATGGACAAGTCTCTCAGCCAGATTCCCGGCGTCGACTGGAACTTCTCTCAGCCCATCTCCGACAACGTCGAGGAAGCCGTCAGTGGCGTCAAGGGTGAGCTCGCGGTCAAACTGTTTGGCCGCGATCTCAAGACGCTGGAGCAGAAAGCGGACGAAATGCAGGACGTCATGAGCAAGATTCCAGGCGTTGCCGATCTGGGCACCTTTCAGGTCCGCGGCCAGCCCAACGTCAACCTAGTCGTCAATCGCGCCACTGCCGACCGTTTCGGGATCAACGTCAGCGACGTGCAGGATGCGGTCGAAACCGCGGTCGGCGGCAAGGCAGTCAGCCAGATCCTGATCGGCGAACAGCGTTACGATCTTACCGTCCGCTACCAGGAGCCTTACCGCAAGACCGTTGAAGACATCGAAAACATCCGCATCCTCGCGCCCTCCGGCGAGCGCGTTTCGCTCGGACAGCTCTGCGATGTCAAGCTCGAAGATGGAGCTTCCACCATTTACCGCGAAGGCAACTCGCGCTACATCGCCATCAAATACAGCGTTCGCGGCCGCGATTTAGGCAGCACCGTCCGCGATGCCATCGAACAAGTCCACGAAAAAGTCCAACTTCCCGAGGGCTACCACCTCGACTGGACCGGCGAATACGAAAGTCAGCAGCGCGCTAACCGAAGACTCTCCATTATCGTGCCGGTCACGCTGCTGCTCATGGCTTTCATCCTGTACTCCATGTTCGACTCTTGGAAATGGGTTGGCCTGATCTTCGCCGTGGTCGCGCTCTCGCCCTTGGGCGGCGTGCTCTCCCTGCTGGCGACCGGCACGCATTTCTCCGTGTCGTCCGGCCTCGGTTTCCTAGCGCTGACCGGCGTCTCGGTAGAAATCGGCGTCATCATGGTCGAATACATCAACCAGCTGCGTACCCGCGGCCTGGACCCGCGGCAAGCCGCCAAAGAAGGCGCCGAACTTCGTCTCCGCCCCATCATGATGACCATGCTGGTCGCAACTCTGGGCCTGCTCCCCGCCGCCATGTCACACGACATCGGCTCGGATTCGCAACGCCCCTTTGCCATCGTCATCGTCGGAGGCCTGATCGTCGAACTCATCGTCAGCCTGGTCATGATGCCCACCCTCTACGTTTTCTGGGCGCGTCCCGGCGACAAGCTGCCTCCGGCGGAACTGGAATTTACCGAAGAAGGCGAGCACGTGGATTAGTAGTTGCGGAAGAACTCAGGTTTCGTATCAGGGTATCGCTTTAGCGATACCGAAGGTTCTTCAAAACCGGACGCCCCTTCAGGGGCTGGGTGCTTCGTTTCTTGCTTTTTGTGGCCCGTTCCACTAGATTTCATCTTTGATTCGGACCAGCAATGATCAGACGCGCAGGCTGGCCGAAACTTGCCTCCAGGAGTTGTGGGTATGAAGCGGAGCTACGTTGGTCTCGCCATGGGCGTGCTGGTCGTGGTGGCGGCGTTCTTGGCTTTTCCTAGCTGCGGGTTCGATCGCAAGCTGGTATCGATCACGATCAACCCTCCTGGAGCGAGTATTGTGGGCCCGGACGTAACCGTGAACTTCCAAGCTATTGGAAACTACATTCATCCAGAGGACAGCAGAGACATTACGGATTCGGTGGTGTGGACGTCGGCAGCCCCGCAAGTTATCTCGATTGTCTCGAACACCGGCGTTGCCACTTCGGGAACCGCCTGCGGCACCAACATTACCATCACTGCGACGTGGTACAGCAATCCCCAGACCCAGACCGGGAGCGTGGTTGTGGGTACGGCGCCGGTAACGGTTACCCAGCCGCCGACGTGCTAGTAGCGCCTTATTGATCTTCCAGCAACTTGCTCAGCGTGGATTTGTGCCTCTCCGGCTTCGTCTTTTTCGCTGGAACCAGGCGGGACGGTTTCGGGCTCCCGACGCGTTCGCGAGCCATCTCGCGAACCACCTTCGCGGCTGAGAAAACTTTCCTCTTGTGCTTGCGGGGCATAGTCGTAATCCTCGCATCTTCGCACATTCGATCCGGGAAAGTGCAATAATCTGAGGTTGGCGCGAAGTTCCAAACTCATGCGAAGGGGAGCGCGCGCCGCCGTAGTCCGAAGCCCGAGGCCTAATTCATGGATGAGCGCGAATTTTTTGAGGAACGGTCCGATAAGAAGCCGGCGAACTTAAGTTGTCCGCATTGCCATCAGTCGGCGGAATATGAGATCCAGTGGTTGGTGCGCACCAAGAAAAAGAGTCTGCCGCCGCGCGCCGACGATCGCGACCGGGCGAAGTTCGCCAAGGCGCAGTCTTACATGCTCCGCCGGGACGACATGATGATGTGCAAGAACCTGCGCTGCCGCAAGCGTTTTGAGATTACAGGCGTGCAGAGCGTCGCCTTTCTGCAGTAGGGTTTCCACCACCAGCCATTCCGCATCACCAGTGGAGCGCCGGGCGTCCTCGCCCGGCAGCCGGAGGGCCGCGGTACTAGCTCTTGCTGGAGGCGCGGCTGGCGACGAGGGTTACAGCGAGGCGGCGGACACTTTGGAGGAGCAGCCCCATGGCCTCGGAAGACGGCAAAGCAAGAGGAGATGGTTTTGTGGCCGGCGCGTCGCTGAAGCCCTCTCTTTCCATTTGTTTTGCTGCGGCGGCCAAGCGCTTCGCACTTGCGTCTTCCATGGCAAGAAACCGGAAAGCTTGCGCCAGCGGGACGCCATCGGCGCCGGTTTGAAGAAATTCGATCTGCGCGCTGACTTTGCCGTAAACCGTACTCAAAGCGATGTCACCCATGGTTCCGTGGGGAATCGGGCCTTTCGAAAGGACGGACGAGCCCCCGGTAAGAGAGAGCCGCTGCAGCACGCCGACGAAGTGGACACCGTCGACGGTAAATAGCGCGCGTTCGCTGTTGGGAACGCGGATGCGCGGCGCGCGCGCGGCGTGGCGCGGCTTTTGAGACTTCTTCACAATCATCAGCATCGCAAGCCGGAAGAGCGCGGTCAAGGTTACCACGGTGCGTGACAGGTGGTGCCGAGCAGAGAACGTGGCGCGGACACTCCTGTCCCCGTTCCCGCGGCTCGTTTATACTAACCAGTTTGACCGGTACCAGTTGACGCTTCTAAGGAGAGGAGTCGATCTGTGAAGATATTAGTCTGCAGGCGACACGCCGCGCATGCGCTGATTCTGCTCCTTCTCGTGACAGTGGCCTTTGCTGAAGACCGGGACTGGGAAGAAGCAAATTCATTGCTCTCCAAGGCTTCTGAACTGGAAACGTTCAAACCCGACGAACGTCCCAAGTTTCATCTCAACGTAACCTTCACGTTTCATCACACGACCAAGGGCACTTTGAAGGGAACCTACCAGCGTGACTATGTGGCCCCGGAACGGTGGCGCGATCGACTGGAGGTCTCCGATTTGTGCAAGCAGGAGCGTGTGCGTATCGAAAAGCAGATCTGGACCCGAAAGAGTGCGGATCTGACTCCTCTGCAAGTGGACCTGCTCTTTAAGGCACTGTTTGCGACAGCTTTTCAGATGACTCCGTCGGATGTTGTGGACCGGGTTCACAATCGCAAACTGGATGGAGTGGAGAACCGATGCATCAAGTTCCACAGCGTGGTTGGGCGCGAATCAACCGACGGCGAGATTTGCGTGGATCAGGCTGCGTCAACCGTGTCGTACTGGAAGTATGGCGAAAGAGAGATTTGGTACTCGCAATATGGCTCGGTTGCGGGGCGTCTGCGGCCATTCCATATCGCTGTCGCCGAACAAGGGCGCACTTCGGTTGAAGCCGACGTAGCTTATATCATCGCAAATGAACTCACTCCAGAGTCTTTCGTGCCGTTAAAGGATGCAGAAGTGTCGGATGTGTGTTCCACCACGCGGGCGTTGTCAAGGAAGAACACTCCCGACCCTTTCTTTCCTTCAGGTATGTCGCCGGCTCAGTTTAAAGGACCAGTGATCATTCGTGCGGAGGTGGATGAGACAGGTCGCGTCCAAAAAGCGGAGGTGATCGAGTCCATGCACCCGACCATTGACAGCGCGGTTCTGGAAACCGTCAAACAATGGACGTTTGAGCCCAAGCTTTGCGACGGCAAGCCGGTCAAGACGATAACGCGATTGGATGTCAGGTTCCGCTACTGAACGCGCTAGTTAGGGGTTTTCTGTGAAGATTCTGGTTTGCATGAAGCAGGTACCGCAAAAAGACGCTCCGCTGAAGCTGAATGATGCGGGGACGTGGATCCGCGAAGATGTTTCCTACGAAGCCAACGAGCCGGACGCATTCGCGCTCGAAGAGGCGCTGCGGCAGAAGGAAAAACACACCGGCGAGGTGGTGGTCATCACCGCCGGCCCGGCGCGAGCCATGCAGGTGCTCCGCGAGGCCTTGGCGAAGGGCGCGGACCGCGCGATCCATCTCGAGGACGACGCTTTTGTCGGGCTCGATGCCTACAACACCGCGCGCGCCATCGCGGCTGCCATCAAGGATGAGAAATTCGACCTGATCTTTACCGGCTTGCAGTCGGACGATTACGGATATGCGCAGACGGGCGTGATTCTGGCCGAGATTCTGGGCTGGCCGCACGCGACCATCATCATGCAGATTGAAAAGAATGAACAAGGCATTCGCGTCAAGAGGGAATTGGAAGCAGGATTCTTTCAGTTTGTCGACATGCCATTGCCGGCGGTGCTGACCATCCAGTCGGGCATCAATAAGCTGCGTTATGCGACGCTGATCGGCATCAAGCAGGCCAAGAACAAGCCCCTGCGCAAGGTGACCATGGCAGAAGTGCAATCGGCCATGGGTGGGAATCTACAAAAGATCGAGAAGCTGTACTTGCCGCAGAAGACAAAGAATACAGAGTATCTGGAAGGCCCACCGGCGGAAGTGGCCAAGAAGCTGGTGGAAAAACTAAGGAATGAAATGCGAGTAATTTGATTCCAGTTCTCAGTTCTCAGTTAAAGAACTGGGGCTGTGACTGACAACTGACAACTGAGAACCGATCTTATGGACACCATCCTAGTAATCGTCGAACAACGCGAAGGAAAGCTGAACCGCGTCTCGTGGGAAACGATCACCGCCGGACAGGCGATTGCCGCTCAGACCGGATGGACGCTGGAAGCCGCGGTGCTGGGCTCGGGCGTGGCCGCGATCGCGGGTGAACTGGCGGAGAAGAAGGTCGCCAAAGTGTATGACGTCGAATCGACGAGACTCGAGCCCTACACTCCCGATGCCTTTGCGCATGCCTTGCAGGAGTTTCTGGGAAAACACCCGGCGGAACTGGTGTTGATGCCGCATACTTATCAAGTGCGGGATTTTGTGCCGAAGCTGGCGACGGCCCTGCAAACGACGGCGATCAGCGACGTGATCGGAGCCAGGTATCAAGGCGGGAAGCTGCTGTTCACGCGGCAAATGTTTCAGGGAAAGTTTGTCGCCGACGTGAGCTTTGCCGGCTCCGGCCCTTGCTTTGTGACCTTCCAGAATGGCTCGTTTCGCGCCGACAAAGTCGAAGCGGGCGCAGCCGCGGCGCCGGTGGAAACCGTCAATGTCGATATTCCGGATGGCGTGGTGCGCAACCATCCGCAGGAAGTTTTCAAGGAAGCCAAGCAGGCGGTCGACCTGACGCAGGCTGAGATTATTGTGTCGGTGGGGCGCGGCATCAAGGAGCAGAAGAATATCGAACTGGCGAAGCAGTTGGCGGATGCGTTGGGCGGTGAGTTAGCGGCATCGCGTCCCATCTGCGATAACGGATGGTTGCCGATGGACCGCCAGGTCGGATCGTCGGGACAGACGGTCGCTCCGAAGCTGTATCTTGCGCTGGGAATCTCAGGCGCGATCCAGCATATGGTCGGCATGAAAGGGTCGAAGAGCATTGTGGCAATTAACAAAGATTCCGAGGCTCCGATCTTTGAGATTGCAGACTACGCTATCGTCGGAAATCTGTTCGACATCGTGCCGCCGCTTATTGAAGAAGTGAAGAAGGCAAAAGGGTAAGGTTTCAAAGCTTCAGAGTTGCAAGGTTTCAAGGAAACTTGAGCTTCGTATCAGGGCATCGCTTTAGCGATGCCGAAAACTGCGGAATGAATCACGCGGACAAGAGTGTCCGCGCCACACAATTCTTTCTGGAAAGAAATTCGAGACTTACGACCCCGCCGAGAATCCGCCGAAACGTGCCACAGTCAACCGCAGGTATTTATAGGGATTTACCGGAACGTCGTTGATGCGGACTTCGTAGTGGAGGTGCGGCCCCGTCGAGCGGCCGCTTGAGCCTACGTAGCCGATGGTGTCGCCGCGGTGAACGTATTGTCCGGCCGCGACAGCGAAGTTGGAGAGGTGTCCGAAGCGCGTGGTGATGCCGTGTCCGTGGTCGACCATGATGGCGCGACCGTAGCCGCCCAGAAAGTCGGCGAAGGTAACGGCGCCGTCGGCAGGTGCGATCACGGGCGTGCCCACAATGGCGGAGATGTCAACCCCGGAGTGGAACGCGCCTTCTCCGTTAAACGGATCGATGCGCTCGCCGAAAGAAGCCGAAATCTGGCCTTCGATCGGCCAGAGGTTCGGAGCCGAATTGGCGCGGATCCAATCCGCTGTGGTCGAGTTCTTGGTCAGGCCAAGTGAGATGCCAACGCTGGCCGCGCCGCTCAGCGCGGTGTGCCGCAACGCGTAAAGCTGGTCCAGGGAAGAGTTCACCTGCGCTTCTTGAATTTGCTCGGTCGAGGCGGCCACCATCGCCGGATCGGACTTCAGACCGTACAGCGCCGAAACTTCACTCGCCAGGGAACCCAGTGAAGCGACCTGAATGTCACGTTCCTTGGCTACCTGCTCCAGACGCGAATAGCTGTCCTTGAGCTGCGCTTGCTCGGTACGAAGCTCGTTGTAATGGTGGACCTTTGCCAGTATCCGGATATAAGAACTGGCAATTCCCGTGAGGCAGAGCGCCCCGATCGCCAGCCCGGCCAGTAGCACGTAGAGATACTGGACGGGAATGGAGATTTTGCGCAGCTGTCCCGCTTCGTCGCGAGCTACGAAAAATATGTAGAAGCGTTTACGCAATATCCTATCCGCTTACCGAATTTTCGCTTCGGAATCCTGCCGGAGCTGAACTGTCTTGCTCGGGCTCGGAATCCTGATTCCACCAGCTGCATCAGGAGCAGGCTGGCACTTCCTGCCACACGGAACCAGGCAAGCCGAAATTCAAGTTCGCCGCAACTGATTCATGTTGCAGCACTTGGTTCGGCAAAATTACTGTGAACGGCAAGCTAAAGTTAACAAACCTGGTTCCCCCTGTCAACCTCATGCGCCCTCTTGGAAGGTTACCAAGGCAGGGTAATGTGCGGTGTCCGTTCGGACTGATTACCGTGGTAAGGCCATCTCCGGGGCCTTTCGCCGCGATTGCCTCGTTCCTTACAGCCTGTCTCATAAATCGGCTTTGGGCAGGGCGCGGCGGCACATCTTGCGGGAAGAATCACAAATGTCCGTATCGCCGTGGAAGAGCGGCCCTTCAGGGCCGCGCCCGCTTCATCGCGGCTGGCACCGGGGTATAGTGATCGGCATGCTATTTGGCGAGCAGAAGCTGATTCAGCAGATCCGCCGTTCGGCCCGCGGAGGCGAATCGGTGGTGACGGGCATCGGCGATGATTGTGCCGTGCTGCGCGTTCCTCCGGGCCACGAGTTGCTCGTGACCACCGACTTCACCATTGAAAACGTGCACTTCCGGCGCGATTGGCATCGTCCCGAGCTTGTGGGGCGGCGCTGCCTGACGCGCGGTCTGAGCGATATCGCGGCCATGGGCGGCGAGCCGCTGGCGGCATTCTTGTCGCTGGCTGTCTCGAGTGACGTTCCGCAGAAGTGGGTGGATCGCTTCCTGAAGGGACTGCTGGATCTGGCGAAAGAATTCAAGCTTCCGCTGGCAGGCGGCGACACGGCCCAGTCGATAAGCGGGATTCAAGCGGATATCGTGGTGGTCGGTTCGGTGCCGAGGGGAAAGGCGGTGCTCCGTTCGGGAGCGAAAGCCGGTCAGCAGATTTATGTGACCGGAGAGTTGGGAGGGTCGGCGGCGGTGCTGGCGCGGCTGGCGGATTCGAAGCCGGTGGGTACAGAGTATTCCGGCCACTTTCGTCCGCAAGCGCGGGTTGCCGTGGGCCAGTGGTTGCGGCAACGGAAGATCGCTTTGGCCATGATTGACTTGAGTGACGGGCTTTCCACCGACCTCGAACACCTATGCAAGGAAAGCCACGTGGGCGCGGAGATCGAGGCCAAGGCAATTCCGCGCGCGCAGATTGGGCCGGGCAAGAAGCAAGTTGCGCTCGATTTGGCGTTGCACGGGGGCGACGATTATGAACTGCTGTTTACTTCCGCCTCGCGGGTCCCCTCCAAGGTCGCGGGAGTTCAAGTAACGCGGATCGGCCGGACCACGCGATCCACGGGGATGCGCCTGATCGGGGCGGATGGGAAAGCGCGGCCGCTCGAAGCCAGGGGATGGGAGCACTTCAAGGGAAATATCCAGTTTTCTAATTTGCTTTGAGAGGCGCGCAACCTTGAAACTTTGAAACCTCGAAACCTCGAAACTCTGAAACCTTCTCCTAGGTGACTTTCGTTACCTGCCCTTAGTCACATCCCCGGACTAGAGTGGACCAATGCGAAAAGCATTCTACCTCCTGGTGTTCGGCATTGCCATGTTGCTTCCAGCTTTCGGGCAGGGATCTCCAGCGGCGCGCAAAATCGATAACGAGTTCGTGCAACGACAGTTTGGCAGGGAGTTCACGCTGCTGCCCGATATTGCTCCCGTGTTCGGCGATCTGGATGGCGATGGCGTGGAAGACGTGGTGATTGCAGCGCGCTGCAAGAATCCGATGCTGGATCAAGGCGACCACAGTTACACGGTGATGGACCCTTATTACGACTTTTTTGGCTATGGCAACCCCACCGTGACGACCACTTTCATCGAGCCCAATCCGGTGCTGCGAGGTCTGGTGGTGCTGGTCATTTATGGCGCGGGGAACGACGGCTGGCGCTCAGCAACTCCCAAAGCGAAGTTCGTGATTGTTCATTTGCCGTATCGGACGATCTCCGTCAGAAAAATGAAGTTGCGAAAGAGAACGGTCGAAGCGATCTACGTTGATGAAGCGGGCGAATCGGGAGAAACGGGAGAAAGCGCCGCCGTGTTCTTCGACGGGAAGAAATTCCGCTACGTGCCGATGGGCGGCAGCATGGAGTAATTGAAAGGCCACGCCCCTAGCCCGCCGCGTAAAACATTGGACTCGTATCAGGGTATCGCTTCAGCGATGCCCGAATGTCCTTCCAAACCAGATGCCCCTTTAGGGGCAGCCCGCGGCCTGATGTAGTAACCTTCCCCTCTGAATTGCCTCACCATTTGAAATACCGCGTTCTAGTGGAGGAAATGGCGGTGTGCCGGCTTGCCTCCGACGCCCGAATTCC
>Ga0074044_10000662_pt1 | contig 32296 bp, 30 predicted proteins | sample BogForMeECP23OM1_FD_94443 | JGI IMG/M metagenome (GOLD analysis project Ga0074044, IMG submission 94443) | Bog forest soil microbial communities from Calvert Island, British Columbia, Canada - Bog Forest MetaG ECP23OM1 | ecosystem: Environmental > Terrestrial > Soil > Wetlands ...
GATAAGATCGTCCGCCTAGAACAAATCCAGAACTGATTGGCCCACGACCTTGCCGCAAAGGCAAATGCATCATCGAACTCATGATATTTCGCCAACTCAACATAGTTGCCACACAGACTCGGGCACCCCCAAGAATTTTGCAATCACACTTTCGATAGGAGTTCCAAAATGAAAATCCGCCACCAAGCAACTGACAAATCCACCGCGAACGCCGCCGCTTCCTTGCACCCTCCCCGTCCGCGCTGCACCCACGTCTCCCGCAATGGCCGCCACTGCCGTTACCTGGGCCTTTCCCCGGAGAATCCCTTCTGTAAGGACCACGTTCCTCCCCCGCCTCCCGGCACCCCGGAAGAACTGGCCTTCGCTCTGCAGCGTGCCGCGGCAGACTTCTCCTCGCCGCAAGACGTCAAGAACGTGATGGCCAAGGTGTTTTGCGCCATGCTTGAGCGCCGCCTCTCCCCCAAAGAAGCCGGCATCCTCTGCTACATCGCGCAGACCATTCTCCATTGCCAGCGCCTCGACGCTTATCTCGAGAAGGTCAAGCAGGAGCAAGCGGAAGAGGAGGACGACGGCATCCTACGCAACTACTACGGGCAGCCCATCATCCCTTACCAGCCTCCCTCGGATAACACGGACAGCTCAGACACTGCCTCCTCTTCGACAGCCCAGCCCGCAACTCCAGAGGAATCGGCGCCGCCTGTCCCCGCCGCGTCGCCCGCCCAGCCTGCTCCCGCCAACTCGGGGCTCTCCTCCTCCACATCATCTCCTCCGCCCAAGCCTCCCAACCTTAACCACTTCTATCCGCGCGACCCTACCCTTCCCCCCGGCTCGCAGGATCCGAACCATTTCTCGTCTCCGCCTCCCAGCCGCGAAGAACTCGAACGTCGCAACGCTCGCTTCAACCCTACCCGGGGCACACACTCTTCCTCCGTTAAGCGCAGCTATCCACAGCATCAAGACGACGACTGGAAAATCATCAATGGCCGATGACCGCAAAAGCTGCGAATACAGCAGACGCTACACCGGCGCCGCCGAAACAACGGAGCGAAGCACGATGGACTCCGCACGCAAAACCCATCGCCTCCGTTCAGCGCAATCCGGCCGCTTCTCCGCCATTGTCCTCTTGACCCATCCACTTGCTGCAGCAGTTCAAGACGGGGTAGGTTGTGCACTTTTGAACATCTTCACCGCGTCGGATTCGTGTTGCGGCATTTCCTATGATGTGCCACGATTAGGGCGTCTCCCCGGCTTCGCTCCCAACCGCGAATCTGGTCGCGGCTTGACCGGTAAAATGCGAAAGACACTTCACCTCTATCTCGTAAAGCCTTCCCAATATGATGATGATGGTTATGTGGTGCGCCATTTCCGCGGCGTCCTTCCCAGCAACACGCTCGCGTGCCTTGCCGGGCTGACGGAAGACGTGGTCCGGCAAAAGCGCCTGGGCGATTCCTGGAACATCAAAGTTCACCTGTTCGATGAAACAGTGGACAAGATTCCCGTCAAGCGCATCTGCCGTTCCGAGCGCTGGGGTCTTGCCAAAACCATCGTCTGCCTCGTCGGCGTACAAACAAATCAATTCCCGCGCGCCTGCGATCTGGCGTACACATTTCGGCGCGCCGGTCTCACCGTGCTGATTGGCGGCTTCCACGTCAGCGGCTACCTCGCCCTGCTGCCTGACATTCCCGCGGACATTCAGCAATTGATGGACGCTGGCATCACGATCGTCAAGGGCGAGGTCGAAGAAACCTGGGGCGACTTGCTGGACGATGCGGTGCACGGCCGCTTGAAGCCCATGTACGATTTTCTGAACGCCAAGCCTGATCTCTATACCAAGCCCATCCCCGCCATTCGCCGGAAATACCTGCGCAAGTTCGCCGCTTCCAATTTCGGCACGCTCGATTGCGGGCGCGGCTGCCCGTTTGAATGCACCTTCTGCACCATCATCAATGTGCAGGGCCGCAAGATGCGCTTCCGCTCCGCGGACCATATCGCCGAATCCATTCGCCGCAACTACCACGAAAACGGCATCACCTTCTATTTCTTCACCGACGACAATTTTGCCCGCAACAAAAACTGGGAAGCTATCTTCAACGCCCTGATTCGTCTGCGCACCGACGAAAAAATCCCCGTGCGATTCATGATGCAGGTTGACGTCCTCTCCTGGAAGATCAAAAACTTTGTCGCCAAGGCCCGTGAGGCCGGTTGCATCAACGTCTTCATCGGTATGGAGAGCGTGGATCCCGGAAATCTGGCCGCCGCCGGAAAGAAACAGAATCAGGTCAGCGAATACCGCCAGCTCATTCAGTCCTACCGCGATGCGGAAATCTCCACGCATGTCGGCTACATCATCGGTTTCCCGTTCGACACCGTGGACTCCATACGCCGCGATTTAAAATTCCTCATGCACGAGGTTTGCCCGGATCACGCCTCTTTCTTCATCCTCATGCCTCTGCCCGGCTCCATGGATCACCTGAACATGCTGCGCCGAGGCGAGTGGATGCACCCAGACTTCAATCTCTACGATTCCCAGCACGAACTGACGCATCATCCTTACCTGAAAGATGGCTCGTGGAAGGAAAGCTATTTCGAGGCCTGGCGCACTTTCTACAGCCTTGAGAATATGAAGGCGATCCTGCAACGCTCACCGCGTGTCAATTACTGGAACAATTTCCTGCGTTTCATCTGGTACAAGAATTCCATTCAGACCGAAGGCCGCCACCCCATGATGTGCGGGTATCTGCGCCTCAAAGGCCGCAAGGCACGCCGCCCCGGTTTCCCCGTGCTCTCGCGCTGGGACTACTACACCGCCCGCGCCAAAGAGGTTTTCCGCGATCTCAAGGGAATGCTCGCCGTCCTTGCGGAGATGGAGGAACTCTGGCTACAGACCCGCCATCCTTCCGAAGCCGAACGTCGCGTCGTGGAAGAAATCGCCGAACTGCGTGCAAGGTATGGCCAGCTTAAGATAAAGGATTTGCAGGCAGCTTTTCAGCGCGCCAAGGAACACTTCCCGACGCTACATGTGCCCTCCAAGGTCACGCTCTTCTGGGCCAAGTGGAGCCCTCTGCTAGCTTCCCATTGCGTCTATACTCGCGCCGACCTCGACGCGTACTGGAAAACCGTGCAGTTGCGCTGGACGCAACGCCACATCTTCCGAATCCCCATCTTCACGATGCCTCTGAATTTCTTCCGCGACGCGCAACTCTCCCTACTTTTCCTCTTCCACATGAGCCGGTCGCTCTAGCGTCCGCTCAAATCACCTCTTCCCTTACTGCCAATATGCAGCTCGCCATGCGTAAGGCAATTACCGCCGTCACCAGCCGTTTACTGTTTCCGCTTCGCTACCCATGCGCCATCGGAACGTCCTTGCACGCGCATCCGCCCCTTGCCGGAATCGCCGTCAATCCAACCGGTCAGGAACGCATTGACCGGCCCGGGAGCTCCTTGCTGGCTTTCCTTTGGCCACTCACCCGAGAAAGAGAGTTCCACGTAGCCGTTCCGCCAGGTCCCGTTTATCGCTAGGCCCTCTCCCAACGGGCCGGACCATGTACCGGTCACTTTGTTTCCGTCGCGGTGCAATTCCATTAACGCTTCCATTCCGCCTGCGTCGCTTGAACACCGCATCTCCCACGAACCAGCTACATCGGATCCGTTTTTCAGGTTTTGCGGCACGGCCGGCGTAATACGCACGTTGGAAAAATATGCCTCCTCGTCGGTGAAGCTCCACAGCCCGACGGCACCGTGCAAATCCTCGCCCTTCAAACCATCCACTACCAGACTCGGCTTGGCCGAACCGTTTAGATAGAGTTTCGCGGCGCGGCCGGCCACTTCAATCCGCACTTTTGTCCACGTCTCCATCGCTAGCTCCGCGTGAGACTCATAAACGGATGGCCATTCGCGGCGCAGACGATACCATCCGAAGCCCGGCTCCGAAGCGTACTGGACCGCATGGTTCCGCATCGCTTGATCCGCAGCCTCTGAGTTTCCCGGCCTGAGGTAGAACAACTCGTAATGCGCTGCATCGGGCCTGACATGGAAGGCAATCCCGACAAAGCCGGGATACCTGACCCCCGGCGGCGTTGTGATCTTCAGCGCGATATCCGCCTCGATCACTCCATCCTGGAAGTCGGTTCCCGGCAACAGCGCAAGGCCTTCGTGGTCCTCGCCATCCAAAGTGATCCGGACGGATTTGCGTCCCTGATAGGTAACCGCTTCCGTCTTCGCCTTCGGCGCAATCAGGCCGGTCGTATCGTGAAGCGGAAAGGTCTGCACGCGGGCCGGTGGCTGTGCAAACAGGCAGCCGGCTGCCAATACTGTTACTGCGCTGCAATTCAACGAACGTTTCAGCATAGTCTTTTCCTCCTTTGCGCGTTGCGCTGCCGCTTGGCCCCTCTAGGACAATCAACCACGGCGTTGAGAAAACACCCACTTCACAAGCTCCGGTTCGGTGAAAGCCCACTGCCAGACGTTGTGATCCACTCCAGCGTACTCGGTGTACAGCGGGTGTCCGCCCGCTTTCCGTCTTGCTGCGATGCGGTCACGCGACGACGAAACTGGGACGGTCTGGTCGGAGTCTCCATGGAAGTTCCACAGTGGCGTGTCAATCGACCCAGTGCCGTCATCTGAAGAGACGCCTCCACAACAGATCACTGCGGCGGCGAAAAACTGGGGACGATTCGTCATTACGTTCCACGCGCCCGCGCCTCCCATGGATTGCCCAGTCACGTATATGCAGCGCTCATCAATGCTGAACTCGTGGCACAAGCCGTCAACAATCTCCAGTGCCAACCGTGCCCCGTCCCCGAAACCTGGGAGTTCTTTCGCCGGCTGTTGCGAAAAATCGTATCGGATCCATCCCCGATCGGTCTGCGGTACCACGACATAGCAGGGAAAACGCTTCTGGCTTTCCGGAAGCAACCAGACGCGTGTGCCAAAAATATTGCCAAGTCCCAGCTGCTTCAGGTTGTCGTCGCCCAACCCCCCACTTCCATGCAGATACAAAACCAAGGGCACTTTTCGGGCCGTTTCCGGCCGGAACAAACGATAGGGCATCTCCCATTCACTTTTGTGCGTGCGCGCCTCGAACTTCTCTTCCAGCCCTTCGGACTGTTTTCTGAACGCTTCGATCAAAGCCAACCGCTCCGGCGACATTGGGGCTCCCGGCGCGAGGGGAGGAGTGGAATCGTAATTTGCTGACCCGGCGGAAGCAATTTCTGCAGTCGAAAAGTTGAGACCCAGCTGCGTCGCCGAACACCACGCTCCGGCTGAGACCGAACCCAACAGGCGCACTGCTTCTCGTCGAGTCATCATCGGCGTTGTTACTCCAGTGGCTCGCTTCCGGCTTGTCAAAAGACTTGGATGGTTTGACGATTGGGCCAAGGAATCGGTAGCAGGCTGCCCGCACCACTCACTGCACCATTGGAAATCGGAATCTATCGCATGGTTTATGCGAAGAAAGCGTCTACAGGGGCGCCTAGCTTTCGTCTTGCCGCGCCAGGATTGATGTGCCACCATGACCGGGTAAATCCGGCATCGCTCCGGCCTGCGCGCCCCGGATTCCTCTTGCGATCCGCACCCTCACTTAGGTTCCGCCGGAGCCGCAGCTGATGTTTGGCTAGTTGCCATAGATCGAGGAGCACACCATGGACAAAGACCTCTCTCGCAGAAAGTTTCTGGAACAAATTGGAATAGGCACCGCCGCCGGTGTAAGCCTCTCCTTTTTGAATGAGGTGGCAGAGGCGCGGCCTGTCGCTGCCAATCCCTTGCCCAGCCGCACGCTGGGCCGCACGGGCGCCAAAGTCTCGATCCTCGCATTCGGCTGTGGCAGCCGCTTCCTGATGTACGACCCGGAGGAACAAGGTCTGGCGGCGCTGAATCACGCCATTGACCTGGGCATCACCTACCTGGACACGGCGTACTCTTACGGCGATGGCAAGAGCGAGACGCGCGTCGGCAAGGTGATGGCCACGCGGCGCAAGGAAGTCTGGCTGGCCACCAAAATCCCCGACCGCTCCTACGACGATTTCATGCGCCGCCTGGAGGGCAGCCTGAAGCGCCTCCAGGTGGATCATGTTGACCTGCTGCACATTCACAGCCTGGGCCAGGCCGCCGATCTGGAGAAAATTGAGGCGCCCGACGGCGCTCTGAAAGCTTTGCTCCACGCCCGCGAACAGAAGATGACCCGCTTCATCGGCATGACCAGCCACACCAATGGCGCCGTGATGGCCCAGGCCATCGAACGCCACGATTTGGATTGCGTCCAGATGGCGCTGAACGCTTCGCGCAACGGCCGCTTCGAAGAATTGGCGCTGCCCGCCGCCAACAAAAAGAATCTCGGCGTCATCGCCATGAAAGTCACCGGTCAGGAATTCCTTTTGAACAATGCCGCGGGAAAAGCGGACATCGATTCCCTGCTGCACTATTCCATGAGCCTGCCGGTCACCACCGCCGTCGTCGGCATGCCGCATCTCGAAATGCTCGAGCACAACATTTCGGTGGCCCGCAGCTTCTCCCCGTTGAAAGACGAAGAAATGGAGCGCCTGCGTCACGCGCTGTCACCCTCGCGCGAGGGCCTGGAGCACAACCTGGTCGGCCACCTCGACGGCCCAACAATGACGCCGCACGTTTTCTCCGTTTAGCCATCTGCCCAGCCAAGAAAACGCGCGGACAACCGGGAGCCGCTGCAGGTCAACGGCGCCTGCCCCGATGCAAGCTCTAGCGGTCTTTGGCGCGCTCTGCCCTCGACCTGCCCGCCCGCCGTTGCTACGATACCTGCTGACGCGCGTCCCCCTCGATTCAACGGCAGCGCTCCCAATGCAACGAACAACGCATCAACACAGTACGCCCCGGCGAGATGAGCTCGCCCAACGGCTTCTGGTCCTCCTCAAAAAGGTTAATCTGCTCCGCCCCGGAGAGCGCCTGGGCGTTGCTGTTTCCGGCGGCGCGGATTCCGTCGCCTTGTTGCATCTGCTCCTGGAACTGCGGGAGGGGTTGGGCTGCGTCCTGTGCGTGGTGCACTTCAATCACAAATTGCGCGGCCGGGCTTCGCAGCTCGACGAGAAATTCGTCTCGCGGCTCGCGGCGCAGCACGGTTTGGAATTTCTCGTGGCCGCGGAAAACATCGCCGCGAGGGCCCAGCGCGAACGCGGCAATCTGGAAGATGTAGCGCGGCGGGCGCGATACGCCTTCTTTGAGCGCCTCGTACAAGAGCGCCGCCTCGATCGCGTCGCCGTCGCGCACACGGCCGACGATCAGGCGGAAACCGTGTTGGCGCACATTCTGCGTGGCACGGGACTCGCCGGACTTGCCGGCATCCATCCCACCGCGGGCGTTGTGCTGCGCCCGTTTCTCGGAATCCGCCGCGCGGATCTGCGCGCCTATCTTCGCCGCAAGCGCCAACCCTGGCGGGAAGACGCCTCCAACCGTGACACGCACCGTATGCGCGCCCGCATTCGGCACAACCTCATGCCTTTCCTTGAAAAGAAGTTTCAGCCCGCCGTCGTTGACCACCTCTGCCAACTCGCCGAATTCGCGCGGGAAGACGAAGCGTATCTGGAAGGCCAATCGGCACTGCGCGAGAAGCAATTCGTTCAGCCGGTGCAAAGCGCCCTGCGGCTCGCCTTGCCCGATTTTCTACGCGAGCCTCGCGCCATCCAGACGCGCCTGTTGCGGCGTATCGTCGAACGCCTGAAACCTCGCGGCGGACAATTGAGCGCCACCCACGTGGCGGCTCTCCTCGCCCTCGCGGAACATCCCGACGGCGGAAAGTCGCTGCAACTCCCCGGCGGCGTGGAAGCACGCCGGGAATCGCAGACGCTCGTCTTCCTGCCCGCGGCGAAAACTCAGCCCGCAAGCCGGGGGAAAACCACGCCGCGCGAATACGCTTACGATGTGGATTTGAGCGCCGACCAGACGGAGTTGCATGTTGTGGAACTTCCGTGCCGCCTGCTCCTCAGGGTGATTGACTGGCCCCAAGAAGGGCGAGAAACTACCAATACAGGGGCCGTCCTGGACCGTGCCAGGTTACGTGTACCTCTTGTGCTGCGCAACTGGTGCCCGGGCGATTCCATGCAACCCCTGGGTCATCAGAAGCGCCACAAGTTGGCGCGCCTGTTGAACGAGATTGGTGTCAGCCGCTGGGCGAAAAAGGTCTGGCCGGTGCTTACCACTGGCGGGCAAATCGCATGGGTTCGTGGATTGGGTGCAGCCCATGAATTTGCCGCAGGGAGCGAAACCCGGGCAGGCGTTGTGATTGTCGAGGACCAGGCATCGTGACCAAGGCAAGCGTCGCCACTTACACTGCCGCACGCATCGCGAGTCGCGTGAAGGCCCTGGGCCGGGAGATTTCCCGTGGCTGCCACGGCCGCAGGATTGACGTCGTGGTGACCATGGACCGCGCGTTCGTCTTTGCCGCCGATTTGATTCGCGCCATTGACGTGCCCGTGGTCGTGCACTTCATTCGCGAGGATGTTCGCGACGTTGACTTGGGTGGCCAAACGCGCCGCGAAATCTTTTTCGCCAATCGCGACGCCATGGCCGCCAGCAAGGATCGCCCGGAGTTCAAGGGCCGCGATGTCCTGCTGGTGGATGCGGTGATTGAAAGCGGGGTTACGCAGGATTTTTTGTTGCGGCGCATTGGCGAGAGCAAGCCGCGTTCTCTGCGGCTGGCCGTGCTGCTGGACAAGCCGTCCAGACGCCATGTGGACCTGGAGCCCGATTACTTTGGCTTCCAGACTGCATCTAACCAGTTGTGGACCGGCTACGGCCTGGCCGCCGCCAACGGCACGGGCCGCAACGGCAAGCACCTGGTGGCGGGTAGTGGCGCGCCGTGGCGCAAGAGGTTGAAGCAGAAGGCCGGCAAAAAGCGCTAGGGGCGCTGCGAATTTTTTTCGGTTTATGGGTTCAGGCTTAATAGCGAGGGCAATGTGAATTCGAGTTCCACGGCTAAGACAATTCTGTTCTGGATTTCGATCGTATTTCTGGGAGTCATGCTCTGGCGCCTGGTTTCCACCCAGGGCCAGTCCGCGCGCGAAGACACGCCCAGCTATAGCGAATTCGCCGCTAAGGTTGACGCGGGTGACGTCAAGGAAGTGACGCTGTATCTCTCGCAGAACAGCTACGAGCTTCAGGGCGAATACATCCGCCCGGCCAACCGCAAGTTCCGCGTGCTGCTCCCCAAGGAAGAGGCGCCTCAGATCATGGAGACGTTGCACGCCAAGGCTGTGCAACTCAACGTCAAGGAAGTGCATAGCAGCGATTGGGTGCTTATCCTTCTGAATGCCCTGCCCCTGCTTTTGCTCGCGGGCTTTGTCTTCTTCTTGATGCGCCAGATGCAGGCCGGCGGCAACAAGGCCCTGAGCTTCGGCAAATCGCGCGCCCGGCTCCTTTCCGCTCAGCAGAAGAAAGCTACCTTCAAGGACGTAGCCGGCAGCGACGAAGCTAAGGAAGAGCTGCAGGAAATTATCGAATTCCTGAAGGATCCGCAGAAATTCCAGAAACTGGGCGGGCGCATTCCCAAGGGCGTGCTGCTCGTCGGGCCTCCAGGAACGGGCAAGACGCTGCTGGCGCGCGCCATTGCCGGCGAAGCCAATGTGCCGTTCTTCTCGATTTCCGGTTCGGATTTCGTGGAGATGTTCGTGGGCGTGGGCGCCAGCCGCGTGCGCGACCTCTTTGAACAGGGGAAAAAGAACGCGCCTTGCATCATCTTCATTGACGAAATTGACGCCGTCGGACGTCACCGTGGCGCAGGCCTCGGCGGCGGTCATGACGAACGCGAGCAAACCCTCAACGCCCTGCTCGTCGAAATGGACGGCTTTGAATCCAACGAAGGCGTCATCCTGATTGCCGCCACCAACCGTCCCGACGTGCTCGATCCCGCCCTGCTGCGCCCCGGCCGCTTTGACCGCCGCGTGGTTGTGGCGCGCCCCGACGTGAAAGGCCGCGAAGAAATCCTCCGCGTGCACACCCGCAAGGTGCCCATCTCCGACGACGTGGATCTTTCCATCATCGCGCGCGGCACGCCGGGCTTTTCTGGCGCGGACCTCGCCAACCTGGTGAATGAAGCCGCGCTCTGGGCCGCTCGCCAGAATCGCAAATTTGTCCTGATGGTTGATTTTGAAATGGCCAAGGACAAGGTGCTGATGGGCGTGGAGCGCAAGTCCATGATCCTCTCCGACGAGGAGAAGAAGAACACCGCCTATCACGAAGCCGGACACGCGCTCGTCGCCGCCATGACGCCTGGCGCCGATCCCGTGCACAAAGTCACTATCATCCCGCGCGGCATGGCCCTCGGGCTCACGATGCAGTTGCCCGAAGACGATAAGCACACCTATACCAAGGAGTATCTGGAAGGCATGCTGGCCGTGCTGATGGGCGGCCGCACCGCCGAAGAACTCTTCCTCGGCCACATCACCACCGGCGCCGGCAACGACATCGAACGCGCCACGGACATCGCGCGCAACATGGTCTGCGAATGGGGCATGAGCGAGATGGGGCCGCTGGCCTACGGCAAGAAGGAAGAAGCCATCTTCCTGGGCCGCGAAATCGCCCAGCACCGCGACTTCAGCGAAGATACCGCGCTGCACATTGATAAAGAGGTGAAGCGCATCGTCAACGAGGCTTACGGCAGGGCGCACGCCCTTTTGTCTGACCATCGCGAGACGCTGGAGAAAGTGGCGCTGGCTTTGCTCGAACGCGAGGTGCTCGACGCCGTCGAAGTGAAGCTGCTGATGGAAGGCAAGCCGCTGCCGGAAAAGCCGCGCACGCCTCCCACGACGCCGCCTCAGGCCGCGCCCAGCACCGACCCCAAGGTCGTCCGTCCAGAGTTGCGTCCCGCGCCCGGCTTCACCCGCGGCGATTCACCAGCCAAGGCATAGGTAGTTTTCCCATTGAGAGTGGTGCCCGCGAATTCTCTTCGCGGGCACTTCTGTTTTTGGCGGCTGCCCGTGCTAGCCTTTTGCGGCGCCGCTGGTAGAATGTGCTCCATGGACACCATTCAATACAACCTGCCGCAAAGCCGTCTTCCACAATCCTGGTACAACATCATTCCCGATCTCCCAAAGCCTCTGGCGCCTGTCTTGCACCCGGGCACATTGAAACCCATCGGGCCTGACGATCTCGCTCCGCTGTTCCCGATGGGCCTGATACTTCAGGAAGTCAGCACGGAGCGCGAGATCGAGATCCCCGGAGAGGTGCGCCAAGTGTACGCACAATGGCGCCCCACGCCGCTGTTTCGCGCGCGCCGCCTGGAAAAAACTTTGGATACGCCGGCGCGGATTTACTACAAGTACGAAGGTGTGAGCCCCGCGGGTTCGCATAAGCCGAACACTGCCGTCGCGCAGGCCTACTACAACAAGAAGGAAGGCACGAAGCGCCTGGCCACGGAAACGGGGGCGGGCCAGTGGGGTTCAGCGCTGGCAATGGCCTGCGCCTTCTTCGGTCTGGAATGCAAGGTTTATATGGTGCGCGTCAGCTACAACCAGAAGCCCTATCGCCGGGCATTGATGGAAGCTTTCGGAGCAAGCGTCAGCCCTAGCCCGAGCAACGAGACGGAATCTGGACGCGCGATCCTGGCGCAACATCCGAACACCAACGGCTCGCTGGGCATCGCCATTTCCGAGGCTGTGGAAGTGGCCGCGAAAGATCCTCACACCAAGTACTCGCTCGGCAGCGTTTTGAATCATGTTTTACTGCACCAGACCGTGATCGGGTTGGAGACCATGGAGCAGATGGCCATGGCGGGCGATGAACCCGACATCATCGTGGGTTGCACGGGCGGCGGATCAAACTTTGCAGGCTTGGTGATGCCGTATCTGGGACGCAAGATCAAAGGCCAAACCAAGGCGCGCGTGGTGGCCGTGGAACCCGCCGCGTGTCCCAGCCTGACCAAGGGCAAGTTCACTTACGACTTTGGAGATACCGGCCATTTGACGCCGCTCGTCAAAATGCACACGCTCGGTAGCACGTTCATTCCTCCGGGAATTCACGCAGGCGGCTTGCGTTACCACGGAATGGCTCCGCTGGTATCGCACGTCATGGATTTGGGATTGATTGAAGCCAGTTCCGTGCAGCAACTCGACGCCTTCGCCGCAGGGATTCAGTTTGCCCGCGCGGAGGGCATCATTCCGGCACCGGAAGCCAACCACGCGGTCGCCGGAGCAATCACCGAAGCCCTGCGTGCCAAACAGGAAGGCAAGAAGCGGACGATTCTTTTCAATCTTTGCGGGCACGGCCATTTCGACATGCAATCCTACATTGATTATCAGGCTGGGAAGCTGCAGAACTACGATTATCCGGCCGAGGAAATCGCCATGGCGCTGGCAGGTCTGCCAGCACTGGCATGAGTTACTGCGATTTGAAATTGGAGTAGAATACCGCCATGGGACGCAAAGACGGCGAAAACCTGAATGTGATTTGTCCGTGCTGCCAGGCCAAGCTGGTGATTGACCCGATCTTCGGCGCGGTGCTCTCGCACGAAGCGCCCGTGAAGCCCGGGCCAGACGTGGACCTCACCCAGGCGGCCACCATCCTGGAAGAGCAGCATCGCCAGCGCGAAGACAAATTCGCAGATTCCTTTTTCCAGGAAACGCACAAGGAAGACATCCTGGCCAAAAAGTTTGAAGAGGCCATGAAAAAGGCCAAGGACACGCCAGCCACCAAACCCATCCGCGATTTCGATTTGGACTAGACACCAAAAGCTTGTCATCCTGAACCCGCGCCTTTTGCGGGTGAAGGATCTCAACTTCCACCACCTCTATGCCTATGCCGCGCCGCAAACGCTACCTCCTGAAGCTTCCCTCCCGCACACTTCTCCTCGGCGAGCGCACGCTCGTCATGGGTGTGCTGAACGTTACCCCCGACAGTTTTTCCGATGGCGGCAAGTTCTTCACCTTGAAGCGCGCCGTTGACGGCGCCCTGGCCATGGAGCGTGCCGGCGCGGATCTCCTCGACATCGGCGCGGAATCCACGCGACCCGGCTCAGCGGGCATTTCCGCCGCCGAGGAATTGCAGCGCCTCCTGCCAGTCCTCGAAGCCTTGCGCGCCCGCCTGAAAATCCCCATCTCTGTGGACACGCAAAAATCCGGCGTTGCGGAAATCGCTCTCGGCGCAGGTGCGGCCATGTTGAATGACATTTCCGGCCTGAAAAATGATCCGGGCATGGCGGAAGTGGCGGCAAAATTCGGCGTGCCTCTGATCCTGATGCACATGCGAGGTACGCCACGCACGATGCAGAAGCAGCCCTTCGCCAAAAATGTTGTGAAAGATGTAATCGCGGGCCTGCGCCATTCCATCTCTATTGCGCGCCGCGCCGGTGTGCGCAAATCCCAAATCATCCTCGACCCCGGCATCGGCTTCGGCAAAAGCTTCCGGCAAAACTACGAATTGCTTGCTCGGCTACCGGAACTCGCCAAGCTTGGCTATCCGCTGCTCGTTGGCACTTCGCGAAAAGGCTTTCTCGGAGCGACGCTCGCCACCCGCGGCAAGCCCGCGCCTCCCGAAGCGCGCATCTGGGGCACCGCCGCCACCGTCACGGCCAGCATCCTTGGCGGTGCGCACATCGTCCGCGTCCACGACGTAGCCGAAATGGCCCAAGTCGCCAAAGTCGCCGGCGCGCTCCGCGACGCAACACGTCCATAGACAAAGCGACTAGAAATCGCACACTAGCGCTCCTTCGCGCAAGCGCATTCTGTTCCCCGCTGCGTTATAATTCGCACGCATTGATTTCCACTCTTCTAAGGAACTTCCCGATGCAGACGCGACGCCTTCTCCTTGCCTCATTACTTCTTTGCTTCCTTGCTTCCTCTTTGTCCGCCCAGCTTCCTCCTGTCAAAACGGAGCCGCTTCGCGTACCGCAGGGCATTCAGGGCGCTGTCGGGTGTTCCGCAACCGAAGCCTCAGCGTGCGCGCAAGCCGCCGCCAAAATCACGCCGATAGTCATGGGCGATTCACCGCTGGAAGAGAATCTGCGCCGCTTGACCGATGAAATCGGAGGGCGCGTCAGCGGCTCCCCGGAAATGGCCAAAGCCGTGGATTGGGCAGTAGCCGCATTTCGCGCCGCCGGCGTCGAGGTGCACACCGAAAAATATCTTCTCCCCACAACCTGGAGCGAAGGCAACACACGCCTGGAATTGCTCGGCCCCGTGCAATTTCCCGTTTCGCTCGTTTCCGAAGGACTTTCCCCCGCCACGCCTCCCGACGGCCTGGAGGGCACGCTTATTGATGTAGGCGACGGCACGGAAGCCGAATTCGCGCGCGCCGGCGGCGCCCTGAAAGGCGCGATCCTCATCGTTCACGCGAAGGTCAGCTACACCTGGCAGGATCTCTTTGCTGAATACATGCAGCCTCCCCCGATCATTGACCGCGCCATGAAGGCTGGCGTTGCCGCGATTCTCTGGACCAGCCAACGCGAGCGCAAGCTGCTCTACCGACACACGAATTCACTCGATGGAAAGATTGAACCCATCCCGCAGGCCGTCGTCGCGCGCGAAGATGCACTGCGCCTCGAGCGCGCGGCGGCCGCGTATCCGGGCAAGGTGCGCGTGCGGCTCATCATGCCCAATAGAATTGGCGGCCCCGTAGACCAGTTCAACGTGGTCGGCGAAATCCGCGGCTACGAAAAGCCCGACGAAATCGTCGTCCTCGGCGCGCATCTGGATTCCTGGGAACTCGGCACCGGCGCGCTGGACAATGGCTGCAACGCCGCGATGGTCATCGAAGCCGCTCGCGCCATCAAGGCCAGCGGCCTGCTTCCGCGCCGCACCATCCGTTTCATTTTATTCAGCGGTGAGGAGCAGGGCTTGCTGGGTTCCTGGGCCTATGTGCAAGCGCATCGCGCCGAAATGGATAAGTATCGCGCCGCCGTGGTCTTTGACATGGGCATCGGGCGCGTCACCGGCTATTCCCTCGGTGGCCGCCGCGATATCGAACCTGCCGTGCGCGATATCCTGCGTCCTTTCGCCGGCTGGGGCGTGGACCATCACACCTTCGACGCGGAAGCCGGCACCGACCATCTCGATTTTCAATTGGAAGGCGTGCCCACCCTGGTAGCCAATCAGGAAGTGGCGAACTATCTGCAAAACTACCACGCCGCTTCAGACACGTTTGACAAGGTGGACATTCGTGAGCTGAAGTTGAACACGGTGCTCGCCGCGGTCACCACCTGGGGCATCGCCGATCGCGTCGAACCTATCGGCAAACGCTCCTCCCGCGCCGAAATAGAAACCCTGCTGAAAGAAACGCAACTCGACGAACAGTTGAAGGCCTTTGGTATATGGCCCGACTGGCAATCCGGCGCTCGCGGAAGAAAACCATAGCGCGCCGCACGCCTTCGCATTGGCGTTCGGGCTATACTGAATTGTGAAGCAAACTCCCGCAAAATCAGGGCCACCGCGGCCCGCAGCGCCGCAAAAACAGGGCAAAATCCTCGCGCTCGACTACGGCCGCAAGAAAATCGGCATCGCCCTCGCCGATTCCGAAGCCCGCATCGCCGCGCCTCACGATACCCTCGAACGCGTCAATCGCAACGAAGACATGCGCCGCCTGCGCGAGTTTGTCCGCGAACACAACGTCCACCAGATCGTTGTGGGTCTGCCCCTCCGCCTCGACGGCACGCACGGCGAAATGGCCGAAGAAACCAGCGGTTTCGCCAACCGCCTCCGCAAACAGATTGGCATTCCCGTCGAAATGATCGACGAACGCCTCACCAGTTGGGAGGCCGAACGCATCCTGGAAGAGGAGATGGGCCGGCGCATTACCCACGAAACCACGCGCGACGGCAAGCGAAAACTGATACGTAACGCGCAGGGAAAATACACCGTGGACGCCATTGCCGCCATGGTAATTTTGCGGGAGTATCTCTCGCGGGAAACCGGCACCGGGGAGCGCGCCTAGCTTGAAGGTCCTGGCCATCATCGTTCTTCTCGTATTGCTGGCGGCGGGCGCCTTCGCAGGCTATCTCTGGTATTCCATCGAAAAGCCCTTCGGAATCATTCCACCCGAAGGTATCTTCGTGCAGATTCCCCACGGAGCTTCCCGCCGCGCCGCCGCGCACCTCCTGGAAAAGGAAGGCATAATCCGCAGCGCCATCGCCTTTGAGATTTACGCCCGGCGTCACCCCAAACGCACCCCGGTTGCCGGAGAGTACTTCTTCGACCATCCCCTCCCCGGCAAGGACGTCTTCTGGAAGCTGGCCAACGGCGAAGTCTATCAGCAGCCGTTCACTGTCCGCGAAGGCCAGACTATGTACGACATCGCCCGCGCGCTGGAAGCTGCGAAAATCATGCCCGCTGACGATTTCCTGAAGGCTGCCGGCGATCCCGCCTTAATCAGCGATATTGCGCCGCAAGCCGCCGCGCTGGAGGGGTTTCTCTTTCCCGCAACCTATCAACTCTCCCGCCATCCTGCCGCCGCCGACGTAACGCGCATGATGGTGCGTAAATTCCGTGACGCCATCAAACAGATTTACCCGGAAGATCCCGCTCCCGGAGTCCCTGCGCGGCCCACTTCCCTGCTGTCCACGGTGACCCTGGCGTCCCTGGTCGAGCGCGAAACGCCCCGGACTGACGAGCGCCCCATCGTCGCCAGTGTCTATGAGAATCGCCTGAAAAAACGCATGCTCCTGCAGTGCGATCCCACGGTCATCTATGCGCTGGAACAAAGCGACAGCTACAAAGGCACGCTCACGCTGAAGGATTTGCGTATCGCGTCACCCTATAACACCTATCTGCACCCGGGCCTTCCTCCCGGCCCCATCGGCAATCCCGGCGAAGCATCTCTCCGTGCCGCGCTCGACCCCGCGCAAACCAATTTCCTCTATTTCGTGGCCAACACGGAAGGCGGCCACTTTTTTGCCGCCACACTTGCGGAACATAATAAAAATGTTGCCAAATACCATCGTCTCCTGAAGGGCGAACCCGCGGAACCCCCGGCACCCCCTGTCACCAAGAAGCACACCGCGCGCCGGGCTCACAAAGGCAAACGATGATGGACGATTTGAAAACGAAGAAGAATTTTATTCTGGAAGCCGCCCACGCTATCGGAGTTCAGAAATGGACCCCGGCGGAGATTGATCAGTTGCGTCGTAAACTCCTTGCCGACCATGGCGAAGCCGGAAAAACCAGTAACGACTACATCGCCGATGTCCTGAAAGCCGTGGGGTGGAAGGTGCAGCTCACCGAACGCGAAGAGGCCGAAGAGCGTTTCGAGGAGGAGTTCGAGGACATTCTGCATTTCAAGACGCTGCCCGACGCGGAGGTCAGCCTGACGCGCCTGGATGAACTGATGCGGCGCTTCAAGGTTCACGGTGAAGACGCGGCGGTGCAACGCGTTCTGGAAATCGCCCGCCTCGGCAAGCGCCGCGCGGAGATGATTTCGCGCAATCGGAAGGTCGAAGCGCGGAAGCGGGAGGAAAAAAAAGAAATTGCGGAGTGGTTCCGCATCTGGCTGGAGACGCCGGACGCCTTCTTTGACTGGCTCGACGTGCGCAAGACCTCGCCGGAGTTCCGCGAAAGGTTTGGGGAAGGCGAAGAGGAATAGCGTTGGCTCCGGAAACGAACGCGCCCGATCTTCCTCCCTATTCTCTCGACGTACAAGCCCTGGAGCTCGGCGGCAACACCAAGGCCATCGGCCTGGAACTGCTGGAAACGGAAAGTCGCGAGCCTTTGCGCGGTAACGAAGCAGCGCAAATCTGGGCCGCCGCCTTCCCCGCCTTGGCGGCCAAGGAAATGTTCCTGGTGGATTTTTTCAGCCACATCGATCGTGTGCGCGAATTCTGTATCACCCACGCCATTCCCTATCGCGAATCAGCCCCACGCTGCCTGGTGATTTCGCAACCGTCCACCGAGCAACTCCGCCAGCTGCTGGCGCGCTTCGAAGCAGAGACGTTCGGCATGCGCGCCGGCCCCGCCGCGCAAAATGCCGACCCCGTTCTCGAAAACGAGCTATCACTTCGCGGCCAGGATGCGTATCAGACGGCTTACCCGCGCTACGTCTTCTGCGCCGTGGTTGAGCCCGAGGACGCCTGGGTGACGGTGTTGAGCGAGACTCTTTGGGCAAGCGAAGTGATCCGCCGGGTGAGGCCCGCGCTTCAGCCCTTCGACGTGTACATCGCGCGGCCCCAATAAACCGCGAGACTGCGCTAAACTGGATGTGGTAAGCCTTCTTGGCCGTTTGACCTGCTTCCCCGTGGTTGTTAAATTGCTCCTTTTGAGTCCAGGACCAGGGAATTCATTGATGATGCGTGTTTGCAAATGCATGGTTTTGCTGACAGTGTCGCTCGCCGCTTGCGGCTGTGGCGGCCAGGTCCATCAGGTCACCACCGTGCCTGCCGCGCAGCGGCCTGTGGCGCAAGATGCCACGGAGGAGCAACTCCTGGAGCGTTACAACGCATTCGCGAGTGGCGTGCAAAGTGTGAATGCCACGGTGGAGTTGAAACCCACCGCCGGCTCGAAATACAGCGGCGTGATTGACGAATATCACGAGGTCAAGGCATTCCTGCAGGCATCGCGGCCCTACAACATTCGCATGATCGGGCAAGTGCCCGTGGTGGGAAAAACAGTATTTGACATGGCCAGTGATGGCCAGGAGTTCGAGGTTTCCATCCCCTCAAAAAACAAATTCCTGATCGGGCCGGTCTCCCTCGAAAGGCCCAGCAGCAAACCCATCGAAAATCTGCGTCCCCAGCATCTGGTGGATGCGTTGCTTTGGCCGGAAGTGCGCAAAGAAGAGGCCGTCTTGCTCGAAGAATTCAACGACGAGGAAGCACGCTTTTACGTGCTCACAGTGTTGCGCGGCGGCTATAAAACAGAGATTTTGCGGAAAGTGTGGTTTGATCGCGCGGACCTGCACATTTCGCGCGTAGAAAACTTTGGTCCCAAGGGTGCTCTCCTTTCCGATGTGCACTATGCGGACTGGCAAGCAGTTACGGCGACTAACACTCCATCGGGCACTGTACCCATCGGCGATTTCCCGCGCGTCATTCGTATTGACCGGCCACACGATGAGTATCGCCTGGACATGAACGTCACGAAGATTGCTTTGAATGAGCCGCTGGATTCGGATCGCTTCAAGCTGGCGCCTCCGCCCGGCGCGGAAATCGTCCAGTTGGGTGCCGCGGCCGAGGACAAGAAACCATGATGGGCCATCTTGTGGTGCGCAATCTGTTTCACCGGCCGATGCGTACGATCATCGGCGTGGTGGCGATTGCCGTGGAAGTGGCCCTCGTCATCCTCATCGTTGGCCTCACCTCCGGCATCCTCCGCGAAACCGCCAAGCGCATCGAAGGCATTGGCGCGGACATCATGGTGCAGGCCCCCGCGGCGCAAATCCTCATCGGCTTCAGCGGTTCTCCCATGCCCATCAAAATCGCGGATAAAATTGCGGAACTCAAATATGTCCAGTCGGTCTCCCCGGCTCTGTTGCAATTCAATTCCTCCGGCGGCGTTGATGTCGTCTATGGCATCGATCGCGACACCTTCCGCGAAGTCTCCGGGGGTTTCGTCTTCCAAGCCGGCCACGACATGCAGGGCCCCGACGATCTGATCGTTGACGATTGGGCCGCCAAAGCGAAAAAACTCAAGGTCGGCGACACCTTCAACCTTTTCAACCATGACTGGAACGTTGCGGCGATCGTCGAGCATGGCAAGGGAGCGCGCCTGTTTGTTCCCATCACCACGTTGCAGGATCTCGTGGGCGCTCGCGATAAAGCCTCCATCTTCTTGGTGAAATGCACGCATCCCGATCACACCGATGATGTGATGGCCGAAATCAAGGAACTCCTTCCCAATCATCCCGTCCGCCCGTTGAAGGATTTCATGACCCTGATGACCTCGACCAACATTCCGGGGCTGCAGACTTTCATCAACGCCATGATCGCCCTGGCCGTCTCCATCGGCCTGCTCGTCATTTTTCTTACCATGTACACCACCGTGCTCGAACGCACACGCGACATTGGCGTTTTGAAATCCCTTGGCGCCAGCAAGATTCTGATCGTGCGGGCCCTGCTCGCGGAAACTTCCCTCTTGTGTTTGCTCGGTATTGCAGCCGGCGTGGGGCTCAGTTACCTTGTCCGGGCAGGGTTTCTCGCTCTCTTTCCCACGCTATCCATTTTGATTACCACGGATTGGATCCTGCGGGCTGCGCTCATCGCCTTGGTGGGCGCCGTGTTTGGCGCGAGCTATCCCGCATGGGTAGCCAGCCGCAAGGATCCCGTGGAAGCGCTGACTTACGATTAGGGGTTCGGAAAACTAGGCACAAATGGCAATCACAGTTACAATACGTTCGATTACCGACGGAACGCTGGACCCAGAGCGGAAGCCTTTGGAACCGATACTCAAAACCGAGAATCTCTGGAAGCTGTATCACGCGGGTAAGGTCGAAGTCCCGGCCTTGCGCGGCGTGAATTTCGAGGTATTTCCCGGCGAGGCCGTGGCGGTCATGGGGCCCTCGGGCTGCGGCAAGTCCTCGCTGCTGTATGTGATTGGCGGGCTCGCGCGCGCCTCGCGCGGCACGGTCCTGGTGGACGGCAACGACCTTACCGCCATGGGCGATGCCGAGCGCACCAAACTCCGCCGCAGCAAAATCGGCTTCGTGTTCCAGCGCTTCAACCTTTTGCCCACCCTGACCGCAAAGGGCAACATCGCCATCGCGCAATACATCCATGGCGACGGCTACGATCCCCACCGCTTCGACGTCGTCACCAAGATGCTTGGCCTGGAAGGCCGCCTGCATCACAAGCCCTCGGAAATGTCCGGCGGTGAGCAGCAGCGGGTGGCGATCGCCCGCGCCATCATCAATGAACCAAAAATCCTCCTTGCCGATGAGCCCACGGGCAATCTCGACACCAAAAATTCCGATATCGTCCTGGAGATGCTGCGGCGTTTGAATAAAGACCTGGGGCAGACCATCGTGATGATCACGCACAACCCCGAGGCCACCACGTATTTCGACCGTGTCGTGCACATGCGCGATGGCATCATTGTTGATGGAGTTCCGGCGGACTGATATGGCGGGCCTCGGTCAAATCCTTTCACGGACGTTCTTCTGGTCCTACGAACGCGGCACCTGGCAATACGATGTCGCCGTGATCCTGATTCTGGTGTATGTGCTGTTGACGCCGCGCGGATGGTTCCGCGACCAGCCTCAAGTGGGTTTACCCGCCAACACCAGCCAGGTCGAACTCCTCTCCAAGGACGGCGAGACGGAAGTCTATCGGGTGGACGCGCGCGTTCTGGCCCCTCCCGAACACACTCCGGCGCTGCAAAACGATTTGCACAACGCCATGCAGAAGGCCCGGCCGGACCTCCACGATGGCCACTTCTCCATCGGCAAGATCGAACCGGTGCGCGATGAAAAGGGGAATGTCGCTGCCTACGAAGTAACCATTCGCCATTGAGTCCCAGGGCGCTTCGCATGCCCCTCCCGCACAGCCTGTTTTGGCCCTGACCCGTGCTGTGCTTCGGCGCGCGCTGTGCTACGATTTGAAGTGGCTTGGATTCACGCAAATGCCGCTCCAGGGGTTGCTTTGAAACGATTCCGCCTGCTGTTCCTTGTGCTGTTGCTCGTCGCGTTCGCCGGCATCTGCATTGCCCGCGACAGACAAAACAATGGAAAGATGTCTCTCGGCTTTGTGCTTTCCATGATGGATAAATCGGCCAAGGATTTTCATAGCCTCACCGCCGATCTCGAGCACATTAAATACACCGCCGTGGTGAAGGACACGTCCATCGAGACGGGCCAGATTTTCGTGCGCAAGGACGAAAAGATGCGCATTGATTTCTTGCAACCCGACCAGCGCACCATCTTGCGGGAAGGCGATAATCTTTACATCTACACGCCGAAGATTAATCGCGTTGAGGAATACAACATCGGCAAGCATCGCGCTCTTGCGGATCAATACCTGGCGCTGGGCTTCGGCACCAAGGGCGAAAGCCTCAAAAAGAATTATCAGATTAGCCTGGTGGGCGAAGAAGAGCTCGATGGCCATAAAACGGCCGTGATTGATCTGACGCCCGACTCCGAAGAAATGCGCAATCAAATCCCCAAAATCGAAATGTGGGTGGACGAAGCCTCCTGGCTGCCCATCCAGCAGAAATTCTTTGAAGCGGGCACCGGCGATTACTTCATGTCGCACTATAAAAACGTGATGAAGAACCTCAAAATTCAGGATTCCAAGTTCAAGCCCGACTGGCCCAAAGGCACAAAAGTCGAAAAGCCCCACGGCTAAGTGCGGCTCGCAATCCTTTACAACCTCCGTGGGCACACGAATAGCAAACCTCTCAGTTCGATGGCCCAAGGTGTCCACAAGGTGTAGAATCTGGTTAACCTTGGGATCTTCAATTTAAAATCCCGACGGAGATTTTTCGTCCTCGTTTTTTCCAGGGATGATGGACAGGTCCGGCCCATGCGCAAACCCTTCTTCTCAATGCTGTTGACACTCGTTCTGGCTGTGGCACTCACCGTGGGGGCGCAATCGCCCGCTGGCCCAGCGGTTTTCAAATCCGATTACTCCCAGGAAGCCTTTGTTGTAGAGCAGTTCTTATACAAAGTGAAGTTTGAGAATGACGGCACGTCCAGCCAGGAAGAAACCGCCCGCGTTCGCATCCAGTCCGACGCCGGGGTACAGCGGTATGGCCTTCTGGCGTTTCCATACGCCAGCGGAACAGGACCCTTCGAAATCGAGTACGTCAGAGTGCGCAAGGCTGACGGGACGCTCGTCCTCACCCCTCCGGACAACATTCAGGACATGGCGTCGGAAATCACACGTCAGGCGCCCTTCTATAGTGATCTGCGCGAGAAGCATGTGGCCGTGAAGGGGCTGGGCATTGGCGACGTGCTGGAATACAAAACGGTCGAGCGGATTACGAAGCCGCTGGCTCCAGGGCAATTCTGGCTCGAATACGCTTTCTCGCGTGACTTCATTTTGTTGCAGGAGCAACTTGAGGTCAGTGTTCCACGCGAGCGGGCCATCAAATGGAAGAGCCCGGAGGCGCAGCCGACGATCAGTGAAACGGGGCCATACCGCATTTACACCTGGACCAGCTCGAATCTTGCGCAGAAAAACAAAGAAGAAAAGGTGGAGCAGGCAAAGGCCACTTGGGAACAGGTCCGCGGCCGCTCCCCGCAACCCAGCGTCCTGGTCAGCAGCTTCCAGTCCTGGGACGAACTGGGCCGATGGTATGGCGGGCTGCAGAGTGAGCGGATCAAGCCCACCGCCGAAATTCAGTCGAAAGCCGCCGAGCTGACCAAGGGTGCTACGGATGAGGACGCCAAACTCCGCGCCATCTACAAGTATGTCAGCACTGGGTTTCGCTATATTGGTGTGGCCTTCGGAGTCGGACGCTATCAGCCGCATTCCGCCGGCGAGGTGCTGGAAAACCAGTACGGGGATTGCAAAGACAAACACACTCTTCTGGCATCACTTTTGAGTGCCGCCGGAATTAAGGCCTATCCCGCCCTGATCAGTTCCTCGCGGGAGATTGATGCGGAAATGCCCTCGCCGTCGGAGTTCGATCACGTCATCACTGTGGTCCCGCGCGGCGGAACTCTGCTTTGGCTGGACACAACCACGGAGGTCGGCCCATTTCAGTATCTGGTGACAACCCTCCGCAACAAGCATGCCCTGGTGATCTGGGGCGACCAGCCTGCCGAACTGGTGAACATCCCGGTCGATCTTCCCTATCCCACAACACAAAATTTCCAGATGGAAGGCAAGTTAGGCGACGACGGTACATTACAGGCTCATGCCGAATTCTCCGCTCGCGGCGATCTGGAGTATGCGCTTCGCAGCGCTTTCCGCTCCGTGCCCATGCCGCAATGGAAGGAATTGGCCCAGCGTATTTCTCTCAACCTCGGTTTTGGCGGAGAAGTCAGCGATGTAACCGCCAGCTCTCCGGAACAAACCGACGAGTCTTTTCACTTCGCCTACAAATATGTGCGCAAGGAGTACGGCGACTGGCCGAACCGCCGCATCGTCGTCGCCGCTCCGGCCATTGGCTTGCCGTTCCTCAGTGACGAAGTGGCGGCTTCATCCGTGCCCGTGTGGCTCGGTCCGCCACTTGAACTGCAGTTTCATAGCCAGATCGAAATCCCTAAAGGGTACTCTCTGGAAGTGCCTGCCCCCATCCACCTGAAACGCGATTTCGCGGACTATGACGCCGTCTACAGCTTCAATGACGGCAAACTCATCGCCGATCGCCACTTGCGAACCATAACGCCGGAACTCCCCAAGACCGCGTCCGACCAGTACATCAAGTTCTGCAAGACAATTCAGGACGACTATCAAGCATTCATTCCGCTTGTCTCGGAACGGGCTTCCGCTGCAGGCGAAGCATCCATTCAGGCAAATTCGCTCATCAACTCGATGCGCGCGCTTCCCGACAGCTCGAATCAGGAGGCGCTGCGCCTGGAAACGGAAGCGAGAGAGGCGCTCGGACGGAAGGATCAGCAGGGCGCCATCTCATCCCTTTATCGCGCCGTCGCGGCCGATCCCAAGTTCGTGCGCGCCTGGATTACGCTTGGCGGACTCCTCATGGTCTCACGCCAGGCCGATTCGGGCATGGACGCTTTCCAAAAGGCAATTGCAGTCAATCCCAAAGAGCCTATTACGCATAAGATGTTCGCCTTCGCGCTGATGACCGGTGCCAAATTCAAGGAAGCGGTCCCGGCCTGGCAGGATTACATTAAGCTCGCCCCGGAGGATGCGGACGGCTTTTCTAACCTCGGATCTGTGTTCCTTCAAATGCAACGCTACGATGAAGCGGCGCAAGCCTTGGAATCCGCCGTGAAACTGAATCCCGAACGTGCGAACTATCAGTGGCAACTCGCGGCGGCCTATCTTCGCGCGGGCAATGACGAAAAGGCGATGGCGGCACTTCGCCGGCTTCTGGAATTGAATCCGGGACCGGAATTGCTGAATCAGGCGGCATTCGAAATGGAGAAAAGAGACAAACTTCTCTCCATAGCACTGGAGTATGCGGTGAAAGCGGTGCGGGCAGAAGAAGAAGCGACGACAAAGTTCGACAGTGCGAATTTACGGGCCGAAGATGAGGGGCATACGCAAAAACTTTCCGCTTACTGGAGCACACTGGGGTGGCTGCAAGGCCGCGCAAACAAGCTGGATGAGGCGGAGAAGACCTTGAAAGCCGCGTGGAAGCTGACGCAGAACGGCGTGGCAGCGGCGCGTCTTTGCGAATTGTACGAACGGGAGCACAAAACTCAAGCAGCCGTTCAGATGTGCCGTTTCGCTACCTATCGCCTCCCTCTCGAGGAGCAACCTGCTCTCTACCATGTCGGTGAGCTGCTGATTGAGAACAACAAGCGGTTGGAACATTTGAGCCCTGGCGCGGCGAAATCCCCAAACACGGTTTCCACTTCCGATGAGATCTTCCATATGCGGAATTTCAAGTTGCCGCACCTGGTGCCGGGAACGGAAACGGGGGAGTTCGTTGTGCTGCTGGCCTTTGATCCGAAAACCGGGAATTTCAAGGTCCAGGATGTGAAATACGTTAGTGGTTCAGAGAAACTGAAAACGTTCACCAGGACGCTGAGTTCCATCAACTTCAATCTTATCTCCCCGGACGGCAATCCCCTCCAGGTGGTCAGGCTCGGGACTTTGGGATGCTACCCACTTTCCGGTTGCCAGTTCGTGCTGCTCGATTCGACCCCCGGACAGCTGGTGAGGCTGAAGGTGGAGCAGTAGGGGTGCGCAACCGATGGAAAGTGGCTGCGAGCTTCCCCGCTCGTGCGCGGAGAGACTTTCGTGAGCCAGTTAAGGTTTAGCCAGCTTCGCGCGAGAGCAGTTCTTTCTTCCGCTCTAAACCCCAGCGATATCCCGCCAGGCTTCCATCCGTGCGGATCACACGGTGGCAGGGCACAACGATGGAGACCGGATTGGTGGCGCAAGCGCGAGCCACTGCGCGAACCGATCTTGGTTTGCCCAGGGCGCGCGCGACCTGCGTGTATGTCCGCGTCGTCCCGCGGGGAATCTTCTGCAATTCCTGCCACACGCGGCGCTGAAATGCCGTTGCCAGCACGTCCAGCGGCAAGTCCAGGCTGGGCGCGTCCCCTTCGATGCGGTCGAGAATCTCCCGCAACCATTGCTCGTTTGCTTCGTGCGTTCGCCGGATTTCCGCGCGCGGATATTCCTTGTGCAGCGCGTCCACCAGACTTCCCGGCTTTTCGCCAAGGTACACGGCGGAGACGCCGCGCGCCGTTGCCGCCACCAGCACTTTTCCGAGCGATGAGTTTGCCACCGTATATCCGATTTCCATGCCGGGAGCTCCTTTGCGATAAGCTGCGGGCGTCATGCCCAAATGCGTGTTCGTTTTTTCGTAAACGCGGCTCGGCGAGCCAAATCCGCAGGCGTACAGTGCGTCACTGATCTGGCTGCCCTCGCGCAACTTTTTCTTGAATCGCGCCATGCGCGCCGCCTCGGCAAACGCCTTCGGCGTCAGTCCGGTCATGCGGCGAAACGCCCGGCGCAGTTTCGCGGTTGAAGTCCCGATCTGGGCGGCCAACGATTCCAGCCGCGCGCTTTCCTCTTCCGAATTTCCAAAAATCAGCGCCGCCTTCGCCACCAATGCCAAAAGCTCCGGGCGCTCCTTGGGGCGGCACCGCCGGCAAGGCCGGAACCCCTGGTTTTCGGCTTCTTGTGGGGTGTGAAAAAAGACGGCATTTTGCCGCAGCGGCCGCCGCGCGGGGCATGACGGCCTGCAGTAGATGTGCGTGGACCGCACCGCAAACACGAAGGCACCGTCGGCGCGCGCGTCGCGGTGCAGCGTGGCCTGCCAATACTTGGCCGCGGCTTGCGCCGAAATGCTTCTCAATTGCTTGTCAAACTGTGTCGTGCTCATTGTCATGTTCATGCGCCAAGACTACCGCGAGTTCCGCAACGCTTCTATCCGTTTTCCGCCGCCAAAGTTTGTGTGGCTTGCTTTATAGAGGAAAACGCTACGCCTCTCCCGGCGCCGGAATCGCTTCATCCGCTTCCACCGGGTCCTTGTGCGGCATGGTGATCACCAGAATTACCGCCGTCAGGATCACCGCGCTGGCCAGAATCGTTCGCAAGGTTAGCGCCTCGCCGCCCAGCAGCCATCCCAAGAACAACGCCACGACCGGATTCACGAACGCATACGTAGCCACATGCGCCGCCGTGCCGTGCTTCAGGATATAGATGTACGCGCTGAAGCCCATCGCGGAGCCGAACACCGCCAAGTACAGCAGCGCCAGCCACGAGCGCAGCGTCACCTCCGCCAAATGCAGCTCGCGAAACTCCCCGCTGATTCCCGCCACAATCAGCAGCGCGGCGCCTCCCGCCATCATCTGCATCGCCACACCCAGCATTGCCGAGTTCGGGATAGGGTGGTGCTTGGAGTAGATGGAGCCGACAGCCCAAGCCAGCGAAGCCAGCACCAACGTAAGTGCTCCGTAAGGGCTGATGCGCTCGGAGCCTCCCAGGTGCTTGGGGCCCACGAGCAGCCCCATCCCCACGAAGCCCAGGGCCAATCCCACTAGCACGCGCGGCGCGGGGCGCGTACCTCCCGGCCTGAACCAATCCACCAGCACCATCCACAGCGTTACCGTGGCCACCAGCAGCGCCGCGATCCCCGAGGGAATGATCTTCTCTGCCCAGCTTACCGTCCCATTGCCGCACAGAAGCAGCAGGATCCCCGTAACAATGGTCGTGCGCCACTGTCGCAGGGTCGGCTTTTCCCCGCTCACATGCCGGAATATGGGGTAAAAGACCAGGCCTACCGAGAGGTGCCGCAATCCAGCCAGCACAAGGGGTGGGAAGCTCTCGATACCGATACGGATAGCGAAGAACGTAGCGCCCCACAAGACGTAGACTGCGGCAAAAGAGACCAGCAGGAGCGAAGAGGCTCCCCTGGGGGCGGCATTCGCCTTGGGCGCGGCATTAGGGGTGGATTCTAGCGTCTCGGGCGGCATCTCGGGTGTCTATCCGAAGATGATACGGGGTCAAGGCTTCAAGTCCAGTGCCATATTGAAATCAGGCGCGTGTCGAGAGGCGCAAGGCTCCCCAAAGGGGCATCCAATCAGCGGGTACCATTACCATCTGTTTGATCTTAGGACACTTCCCACCTTTTCCACAGGTTGACTTCCACTGCCCCAAAGTGGGATGTTGGCTTCCCAACATCTTTTCGGGGTCGTGTCGTACTAACGGGCTATAGTAAGACTGAAGTCGCTCTATTCGTCTGTCCATCTCACTGAGGGGCGAGATGAGTGCCAGCAATCGCGCGTTAGCTTGGGAAAATTTGCCTTCTTCGTCGGAGACTTCGGTTCACTCGGGCGCCGCTCCCGCATTTCCCGAAACCTTGGAACCTCCGCGGAGCCCTGCGCTGCGGGTCTTGCCGCTGCTCCGCTCGCCGCAACCCCGGCGATTTGTGCGCGTGCCCACTCATGCTGTTGGCGTGCACAAAGAGCAACGCGAATCTCCCCGCGCTTCCCTGAAATTGCCCCTAAAGCTAAAAAGCGTTTCTGGCGTACTTGAGGATTTCCAGGTTTCCCTCGTCACCCGCGACATCAGCTCGTCCGGCGTTTATTTCCTCTGCCCCAAGTCCCTGCCAGCCGGCACGGAGATCGAACTGGACATCGTGTTGGTCAGCCGTCCGCTCGGTTATGGCAACGTGGTCGTCTCCTCCAAGGCTTGTGTGTGCCGCATCGAGCCCGCCAACATGCCGGGTTGGTTTGGTATCGCTGCCAGTTTCAACGATTTTGCCTTTGACCGTGACGATCACATTCCTTATCGCTACGAGACCGAGTAAACACGCCTCGTATCCTCATCTGAATATAAATTCCGACCGCCGGTTCTGCTACCCTTGTCGGGATGGCTTCTTCCCCCGCCCTTGCAGCCGTGCTCTTTGATTGGGATGGCACGCTCCTCGATTCCTACCACGCGGATTCTCAGGCCTATCTCGCGTTGTTTAACGAGATGGGTGTGCCGTGGGGCTTGCCGGAACTCGAGCATCACTATTCTCCCAATTGGTATGCGGTTTATCGCGCGGCGGGAATACCCAACGCGCGGTGGCCTGACGCCGACCGCATCTGGCGCGCCTATTATGCGAAACACCGCCCCAAGCTGATCCGCGGCGCCCGCCGCGTCATCGGGCAACTCGCCCGCCGCCACAAATTGGGCTTGGTAACCAGCGGCGACCGCAACCGCGTGATGCAGCAATTGCGTGAATTTGGATTGCTGCGCACCCTGCGCACGCGTGTCTGCGGCGGCGATCTGGAAGAAAAAAAACCGCATCCCGAACCGTTGCGGATGGCTCTGCGCCAGATGGCTATCGCGCCCGCGCAGTGCGTCTACGTTGGCGATACACCGGAAGATGTGGAAATGGCGCGCGCCGCGGGCGTGCGCGCGATTGCCGTGCTGGGTCCCTTTCCCACGGAGAAACGCTTGCGCGCGCTGCGGCCTGAATTTCTGCTGGACGATCTGCGCAAGCTGCCCGGATTGTTGCGGGAATTGTACGGCGAGCCGCGCCGCCCGCTGCGGCGCCCCTGACGCAGCGCCCTTGTACAGTCACATCAAGGTTTGGAGGTCTGTGGCGCGTTCGCGGGCGGAGCCGCCGTCTGCGTCGCGGGCACACTGACTGCTGGAAATGGCTTGAAGTTAGTCCACTTGATGGTCACCCGGATCGGAACGTCGCGCTCCTTCAGTTTGTACATCTCCTCGGAGCGCGCGTAATCGGGAAACCAGTATTTCCCATCCACATTTTCCCGGTAAGTCTCGAACAGGCCAAACGGCAAGGTCGGCGGATGCACGGGCCCCAGATCGGTGACCCAACTGCCATAAGTCTTCACCACCTCCAGGTACTTCTGATCCACCCACAAAATGCCATCGAAGAGGGGATGCTGGCGGTCCAGGGTTTTCGGATGCACCTGAAAAATGTAGCAATCCACTTCATCCACTTTTTCCGTGCTCAGGTATTGCAGGTCGTACTTGGACAACTGCGCGGGGGTGACCGGAAACTCAGGAATGCGCGTCAGCAATTGCGCGTCTTCGGGCTCGAATTGCAGGTACACCAGCGTGGACTGGGGAGCGGCAATCGCTTTTTCGTAGAGCTTGCCGTCGCTCGAACGCACCGCGTCGTACGTGGCGCTGTATTCCCCGCTGGGCTTGCCGTCGGGGCCAAATTCCTGGATGCGGATGGATTTGCGGTAGGCATACTGCGGCCGCGTGCCCTGGTACAACTCTTCTTTCTGCGCGAACGCCTTGATGATCTGCGCGGGCGGCAAAGAGGGCGGCGCTTCGGCTTCCGGGACGCCCACCACACGGTGGACGCTGTGATCCGGCGGGGGCGTCAGCGGACCCGGCACATTTTCCTGCGCCCAAAGTGGCGAACCGGTGACGCAAAGGAAAAATGCCAGTACAAGAAAAAACGCCGTGAGCGCTAAAATGGGATTCAGACGGAAGCGATGACTCTTCATGATTAGTTGGATGCGCGGACCCCGTAAGTGCGCCGCCCGCGGCGCTTGGTATACCGCCAGTGTATCGCAAATCCCGGGGCAGATTGCCGCTGCGAAGAGAATCGCGGGATTCTCAACACCGATTTTCCAGGAACCATGAGCCGGGAACTTTACGCACGGCGCTTTTACGTGTCCGGACGCGTGCAAGGCGTGGGCTACCGCAATTACGTCGAACATGTGGCCGGAAAACTTGGCCTGCACGGCTATGTGCGCAACTGCCGCGATGGCCGCGTCGAAGTCTTTGCCATGGGCACGCCCGAAAGGCTCGGCCAGCTTCGCGTCGCCCTGGAAAAGGGGCCCATGATGTCCGATGTGGCCGGGCTCAACGAACAGCCAGACGCGGTGGATACCCGGTACGTCGGGACGTTTACGATTGAGATGACCATTTAACAGGGGAGCTGCAACGATGGACGATCTGAAAAAGTTGATTCGTGAAGTGCCGGATTATCCCAAGCCTGGAATTCTCTTCTACGACGTCACCACGCTCTTGAAGGATAAGCAGGGCTTCCGCACTCTCATCGACCGGCTCTGCGCCCACTATGTAGGCCACAAAATTGACCTTGTCGTGGGCATCGAAGCCCGCGGCTTCATTCTTGCTCCCGCGCTCGCCTACAGCCTCAACGCCGGTTTCGTTCCCGTGCGCAAGCCGAACAAGCTGCCCGCCAAGACCTCGCGAGTTTCCTATGGACTCGAGTACGGCACGGACACTCTCGAGATTCACGAAGACGCCGTGCAAAAGGGCCAGAATGTTTTGCTCTGCGACGACCTGTTGGCCACCGGCGGCACCGCCGCGGCCGCCACGCAACTCATCCGCTCGCTCGGCGGGCGCGTGGACGGCGCCGCCTTTGCCATCGAACTGAATTTCCTCCATGGCCGCGAAAAACTTCCCGGCATGGACGTCTTTTCCCTGATTCAGTACGACAAGTAGTCACGGGAAGAAGTTTGGTGTCGAGGATCTCTTTTGTGTTTGGGGGAATTAGGCAAAGGGCTCCATGTAACGAATTGACAACCTTTATGCAATGCCGAGTAATCATTGTTGCTCTTTTCGCGGTGCTCGCGCAGAGCACATCCGTCAGCGCTCAGCAGCGTCCATGCACTACCGCCCAAGCTCAGCGCGCAGATTCAGAGGCGGACATGCTTAGAAGTTGGGAATCTCTGTACAAATCGTATAAGCGTTACGGGCATTGCGATGACGGTGCCATTGCAGAAGGATACAGTGAGTCTGTTGCCCGCATTCTCGTGGACCACTGGAACACGCTCTCTCAACTCACCTCTCTTGCGAGTAAGGATACGAAGTTCCTGCGTTTTGTATTGATGCACGTGGATGCTACGCTTGACACGGGCGACATCGAAAAAATCAAAGTAAATGCAACCACGAGATGTCCGTCAGGATTACACGCGACTTGTGTTCAACTGAAAAAAAACGCGGAATCTGCCCTCAAAGAACAGGTGTCGCCCCAGTAGCGAAGAGTTGGGAGGATTGAAGCTAGCGCGAGGGCGAACGGCGCTGGCGCAACGCCTCGAACAGCACCACGCCGGTGGCCACCGACACGTTGAGTGACTTCACCGGGCCGCTGGTCGGCAGCGAAACCACAAAATCACAGCGCTTTCGCGTCAGCTCGTGCAGACCCTTTCCTTCGCTGCCCATCACGATCCCTGTGGGTGACGTGTAATCCACTTCGGTGTAACTCTGCTTCCCCTCTTCATCGAGGCCCACCAGCCAGTAGCCCGCTTCCTTCAATTCTTCCATCGAGCGCACCAAGTTGGTGACTTTGGCGATGGGCAAATGCGCGATGGCTCCCGCCGAAGCACGCGCCAC
>Ga0074044_10000663_pt1 | contig 32228 bp, 22 predicted proteins | sample BogForMeECP23OM1_FD_94443 | JGI IMG/M metagenome (GOLD analysis project Ga0074044, IMG submission 94443) | Bog forest soil microbial communities from Calvert Island, British Columbia, Canada - Bog Forest MetaG ECP23OM1 | ecosystem: Environmental > Terrestrial > Soil > Wetlands ...
AAATCAGGTAGATGTAAGGGAGTTTGCCGTAGGGGCCTTCGGGAACGGGGTAGAGATTTCCGACGAGGGCGAGGAGCATAGCGGCGCACGCTAGCCAAGGGATGATTTGGGCTCCGGGGCGGAAAGCGTTGTGGACGCGCAAATACCGCGGGAGAGCGACGCTGACAAGGGCGTAAGTGACGATGAAGCCGTAGGTGGCGAGCGAGCCCATCCAGCCGTAGACGTCGAGGCCGCTGGCGCCGCGAGCGGCGAGAATGGCGACGGGGAGAACGGCGGCGGTTCCGGTGACAGCGATCGCAAAGCCGGGCGTTTCGTTGCGCACGTGGGTCTTGCGGAGGGAACCGTGGGCGAGGCCGTTGTGCGACATGAGAAGGAGAACGCGTGCAGCGGCGGTGATGCAGGCGAGGGTTCCGGCAAACATGCTGACCAGAGCGCCAATGTCGATGAGCAGACCGAGCAGGGGAAGGCCGCCGAGTTTGGCGAGGACGCGCATGGGAGCTGAACTCGTGGCGAGATCTTGACCGGCGGCACGCAGGCCTAGCACTTCGGTGTAAGCGCAAACGATGAAGATGGCCCCGGCGAGGAGCGCACTCTGAATTACGGCGCGAGGAATTGTTTTGAGAGGATTGCGCGCTTCTGAGCCGAGGGTGGTGGCGCTTTCAAAGCCTACAAAGCTGAAGAGCGCCAACACCAGGCCGAGACGCAGGCCGCTTCCGGTCATGCCGCGGAGGTGGAACTGTTCCCAGTCCAGATGCCAACCGTGGCGGAACAATACGAGTAGCACGACGATTAGAATGAAGGAGACGGAGACCGCTTCGATCCACAACATCAGGCGGGCGGAGATTTTCACATCGCGCCAGGCAATCCAAATGGAGATGGCTGTGACGAGAATTGCAAGTAATACGGCTGAAGTGCCGTGGCCAGTCGCGTCTCGAAGCAAAAGGTTTCCGAAGTGATAGAAACCGCCGATGACGCTGGAGCCTGTGGCAATGTAGGCGAGGAGAAGACTCCAAGCTGCAGTAGCTCCGAGAGACGGAGGAAGAATCTTCGAGGCATAGGAGTAGAGCGAGCCGGGCGAGGCGGAGTAACGTGCAAATTTCCCGATGCAGAGCGCGACGAGAAGAATTGCGGCGGTTGCCAAAACGTAGGCGAGCCACGTGCCATTGCCTGCGAGAGCGCAGACGAGTGGAATGGTTGCAACGGGAGTTGTGGTGGGCGCGATGGTGGAAACGGATTGTGCGAGCGTCTCCATCGGAGAGAGGACTTCGCGCCGCAATCCATAACTGCCGGCTTCGGGAAGCGTTTGAGCCATTTCTTTGGCTGGGCCCTTCTGCGAATTATTCAGCTCGTCGGGAAACAATGGCGGTCACGATATAGAGTCTGGTCCGTTGGCACAAGCGGTTTATAGGCCAGAGACGGACGATGCATCGTCAAAATTTCGATTTGATGTTGCTTTTGTTTGGCTGAGTGGGTTCTCGGTGCCTTAGAAAGGGGCAAATGAAAATTATTCTTCTCTCTATTTAGCCTGCCTAAGAGTGGAGTCGTGCTCATCGCTGAGAAAAGCGGCAGCGGGGCTGCCGCACTCCAAATCGCGCTTTGGAATATTGTGTGGGACTCAGTCGGCTGAACTCGCGGATTCGGCGAGAGCAGGAGCGTTGTCGACACGCTGCGAGCCGAAGAAAGAGTATAGGGAGATATAAATGTAGGCGAGGAAAGGGATGGAGTAGGCGAGGGCATAGCTGTGAAACTTATCTGAGATCAGGCCCATGATTGGAGTGAGAACTGCGCCGCCGACAATGGCCAACACCAAGAAGGAGCCGCCGAGTTTTGTGTTTGGGCCGAGACCTTTCAGGCCTAGAGCGAAAATAGTGGGGAACATCAAGGACATGAAGAAGCTAGTGAGGAAGACGCACCAGATGCCGACCCACCCTGGCAAGAAAACACCGATGGAGACGAGGACCATATTTGCCAAGGCGTAGAAACCCATAAGGCGGCTTGGCGAAATGAAGCGCATCAGGTAAGCGGAGATGAAGCGGCCAACGCCGAAGGCAGCAAGAGTGCCGATGAGGAAATATCCGGCAGTTTTTTCGGGCTTGTGAGCGTACTCCTGAACATAAGGAATGAAATAGCTCCATGTGCCTACTTGTGCGCCGACGTAGAAAAATTGCGCAACCACGGCTAGTAGAAAGTGTCTTTGGCGAAGAAGTTGGCGTGCGTTGCCATGGTCGCCATCGGCGGCTTCGTTTTCGCTGGAGATCGCCGGGAATTTGGTGCGCAGGATGAGTAGCGCCCAGACTACCGCGACAACGCCGAGGACGAGGTAGGGGCGGACAACGCGCAGCACTTCGAATTGAAGGTAGGCCTGGTAGGTGTTATCAGCCTGGCGCGCGGCAATTTGCGCGGGCGTCAGCTCGACACCGGAAAAAATGAAGACCGTGCCGATCAGTGCTCCGGTCATGGCGCCGAAGGGATTGAACGCTTGGGAGAAATTTAGACGGCGCTCCGAGGTGTCTGGATCGCCAAGCTGGGCAATGAATGGATTGGAAGCCGTTTCCAGGAAGGATAGGCCGCTGGCAATGACGAAGAGGGCGAAGAGGAAAAAGGCATAGCTGCTGTGCAGTGCGGCCGGCCAGAACAAGAAACAGCCTGAAGCGAGGAGAAGGAGGCCGACGATGAAGCCCGGCTTATAGCCCACGCGTTTCATGAAGAGAGCCGCGGGAATGGCCGGGAGAAAATAGCCCAGGTAAAAAGCGGTTTGCACGAGGCTGGCTTGGAAGCGAGAGATGGCGAAGGACTTCATGAAGTGGCGGATGAGGACGTCGTTCAGGTTATTGGGGATGCCCCAGAGGAAAAAAAGCACGGTGACGAGAGTGAAGGGAACGATTTGGCCGGCGGGAAACAAGGAGTGGCGCGCGACGGATGCGGTTTTTCCAAGCGAACTTTCCAATTGCTGCTTTGCCATCATCCATCCTCTCTAGTAACTGACTCGAAAGCGGGATCCCGGGCGCGTTTGTTCTAATCAGTCGAGCTGCACCATGATTTTCGTAAACTTGTAAGGACTAGCACTCCAGGCTTGAAGGATGCCTGGAGTATCGTCGAGAGAGACGATTGTGCCGACAGCGTCCTCTACGGGAAACTTGCGCTCCTCAAGCATTTTAATCACGGTGCGAAAATCCTCCGGTAGCGCGTTGCGCGAGCCAAGAATATCGAGTTCTTTTTGCACGAAGAGTTTGGTTTCGTAGGCCACGGGTTCTTTGGCGTAGCCGATGTAGACGACTCGGCCGGTGAAGGCGACTTCCTCGACTGCGGCGCGAAAGGTTTGGGGATGGCCGACGGCTTCGATGATGACGTCTGGTCCGCGGCCGTTCGTGAGTTCCAAGAGTTGATCGTGGAGCGGAAATTTGGTGGAGTTCACGATGTGATCGGCGCCGGCTCTTTTGGCGAGCTGAAGCTTATCATCGTCGAGGTCGACAGCGATGGTGGTGGCGCCGGAAAAATGGCAGGCGGCGATGGCCCCGAGACCCACGCCCCCGCAGCCGAAGATGGCGACTTTATCGGCGGAAGTCACCCGGCCTCTGGCGACCGCGTGAAAACCTACCGTGAGCGGTTCGACCAGGCAGAGCTCTTTGATTGTGAGCGAGGCTGGATAGAGTTTTTCAGGGGGCATGGTGATGAACTCGGTCAGCGCACCATCGCGCTGGACGCCGAGGGTTTCGTTGAATGCGCAGGCATTGGGCCGACCGCGGAGGCAGGAAGGACATTTGCCACAATTTGTATACGGAGACATGGTGACATTTACGCCGGCGGCCAATGCCGGAAACGAAGAGTTCCCTTCGACGATCGTGGCGGCAATTTCGTGGCCGGGGATTCGTGGAAACTGGACCATGGGATTTCTGCCACAGAAAGAATTCAGATCGCTTCCGCAGAGGCCAACCATGCGGACACGGAGTAAAACTTTGCCGTGCTCGATCTGAGGCTGGGGAACAGACTCGATAGAAGCCTCGCCTGGGCTTTTGATGATTAGCGCTCTCGTGGATTGCGAATTCATGAGTTTTGGCTCAGAGAGTAGACTTCACCGGCCACGCCGCCAAGAATCATTTCCTGCTCTGTGGTGGACAATGGAGAGATGAATTCGCGCAGAGTTGAAAACCAGTTTTGATACGTGGATGCCAAAAGGCAGACAGGCCAGTTCGAGCCAGCCATCAGGCGCTTAGGACCGAAGGCTTCGAGGATGACTTCGAAATAAGGCCGCAGGTCCGCCGGACGCCATTCCGCCCAGTCCGCTTCGGTCACCATCCCGGAGAGTTTGCAAAAGACATTTTCCCTGCGCGCGAGTTCCCGGATGTAGGAGCGCCATGGTTCGATCGCGCGGTCGCGAATGCGGGGTTTGGCGATGTGATCCAAAACAAAAACTTGCGCTGGATGCCGGTCCACGAAGGAAATAGCAGCGGGCAGCTGACGCTCGAAGATCAAAATGTCGTAGACGAGACCGTGTTGCTGGAAAAGCGCGATGCCTCGGTTGAAGTCTGGCCGCAGCAGGAAGGCATCGTCCGGCTCGTCCTGGACGACATGGCGAAAGCCCTTTAATTTCTCAAAATGTTGGAAGCGTTCGAGGACTTCAGGAAACTCGGGGCTGGCGATGGGCGCCCAGCCGACGACACCGCGAATAACGGGAAATTCTTGCGCGAAATCCAATAGGGACTGGGTTTCTTCAAGCGATTGCCTTGCCTGAACAACGACGGTGCCATTAATTCCGGAAGAGGAAAGCACTTGCTGGAGATCTTGCGGAAGAAAATCTCTGGCTATAGAGGCCATATTCCCGGCAATCCAGCCGTACTCCTCTTTCGAATAGCGCCAGAGGTGGTGGTGGGCGTCAACTCGCTCGATCATGGTTTTCAGGAATTGCAGAAGGCGAATTCGGGTTGAAGGCTGGATTGGCGGACGCGGACTGCGTTTGGGGACGGAGCGGCATGCGAGGGTGTGGGGTACACGCCGGGAAGAATCGCATTTACGATGATGGAATGTCGAGAGGATTCGACAGCCGGGATTCGGCAGGTGATTTACTTTCGCGGGAAATAGTTATTGCTGCCAGCCGCCGCCGAGAGCCTGATACAGCTGAACGAGTGAGAGAAGCTCGTTGGCCTGAGCTTGCGCAAGATTGAGCTCGGCGGAGAAGTAGTTTGTCTCGTTGGTAAGAACCTCGAGATAGCTGGCCACTCCTCCTTTGTAGCGAATATTGGAAAGGTGCGCGGCACCTTGGGCGGAGGCGGTGAGAAGTTCCTGCTGTTCGCGAAATTCCCGGAGTTTGCGATAACCTATGAGGGCGTCGGAAACCTCGCGGAAGGATTGCTGGATGGTTTGCTGATAGGAAAGGACCGCTTCCTGCTGCTGGGCTTCGGCGAGCCGGACGCCAGAGCGAACTCTGCCGGCGGTAAAAATGGGCTGAGCGAGAGAACCAGCAAAGCTCCAGAGTCCCGCAGAGCCGGCGAAGAGGCGCGCGAGCGCGTCGCTTTGGAAGCCACCCGCGCCGGTCAGAGCGATTTGAGGATAGTAGGCTGCGCGGGCGACACCGATCTGAGCGTTGGCGGCAATGAGGACCTGTTCAGACTGGCGGATATCGGGGCGGCGCTCGAGAAGCTCCGAAGGAAGGCCCGCCGGAACTTCAGGAGGATGAGGCTGCTCGGTGAGGGGCAGGCCGCGGGTGATCGGGCCAGGGTTGTTTCCCAGTAGAGTGCTGATGAGATTTTCCTGTTGTTGAATGCGGCGCTCGAGGTCGGGAATTTCTTCGCTGGCCGTGTAGACAAGTTGTTCGGCCTGGCGGACATCGAGCTCGGAGGTATTGCCATGATTGGCGAGGACAGAAGTGAGGCGAAGAGATTCGCGGCGGGCAGTCAAAGCATCGCGGGAGAGATCCATCTGAAGATCGAGAGCGCGGAGCTCGAAATACGCGGAGGCTACGCTGGAGACAAGGGAGCTGATCACGGCGCGGCGGCCCCATTCCGTGGCGAGAAGAGAGGCGCGAGCGGCTTCCGTGGCGCGGCGATATTGTCCCCAGAAGTCGAGCTGCCAGGCGGCAGATAAATTCAGCCCACCCGTGGATTGCTCGATCGCAGGAAAGGCGATTGTTTGCGGAGTGCGCTGCGCGGAAAGATTTGCTCCGCCGCTGACACTGGGAAACTGATTGGAACGCGTGATACCCAATTGCGCTTGCGCCTCGAGGACGCGGGTGGCAGCGATGCGGAGATCGTAATTCTGCTGAATGGCGGTGCGGATCAGGGATTGCAGCTGCTCGTCGCGGAAGACATCCCACCATTTTTGATCGCCAAGCGAAGCGGCTTCCGCTTTGGAGGCTTCGGGAGATGCGGCGCGGAACTCCGTGGGAACGACGGCGGAGGGACGTTTGTAGTCAGGTCCCACCATGCAGCCGGAAATCAGCAGCGTGATGAGGAGCGATGCGAGGAGAGATCTCATTTTAGTCGTCTCCTCCGGCGGGACTTGTGCCTGGGGCGGGAATTCCAGTGACCATTGCCGCACGGCCTGCTTTCCCCATGGAGAGGCGCTCAACTACATAAAAGACCGCGGGAATGAAGAAGATGCCGAGAGCGCTGGCGGCGAGCATGCCGCCGATCACGGCGGTGCCCATGATCTGGCGAGCGACGGAACCTGCGCCGCTGGCGGTCCAGAGCGGGACGCAGCCGAGAATGAAGGCGAAGGAGGTCATGAGGATGGGGCGGAGGCGCAGGCGAGCGCCTTCCAGAGCCGCATCGACGAGCGGCTTGCCTTGCTCGTATTCGTCCTTGGCAAATTCGACGATAAGAATCGCGTTTTTGGCGGCGAGGCCGATGAGCATGACGAGGCCGATCTGCGAGTACACGTCGTTTTCGATCTGTACCATGTAGGTGGGAAGAAATGCAGAGAGCAAAGTCCGGCGGAGCCAGAGAATGAAGAAAGCGCCGAAAACTGCCACGGGAGTGCTGAGAAGGACGCTGAAGGGCAGCGTCCAGCTTTCATAGAGCGCGGCGAGAATCAAAAAGACGAAGAGGAGAGAAAAGCCGAAAACGGCAGAAGCAGGAACGCCTTGCTGGGCTTTTTTCTCCTGGAAGGACATGCCCAGGTAGTCGTAGCCCATTTCGCGGGGCATGGTCTGGTCGAAGACCTCTTCCATCGCGGCCATAGCCTGGCCGGCGCTGTAACCGGGAGCGGCGGCGCCGTTGATTTGGGCGGAGCGGTACTCGTTGTAGCGCATGGTGAATTCGGGGCCGGGGCGCGGCTCGAATTTTGTGACGGCAGCGAGGGGAACCATTTCGCCCTTGGCGTTTTTGACGAAGAACTGGCCGACATTTTCGGCGCGAGTGCGATAAGCGCCTTCCGCTTCGATGTACACCTGCCACTGGCGGCCGAAGCGATTGAAATAGTTAATGAAAAGGCCGCCCATGAAGGCCTGAAGAGTCTGGTAGACGTCTTTGACGGCGACACCTTGCTTGATGACTTTGTCGCGGTCCACGTCGACGAACTGTTGCGGAACACTGGCAAGGAAGGTGGTGCTGACGTTGGCGATTTCAGGGCGTTTGCGGGCGGCGGCAAGAAATTTGTTCAGGTTGTCGGAGAGAAATTCGACGTCGTTGCCAGCCCGGTCTTCGAGGACGAAAGTGAAGCCGCCGGAAGTGCCGACGCCGGGAATGGCGGGAGGGGAGAAAGAGAAAGCGATGCCTTCGGGAATTTTGCTGAGTTCGCGGTTAATGTTCTGTTTGATTTGCTGGAATTGTTCATCGCGGGATTTGCGGTCGTCCCAGGGCTTGAGGGTGACGAAGAAAAAGCCGTTGTAGCTAGTACGGACAAAACTGAGCAGGCTGAAGCCGACGACGCTGGTGGTGTACTGGACGCCCGGAGTGTGAGCGAGGACGTCTTCGACTTTGCGCGCGACTTCGTCGGTGCGTTGCATAGAAGCGGCGTTTGGCAATTGCAAATTGATGTAGAGATAGCCCTGGTCTTCATCGGGAAGAAAGCTGGAAGGGACCTTAACGCTGAAAAAGCCGGCGGCGGCTCCGAAGAGCACGAGGAGTATGAGAGCGATGGCGCTTTTGCGAATGAGGAAGCCGCAAACGCGAACGTAGGCGTTCGTAGCGCTGGTAAATGTGCGGTTAAACCAGCCGAAAAATCTCCTGAGTAGGCCGCCGGGAGACTTGTCTTTGGGGCGCAAGAGCAATGCGGAGAGAGCTGGGCTGAGAGTGAGGGCATTGAAAGCGGAAAGGGCTACGGAGAGGGCGATGGTGACGGCGAACTGTTGATAGAGCCTGCCGGTGATGCCGGGAATGAATGCAGTGGGGATAAAGACAGCGGAGAGAACGAGAGCGATGCCCACAACGGGGCCGGAAATCTCCGTCATCGCTTGGAGGGCGGCTTCCTTTGGCGAGAGACCGTCCTCGATGTGTCGCTCGACGGCTTCGACGACGACGATGGCGTCATCTACGACCAGACCAATGGCGAGAACCAAGCCAAAAAGAGAGAGCGTATTGATGGAGAAGCCGAATATCGGAAAGAAGATGAATGTACCAACGAGAGAAACTGGAACGGCGAGAAGCGGAATGAGAGTAGCGCGCCAGCCTTGGAGAAAAATATATACGACGATAATGACCAGGCCGATGGCGATCAACAGCGTTTCGACTATTTCCTTGATGCCCTGGGTAACGGCCAGCGTGGTGTCAAGGGACACCACGTAATCAATATCGCCGGGAAAACGGGATTTGGCTTCGACCATCAAGTTTTTGAGGGCAGTGGCGGCCTGCACGGCGTTGGAGCCGGGCAATTGGTAGGCGGCGATGATGGCACCGGGCTTACCGTTAAGACGGCCGAGCGTGGCGTAGCTTTGGGCGCCAAGCTCGACGCGCGCAACGTCTTTCACGCGAACCACGCCGCCGAGAGGCTCTTCACGCACCACTATTTGGCCGAACTCTTCCGGAGAAGACAGACGCCCGCGCGCGCGGACGGAGTACGTGTACTCCTGCCCTTTGGGAACTGGTTCACTGCCCACTTGGCCTGCGGGATTCACGGTATTTTGCGATTGGATGGCGTTAACGATTTCCGGAATGGTGATGGCTAGCTTGGCCAATTGGTCTGGCTTTACCCAGAGGCGCATGGCGTACTGGCCGGCGCCGAAAATCTGGACGCTACCGATGCCATAAAGACGCGTGATTTGGTCACTGAGATTGATATAGGCGAAGTTCGAGAGAAACTGGGCATCGTAAGTGCCGTTCGGGGAATAGAGAGTGATGAGCATTAGCGGAGCGGTGACGGTTTTTTGGACGGTGATGCCGTAGTTGTTGACGTCGACGGGCAATTGCGATGCGGCTTGCGTCTGACGCATCTGGGTAAGAATCAAATCGGTATTCGGATCGGTTTTCACGTCGAAATCGACGATCAAGCGCATACCGCCATCGGCGGTGGAGTTCAGCGAATACATGTAGTTCATGTTGTCCACGCCGCTCATTTGCTGCTCGATGGGAGTGGCGACGGATTGCTCGATGGTGCCGGCGTCTGCGCCGACGTACGTGGCCAGCACTTGAACTTCAGGTGGAACGATGTTCGGGAAGAGAGCGACGGGAAGAGTGAGGATCGTGATGGCGCCAATAATGACCGTGACGATGGAGATCACCATGGCCACGATGGGGCGATTGATGAAAAATTTTGACATGGATTAGTCCGTCCCCACAGCTGTGGTTAACGGCTTGGGATTGACCGAAACTCCATCCCGCACTTTTTGCACACCTTCGACGACGACCATCTCGCCGACTTTCACGCCGCTGTCGATGATCCATTCGGTGCCGACACGCTCGCCGACTTTGACAATGCGGACGTTGACCTTGTTGTCGCTACCAACAACCGCCAGTTGATAACTGCCTTGCAGCTCGACGACGGCCCGCTGCGGAACGAGCAGCGCGCCGGTGCGCGTGTAGGTGGAGGCACGGACGCGACCGAATTGTCCGGGACGCAGAAAATTCTTGGGGTTAGGAAACGCGGAGACGACCCGGATGGTTCCCGTGGTTATGTCCACCTGGCGATCGGTATAGAGGACGCGGCCCTTGGATGGATAGACGGTTCCGTCGGCGAGAATCAGTTCGAGGGGAGGAGCATCCTTGGGAGCATCAACATGATCTAGTGGGGCGTTGATGGGCTCGGCGAGACGCAAATACTCCTGCTCGCTTATAGGGAAATACGCTTTGATGGGATTGACCTGAGAGACGGAAGTAAGGACGGTGCTGGGGTTGACGAGGTTGCCGAGCTGGACTTGAGCGATGCCAGCAATGCCGTCGAAGAGCGACGTAACGTGAGTGAATCCAAGATTTAATTGAGCTTGTTCCACTTGTGCTTCCGAGGATTGAACGGCGGCCTTAGCCGCAAGATTCGCCTGAATATCGTTATCCAACTGGCTCTGTGCGATGGCGCGCTCTTTGGCGAGGGGTGTGTCGCGGTCGACGTCCAATTGCGTCTTGCCCATTTGCGCTTCTGCTTGCGCCAACTGGGCTTTGGCTTGATCGAGCAGAGCCTGGAACGGGCGAGGGTCGATCTCGAACAAGACGTCGCCGTTACGAACAGTGGATCCTTCTTTGTAGGTCTGTTTGACGATGTATCCGGTGACTTGCGGTTGGATTTGGGCGTTGACGTAGCCGTCCAGCGTGGCGACCCACTCGCTTACGATGGGGACGTCTCTTTGCACCACTGCGGTTACTTTGACATCCGGCGGAGCACCGGGGGGCGCTGCTCTTCCGCCGCAACCCACAAGGATAAAAACGACCGCAAGAGCACCGGTCATAAGGAGGGCGGCTGGACCAGCGGAGTGCGCGGAGCGACGATTACAGAGCCGCTGCCTGCAGGGGGAAAGCGAACCAATGGGTCCAGCACCTACCAGCGACATGAAATACTCCTTGCGCGACGAGCAAAAGCACACCTACGCCGCATTTTGATGGGTGGCATCAGGCCTCATCGAAAGCGGCAAAACTACAGGCGCGCGGCGCTAACTTCGAAACTGCGCGAGTTTTCGATTCCGACTTCAGAGCCCCTTAGATGTAAACGGAGCATGAACGGATACAGGGGAAAATCGAGCGCGCAAGGTCAGCCTGTCATCGAAAGACGCTCAACGGACGCTCGGAGGAGTAGTCAAATGCTCTACCTATGTTGCACAAAGGAATTGCCATGGCAAACTTTTAAGCTCGATTTGGATTGCAAATCAGTCGAAATCTGTAGGAAGCAGAGTCACGAATAGGATGTGCTTCTTTTCTCAGTCTAAGCGGCCAACTCCGTCCCGGGTAAGTCTGGATACTTCGGGAGAAATAGGTTCATTGCTGCCGCGAGGGATAGTGCGATTGCGAGGACAATCAACAACGAGGAGTAGGATCCCGTCCTATCAAATGCACGACCTAATATCACGGGGCCGATAGCCCCGGCAGCGGCATAAAAAGTCCACGTGAAACCGTACAGAGTGGAAAAAGCACGTAGCCCGAAATACCGAGTCAGCAAGTAAGGAGTGATTGCGGCTTCGCCACCAGCTCCGATACCAAGAAGCGCGGCGGCCAGCGCCCCCGTCGCAAAACTATGTGACCGAGCCAACACTACAACACCGGCTGCGGTAACCAGGTTCACTATCAGAGCGACGATCGCTCCGAAAAACCGGTCGAGCAGCCAGCCCGTCCCGATTCTGCCGAGCACACTTAGGCCGCCAAGAACCGAGGCGCACAATGCCGCATCCCCAGGGGTGATTCCCCGATCGGTCAGCAACGCGGACAAGTGTGTGATCGCGCCGTTCATGCTGATCGAGCTCACAAAAAGAACGGCGACGACGATCCAGAAAGCAAGCGTGCGCGTGCCTTGCTGCCAAGTGAGTCCGGAATGAACAGCTGGCACGGACTGTTTTTGCCTTGGACCACGATCGATGATGTAGCGCCAACTGAGCGGCAGTCCCAGCAGTAACGCAATCGCGCCGAGCGAAAGGTAGGCGGCCCTCCAACCAAATCGAGTGACGACGGACTGCGCGATGACCGGCAGGATCATGGCGCCTAGACCGGCTCCGACCATTACGAAGGCCAGTGCCATACCCAATCGCCGCTGAAACCAGGTCGAAATCGAGCGAGCGTAAGCCAGGTGCGCGGCTCCGTTGCCAACCACGCCTATCACAAAGCAGGTCAGATAAAAATGCCATAACTCGGAACCCAGCAGCGCCAGTGAGGCAATGCCGCAACCAAACACCGTCATGCAGGGAAGAATGATGGGCCGGGGGCCGAAACGATCGATCAACCGTCCGATGAAGGGAGAGGACAGACCAACGGTCATGGCAGCAATCGCAAAACCAACCGAAACCGATTCGCGATTCCAACCGAATGCTGCGCCCAACGGCTTTACAAAAACAGTGAAGGTATAAACGAAAAGCGAGCCGAATCCCGCCATCACACCAAGACATGCTGCCAGGACGACACGCCAGCCGTAATAGCTGAGATTCGATTCGTTTTGGCGGGAAGCCGGTTCTGCGCTTTCTTTTGATTGCCCGCCGACGATCACGAGCCAGCGACTTTCTTGACGGAGGATTCCTGCCTTGAGGTGATTGCTTCGAGTGGTTTCTTGTAGTCTCGGCCGACATATCCCAACCGGGCCGTGTGCTCGCCGATTTCCCGGTAAACATCGGCATCGTGTGGCTGCCACGTAGCCAGGCCGTCCACATAACGATTGAACATACAGAATGCGGCCGCAATCAGAACCGTATCGTGAATCTCTTTGTCGGATGCGCCTACTTGCCGTGCTCGTTCCACATCGACGGTGGTCACATGCTTACCACCCTTTTGTACTTTACCCGCGATGTTGAGCAGAGCCTTCATCTTCGGCGATAGGCCAGTTGACTTAAAATCACGCTTCATTTCGGCTATGAATTCGTAGTTTCGTTCACCGCCGCCAAGGTGCTGCGCCGCCGTCGATCCATGGCAGTGCTGGCAGTAGTAGCAGTCGTTCTCCGAAGAAACATAGGTCGCGATCATTTCGCGTTCTGCCGCGGTAAGTGAGTGCGGTCCAGTCAGGAGCACTTGCACGAGCTCGCAAAGAGGTTTTGTAGTTTCCGGACTGAACACCATCGGGCCACGAATACCAGGCAATCCTTCCGTCAAAGCGATATGCGCCATTGCATTCTCCTTCAAGCCTGCGCGGCTCTTGGCGTTTCCCGGAATCGATCTCGCGTGTAACCCTGGTGCGCAAGCTGTTCACCCATCTCCCGGTAAGCTTCGCGTTCGCGCGGCTGCCAGGTCGCCAGTCCGTCCACGTAGCGGTTGTACATGCAGAAGGCAGCGGCGATGAGAACCGTGTCGTGGATCTCCTTATCGGTCGCGCCAAGTTTCCGTGCCAGCGCCACATCCGCGGCACTTACTTGCTTTCCCCCTTGCTGCACTTTCCCCGCGATCGCCAGTAACGCTTTCAGCTTGTCCGAGACATCGGCACCCTCAGGATTCACCTTGATCTGTTCCACCAGGTCGTAATTTCCATTCAGATGTGCAGCCGCGGCTGCGCTGTGTGAGAGTTGGCAGAAGTCACATTCGTTCCGATACGAAACGTGCGCTGCAATCATTTCGCGTTCCGCGGAAGCCAGAGTGTTCGGCGCGCGGAGCAAAACCTCCGCCAATTCGAGCAGGGGTTTGGCGGTCTCCGGACTGAAAGCGAGTGGGCCAACAATTCCGGGCATTCCTTCGGGAAGTTGGATGTGCGCCATAGTGTCTCCTCATGCTTACTCGAAAAAGATTCTGGGAAGTCTTAGGGATCGCAGAACATCGAGCAATACTACGAAAATACTACAGTGTGGTCCCCCTCAGAGTACAGCGTCGGTCGAACCGGAATCGGCACGTAACAATCATCCCAGAAATAACTGTTTTGTATTATTGCTGCGTTTTAGCAGCGGATGCTAAGCTCCCGCGTTGTCGGACGGCGGGAGGGATACGCCTTAAACATTCAAGTCGAAAACTCAAGCCAGTTCGGTGCATGCGCCACATTCCGCCTCACAGGTTCATCTTCTAGTGCCAACTCGACCATGGAATGATACCTTTGGCAAACAATGGGGGAGAGCGAAGACTTAAGCTGAGAAATCATCGAGAGAAGAGGTAGCGGTCTTGAAACTGACGGCGCGGCTTCGGCCCATTGCTTTCATTGCGGTTTTACTGGTTGCCTGGCAGGTGGCCGTGAGCCGCCACCCTGCTTATATCTTGCCCGGCCCGTGGGGCGTAATCGGCGGGATCGTCGACCTGGTGCGTCACGGATTCCTGGTCAAATACGTGGTTGCTTCGCTGTTTCGCGTGACTTGGGGTTTCAGCCTCGCCGCCGTTCTTGCCATACCCCTGGGACTTACGATTGGTTGGTATCGGCGGGCGGAGATGGCGCTGAATCCGTTGGTGCAGGTGTTTCGCCCGATTTCTCCTTTGGCCTGGATCCCGCTGGCCATTTTGTGGTTTGGAGTGGGTGATGCTTCCTCGATCTTTCTAATTTTCTTGGGATGCTTCTTTCCATTGCTTCTGACGTCCATCAACGCGGTCCGAAATATTCCTTCCGTGTATATTAACGCGGGGCGCAATTTCGGGCTGGGTCCGGCTGATCTTATTTATAGGGTGTTCTATCCGGCTGTGGTTCCGCAGTTGCTCGTCGGATTGCGCATCACTTTAGGTGTGGCGTGGCTGGTGGTGGTTGCGGCGGAGATGATTGCCGTGGATTCGGGATTGGGCTTCCTGATTGTAGACGCCCGCAACGCCGGCAATCGCTATGACCTGGTGCTTGCTGGCATGGTCATCATCGGACTCATCGGGTTGCTGCTCGATACCGCCATGCGCTCGCTAGAGAAAATCAGATCGTTGCGCTGGGCGTATTCGGAGGATTAGGGAATGGCGGTAAGTGAAACCATAGGCGCGCTTCCGGGGATGGGAACGAAATTGCAGGTGGAAAAACTGTATGTTGCTTTCGCTCGCGACAACAAGACCATCCCTGTATTGCAGGACATAAATCTGGGCGTGTCTGCCGGGCAATTTGTTTGCGTGGTTGGACCCTCCGGCTGCGGGAAGTCGACGCTTTTGAATGTAATGGGTGGATTTCTTACACCTACAAGCGGATCAGTCAAAATCGATGGCGAGGTTGTACGTGGCCCGGATCCTCGCCGCGTTTTCGTGTTCCAGGAGCGTGGCGTTTTTCCTTGGCTGACCGTTGAAGGCAATATCGGTTTTGGACTGTTCAAGCTACCTGCCGCGGAACGCAAACAACGCATCGCGCACTATATCGAGATGGTAGGTTTGCAGGGTTTTGAGGAAGCGTATCCGTCAGAGCTTTCGGGCGGCATGAAGCAACGGCTTGAGGTGGCGCGGGCTTTGGCGGTGAATCCGGACATGCTTTACCTCGACGAACCGTTCGGAGCCCTGGATTCCATCACGCGCCACATCATGCGAGGAGAATTACTGCGCATTTGGGAAGCGGAGCGCAAGACGATCGTCTTTGTGACTCACGATATCGACGAAGCGGTTCAGTTGGCGGATCGCGTCGTGGTGCTCAGCGCGCGCCCCGCCGTCGTTCAAGAAATCGTGAATATCGATATCGCTCACCCGCGGGAGATCAGTTCGCCGCGTTATTTAGAGCTTCGCGACGGCATCCTTCAACAGATCGGATTGGCCTGCAAAATATGAGCGCCCTTGCCGAGCCGAACAAATGGGAACGGCTGTTCTGGCCGCTGGCGGCGTTCGCTGTCTTGCTCGGGCTGTGGCACTATCTGGTGATCTGGTCGGGAACCAGAGTTTTCCCCGCACCGGTTCAGGTGGAAAGAGGCATCGTTGAACTTTTTCACAAAAATATTCTCTGGCCGGACATCGCGAACTCCCTGCGCCGCGTAGCGATAGGATTTGGGGCCGCGGTGGCACTGGGGATTCCGTTAGGATTGAGCCTTGGTTGGTATCCTGCGGCAAATCAGGTTGTGAATCCGGTGATGCAAATCCTCAGACCGATCAGCCCGATTGCTTGGATTCCCGTGGCGATTATCTTTTTCGGGGTGGGCGACAGGGCTGCGATTTTCCTGATTTTTCTGGGAGCGTTTTTTCCAATCGTAGTCGCGTGTATAGACGGCGTTTCGAATGTGCCCTCGGTGTATCGCCGCGCGGGCCGCAACTTTGGTCTTTCGCCCGGTCAGCTTGTCGCCAAGGTGGTTTTTCCCGCAGCCCTTCCGCAGATCATCGTCGGGCTGCGATTGGCGCTGGGAATCGCATGGCTGGTCGTGGTCGCTGCGGAAATGGTCGCGGTGGATTCCGGACTGGGATATCTCGTCATCGATGCGCGAAATTCGGGCAAACGCTACGACCTTGTTGTCGCGGCCATGCTGATGATCGGAGTGATCGGTCTAGTTTTGGATTTGGGTTTTCGCAGACTCGAACGCTTCAAATCGATCCGTTGGGGATTTCGCAATGAGTTTTAAGAAAAGCGTTCTAATCTTCGGGCTGGGATGGCTCGTGTTGATTTCTGCCCTTCATGCTTACCTCAACGTGAATTGGCCGGCAGTCTTGAATGATCATCTGCCCATCTCGAAGAGAAAGATTACCGTCGCCTACATCCCGGTGACCTGCCAACTCACCTGCCCGGTGACCGACTACATATCCAAATTCTCCGACAACGGCGAGATTTTCCTGCCGCGCTTGTTCCAGGGTTTTCCGGAGATTAAGGAAGCACTGATTGCCAACAAGGTCCAGGCAGCGTTTATCGTGGCACCACTTGCTATCGCGCTTGTGTCGCAGGGAGTTCCGATCAAGGTGGTCTATCTTGGTCATCGCTACGGCAGCGCTGTAGTTGTTCGCAAAGACGGACCGGTTAAGACCGTCCCCGATCTGCGGGGACGCACGATTGCCATTCCGAGCCGCTTTTCCGATGAGCGGCTGCTTCTGTTCCGGGCTATGAAAGTCTGGGGACTGAAACCAGGCGAAGTCAAAATGGTGGAAATGGCGCCGCCAGATGTTTCGGGCGCCCTCGCCGCCGGTGCGATTGACGGTTTCTCAATGGGCGAGCCGTTTCCCTCGCAAGCCGAGATGGGCGGTTATGGACGCGTCTTGTTTCAGGCGCGGGAGTATTGGCCAGATTACATGTCCTGCATTTTGGTGGTGAGGCAGGACTTGATCGATTCGCGCCCGGACATCGTTCAGACGCTCGTCGATGGTATCGCCCGCTCTGGCCTGTGGTTGGACAAAGGCAAGCCGTACCGCGAAGACGCTGCCGATTTCGTGGGCCGCTTGTACTATCATCAAAAACCTGCGTTGTTGCGATGGGCCTTGACGAAGCCCATGGATCGCGTTGTGTATAGCCCGCTCGCCCCGCGCAAGGGTGATTTCGACTTGGTTCGCGATCTGATGATGGAAACCGGTGTTCTGAACAAGAAGATCGAGTTCAGCGAGTATACCGATACGCGCTTTTCCGACGCCGCGTCAACGCAGGCTCCGTGGAGGTACGAGGCTGGAATAGCGTCGGCGAAGTGAACGAAATCTAGAGACTTTCGCCCATTTTCGGTAAAAGGGAGGACAGCATGCTTCGCAGACAGTTTGTGCAGTTTGTTGCGACGCTTGGACCAAGCAGCGTGGCCACCATCGCGGCAGCCGACACGAGGGGGATGAAGTCCGTGACATATGTAGTGAAAGGATTCAGCTGTGTTACTTGCGCCGTGGGATTAGACACCATGCTTGGAAAGCAAAAAGGGGTGGCGTGGTCCAAGTCCACCTATCCGGAGGGGATCGTAAAAATCCAGTTCGATCCGAAAGAGGTCACAGAGAGCACGCTTAAAACGTTCATCGGCGAAATGGGTTTCACGGTGGGGGAAGAACGGACCGCCTGAGTTCCTCGCCGCTATGTGGCTTCTGGCAGTAATTATTTCTTGAGCAACGCGAGGATTTGTTTCTGATTCTTAATGATGGTGCTGAGGCTCGTCTGATTCTTCAGGATCGACGCCTGATTTTTCTTGATCGTTTCCTGATTGGCTTTGATCTGGCTCTGGTTCGAAAGGATCGCTTTCTGGTTTTTCAGAATATGCTTCTGATTGTTAACGACTATGCGTTCGGACACTTGATGATAGCCTCCTGAGTTGAAGTGGACATAGCGAGGGCAATCCGGCGGCCCGGGAGTCCACGTAGTGAGGAGACATATTGTCTATGACGCGGAGTTTCGTCAATAGTTGTCTAATGTTAGCCATTCTGCTGCTGAATCGCGGTGACACAAAGTCGCGGCCTTTTGCGGTTACGTCTCCTGGATGAGAGACTGACTAAATCGTGCTATTTACAGACAGCCCCGGATTAAGACAAAAAGTGCTCGCAACCGGCAGGATACTTGGATCTGCGTGCACCGCGCACTCCAGGAAGTTCGTTTTTCTCTGCCTCATGCTATCCATCGGTTTGTCTGCCTGTAGCAATCGCAATAAACTCCCGGATAGATCTTCGAAAGAATATGAAGCAGCTGTTTCCGCGTTTTACATCGGACTTGGTGCGCTGCAGGTTGGCGACGATGTTCATGCCGATAGCAAACTCGCGGAGTTGACGACCTTGGTCCCAGGAGAACCAGCAGGTTGGGCAAACTGGGGAGTGCTTGCGCTGCGGCAGCGCAAATTGGACGCCGCCACTCAACGATTTGAGAAGGCGCACAGCCTTGCTCCTGAGAACGATCATATCTATCAGTTGCTCGGGCTTCTTGAGAGCAGCCGGGGAAATTCGGCCTCAGCCATCGCAGATTGGCGCAAAGCCATCGACATTAACCCTCGCAACTACCGTGCCGCTTACCAACTTGCCGAAGAAGTGGAGCGCCAGGGCGGAGACAAGAGCGACGCTGATTATCAACAGTTAATTGAGAAGATTCTCAGCGCGCAGCCTAACAATCTAGCCGCACAACTGGAACTCGCGCGCATTGCGGCGAAAAGTGGGGACATCACGACCCTGAAATCCGTGCTTGCCCAGATCAGCGCGCGATCCGGGAATTGGCCCAACGAAGTGAAGGACCAATTGACCGCTCTGCAAGCTGCCGCCAATGGCTCGGACCCCCATGCAGCGGCCACGCGCACAACGTTCTTGCATAACGCGTTAATGCGCGTGCCAGAATTTCGAGAGAGTCTCGCGGTCTTGAAAGCACCCCCAGGCGATGAAGCGGAACCCTTTACTCATTTTCTTCGATTGCCGGTTCCGGAGTTCGCTCCCGCTCCTCCGGACACAGCTCTTGCCTTTAGCACAAAGCCGGTTGCGAATGGAGACGCGGCTCCCTGGTCCTGGGTTGGAGCACTTGCTCTGGGCAGCGCGGGTTCACCCGTCACTGCTCTGGCAAACGGCCGGGAGGTGCGCTTGTCTACCGGCGCGAGATTCCCGTTTCCTGGCGGACCGTCCACAGTCGCGCCCCTTCCGGAAGGAATTCTGCAGATTGATTTTAATTACGACTTTAAGACGGACCTGGTGCTCGCGGGAGCGGGCGGCTTGCGTTTCATGAGGCAGGATTCGCCAGAGAAGTTCACCGACGTTACCGCGAGCACAAAGTTGCCGAAAAACATCACTACCGCACCGTACACCGGTGCGTGGGCTGTAGACATTGAGGCCGACGGAGATTTGGATATCGTCCTCGGAAAAAAACAAGGTGTTCCACAGGTTCTTCGAAATAATGGCGACGATACTTTCACGGTGATTGAGCCCTTTCCTGGCCTCTCAGGCTTGCAAGCGTTTGCCTGGGCGGATTTCGATTCCGACGGAAATGCAGACGCAGCGATTGTTGATGGTTCCAGCCGTCTGCACATCTTTCACAACGAACGCCAAGGTCAATTCCGCGAAGTCACTCTTCCGGCGGACCTTGCCGCTGTCAAAGCGATTGGCGTTGCGGACACTAATAACGACGGCGTATTGGACTTGGTAACAGTCGAGGCCAACGGCACGATTGCCAGCGTTTCCTATTCCGAAAAAAGCGGCTGGAGCGTCACGCGGCTTGTACAAATTCCGAATCCCAACGCGATTCTGGCCGGCGAAGTAAGGTTGCAAATCGCGGATCTAGACAATAATGGCGCCATGGATCTGATTCTCAGTCCCGTCGCGCCGCCTGGTCAGACTACGAATCCTCCGTTGATTTGGTTGGGAGACGCAACATCGAAATTTACATTGCTGAATAACACGTCGGGCCTTAACACCATTTTTGATGTGGCGGACTTAAGCTCTGGCGGCAGGCTCGATTTGCTCGGCTTTGATGCCGATGGCAAACCGGCGTATGCGGAGAGTCGAGGTTCGAAGAATTATCATTGGCAGATCGTTCGGCCCCACGCGAAACAGGCCGTCGGCGATCAGCGTATCAATCCTTTCGGCATCGGCGGCGAAATCGAGATTCGCTCCGGGATGCTCGTCCAGAAACAGCCCATCAACGGGCCACAGCTTCATTTTGGTCTTGGTAATCAGACCAGCGCAGAAGTTGTGCGTGTTGTTTGGCCGAATGGTACGGTACGCGCAGAATTTGGTGTGCAGGTAGACCAGGAAGTCGTCACTGAACAGCGCCTGAAAGCGTCCTGTCCATTTCTGTTTGCCTGGAATGGCACGCGCATGGAGTTTATTAAAGACGCGGTTCCCTGGGGCTCGGCCATCGGTCTGCGCATCAACACGCTTGGTTCCGCGAAAATTGCGGCCACCGGCGAATGGTACAAGATTGGCCGCGACCAACTGGTGCCGCACGACGGCTACTACGATCTGCGCATCACCGCTGAACTTTGGGAAGTCTACTATTACGATCGCATCGCGATGATGACCGTCGACCATCCGGCCGGCACGGAAATCTACGTCGACGAACGATTCGTGATTCCGCCCGCGAAGCTGGGATTCACCACCGTAGCGATGCCACACCGCATCGCTCGTGCCACGGATGACAACGGCAATGATGTCACGGCGATTGTCAGCACGCTCGATGGACAAGCGCTCGATTCGTTCGGCCGCGGGCAGTATCAGGGAATCACGCGTGATCACTACGTTGAAATCGACCTCGGTGATGACGCACCCAAAAGCGGTCCGCTGTACCTCATCGCTCAGGGATCCATTCACGACACAGAGTCCTCGCTCAACGTAGCCATTACCCAGGGAAATCGCTGGCGCGCCCACGGCATGAGCATCGAAGTTCCGGATGGCCACGGAGACTGGGTAACGGCGCAGGCGAATCTTGGATTTCCGGCGGGACGCAAGAAGACGGTATTGTTCAATCTCACCAACATATTCCGGCCAGGCACTCCGCGCCGCGTGCGGTTGCGAACAAACCTGGAAATCTATTGGGATTGCATCGAGTGGGCGCAAGGGGAACCAGAGGCTGAGGTGAAAACTCAGATGCTGGATTCTTCGATGGCGGACCTGCATTATCGCGGATATTCGACGATTGACAGGCCGGATGCAGGAGCTCCCGAAGTCCCCGACTATTACCAAATTCTGGGCACCAAACAGCGTTGGCGCGATTTGATTGGCTACTACACGCGCTATGGAGATGTGCGCGAATTGCTGGGCCACGTCGATGACCGCTACGTCATCGTCAATTCGGGCGACGAACTCTCGTTGCGTTTTCCGGAACAACCGCCACCGCCGGCCGGTTGGCTGCGCGATTTCATCCTCGTTGGAGATGGCTGGATCAAGGACGGAGATTTCAACTCCACATTCTCAAAGACCGTGTTGCCGTTGCCATACCACGCAAAGGACAACTATGTCGATCGGCCCGGCCGCCTGGAAGATGAATACGTCTATCGCAAGCATCCAGAAGATTGGCAGAACTACCACACGCGCTACGTCACGCCCTACGTGTTTCAGAATTCGCTGAGGAGTCCGTCACCCGAATGATGCGAGGCCCTGCGGGAAGAATTGCTCTGGCGATCGTGTTCGCGGCCCTGGTGGTGTCTCCCCTCATCATCAGGCGACTCACCTCTCACGAGGAAAGCACGAGAACGCGCCTGAGTGCGCAGGCCGCTTTGGCTCGCCACGGTTTTTATTTGCAGGAAGTGTCGCACGCCGCGGGAGTGAATTTTGTTCATCAAGGGCCGACGCTCGATCCTCAGCTGAATCACATTATGCCGGAAGTTGCCTCCATGGGAGCTTCCGTCTCCATCGTGGACTTTGATCGTGATGGATGGCCGGATATTTATGTGACCAGCAGCAAGGAAGGAGCGAAGAACGCGCTTTATCGCAATATGCACGACGGCACGTTTAAAGATGTCGCTGAAGAAATGGGGATCGCCGATGTCAATCGCCCCGGGACCGGTGTGTCCATGGGTGCCGTCTGGGGAGACTACGACAACGATGGCTACGAAGATCTGCTGCTGATCAAATGGGGGAAGCCGGAGCTTTTCCACAATGATGGAGGACACGGATTTACGCGCGTTACGGATCAGGCCGGTCTTCCTCCCTGGATCAACGCAAACACCGCGCTTTGGTTCGACTACGATGGCGATGGCTTGTTAGATCTTTTCATCGGCGGTTACTACTCCGAGGACGTTGATCTGTGGCACCTCAAGACCACAAAGATGATGCCGGACAGTTTCGAATATGCAAAAAATGGTGGACGCAAGTATCTCTTTCACAATCTCGGGAATGGAAAATTCGAAGAGGTCAGCGAAAAGGCAGGAATCAATAGCCGCCGCTGGGCGTTGGCCGCTGCTGCGGCTGATCTTCGAGGCACCGGCCACCCCGATCTCTTCGTTGCGAATGACTACGGCGTGTCCGAACTTTATTTCAACGACGGCAAGCGCTTCCATGAAGTCGGCGAGCAGACCGGCGTTGGATTTGCACCCAAAAGTGGGATGAATGCGAGTTTCGGGGACATTCTCAATCAGGGCCGCTACTCTGTGTATGTCTCCAACATTTCGGAAGAGGGCGTGCTTATTCAAGGAAACAACTTGTGGGTACCGAAGGAAGGCACGGATGGCGGCAACTTGCGGTATGAAAATTTAGCTCGGGATTTTGGCGTCGAAATCGGAGGCTGGAGCTTCGGGGCTCAGTTCGGCGATTTGAACAATGATGGCACGCTGGATTTGTATTTGACCAACGGCTACGTTTCTCTCGATCGCAACCGGAGCTATTGGTACGATTTCTCCAAAATCGCCGGGGGGCATAGCGCCATCATCAGCGATGCGAAGAATTGGCCGTCGATGGAAGGACGCAGTTTGTCCGGCTATCAAACAAAGCACGTTTGGCTGAATGACGGCAGCGGAAAATTTGTCGACGTCGCGCAAGCCGTCGGTGTAACGGATACCTACGATGGACGTGCGGTGGCGTTTGCGGATTTGTGGAATCGGGGCGTACTGGATGTAATTGTGGCGAATCAGCGTGGGCCTTTGCTGATCTACAAGAACACGGTGACGCCCGAGAACAAGTGGATCGAGTTTGCCCTCGAAGGAGCCAAAAGCAATCGAAGTGCGATCGGAGCCGAAGTTACCGTGTTTTGGAATGGCCAGCAGCAGATGCAGGAGGTTTCCGGGGGTAGCGGCTTCGCCGCTCAAAATCAGCGACGCTTGCACTTCGGATTGGGAAAAACTTCGCAACTAGACAGGGTCGCGATTCGATGGCCCTCCGGCAGAATGCAAACCATCCAGAATCCCGCCGTCAATCAGGTCCATGAGATCAAGGAACCCTCATGAATCAGCAGAGCATTCCCCTGACACCGCCGCAAGCGGCCCAACCCGTCGCATGGAAACGATTTTTCAGTCCTGAGAATCGCTATCTGGCGCCGATTCTCATCACTTGCATCCTCATTGTCGGCCATTTGTCCTTCGGTATCCTGGAGAGCTACAAGAAAACGGGGCTAGCAATTGTCGCGAGCTTGCTCGCGGAATTGATCCTGGGGCGTCTGTTCGTGGGCAAATGGCCCAATCTTTCCAGCGCGTACATTACGGGCATCAGTGTGGGTATTCTTGTTCGCTCGCCGGCTTTCTGGCCGTACGCGATCTGCGCCGTCGTTTCCATCATGTCGAAGTACGTTCTTCGCCTGAAAGGACGCCACATCTGGAACCCCTCGAACTTCGGCATTTCGGTGCTGCTGTTTCTGGCACCGGAGACGGTGGCCACTTTAAGCATTCAATGGGGCAACTACCTTCTTCCCATGGTGGTGATCTGGATTCTGGGTTCGGTCATTATCTGGCGAGTCCGCCGTTTCCACATTACTGGCACATACGTCGCCTGCTTTATTGCATTTGCTTTTCTGCGCAGTTATCTGACCGGGAGTCCGTGGCAATCGGAGATTGCTCCGCTGACGGGGCCCATGTACCAACTCTTTATCTTTTTCATGATTACGGATCCGAAGACGACGGTGCGGTCCAAGCTGTGGCAGTGCATCGTGGTTGCCATTGTCGCGCTGGTGGAAATGATCCTGCGGTTGTCGCAGGTAGTTTACGCGCCATTCTACGCGTTGTTCCTTGTTGGTCCCGCAGCGCTACTCATCCAGATGTGGTGGGATTCGCGGCGAACCGTTCCGGCGCGTGTTGCAGCATGAAGCCGCGACAATTCCCGCGGCGATCCCTGGTTGTAAGGTCGCTGCGCTATTTCGCCACGCTATTGCCTCTGGCGTTGTTGGCGATCGGCTGTAAGCACAAGTCGTCAGAGGAAACGAGCCAGGGTTCGTCAACGCTGAGCGCTCCATCGACAGCGCCCTCATCCTCGTCGCCAAGCAAGCCAACCACAAATGCTTCTCCGCGGCTGCTCGAAACGGCAAGGCCTTCCGGCCCGATTGACTTTGTGGACGTCACGGCACAGGCGGGCATTCGCTTTAAACACAACACCGGAGCATTCGGAAAAAAATATCTTCCGGAAACGATGGGGAGTGGAGTCTGCATCATTGATTACGACAACGACGGTTGGCCGGATATTTTCTTCGTCAATTCGATGGACTGGCCGGAACACAAGTCTGCCAAATCATACCCAGCCTTGTACCACAACAATCATGATGGCACTTTCACGGATGTCACGCGACAGGCTGGCCTGGCGATCGAGTCCTATGGGTTGGGCTGCGCCGTGGGCGATTACGACAATGACGGGTACGACGATCTGTACTTAACTACGGTCGGGTCCAACCACCTCTTTCATAACCTCGGCAATGGTAAGTTTGCGGATGTGACTGCCAAAGCGGGCGTGGCAAGTCCCGGATTTTCAGCGAGCGCAGTGTGGTTCGACTACGATAACGATGGCAAACTCGACCTATTCGTCACACACTATATCGACTGGTCCGTAGATAAGGACCAATACTGCTCGCTCGACAACAAAAACAAGTCGTACTGCACCCCGCAAACGTATAAAGGCGAAAGTTCCCATCTCTACCATAACAATGGTAATGGTGTGTTCGAGGACGTTACGAAGAAGGCCGGGCTCTTCGACCCCACGAGCAAGGCGCTCGGCGTTGCCTTGATCGATTATGACAACGATGGCTGGATGGATCTTTTTGTTTCCAATGACACAGAGCCTAACAAGCTCTATCGCAACAACCATGACGGAACGTTCACCGATGTGGCTGTTAATGCCGGTGTAGCCTTCAGCGATTCAGGGAGGGTGCGCGCGGGAATGGGCACGGACGCCGGTGACTTCGATGATTCCGGATTTTCCAGTCTCGTTATTGGCAATTTTACAAATGAAAGCATGTCACTCTATAAGAACGACGGTTCCGGTTTGTTCACGGATGAATCGATGCGGTCCGGCTTAGGACAGGTGACTGTACAGTCGCTCACGTTTGGATGTTTCTTCCTAGACTACGACCTGGACGGCAGGCTAGACATTGTCGCGGCCAATGGTCATGTGTCGGACGACATTGCGGTGGTGCAACCAACCTTGCGATATGCGCAGCCCATGGGAATTTACAGGAATATCGGCAATCTCAGATTTGAAAATGTTTCCGGGAAGTTAGGATCGGCAATTCAAAAACCCGTTGTGGGCCGCGGTTTGGCGTACGCCGACTTCGATAATGATGGCGACCTAGACCTAGTCATCACTTCGAACAATGGTCCGGCGCGGCTTCTTCGCAATGACAACGCCAACCAGAACGACGTCGTGCGCGTCAAGCTCATCGGTACAAAGTCCAATCGGGACGGCATCGGCGCCAAGGTTACACTAACCACGAACACTGGCGTTGCCTTGGTGCGGATGGTTAAAGGCGGCTCCAGCTACTTGTCGCAAAGTGAGTTGCCTTTGACGTTCGGTTTGGGTAAACCGGGCAACGCAACGAGCGCTCAGCTGCAGATCGTTTGGCCTGCTGGCCGCAAGGATGTAATCAAAGGCGTGAAGCCAAACGTCTTCCTTACCATTCAAGAAGGGCGAGGAATCGTCTCTGCCGTCCCAATCGATTTCGTGGCATCTGGGGCTTTGGCACGATAGCGAGTGGCTAGCTTCCCGCATTCATCGACAGTCGATCCGTCGAATGGATGTAACCCTCCTCGGCCAGACGCTTTCCCGTTGCCCGGTAAACTTCAGGATCCGTTGGAGCCCAGGTGGCCAGGCCGTCTACGTAGCGGTTGTACATGCAAAACGCCGCCGCGATCAGCACAGCGTCGTGGATTTCCTTATCCGTCGCGCCTTCTGCACGAGCACGCTCCACGTCTTGGTTGCTCACTTGCTTTCCACCCGTCTGCACTTTTCCTGCGATGGCGAGTAAGGCCTTGAGCTTGCTCGAGACGGCTGCCCCTTCGAAATTGCGCTTTACGTCTTGAACCAAAGCTTCGTTTCCATCCAGATAATGGGCTGCCGCAGCTCCATGAGCCGTCTGACAGAAATAGCAATCATTCTGCGCTGAGACATACGCTGCGATCATCTCTCGCTCTCCGGGGCTCAGCGTGTTTGGTCCTCGTAACAATATTTCGGCCAATTCGTTTAGCGGCTTCGCCGTCTCAGGACTGTACACCATGGGTCCGACAATTCCAGGAAATCCTTCCGGCAATTTAATATGAGGCATCAAAATCACTCCTTTTCGTATTTGGTTTTCCTTGTAGTTCCAGTGAGGTACCGCAAAAACACTTATATTCGGAGGACTGCATTTGCCAGGCGCGTGCCCTCAATGCGACTACGAATTTTTGCGAAAGCAGTATCGCGAGAGGTGGAGGTGTCGTCGGCAAAGGGAGAAAAACCGCAGTCGTCTGTAGTGCCGAGGGACTCAACCGGAATAATTGCAGAGGCTTCAAGAATACGATCGCGAACCTGCTCGGGAGTTTCGACGGCGGGATTGATGGGATCGGTAACGCCGATAAAGAGGATTTGGCCGGGCTTCAAGAGTAGCGCGGCGGTCTTGAGTACGCTGACGCGGTTGCGCTCACTGGCGAGTTGAATATAGAAGCGGCCGACATTGAGCTGGAAAAGGACCGGCAAGAGTTTCGCGTAGTCGACATCGGCACTGTGAGTGGAGTCACGATCGCCGCCGGGGCAGGTGTGAACCCCAATACGAGAGCGATCCGCGTCAGAGAACCGCGTGAGGACGCGGTTATTTAGCTTGACGAAGGAGTTGAGAAGGTTGGAGGAGGGATCGAGCTTGAGGGCGAGGCGTGCTTCAGTGAAATCAATTTGGACGCAGTGAGCGCCGGAATCGAGGCACTCGCGGATGTCGCGGATAGCTTCGTTGGTGAGATCGTCCAGAAAGGCGGTGCGCGAATAGCTGTGGAGGCCTTCGTGGGGATAGAGCAGGCTCAGCGCTGAGGCGGAGATCACTGCTTGTTTGAGCGGCCGCTGCGTGTAGCGGCGGGCCTTGTTGAGGTAAGCCGCGGCGTGGGTTGCATAGCGGAAGGGGCCGGCGGTGAGTTTAGGAAGTTGGCGCGTGTGGCCATCGGCGAACGGGATCACAACGCCATCCGGCGCTAAATTCGTCAGGCCAGAGAGAGGGTAGGTGGCGAAGCTGGGTTTGGTTTGTTCACCGTCGGTGATAACTGGGGAGCCAGTTAGTTCGAAGAGAGAGATGGTGTCGCGCAAGGCAGAGTCCTGTGCGGATTCGAATCGCTCGGGAGACATATGGCCGGCGGAGAAATCGGCTGCGGCCGCTAAGAGTTGAGGTGGGCGAGGGATGCTGCCAATGGGTTCGGTTGGTATGGGCATGGTGAAGAACCCTGAGGTTGTGCACTCTGATGTGGAAAGGAGGGGAAGATCAATAATGCAAAAGTACTAAGGCGGCTGATGCAAAGAAACGACCGGACAGCGTTTTCCAGCGTGTAATCGTTTTCAATTATTGTCAGGGGAATTGGCGGCGGCTATTCTCGCGCGAGCTTTATGGGTGTGATTCGCGGTCGGGGACCGCGAATCTCTGTTCAACGGTTGAACGAATGAGTCTGCGAAAGCGCTTCGCACAGGCTGCAGCATGGGTGTGCGATCACTGTTGTCAGAGCCAGTCTCAACAAAACGAAATCCGAGGTGAGCCAGTCATGTCATCTGCTCCGATGAACATTTTTTCGAGATTGGTTTTTGTGATGGTGTTTGCGCTTGTTTGTGTGACTGGAATTCGCGCGCAGGAGATTTCCGCAGGCATCCATGGAACGGTGACGGACGAAAGCGGCGGGACGGTGAGCGGCGCGAGGGTGACGGCGATCAACACCGATACGGGTTTGCAGCGAGGCACGGTGAGCAATGCGCAAGGGGCGTATCTGCTGGTGGAATTGCCGGTGGGACATTACCGGGTGGAAGCGGAGGCGCAGGGATTCAAGAAATATGTGCAGGAAGGAATTTCCCTGGACGTGAACCAGCAGGCGACGGTGGCGGTGCATCTGGCGGTGGGAACGGCGACGCAGCAGATCCAAGTAACATCCGACGCGCCGATGATTGAAACTACATCAACGAACCTCGGGCAGACGGTTGGGGAGCGAGAGATTCTGGATCTGCCGCTCAATGGGCGCGCATTCACACAATTGGGATTGCTGCAAACGGGCGTAGTGCCCCTGACTCCGGGGTTACTGGAGGCGGGCGGGCCGGCCCGCGCAGGGCAGGCGTACGCGGTAAACGGGCAGCGGCCCGAATCAAACAATTTTCTGATCGACGGGGCGAACAACTTTGACACAGTGGACGGCGGGTTAGTGCTGGAGCCGCCGATTGATGCGATCGCGGAATTCCGGATCTTGACCCATACGGCGAACGCAGAATTCGGGCACAGCACGGGGTCGACAACGAACATCATCACGCGATCGGGGACGAACGGCTATCACGGCACAGCTTGGGAATTTTTCAGGAACAACGCGATGGACGCGAAGAGCTTTTTTGCGGATAGCGTGGAACCGCTACACCGGAACCAATTCGGTGGCGTGTTCGGAGGCCCGGTCAAGAAGGATAAGACGTTTTTCTTTTTGTACTACGAGGGGGTCCGCGACACGCAAGGAGTGACGACGCTGGCGACGGTGCCATCGAACGCGGAGCGCACGGGTAATTTTGCGGATCAATGCCCGCTGAATAACGGGACGATCAATTCGCAGGGGTTGTGCATCGACAATACGTCCGGGCAGGTGAGCCAGAACGGGCAACTTATCAATGAATTCACGGGGCAGCCCATTCTCTATAACCAGTTGCCGTTCATCAATCCGATTTCACAAACGCTGCTGCAGTATTACCCGCTAGCGAATTCGGGGCCGTTTACGTACGTGGGGACGCAAACGCTAACGAACAATACGGATCAGTTCGGCGTGCGCGTGGACCACTACCTGACGAACCGAGACACGCTCAATTTCCGGTACAGTTTCGGCCAGTCCAGTGATATCGACCCGCTGCCCACCGGAGGAGCGAATGTGCCGGGATTCCCTGTAGCCACAAATCAGCGCGAACAGAATTTCGTGGCCCAAGAAACGCACACATTTTCGCCGACGCTGGTTGGAATTCTGCGGGCATCTTATTTGCGAAATAAATTTCTGTTGGGCGGTAACATTAATCATACCGACCCGGCAAGCCTGGGATTCCAGTACGAACCGACGCTGGAAGAAGCGATTGGGCCACCGTTCATTCAAGTGGGCGGTTACGCATCGATCGGAGACCCAATTACGGGGCCGCGTAACACGTATCAGAACACATATGATTTTTCCGGCGTGCTGACCTGGATCAAAGGACGACATCAATACAAATTCGGCGGAGGCTATCAATACGACCAGATCAACGTGCTGCAAGGCATCGCCACGAACGGATTTTTCGTTTTTTCGAACTTTCCGGTGAATAACTCGTTCGCGAGTTTCATGTTTGGGCAGCCGGTCGTGTTTTTGCAAGGCGGGGGGAACTTTTATCGCGGACTTCGCGGGCAGGCTTTTAACTTGTACGCACAGGACACGTGGAAAGTGGCTTCGCGCCTGACGGTGAATTACGGACTGCGCTACGAAGTGCCTTCGCCCTACACGGAGATTCACAACTACCAGAATTTATGGATTCCCGGGCGGCAGTCGGTCGTGTTTCCAAGCGCGCCAGAGGGTTTGCTGTATCCCGGAGATCCAGGAGTGCCCCGAGGATTGATTCCCACGGACCGCACCGCGTTTGCGCCGCGAGTGGGGTTGGCGTGGGACGTGAGGGGAGACGGTAAGTGGCTGGTGACTTCGGCGTACGGAGTTTTCTATGATCCTTACTACACCGGAGAGGGCGGGCCGTTGCAGGATCCGATCAGCGCGCCACCGTATCTACAGACACCGCAGGTGAGCACGCCTAATTTCGCCGATCCTTTCAATGGAAAGAATCCATTCAATGGGACCTTTTCGCCAGACATGACGCTGCTAGTGCTCAGCCCGAATCTTCGGCTGCCCTATGCGCAGGACTGGAACCTGAATATCGAGCGGGCGATTGGCGGCGATTGGCTGCTGGAAGTGGGATACATCGGAACGAAAGGAACGAAATTGCCGCGCTTCATTGAAGCGAATCCGGCGGTGTACATACCGGGCGAATCGACACAGAACAACGCGGACCAGAGAAGACTTTATTCGGGATGTACGGTGAACGAAACAATCCCCACGTGCACGTATTCTTCCGTCGGGGAGATCGCGGGCATCGCCGATTCGTCCTACAACGCATTGCAGGTGAGCCTGAAGAAGCGCTTTGCCCATGGTTTTTCGATGCTGGCTTCGTATACGCTTTCGAAGACGCTAGATGACGTGTCGTCGTTCAACATTACCGGATCGGCTTCGCAGAGCGTGGCGGGAGAAAACGACCTTGCGCAGAATCCGTTCGACGTGAAAGCGGAGTGGGGCAGATCAATGTTCGATGCCAGGCACCGGTTTGTGGAGAGTTACCAGTGGGACTTGCCATGGTTCAAGCATCCCGACAATTGGTACGGGCACGTTCTGGGAAATTGGCAGGTGAATGGCATCACAACGCTGATGAGCAATACGCCGTTTACCGTCTACGATTCAAGCAATCCATCTTTGCAGGGAAGCGCGCCGGAAATTTCCGGATTCTTCAGCAGCCGGCCAAACCTTGTGGGGAATCCTAATACAGGAACGTGCGCGGGAGGAGTGCCGGTGCGGACTGCGGGATGCTGGTTCAACACCGGCGCGTTTGCGCACGCGGCAACCGGGCAGTTTGGAGACGTCGGCCGCAACACCATGGACGGGCCGGCGTTTCAGCAGTGGGATTTCTCGGCAATCAAGGCGATACCGATCCACGAGAACATGAATCTGCAGTTCCGAGCGGAAATCTTCAATATTTTCAACAATGTGAATTTCGAGTTGCCCAACAATGATATCAATTCGCCTGGATTTGGGCAGATTGTTGCTGCTCAGCCAGGGCGGATTGTGCAGTTGGCGCTGAAGTTCCAGTTCTAGGCGGATAAAGTATGCTCCGGAGGAGCCACATTCGTGCCACGTAGGCTGACTTAATTCTTTCCGGAGAGGCTTCGAAGGTATCAAGAGGCGGTTTCGAAGACGCTGCAGTCACGAACCCGTATTCCATGGGACGCAACTTCAGGCTTCTACCTTGCCTGAGGAGGAGGTTATGGCTTAACTCCTTCTCGTATCATTCATGGAGCAGTTTCGCGTCTAGTCTGTGAGATCGGAATGAGTGGTTGGCCATCATTGCCGTACTTTCCGCTGTCTAGTTCTGGGTTCTAGCTACCGGGATGTGGGTTATCGCCAAGGCTATTTTGGATTCGTGACCTGAAGAAAAGAAACGAGCCGAACTAGACTGCGGTCACTTGTTACTGTCTGCGATCGACCGGACTAACTGGGCGAGTTCCGTTAGATTCTGCTTCAGGATATAGCCGCTAGCCCCCGCTTCACTAGCCGCTCTGCGTACGTCATCGTCATCGTAATC
>Ga0074044_10000664_pt1 | contig 32210 bp, 36 predicted proteins | sample BogForMeECP23OM1_FD_94443 | JGI IMG/M metagenome (GOLD analysis project Ga0074044, IMG submission 94443) | Bog forest soil microbial communities from Calvert Island, British Columbia, Canada - Bog Forest MetaG ECP23OM1 | ecosystem: Environmental > Terrestrial > Soil > Wetlands ...
CTTCTATTCTAGACGAAAACCCGGGAGCGGGGCGCGCTGGGCGGGCAGCGCTAGACTGCGGAGAATTTAGTTTGCGCGGGGACCCAAGCGGCACTAAGATGCAGTCAATTTCCTACCGGTGGAGGCGTCCATGAAGCGAATCGCTAGGATCATTGGGGTTTTCGCCCTGCTTCTTTTCGCGGCCCGTGTGGCCAGCGGACAAACGATCGGCAAGTTCGTGCCGATCCCAGCAGGGTCCGACGCGGACCATGCCCTGACGGAAATCAATGCCGCGGCCGATCCAGTGCAGAAGCTCGCGCTGATTGATAAGTTTTCGTCCACCCTCGGCCAGGGTGACATGGCGATCATCGCCGACGATCTCTATGTGAATTATTACATCGCGCAGAAAAACTACGACAAGGCCTTCGAGTATGGCGACAAGCTGTTCGCGCTCGATCCCGACAATTTTGCAAATGCAGTGAATATGGTCCGAGCAGCAAGCGAAAAAGGCGATACCGATAAGCTGATGGCCTACGGAGAGAAAGTGCCTGGCATTCTGCAAAGATTCAAGGCGTTGCCCCCGCCGGAGGGAGTCGAGGCAAGCACCTGGCAACGGCAAATAAAAGAGACACTGGACACCAACAAGGACAACCTCACCTACATCGAGCAGGCCATGTTCCTGGGCTTTTATCGAATCACAAACGCCGCAAAACGGGCTGCGAGCTTGACCCGCTTCGCTCAACTTTTTCCTGATTCACAATTCGCGAATCAGGCACTGGGCGTGGCGGCGACTTCATATCAGCAGGCGCAAAATGCGCCGAAAATGCTGGAGGTGGCGAACGGGCTCCTGGCCAAGGATCCAAACAATATAGGGATGTTGCTTTTGCTCTCCGACGACTACAGCGAGAAGGGCGAACAGCTGGACAAGGCGGAAGCGTACGCCAAAAAAGTGATTGTTTTGCTGGGCACAGCCGCGAAGCCGGATGGAGTTACCGACGAACAGTGGCAGCAACAGATTTCGCTGCAGAAAGGCTTGGCGCTCAGCTGTTTGGGACAGGTGGACATCCAAAATAAGAATAACGAGCAGGCTGTGCAGAATTTCAAAGCCGCTTCACCGCTGCTAAAGCCGGATGAGGGGAGCTATGGCCGCAATCAATATCGGCTGGGCTTTGCGTTGCTAAACCTGAAAAGAAACGCGGAAGCGAAGGACGCGTTCACACAGGCAGCGTCGGTAAATAGCGCTTACAAAGCGCTGGCTCAGGCAAAGTTGAAGACCTTCGCGCCCGCAAAGCAAAAGTCGTGAAGTGGAAGCATGCCGCGAAAAAGCGCGCGGGCCAACTTCCAAAACTCGTCGAAACTTCAGACGGACCGCCGGCATCCAATGGCTGTGCGTACCAGCGACAGACCATATTAGCGAACTAAAACGAGTTCGCCGAGGAGAAGGGCATGCCAGAGACTGCAACATTTGGAGCGGGGTGCTTCTGGGGAATTGAAGCAGCGTTTCAGCAAGTGCCTGGGGTGATCGAAACGGCTGTTGGATACAGCGGCGGCGAGATGCCGAATCCCACCTACAAGGACGTTTGCACGGACAAGACGGGGCACGCGGAAGTCGTGCAAGTGACATTTGATCCGGCCAAAGTGAGCTACCAGCAGCTGCTCGACGTATTCTGGAAGGTGCATGATCCGACGCAGGTGAACCGGCAAGGGCCGGACTTCGGCTCGCAATACCGCACGGCGATTTTCTTTCATTCGCCGGAACAGGAAGCCATCGCGAAGAAATCGCGGGAAGCGCTGGAGGCCAGCGGCAAATTAAAAAGGCCCATCGCGACGGAAATCACGGCTGCGGGCACATTTTACCGCGCGGAAGAGTATCACCAGAAGTATTTGCAGAAACGCGGCGTGGCGTCCTGCCATTTTTGATCTTGGGTATCGACTCCGGAGCTCCGGTCTTACGGATTAGCAGGGGTAGTTTAGCTGTTCGGAACGAGATGAAAGGCACTCCAATATGTTCGCGATCACTCCAACGTGATCGGAACATAAATCAACTTGCCCTCGCGTTGGATTTGCAACACAAATGGAACTCCCGGAGGGCTGGCCTTTAATGCCGAGCGCAAGCGCTCCAGGGTAGTCATAGGCTGAGTGTTCAAACTACGAATCACGTCACCCGGTAAAAGGGGAATGTCACCTATGGAACCCGTCACCCGGGCGGTCACCACGATGCCAAATGGATCCCTCAATCCGCGCAACATGGAAGCGGTCCTCTTGTCGATTTCCACGCCTAGCATGCCAAGCGGGGCGACCAGATTCTTTTGAGGGTCAGCAAGCGAGACGAGCTGTTCCATATCTTGCCCCTCCTCGACCGTCGCCACGTTGAAACTCTCGCGGGCTGCTCCTCTGAGAACGGTGACTTGCACTTTGTCTGCCGAATCCCGTAAAAGGAAAAAATAGTTCACGCTCGGCAGGTTATCAGCGGGCTGTCCATCGATAGAAACCAAAATGTCACCAACCATCAAGCCGGCCGCTTCCGCAGGACCTCCGGGAAGTACATCCGAAATGATGACACCATACTCTTGTTTCAACCCCAGTCCCAAAGCAATGGACGGCGAGATGGTTTGAATGCCAATGCCGATTTCTTGTCGTCGCAAGTGTCCGAACTGCTTCAGTTGCCGATAGACAGTTCTGACCGTTGCGGAAGGGATGGCAAAACCCAACCCCTCGTTCCCACCCGACTGGGAAAGGATGAAGGTGTTTACGCCAACGACCTCTCCGTTCAGGTTTACCAGTGGACCGCCCGAGTTTCCCGGATTGATCGGCGCATCGGTCTGGATGTAGATCAGCGGAGAATCAGGATCGAGCTGCCTCGCCACCGCGGAGATCAACCCATGAGTTATGGAATTTCTTAACCCCTCTGGGCTGCCAAACGCAAAGACGGTATGGCCTTGTCTCACGTCCCGGTAGGGCGCAAGCGGCAGTGCCGGAAGGTTTGCGTTTTCAATTTTCAGGAGCGCGAGATCCTTTTCACGCGCCACTCCGACAAGGCGAGCGGGGACGGTGTCGAGCCTTCCCGAGAGGGCGGTTGCCAGCGAGCCGTCTGGGCTTGGAGGCGGCAGGACGACTTCAATACGCTGCGCTCCGTTAACTACATGCGCGTTCGTTATGATGTAGCCTTCCGCGTCGATTACGAATCCTGAACCGCTGGCACGCTGACGTCCAATGACAGCCCCGGCATTCCCCCGGCCGCTATCTTCCAGGGGCGCATAGGCCGTCACCATGATCTGGACGACGCTCGGTGAAACCTTCTTGATCAGAGCGTCAACCATCGAGTCCATTTGGCTGGCCGATTTTGCCGGCGAGGGCGCCTGAGCGAAAGCCTGGGCCGCAAACCCTAAGATGAGACACTGCAAAAGGATGGCGTACCGGCCCAGACTCTTGGCAAGTCGGACAGAATGAAAGGTGACTTCGCGCATTCGACCCGCTCCTTTTCCTGGGTTGCCCGATTCAAGGAGCCCTCAAGCTTCTGAGCTGCTCGGCCACGCCTGATCCCCCGACGGTTCGCGCAGCTCTCCCCCAAGTCTAAGCAGCTTAGGACTGCCTGCTCCTCTTAATACACTGTTAAAACTGACATGTGGGCAAAAGCAGGTGGGCGTGCCCCTGAGGCCTGGCCAGGTTTTTTTGTTCCAGCGGAAGTATGAGGGAATTCACTCTGAATATGGTATGCCGGTGGAGAAATCTAGAATGTGACGCTGGCGCGGCAGAATGAGTGAAAATAGCCAACGGAGAGACGACCCCACAAGCCCGCAAGGAAACCCAGATCACCTCGCCATTCTTCGGTCTGTAGTATTTTTCAATTATTGCGCCCGAATTCTTTCCAATTACACTTGCGCCACTTATGTGTTTCAGTTTCGGATAAACGACACCCGCAAGGCGAATGCGACTCGAAACGTCGAGGAGATGGCGCGGCTCGCTTGCCCTTAGGCGAATCTCCAGCGAATAGCGCCCCAGGCAGCGTGCCGTTGGGCTGTTTGAATTCTCCGTGCACTGGAGATTTGGTGAAAAGCTTGCTCGTCGAAAAAATCTATCCACCAACTCCGACAGTGCTCTCGGCTACACCGAACTGAACTACCGTTTCTGAAAGCCGGTCGCGTTTTTTTCGCATACTGAACCAATGCCCGATCCAACCCCCACCACTTGCGACGTAACCGTCATCGGCGGTGGCTTGGCCGGCAAGGCAGCGTCGCTGCATCTTGCAAAAGCAGGACTCAAAATCATCTGTATCGAGCCCGCGGAAACCTCTCGCCAGCCGGTCGGCGAATCCCTGGATTGGTCGAGTCCCGATCTACTAAAGGCCCTTGGTCTACCTATGGACGACGTAATCGCAACCCAGATGGGGACCTGGAAGCGGCACGTCATCGTCAAATTGCCCGAGGGCGCACCCAAAGACTATGTCCCCGACCCATGGCTTGGCCGTGCGCCCTTCCACATTGAGCTACGCACTCTACACGTCGATCGATCGCGCTTGGATGAGGAGCTGATGAAGCGGGTTCTCGATTGTGGTGTCACGCTGATTCGAGACAAGGTCGTTCAAGTCGAAAGGGACGGAAAGCAGATCGCTTCCGTAAGCACCGCGAACGGCGAGCGCTTTGCTTCACCCTGGTTTATTGATGCCTCGGGGTTCGCAACATCACTACTGGCTCGCGAGTTTCATCTTCGCGCCATTCTCGATGGGCCTGCAAAAGTGGCGATATGGAGGTACTTCCCGGCCAATGAGTCGATCGAGGGGACAACCTTGTACATGGAACCCGCAGCTGACGAATACCTCGACTGGGTATGGGAAATTCCGATCAACCCGAGTGTAATCAGCGTTGGGTATGTGACGACGGGCGCGGCGATAAAAGTCAAACGCGAACAGGGAATTTCTATCGAGGATATCTTCCGGCAGCAACTCATGAGATTCCCGCATTTCGAACCACATCTTCGGGAAGCCGCGCTGAGTGCCACCAACGTAGTTTCCTTCCGATCGCGCGTCCATGTCGGCGTGGGCGGGCCAAACTGGCTGATTGTTGGCGAAGCTGCATCCATGGTGGACCCCATAACGGCGAATGGCGTCACCGCTGCGCTGCGGCAGGCAGCGGAAGCCTCCCGCCTGATTCTTAAGCACCGCAAACAGGCCAAACTGCCGCTCATCGCCAGGTTCTGCTACAGCAGCAGGATTCTGCAACTGGCCAGATTTTTTAACAGCGGAATCGAGAATGTCGTCTACCAGCCACCCGTGCGCAATCGGATTGGCATTCGCAATTCCGGAACTATCTACGTCAGCCACGCTTGGAGCATCAACGTGCTCTACGCGCGTCTTCGGCCAACTGGAATTCTTGGAACATTATTTTTTGGATTTTTTCTAGGATTTCTTCGGGCAAGTGGGTGGATCTTCTACCGGCTTTGCAAACTGCTGTCGCAAGCTGCCGGAATGCCGAGCTAGATTCTGCTGGTTGGGAAAGAGGTCTCGCGTGCATCTGCTCTCTCGTGGGTCGGGCTATCCCGTCCTGTTTATACACGGAATGCCCACCAGCAGCCACCTCTGGAGCGGCATCATCGACAGAATGCGCGACCGCTTTACGTGCCTGGCCGTGGATTTGCCCGGCCTCGGAAAGTCTCCCCGAATCCCCTACGGTCCAAAACAATTGCAGCTCCTCGCCGAACAAATTGAGCAAATCCGTATAGCACACAACATCCAGAAATGGCACGTGGTCGGGCATGACGCTGGCTCCGCCGTGGCCGTGCACTACGCGTACCACTTTCAAGAACGCGTGGACCACTTGGTTCTGCTTTCTCCTGCCATGTTTCCGGATTTGAAGCCGTTTCACCTTTTTCGCCTCATCCGCACTCCTGTTATCGGCGAGCTCCTCGCCCCCCTTGTGAGCGCCATTTTCTGGAACGTCGCCATGCGCCTCGCGCTGCAAACACGGCGACCCGAGTCAGTCGCGGCCGTCAGAGATTTTCGCGCTCCCTTTTCCGGTTTACTGGGTTCCTGGCGCTTGATGTCCGTAGTGCGGTTTGGCGATCCGGCCGAGCTTCTCGCCGCTGTTCCGGAGATGCTGCCTCACCTTCAGGTTCCCACTCTCATTTTCCACGGCGCCCACGACAAAGCCGTGCCGGAACTATTTGCGATGCGAGCCTCTGCTTTGATTCCGGAATCGAAAGTCCTCGTCGTTGACTCGGGACACTTTATTCCTCTGAGTAATCCTGAGATGGTGGCCAAAGAACTCCTGCTCTTTTTCGGGGCACCGGTCCCTGCCTAAATCGGCAAACGCAAGCGAGCCCTGGTACCGGGGCCTGACCCATGTGCGAGAATCTGTTCAAGAAGAAATTTGCGAAGTACCGCTTCCCTCGGCACTCCTTGCCATGCTTCGACAATCATGCCCCCAGCCCAGGTTCGCGGGAAAGGTGATGAGTTTCAGTTTGAATTCATGGAGTTTGAATAAAAAATGAAAGAACTGGCGGAGAGGGTGGGATTCGAACCCACGGTACGGTTTCCCGTACGCTCGCTTTCGAGGCGAGTACTTTCAACCGCTCAGTCACCTCTCCGCGGTCGTGATAAGTTCCATCGTAGCAAGGGTTCTGGGTTCGGGCAATCCAGGGTTGCTTGGTCGACATTGCGGTCTTTTCAAATGGCCCCGAATCCATAGCTGCAGGAAGGGCCCAGTGCACGCGCATGGAAGAGTCGCGTGGATCGGGATGGTGCGCGAGGAAAAAAGGCTCGTCGGCGCGGGGAGCTAGCGGCGGGCGGCAAAGAAGGATTGAAGGATGGAGGCGCAGTCCGTGGCGAGAACGCCGGGGGTGATGGCCACCTGATGATTGAGACTGGTGTTAGTGAGAATTTCAAAACAAGAACGCACCGCACCGCCCTTTGGGTCGTCTGCGCCATAGACAAGGCGTGGAATGCGGGCCTGGATAATTGCCCCGGCACACATGCTGCAGGGTTCCAGCGTGACGTAGAGAGTAGTGTCTGCCATGCGGTAGTTGCGGAGAAGGCGAGCGGCTTCTCGGATCGCTATGATTTCGGCATGCGCGGTGGGGTCGCAGTCGCGAATCGTGCGGTTGCCCGAGCGGGCGAGAATTTTGCCGTCGTGGACGACTAGGGCGCCGATGGGGACTTCGCCTGCGGCAGCCGCGGCGCGTGCTTCCTCGATGGCGGATTGCATGAATGAGGTGTCGGGCTCCATCTAAAGCGAGAGGATAACATGCGAAGGGAAGTAATGAAGTAGAGACGAGAGCAAGTAAGGGGAATGGAAAACAAAAAGAAGAGAATGGTGCAAAGCTGGACCTGTAATCAAAACATTCAAAATTGAAATCGAATTTCCGGTTACTTGACAATTGGAGACAGGAGAAACAAACTACGCGGATGCGAGGGCCATCGGTGCGAGCGCCGCAAATCGATTTTCTTGGACCGTGCGTGCGCGTTTGCTGCGTGCAGCGCGGCAAGCGTGAGATCTGCTAAAGAAACCTGAATGGAACTCCGAAAAGACCCCATCACCCAAAGTTGGATCATATTAGGCCAGCGGGAAGTCGACGGCGAGTCCCTTGCTGAGTGTCCGTTTGAACCAGAAAAACTCGAAAAATCGAAGACCATTTTGAGTTGGCCCGCCGAAGGACCCTGGCAAGTGCGGGTCGTGCCTCATCCTGAGCCGCTGTACCGCGTTGAAGGTGATCCGGGACGGTTGGCCGAGGGCATGTACGACAAGATGGGCCCGCTCGGCGCGCACGAAGTTGTGGTGGAAACTCCGAACCACGAGAAGCGACTCGCGCAGCTAAGCGACGAGGAGATTGAGCGCGTGCTATGGGTATGGGGCGCGCGAATCGCCGATCTGAAAAAGGATTCGCGGTTTAAATACGTGAGCGTCTTCAAGAATCAAGGCGTAATGGCGGGTGAGGAGTGGCCTCACGCACACTCCGAGGTCACTGCCACGATTTTTGTTCCTCGACGAATCAAATACGAACTGCACGCTGCCCATGACTGGTTCAAAGATAAAGAACGATGCATTTTTTGCGATTTTGTGCGGCAAGAGGAGAAGCAGGGAAAACGGATCGTGGACGTGCAGGGAGACTATTACGCGCTGTGCCCGTATGCTTCGCGCGTGCCCTATGAGGTATGGGTGATGCACCGAAGGCACAATCAGCTTTTTGAACAGCCGCGGCCAGGCTCCAATCGTAAGCAATTGGCGGCACTGCTGGGACGCGTACTGCGCAGACTAGAGAAGGTCGCGCCGGCTTATCACTTGGTGGTGCACACGGCCCCCAACACCAAGAGCAAGAAGGGCGAATTGGCCGGTTATTGGAAAACTTTGGCGGAAGATTACCACTGGCACATCGAAATCTTGCCGATTGTGGAAAAGCGCAGCAAGTCCTACAGCATAAAAGAGGTGTACTTCAACGCGGAGTTGCCGGAAGATGCCGCTGCGCATCTGCGAGGATTGGATCCGAATTCGTGATTCTGCGGCTTCCAAAACAAAATTGAGCAAGCAGTACGCCCCGGGGGTATTTTTCTTCAGACCAAAGCCAACGGCGCGCGAAATGAGTGGCTGGTCGATTTCCACAAGAAATCTGAACGAAGATGGAGAGCAACTGCAAGGACGATTCTCACGCAATGAAGTGTTAAAGTGTCGGTTAGTTATCTATCTGGTAGTTAGAGAGAATTACGGTAAGGATAGTGGAGATTAGGGAGCTAGGCGTAAGGGGCACAACCCGCGAACCATCACTATCCGTAGTGGATATAGCCGGACTGAAACCACAAAATATGGTATAGCGATTCAGGAAACACGCTAGATTTGCTACCCCGCATACTTGTTTACAGCCGCTAAGTCCTGTACTATGTTCACGCTTCTGAGTCGCGGTTCCTCCCAGCACTCGATCGGCGGCTTCGAAAATCCAATTTTCGATGTCGAGGTGTCAGATGTGGAAAAAAGAAGACGGAAAGCCCCAGGCAGTGCCCGAGATTTCCACAGCACCTACGGGCGCTTCAATCACGCCAAGCACAAATTCGTCCCCAATCCGTGAGACGCCTAGAGAAGTACCAGTTTCTCCGAAGGCGGGGGCATGCATCAGTCAAGGAATTAGAATAAAAGGCGAAGTCACGGGAAGCGAAGATCTCTTCGTTGACGGCCAGGTGGAAGGGAAGCTAAGCCTTACGAATGGAAGCTTGACTATCGGCCCGAATGGAAACGTGAAAGCCGACGTAACCGCGCGCGAAGTGATTGTTCGAGGGAAGGTCGAAGGAAAGGTGTCAGGGCGCGATAAAGTACAGCTTTGGAGCACTGGGCAAGTGAACGGTGAAGTACAGACAGATCGTCTGGCCATTGAAGATGGCGCCATGCTGCGCGGCAAAGTCGAGGCTGGAAAACACTCCGCCAAGACGGGTGAGGCTCAAGCAGCGGCCGCAGCGGGCGCTTCGCCGTCCGCAGGGAAGTCGTCTGGCCCCATTCCCATGAGTTCTGGAACGGCGGCGGATTGATCCATGAGCTTCCTGCATAAACTCGGTATTGGCATCGGAACTGGAACTGGCCGTGAGGTTTCGCGCCCCATTCCGCAAAGTGGACGTGCCCGCAACGTAGCCCCCGTCCCAGCCGTAGGCTCCCCTCGCGCGCCTGAAGCGCCGGGGTCCACTCGCATCTCGAATGGATTGAAAGAGTTTTTATGGAACTTGGATGGGCTTGGGCGCGGAACGCTTCTGGATTTAGGGCCAGCGTGGCAAACTACGCTAAGCTTCTTCATCGAGCGCGGTTTTCGCGTGTCCTCGGAAGACATATTGCGGGAGTGGAAGGATTTCCTGGGTGAAGAGGAAGTGCGGCTGAACCAGGTGGGCGTCATTTCTGAAACGGTTGACATGACTCCGACCGGCCGCGCCGTCCGATTCCTCGAATCGAATCTGAAATACCCGCGCGCGTCCTTTGATGCGGTTTTAGTCTGGGATTTGCTGGATTATCTGGAGCCCGCGCTGGCCAAGCAAACCATCGCGAATTTGACCGAGCTGCTGCGTCCAGGCGGAGTTGTCTTTGCTCTCTTCCACAGCAAGAAGCCGGAAGGATTTCAACGCTACCGCATCGCGGATTCGAACTCTCTGCAGATTATTTCGGCGACAGTATTGTGTCCCGCCCAGAAAATCTACCAAAACCGTGAGATTCAGGATCTCTTCAGCCGGTTCCGGACGATGAAGTCGTTTGTCAGCCGCGACCAGCTGCGGGAAACCCTTTTCATTAAATAAAAGGCGAATGTGGCGGAGAAGAAGGAACACGCTGTGGAATTCGTGTGTTCATCGATTCTTCGCTTGCAAAAGACGTCGCGGGAGAGTACACGAGTGATGAGAGCTCGTTGAGCTCCGGAGGGGACATGACTCCACCGGGCTTAGAGCTGAACCAAAGCTGAACACACCGCTCTCGCGGTGCGAGTCGCTCACGAAACATACGTGCAGTTTGCGCGCTTCGGAGACGACACAGCAAATTGGCAAAAGGGGGAGCCGCCCGGCTCCCCCTTTTGATTTTGCAGGCTATCTAACTATTGCGGCTGTGAACTTGTACGGTGATGGTGATGGTGCCTGCTGTGCCGGCGATGATGCCGATCATGCGAAGAAGCTGCATTAGATGATTGTGCCTGCCCACTACTGGTGGTTGAAGAACGAACCGACTGCGCTTGCTGGGTGGTTTCGCGCGCAGAGGCAAGAAGAACCGGTGCAGTAGCAAGTACAAGAAGACTCAAGGTACGTTTCACGGTATATCTCCCAAGGATCAGAAATCCCCCGTGCAGACATTGAATCACAGGAAAGCTAGAAAGTCTCGATGGATTCTCTAGGTAGGCGTATCAATAACTGAGAGTGCGGCAGCCATACGCAAGAGGGGAAGCCAGGCACGCAGAGGGATGCGTGCCTGGCTTTAGCAGGGGCCGGTCAAGGAAACTAACCACCAAACTTCAGAGTCTCTAGCCACTGAATTGCTTCTCGCTGATTGGCGATGATCTGAGCCTGCCATATCAGCGCCACAGACATGAGACCCATGGTTATGATGCAAAGCGTCAAAACGATTCCCATTGAGGATTCAGAGGCTGGAATACGGAGCTTGCGAATGATCCATGCCATAGTTGGGGTTCTCCTAGTACTCGAACCTCTGAAAATCCCGGCTCTTCGTCCTTAGCCAAGAGGTCAAATAAGTATACGAGTGCCTAACACCCACTTAACTCGCGCAATCCAAGGGCCACGCTGGTGGACGCAGTGGAAATCGCTATCATCGCGAAAACAAGAGATTTGCGAGGAGTGCAGAAAATCGAGCACGAGGATAAAAGTCAAAGTGGTGGAAAAGCAGTCGCATAACTGACACTTTGTTTCCGAAAAGTTCTGTCGCCTTCGTTGGCCCTCTATCGTCTCGATGAGAGACTCGAAAGAACTAGATCCCAAGTATCAGCGGCTCGAAGCGGTAGTTCCATTACCCGATGAGTTTGGGCGGGGTCTCGGGAAGGAGGCTCAGCTGGTTGATCGTCAATTTTGTTGGTCAGCCGGATTGCCCGATCGCAAACGGCAAAAAGCTCCGCATCCTGCCCGGGGGTGGCAATGGCAACGCTTCGCGCGTGAGATCGCAGAGCGCGATCGTAGAGTTTGGAAAGATCGCCAACGCAACGTCGAACGCTTGCACCGATGGCCAGCGACCACAGCACGCCCCGCTGGCGGAGCTGAATCTTGCGGCTGTGCCCTGCGGCTTGGAAGTTTTCTATGTCGTGCTGAGAAGCTCCGGCAAAGAAGAACAGCTCATCAAAGTCCCGCTGTCGAGCCAGCTCCGCTTCCCGAGGCGGCAAATTTGCGTTCTGAGCTAGTTCGCGAGGGGGAAGCGACCGTAGGGACACAACGGATACGCCCGTCTCGGCAGCAAGCGTCTCTAAGGCGTCCGAAGCCGCCGGCTGCTGCTCTGCTACAGGCAAGCAAGTGAAGCGGCCAAGGCGCACGGTGGCTGTTCCGCGTGGCTGCGAGGTGGAAGATTGAGGCCGCAGGTGAAAATAATCTTCAGGAAGGAAAACGCCGCAGCCATCTTCGGCGACAAAAGGGTGAGTATGAGCCAGCTTGCGGCGGGGTTCATCCATCTGGAGGCGCGTGCGGCTGGTGAGCCATACTGCGGGAATGCCGCGATGGTCAAGGGCGGCGGTGAATTCGTCGAGGCCAGGTACGCTTTTTCCGCGGGCGGGGATGAGGTCGTCGATCGCAATGTACAGGATGAAGGAAGTTTGATGCAAGCCGTTCTCCGCTAGACGAGCTTCCATCTTAACGGAGTTTTAGGTCAAACCGGCAACGGCCCCAAAAAAGCCTACGAATGAGGATTGTGAGAAACGGTAAAAAAAGAAAGCGGGCAGGAATCCCTGCCCGCTTCGCTGCCTCGACGGCCGGATCCGGCCGAGCGTTGCTGTTTACGTTTACTTTCCCGAAGTGCTGGAAGTGCTGGTCGGCTGTGCATTCGCCTTGGGAATGCTGACATAGCCGCTGATCTGATCCTTTCCAACTTTGTTGACGACGATCTCTTCAGGAATATGCGTTCCGGAGACGTAGAAGAAAATGGGCTCGTTCAGAGCACGGTTCTTCTTCTCGAAACGCTTGTCTTCTACGGTCATGGCGATGTTGACCTGATTCTTCTTCTCGTTGACGCCCTTGAGTTCGACGGTGATATTGCCGACCTTCTGGGGCTTGTTCTTGCCAGCGATGGTGAACTCGACGTAGTCGCGCTCGCCGAGGCGGCGGAGTTGGTCGATTTCATCATGGTTGCGGGCGATCAGCGTACCCATTTCGCTCTTGGCCATCTTCAGGTCTTCCTTGGTGGTGTTAAGGTCGGCGCTGACGGCGGTGACCTTGGTGTCGACGTTCTTCACGTCATCAGTGCCAGCTTTGGTTGCGAGTTCTGTGTGGACGGAAGTGTCAAGAGCGCTGAGCTTTTGAGTCGTCTCGTCGTTCTGCTTCGCAGCTGCTTCGGCGGCCAGACGCGCCTTCTTGAGTTGTCCCTGCGTAATCTTCAGCTTATCAGTGACAACCTTCAGATCGCCCTGGAGGTCGGAATTGGCTTTCTCATCCTGCGCAATGCGGTCTTTCAGAGAGGACATGTCCTGCTGCACGGACTGCTGTGCAGTCTTGACCTCTGTTGTGACGGCTTGCTGGGTAGCGTCAAGCTTTGACGATGCGTTCCAACCAAATCCCAATCCGGCAATCGCGACCAACCCTAGTACGATGATCGCGGGCAACTGCCAAGATGAACCGTTTCTCGTTTCGATGATGTGTTCCTCAGACATAAAAAGTGTTTTCTCCTCACCCTAATGTGGGCGAACGATTTGATTTTGTAATCGGCCCGTAACAGAGAGACAGCAAGTAACCAGCCAAAGAAAGGACAGGGAACAAGGAGCGAAGGTGCCCGTAAATCGGTGAATAAAAAAGGTTTGCTTTGAGAGGTTCAGGAGGCCACAAGAACAGGGCAGTACTAGTCCTAGCAATCTTTACGCATGAAAGACCCAATTCGGAGTTTCTTACGCTTTTGGAGTATTCAGGCCAGATCAATTCCCAGGCGTTTGAGGTCGGAGGAGAGCTGCGCCGGGGATTGAAACTGGATAGCCTCCATCCCAAGACGCTGAGCCGCCTCGACGTACGCTGCAATGTCATCAATGTAGATGGCTTCCTGAGCTTGAACTTTGAGGGCGCGAAGGGCCTCGCGGTAGATCAAGGGATTGGGTTTGCTGGCGCGCACAGAGCAGGAATAGATGCGCACGGGAAAGAAGGCGAAAAAACTGTAAGTTGCCTCAAGATGTTGTACGTGGATCGGGTCCGTATTGGAAAGAAGAGCGAGCCGATAGTGTTTTGATAGCTCTCGAAAGAAGGAGTCTTCGTGTATAGGAGCGGGGTCGAGCACGCGATTCCATACTTCAGTGAATTGCTCAAACGTGAAGTTCCCACCAAGTCGTTTGGTTAGGTGCAGATACCAGTCGCGGGGAGCCATCCGGCCCTCTTGCCAGTCCGGCCAACGCGGGTCCTTCTCAATGGCGGTCCATAGCTCGGTGGGCGACAGCGATCCCCCTGCTGCGAGGCCCTGCATGGCCCGGGCGACATCGATTCGGACCAAAACGCGACCGATATCAAAAATGATGGCGCGGATTTTGGGAATCGGCATGCCTATTTAACCTTGTGGTCAAATACGACCGATCCAGCGGAGGCTTTGGGTGTACTCCTGGAGCGGATGACGCCAATGATGGCAGGAAGAATAGAAAGTACGGCAACCACGGCAATGACGAGGTGGATGTAGTTGCCGATGTTGGGGATGAAATGCCCAAGGGAGTACCCGCCAAGAATCATGGCGCCAATCCAGAAGACGCCGCCGAAAATATCGAAAACCAAATAACGTAAGTACGGCATCCTCGCAGCGCCGGCAACGGGCGGGCAGAAAGTTCGAACAATTGGCATGAAGCGCGCAAGAATCACAGCCCGGCCACCGTATTTCTCGTAAAAATCGTGCGCGCGCTGGAGATGGCTCCGGCGGAAAAAAAGAGAATCTTCGCGCCGGTAGAGGGCAGCGCCAGCGGAACGGCCAATCCAGTAGCCGATCTGGTCACCTGCTATGGCGCAGAGCATGACCGGAAGCAGAAGCCACTTGAGGGGCATAACGCCGGCGTAGGAGAAGATGCCCGCGGTGATCAGAAGCGAGTCACCGGGAAGAAAAAACCCAACAAAGAAGCCGGTTTCTATGAAGACGATGGTGCAAACCAGGGGGGCGCCCCCGGAGCGGATTAGCTCTCGAAGTCCCTCGGGGCTATAGAGCGAGTGAAGAAAGTGGAGGATGGATTGGAGCAAGCGGAACGGTTCCTCGATTGGAGAATTTGAGAAGCGGGCACTGGGACAAGCGTGCGCGAGCGCAGCGTCGTAAAAGCACCCAATCCAATACGGTAGCAGAAAACGCCGACGTCTTCTCCGCATTCATGCCAGAGAAGCAGTGAAGCGATAATGGCCGCGATTAAGGATGCCAGGCGAATCATCGGGATGCCTCCGCGAGCCACAGATAACTTTGGGCTTCGGCTTCGAGCCGAGCCTGAAATTCGGCGTGGGCGTCCTGGGGAGGGTAGAGCAGCTTCTGGATGCGAGGCAGCGCACGACGGGCTGCTTCGGCGCCGGCCTCAATGGCCTCGTCGGCGCGGTCGAAATCGTCCCATGCGAGAAACTGGACGTCGGGGCGGAGAACCAGGTCCGCATGGCGCTCCCAAATTTCGAGTTGATGCTTCTGAGCGGCACTGACGGCGCGGCAGACCACTTGAAAGATGTTGGATGGAGCCCCGCGATGCCCATCTTCGACACCAACGGAAACGGCGATGACATGCTGGGCACCTAGATCGAGCGCGGCGCGCGTTGGAACTTGCGCTACCAGCCCTCCATCGGCGAGGCAGCGCGTTCCAATCTGAACGGGCTCGAACAAGCCCGGGAAAGCACAACTTGCGCGGATGGCTTCACAGAGATTTCCGTGAGTGAAAACCACCGGTTCTCCGTTAGCCAGGTCTGTCGCGACCACGGCCATGGGAATTTGGAGATCTTCGAAGCGCTTCGATTCAAAAACCTCCTCGATGAGGTCGCCCAGCCTGTGATTGCTGGCGAGGCCCAGCCGCGAAACTCGCCAGCGGCCGATGTCGCGAAAACGAATCGTGCGGCAAGTAGCAATGATGCGGGCCAAAGGCGCACCGCTGGCGTAAGCCGCGCCAAGAATGCTGCCCACGCTGGTGCCGGCGATGTAAGAAATTGGGACGTGGTTCTGTTCGAGGACCTGTAGGACGCCGAGATGCGCAAATCCGCGAGAAAACCCGCCACCTAAAGCGAGTCCCAGACCTGTACTGATGGACGAGTCCACTGGCTTTCCGTCCAGTGAGCAATGGCGAGGACGCGTCATGCCAGAAGAATGCCATCTACATTCTTATTACCCAATGGAGCAGGCGTCCCGAAAAAACAGTACGTGCGTACTTCTGTACCGAATCAGCACAAATTCGCGCGTGAGGAACAAGCAGTACCAACTTACTAGGCTAGTACCCTCTCTGTACCATTGTGAGTGGAGATGCGCTCAGCGATTCTGTCCACGTCAGCGAGGCCTGAACATCTGCAGGAGGGGGAATGGACAGCGCATACGCAGCATGGGTTGGGCAGCCTGTAGTGCTTCAAGTGGCGTTAGGAGATATCAAGGTGCCGCTGCGGGGCACGCTCCTGAAAGATGGCGGTGAAACGGTCCGGATGAGAATTGGCGAAGGCTGGGACGTTGACATCTATAAAGCGATGATCCTGGCTGTAGAACAAGATGCTATGGCGTTGCTTCCCGCGTGAGGAGAAACGATGAATAGCCAAGTGCCAAAGTATGTGACGCAAGGACGGGCGGCTCTGCTGCTTGGAATTTCCGAAGACGAACTCTCGCGCCTTTCGAACGAGTCTGGACTGGGCCACCGGGAGTGCGCGGGTGACCAGGAAGAGACGTTTTTTACGTACGAAGAGCTTAGAAAAATTTGCATGCTGACCGTGCATCACGTGCACTAGAAATTTAACGAGTTTCCTCCGGCCCCCCTCAGCAGTAACCCCCACCCGGGTCGCTCCCCCCAGCGGCCCGGGTTTTTATTTCTACTGGGAATCCCGCAAACGTAACTAGCGTCGATTTAGACAGTCTAGAAATCCTTTGACAGGCGGAGCCCGCGCGACGACACTTAGCGCCGCGCGGAGGGGCGCCGATTAAATGCCACGTTTAAATGTTCGAAGATGGTGGAACTGGGCAGCCGCGCTGACCTTACTTTTGCCCACCTTCGTAATGCTTGCAAGAACCAGCACCAGTAAAGGAGCCGAATCCTATGACCTAATTATCGCCAATGGGAGAGTCATGGACCCGGAATCGGGTTTGGATGCGGTCCGGAACTTGGGAATTCGCGGAGGGAAAATCGAGGCAATCTCAACCGCGTCACTCGATGGGAAGCAGACGATTGATGCCAAAGGGCTCGTCGTCGCTCCGGGGTTCATTGATCTACATGAGCATGGGCAAGAACCGAGGAACTACCAATTCCAGGCACACGATGGAGTCACGACTTCATTAGAGTTGGAGAAAGGAACTGCAGACGTAGACCAGTGGTACGCCCAACGGGAAGGCAAGACGCTCATCAACTACGGCGTGAGCATAGGACACAGCCAGGTCCGCAGAAATATTCTTACGAACGTAAATTGGGACCGTGGGCTCGGGGGAATGACGAGCTCAGCCGCTATGGCTGCGCAAGATGCGGCGGCGCATCGCGAAGCGACTCCGGAAGAAATCGCCCAAATTAAAGAAGCGATGGAACGAGGATTTCGCAGCGGGGCGCTTGCCGAAGGGATGGGGATCAATTACACTCCGGGCGCATCCCATTGGGAAATCGTGGAAGCGTTTCGAGTGGCGTCAAAATTCGGCGCTTCGGTGCATGTTCATCTTCGTTATGCCGGTGGGAAAGAGCCGGAGACCGGGCTGAGTGCTCTGGAAGAAGTCATGGCCGCCGCTGTCGCGACCGGCGCCCCGCTCCACGTGGTACACATCACCAGTATGGGATTGAAATCCACTCCACAGCTCGTCGCGATGGTTGAAGGGGCACAAAAACGTGGCCTCGACGTGACGACGGAGTGCTATCCCTATACGGCAGCTAGCACCTATCTCGAATCCGCAGTGTTTGATCCCGGCTGGCAGGAGAAAATGCAAATCAGCTTTCATGACCTGCAGTGGGCGGACACCGGTGAACGCCTCACCGCGGAAACGTTCGAGAAGTATAGAAAGCAAGGAGGGATCGTCGTCATCCATTCCATCCCGGAGGAAGTTGCGCGCACGGCAGTAGCGAACCCCATTGTGATGATTGCGAGCGACGGCATGCCCATCACGGGAGCAAAGGTGCATCCGCGAGGGCAGGGAACATTCTCGCGAGTGCTGGGACACTACGTGCGCGAGCAAAAGGCGCTCGATTTAATGACCGCATTGCGAAAAATGACGCTGATGCCAGCGCAGCGATTGGAGAAGAGGGCGCCCGTCTTCAAGGACAAAGGGAGGATTCGCATCGGCGCCGATGCGGATATCACGGTGTTCGATCCCGCGCAGATCATCGATAAGGCCACGTTTGAGGACCCGTTGGAGTATTCGGCGGGGATACAGTTCGTCCTCGTGAACGGAGTCGCCGTTTTGAAGGATGGCCAGCTTGTCGAAGGCGTGTTTCCAGGGCGTGCTGCGCGCGCCCCCATTTCTCAATGAGTTTCGGCGCGGCTGGATGAGCGGCGCATCGCTATGTTAATATTTCTAAACCGCGCGCCCGTAGCTCAGTTGGATCAGAGCGTCTGGCTACGAACCAGAAGGTCGGGAGTTCGAGTCTCTCCGGGCGCGCCATTTTCCTCTGTGATTGTTCTCCTCTAAAGCAAATCGAAGTACACTCCACAAGCTGAAGATGAATGGCAGGGTGACCTAAGCTGAATATGAACGGAACAGATCTTCGCACTACGCCGCACCGGCGCTGGAATCCGCTTCTCCGGGAATGGGTGCTGGTTTCTCCGCATCGCACGCAGCGTCCCTGGCTGGGGAAAGTCGACAAAGTCGCGGTTCCGCCGTCCCTAGAGTACGATCCGGAGTGCTATCTGTGCCCGGGAAATGTCCGGGCGGAAGGATTGCGGAATCCCGTCTACAGCGAGACGTTTGTCTTTGACAACGACTATCAGGCCATGCTGCCCAATGTTTCGCCGTACAAGTCTGACCAGGGCGGGTTGATCGTTGCCCGTGTGGAAAGAGGGATTTGCCGCGTGGTGTGTTTTTCTCCTCGCCACGATCTGACAATACCGCGCATGCAGTCGGAAGAAGTGCGGCGGGTCGTTGAAGTGTGGACGCAGCAATACCGGGAACTGGGTGACGTGCCCTGGGTAAAGCACGTACAAATCTTCGAAAATCGCGGCGCGCTCATGGGCGCCAGCAATCCGCATCCGCACTGCCAGATTTGGGCTAACGGAGAATTGCCGAATATCCCCGTGAGGAAGCAATCGGCGATGCGCGCGTTTTTGGCAGCCAATGGGAAATGCTTGCTATGCGAATACTTGCGGCTGGAGATCGAGGACGGCGAGCGCATCGTCTGTGAGAACGAAAGTTTTGTGGCGCTCGTGCCGTACTGGGCCGTCTGGCCGTTCGAAACCATGGTTTTGAGCCGCCGCCACACGGCGAGCCTCACCGAATTGAACGACAAAGAGCAACGAGATCTCGCGGACATTCTCCGGAGATTGACGATTCGCTACGACAATTTATTTGAGACAGCCTTTCCGTATTCGATGGGCTTCCATCAAGAGCCGACGGACGGCGAGAAACATCCGGAGTTCCATTTCCACGCGCACTATTTTCCTCCGCTGCTTCGATCCGCGACAGTACAGAAGTATATGGTGGGCTATGAACTGCTCGCAGGCCCGCAACGCGACATCACTGCTGAAGGTGCCGCCGCAAGGTTGAGAAACCTGCCTGAAACGCACTATCTTGGTGGCCATTGATTTGGCCAGAAATGCGGATCAGCCACAAGTCAACATTCCCTTGGTGTGAAGGCGGATCGTTATGGACTTGCAACTCAAAGACAAAGTCGTTCTGATCACAGGCGGAGCCAAAGGAATTGGAGAAGCCATCTCGCGGGGCTGCGCTCGTGAAAGGGCGATTCCCGTATTCGTGGATAAGGACGCCGAGGCGGGGAAGCGGCTTCAGACGGATTTGGTGGTCGCAGGCGCAACTTGCAGCCTGATTTCCGCGGACGTCCTGTCGGTCGAAAGTTGCCGTGCGGCTGTGGATCAGACGCTTAAGGAGTACGGGCGGCTGGATGTTCTCGTCAATAACGTCGGCGCCAACGACAACGTTGGGCTCGAGAGCGGCAACCCCGAGAAATATGTGAGTTCCCTGCGGCTCAATCTTTTCCACTACTACAACATGGCGCACTTCGCCTTGCCGGCACTTAAGAAATCGCAGGGCTGCATTTTGAACATTGCGTCGAAGGTCGCCGTCACCGGGCAGGGCGGCACTTCCGGTTATACTTCTGCGAAAGGAGCGATTCTCTCTCTAACGCGGGATTGGGCGGCGGAATTGCTTCCCTTCGGGATTCGAGTGAACGCCTTGATTCCAGCCGAAGTGAGCACGCCTCTCTACAAGCAGTGGGTCAGCACGTTTCCGGATCCCGAAGCGAAACTCGCGCATATCGTCTCGAAAATACCGCTGGGCAAGCGGATGACAAAACCAAGTGAAATCGCGGCCATGGTGTTGTTTCTCATTTCCGCGCAAGCGTCGCACATCACTGGCCAGCATGTGTTCGTGGACGGCGGCTATACTCATCTCGATCGCGCTTTGACTTAATTTGACTCGGGCGGATCAAAAGTATGCGTGGCTGGCTGCCGCTGGAAGTGCGGCCATCCTTGTCACTGCAATGGCGAGGCAAAATGAATAGACGATATTGTCTAACGCTGGATTTGAAGGACGACCCCAAGTTGATCGCTGAGTACAAGCGCTACCACGAGAAAATCTGGCCGGAGATCGCACAGAGCATAAAAGCCGCCGGGATCGAAGACATGGAAATCTATCTGCTCGGCACGCGTATGTTCATGGTGATGGAAGTAAACGAGAGGTTTTCTTTCGCGGCTAAAATGAAAGCCGATCGAGAGAATCCGAAGGTGCGCGAGTGGGAAGAATTGATGTGGAGATTCCAAGAGCCGCTTCCAGAGGCCAAGCCTGGCGAGAAGTGGCTGTTGATGGAAAGAATTTTCAAGCTTGAAAAGTAAGCACCAAGAGCCGATCATTCCTCGGCTTGTTTCGCGAACGTCGTCCTGGAAGGCAAAGTTCTTTTCTGAGGAGGCTGTTCCCATGGGACCAAATCGTATTCCGCGGCGCGATTGGCTGCTAGGCACGAGCGCTTCACTCGTAACGCTCGCCGCCTCGGCGAGTAACGCGGTTGCGCTTGAGCAGCCGCGCGGGCCGGCACCATATCCACAAGCTTCCACAGATGCGGAGGACGCCGATCGCATTCGCCGCATGAAGTGGTGGCACGAAGCGCGCTTCGGCATGTTCGTTCATTGGGGGCTGTACAGCGTCTTGGGCCGCCATGAATGGGTGATGGAAGAAGAGGGCATCCCGGTGAGCGAGTACGAGCTGCTGGCGAAACGCTTTCAGCCGCAGCCGAACGCTGCTCGCGCCTGGGTCAAACTGGCCAAAACTGCGGGCCAGAAATACATGGTGATGACCACCAAGCATCACGAAGGCTTTTGCAATTTTGATACGAAGCTCACCAACTACTGCGCTCCGCAGCAGGGCCCCGGACGCGACCTTGTGCGGGAGTATCTGGAAGCAGCGCGCGCCGAAGGCATGCGCGTTGGCTTCTATTATTCACTGATGGATTGGCATCATCCGGATGGCGCGCGCTGCGCCACGGACCCGGAAGCACGCAAACGCTTCGTCGAGTACACGCACGGCTTGATCCGCGAGCTGATGACCAACTACGGAAAAATCGACGTGCTATGGTACGACGTGGATTGGCCACTCACTGCTGAGCAATGGGAGTCCGAGCGCATGAACAAAATGGTTTTCGGGCTGCAGCCGGACATCATCGTGGACAACCGCAACGGTTTGCCGGGAGATTTCTCAACGCCCGAACAGGAAATCGTGGCGGAGAAGGGAAGCCGTTCATGGGAGAGCTGCATGACGCTGAACGATAGCTGGGGCTACCAACGCGCCGATGACAATTGGAAGAGCTCGAAAACAGTCATACGAAATCTCGTCGAATGCTCGCGCGATGGCGGCAACTATCTTTTGAATATCGGTCCGAAACCAGATGGCTCAATTCCCGAGGAGTCGGTGCGTGTGCTCACGGACGTCGGCCAGTGGATGTCGCGCAATGGCGCTTCCATTCACACCACGGATCGATGTCAGGTGCACGCTTCTGAGTTTGCGGGCTTCACGCGCCAGGGCAATACGCTCTATATGCATGTTTATTTCTGGCCCGGTGATACGGTTGCTCTCGCAGGGCTGATGACAAAGGTAAAATCCGCGCGTCTTTTTGCTTCCGGTTACGAAGTTAAGTTCGAACAGGATCGCTTTCGCGTTCGATTTATGGGGCTGCCGGCCGACGCGCCCGATCACCCTCTCACCACACTTGCGATTGAATGCGAATCAGAGCCAATCCAAGACACGCGATATGTGCGCGTCCAAAGGCCGCGAAACGGCGTAGGCATCTAGCTCCCTGCACTTTTCTTGTGAACGAACTAGCGAGCGCGTAGAGGCGCGCTCTACTCCGAGACGCGCAGCAGCACCACGCCGTGCGGGGGCACGCGCGCATTGTAGTTGTTCGGCCGCATGCCGAGATCCTTGGCTGCCCAAATGTCGCGCGCTTTCACGCCGCCCTTGAATCCAAGCGCACGAAAACTGAATTCGATAGTTTGCGGCCAATCGAAACGGTTGAAAATGCCGACGGCCTTTGACCCGTCCGCCAGCGGCCGCGCCCAAATTTCTTGCGTGCCCTCCGCCCAAACACGGTCCGCTTGCTTACCCAGACTGTCCTGATCGATCGCGAGCACTTCGCGGTTTGTTAGCAGCGCAATCGTTTCCGGTTTCATGGTGCTCAAGTCATTCCCCGCCAAAAGCGGCGCGGCCAGCAAAGCCCAAAGACTCATATGTGTTCGGTATTCTTCCAGATTCATTCCGCCATTTCCCACTTCCAGCATGTCCGGATCATTCCAGTGTCCAGGTCCGGCGTACTTCGCAAGGCCCGCTTGGCCAAACCCGATCTGCGTCATGCGCGAATATTTGTCCGAGATATCTCCTGTTGTCCGCCAAGAATTGCCGCCCACGGAGGCGCCCCAGCGCCACACGGCATCCGCGCCATACTGGCATAGGCTGTACACGATTGGCCGGCCTGTTTTCAGCAGTGCTTTGTGCATTTTCGTGTAAGCATCGAGCATTAATTTGTGTGCGGCTTCCGGCGAACCTGCCGCCTCCATCATTTTGCCGAAGCTACAGAGGTCGTATTTCAAATAATCCATGCCCCATGCCGCGTAGGTTTCCGCGTCCTGCTCTTCGTGGCCATAGCTGCCAGCGAACCCGGCGCACGTTTTGGGTCCCGGTGAGGAGTAGATTCCCAATTTCAGGCCTTTCCCGTGCACATAATCGGCCAGGGCCTTCATATCTGGGAACCTGCTGTTTGTATGGAGGATGCCCTGCGCGTCCCGGTCCGCCTGCCAGGTGTCGTCGATGTTTATATAGACGTACCCAGCGTCCCGCATTCCGCTCGAAACCATCGCGTCGGCCTGCGCTCGCACGGTTGCGTCATCAATTTTTCCCGCAAAATGATTCCAGCTATTCCAACCCATCGGCGGCGTCGCAGCAACAGCCGGGGTCTGTGCCAGGTCCTTCGGGGCCATCAAAAGCAGCAGCAGGCTGAAGCCCACGCATAGTGGGTGCATTGTCGAAGTCCTGTGCTTGCAGTCGGATTGCATAAACACTCCCTTTTCCTGGCGCGCTTCGAAAAAAAATAGCTAATCGCGAAGACTCATTCCAGATTCCGACGCGATGCGCGCCATTCTATACAAATTCCGGGTGAACGGGTGGCAGGTTCTTCGCTGCGGGCCTTCGCGCTTGCCCCGCAGGCTCTTCGTGATCACGCTCGGCGAAAGCGAGCAGGTGTCGCTCCTGCCCGCTGCCGCAAGGCTCTTATGCTTACCAGTAACTACATGGAGTCCGTAGGTATATCTACTGGATTGACGCTCCTGGGTCTCGGGAGTATTTCTACCCGTCCCATAGCCCCAAGGAGGCTATCCCCATGGAACGCTTCTTAATCTGCAACAACCCCAAGTGTCACTTCGTCCTAGACCGTCGCATCAATGGCAAATCACTGGATGGTGCGCAGCTCATCCTGAAGAAATGCCCGGCGTGCGGCAGCGACTGGTCGTCTACCTGCCCGTCATGCAACCAGGCCTTGGCTGTGAAGTTGGTAGCCGGGCTGCCGTACTCCGTCTGCTGCGATCACAAGCCGCATGCGAATGCCAGGGCCGCTTAGCTTGACACGATCAATCGCCTAAGCACTCCCGCTCTTGGGAAGAACTGCGGCCGCTCAGACGATTCAAAAATAATAGTGAACGGCAGTTGTTGAGACGCTCCCTTTGCGACGTATCAAGACTGCCAGTTTGCGAAGCGACCCTCGCTCGGCTAGCTCCTGGCCAATCCCGGTATTCGTGCGCGATAGGGTCCTCTCAAGTGCGTCATCACAAGAAATCTGGAGATTCTTGGTGGGGTTCCTGCGTTCCTTGGTGCACGAGTGCCGATCCAAACACTCTTCGATAACCTCGGCAAGGATGAGGCGTCCCAAAAATAAATGACCCGCTGATTCAGCGCGATCTAGCTGGCGTTCAGCCAATCTTACTTCTCTCCCAAATCTTTCCGGCGAAAAGACCTCATTGTGGATACCCCAGCATCAAACATTACGACTTCTTCGCCTTCGCGGGCGGGACCAACGCCACAGCGGCCTCTGAGGTGAGCAGTAAGAACGTAAATGTTTCCTGTAGATACAGCTGCACCGCAGCATCGGTGTGGTTGGAATAGCCGATAGAGACATCCTGGCCAATGTGTAGCGAAAAATCGCCGCCTCGCGTGGTTAGTACAAACGCGCCCTCTATGGCGGGTGCCCAGATAATTTGATCCTTCACCAGCCGCTTGACGTGCTCCAGCACTGGATAACCGTGATCGCTGGTTTCGGCGAGTGCAGTATAAGCTTCGGCACCCAGCAGCACTGAGTACGGGCCATTGACGCCGACAAGCCGCAGGCGGCTCAAGGCTTGAGCGATGGCTTCCGGATACTCGCTCACATCGGCGGGCAGCGTCACTATTGGATTGCTGGTCCCCTTACGAATGCCCACGATACCAGCCGCGGTGTAGCCCTCGAAGACGGCCCCGTCCTCAGCAAATCCTATTTTGCGCGCGGCATCCTTAGCCGGTTGCCAGTCGGAATCGTTCGCGCCACGCTCAACGTCGTCGATCGCCTGGCGCTCCAGCTCGAACGGCACACGCAACTCGACCAGCGCCTTCACCTCTCGCTGTCTGGCGAGGATGCCCTCCTTTGGTGGCGCGATCTTCTGCAGGTGGCCGGTGCCGACGGCAGAGAGGCCGGTGCCTCCCGCAGCCTCGACGTCAACGACGCGCCTGCCAGCGAGATATCGCTTGAGCGTCCGAGAAGTCTCCTCTTCGATCTGGGCCCACGCCGCATCGGAAATGGGGGCAAGCTCGCGATGCAGATTATTCATGGGAGATTTCTCCTTTTAAAGAACCGATATCCAGCGAACCAACGTCCTCTCCCTGCAAGGATGGAGAGGTTTCAATCACCGTCGGAGCTGCGGAATTCTCCGCAACCGCAGGCTGGTCCTCGGACACAGCTTCTAGAAATATCGCAGATGGCACAAAAAACAGGTTTCCGGTGACGGCACGGCTAAAGTCGAGCAGCCGGTCGTAGTTGCCCGCTGGCCGGCCTACGAACATGTTCTCGATCATTTGCTCAATCGTACGGGGCGAACGGCTATAGCCAATAAAATAGGTCCCGAATTCACCTTGCGACGCCCGTCCGAAGGGCATGTTGTCGCGCAGAATCTTGATCTCTTTCCCGTCCTCGACAATCGTAGTGAGCGCGCTGTGAGCTGAGGTCGGCTTGACGGAATCGTCCAATTCAATGTCGGACAGCTTCTTGCGGCCGATGATTCGTTCCTGTGCTTCGGTGGATAGCGTATTCCATCCGTCGAGATCGTGAAGATATTTTTGCACGATGACATAACTGCCCCCGGCGAACGCGGCGTCCTCATCGCCGACGAGCACGGCCTCAATCGCTGCCTCGCCCCTCGGATTCTCCGTTCCATCCACAAAACCGATAAGGTCACGGTCATCGAAATAGCGGAATCCGTGTACTTCGTCTACTGGGGTAACCGCATCACCGATACGTGCCATGATCTGCGTCGCAAGCTCAAAGCATAAATCCATGCGTTTCGCGCGGATATGAAACAGCAGGTCACCCGGCGTGGATACCGCGTGGCGTGGCCCGCCGTGAATCTCACGAAAAACGTGCAGCTCCGCGGGGCGCGGTGTGCCAAACAGCTGGTCCCACGCCTCGGATCCAAACGCCACAACACAAGAGAGGCCCGCTTCAATATCGCGAAATTCCACTGCACGCAAGACTGCAGCTAAGTCTCTGCAGAACGACCGGATGGTCCTGCGGTGTTCGGAGCCTGGTTTTAGCGTCACGACCAGGAAGATCGCGGCTCGCGTCAGTGGCGCGGATACTGGTTGCGCGAAACCAACAATCCCGCTCGCTTGTTCGGGCGCATTCATCGGATCGGACTCCATGGGATTTCGTCGTGGCGTGCGGAATACGTTTTTCGAACTGCCGTGCTCGCCAAGCGTGCAAACAATTGGACCGCAAGCGTAACATCGCCTGCCGACGAACGTCCATACCGGCTCCGCTCATGCCGTGTGCCCCCGGTTCAGCTTGTGTACCTGAGTCTTGAGTTTTCCTTTTTCCCCGGATTCGTCCAGATAGGCCATCCACCAAAAAAAAGGCCGGGCCCCAGATGCCCGGCCGTAGATCTCGAATTGGTTGCGGGGGGCCGCAATGCACCGAAGACGCCCTCGCCCTTCCTTTCCGCTTTGAGATTTCCACGCAGGCTGCAGCCTGACGTACCCTCCACGTCTTCCAAATCAACCGCAGTGGATCGGGCTCTTGGATTGAAGAGCACTTTGAATCGACGGTATGTAGACCCTGCGTTTCCGTACGGACCCGTACGTTGCCGTACAAGTGGGTAAGTACGATACGTACTGTACGGCGGAGCCCCGAGTGTATGTGAGTGGTAGGGAGTACAATCGTGATACACCCGTACTGTTGCACTCGGTGTTGCACGATCAGAATTTGGGGCTAGGGTTGATCGTATTCGGGCTAAGAACCGGCGTTGTGGAAATTGCTCTAATAGTTCTGGGCAAATTTCAGTACTGGACCTGCCCAGAAACCAACGGTCTTCACCGGTTCCGAATCATCGAAGCATCACAAACGATCTCCGTACTGGAACCCACTTTTTCGGTAACCGCTGCCAGCTCAACCGGTGGACGCAACACTTGCTAATAGCCTGATCTAACAGCACTGCCCCGAGAGAATCAATCTGCCGGGCCGTACTGAATCAGAACCTAGCCAGGGCAGTGTTCCGTTTGATTCAACACTTGTAAGCGATTTTAGCCTTTGAGACTCCAGCAGTTAGACTTTGAGCTTAGTGTTGCGTCGACCCATTGAGACCGCCGCGTTAATCAGGCACTTGGGCTTAGAAGCACCCGGGAAAGGATTTTCGGCGTTATAATCGCGGGCAATCATGCTTCTCCTTCCAGGTACAAAACTTGGCCCCTATGAAATCAGCGCGCTTCTCGGTGCAGGGGGAATGGGCGAAGTTTATCGCGCGCGAGACACGCGGCTCGAGCGCACCGTAGCGATTAAGATTTTGCCGGCGCAGTTTTGTGCTGATCCAATTCGGAAGCAACGATTTGAGCGCGAAGCGAAGACCATTTCGGGTCTGAATCATCCGCACATTTGTGTGTTGCACGACATAGGTTGCCAGGACGGCGTGGACTACCTGGTGATGGAGTGTGTCGAGGGAGAGACGCTGGCGAAGCGGCTAGAAAGAGGACCGCTGCCGCTCGAACAAGTTCTCCGGTACGGCGCACAAATCGCAGTAGCTTTGGATCAGGCGCATCGCAGCGGGGTGGTGCATAGAGATTTGAAGCCGGGAAACATCATGCTGACGCCATCGGGCGCGAAGTTGCTGGATTTTGGTTTGGCGAAGTCGGCTGGCCCACTGGCAGGAGGACTGACCTTGACAGCTGCGGCGACGCAGACGTCCCCAGTAACGGCAGAGGGCACGATTGTTGGCACGATTCAGTACATGTCGCCGGAACAGATCGAAGGGACAGAGGTGGATGGACGGAGTGACATTTTTTCACTAGGCGCTGTGTTGTACGAGATGCTGACGGGGCAGAAAGCGTTTCAAGGAAAGAGCCAACTGAGTGTGGCTTCAGCGATTCTCGAGAAAGACCCAGCACCTATCAACGGTATAAAGCCGATGACGCCACCTGCGCTGGATCATGCGATTCGCCGCTGTTTGGTGAAGGATCCCGAAGACCGCTGGCAAGCGGTGCGTGATCTGGCGCTCGAATTGAGTTGGATTGGGGAGTCGGGATCGCAAGCTGGCGAGCCTGCGATGGCCGGCGGAAGCGGGCGAATACGGCGTGAATGGTTCGCGTGGGGAATTGCGGCGATCGCGACCGCTCTTGCGATTGCGTTCGCGATCGGGCACTTCGTGCGGTCGCAAGATGAGTCAAGAGCCATCCGTGCGTCGATCCTTCCGCCGGAAAAAGCCAGATTCGCTCCAGTCGGAGTCTCTGGCGGTCCTGCAGCGATATCGCCCGACGGAAAACAGCTCGCAATTCCGGCTCGAAGCGATTCCGGGGAAGGGATGCTGTGGGTTCGTTCTCTTGATTCGCTCACTGCTCGGCCGCTTCAGGGAACACAAGACGCCAGCTATCCGTTTTGGTCGCCGGATAGCCTGTTCATCGGCTTTTTCGCCGATGGCAAGCTGAAAAAAGTCGAGGCTTCGGGAGGACCTGTGCAGCCGCTTTGTGACGCGACAGACGGGCGCGGGGGAACCTGGAACAAGTCCGGAGTCATCGTTTTCGCAGCGGCGCTTGGAACGCCGTTGTTTAGAGTGGCCGATGCCGGCGGCACTCCCGCTGCAGTGACTAGGTTGGATGAATCGCAGGCGGAAACATCGCATAGGTGGCCATACTTTCTGCCAGACGGCCACAACTTCTTATATTTTGTGCGAGGCAAGACTCCCGGGATTTACTTGGGAAGTCTGGAGACGCGGCAGACGAAACTGATCTTGCCTTCTGAGGGTCAGGCAGTCTATTCACCGTCAGGCGGACATCTGGTCTGGTGGCGAGAAGGCAGCCTTCTAGCACAGCCGTTTAATGCAACAAGAATGGAACTTTCCGGCAGCGCCGTGCCGGTAGCAGACCACGTTCTTTTTTCTGAAAGTCAGAGCGTTGCCATTTTCAGCATCTCGCAAAACGGAGTTCTGGTTCTGCAAAACGGAGGGACTCTCAACGCGGATCAGCTTTCTTGGGTAGATCGGTCAGGCAAGCCAATTGGCAGAGTCCCCATCGAACAGGCGAACCTTGCGCATGTGCGGATTTCTCCGGATGGACAGAAAATCGCAGTGACGTCTTCCGACCCATCTGGATTTACGAAGGCAGACGTGTGGCTGTTTGATTTGGCGAGGGGAGTACACACGCGGTTCACTTTTTCGGAATCGGCAAGGGACGCAGTGTGGTCGCCGGATGGAAACCGAGTCGCCTACGCATCCAAGACGCCGACAGGCACAGGCCTTTTCGTAAAATCGGCAACGGCTGCGAGTAAGGAGGAGCAACTTCTCGATTCTGCCGAAATGAAGAGGCCGTGGTCGTGGTCTGGGGACGGCCGGTTCCTTGCGTACATGCAGCAGGATGCGCAACTAACGAAAAACAAGTTCGACATTTGGATTCTGCCGATGAGCGGCGAGCGAAAGCCGTTTGCGTTTCTGCAATCGGATTACGAAAAGGATGCTCCGGTTTTTTCTCCGAATGGGCGATGGATCGCGTACGCTTCGAGAGAGTCGGGGTCGGCGGAGATTTATGTCGCGTCATTCCCTGACGGTGCTACGAAATTGCAGGTCTCGAATCAAGGAGGCTTCTCACCGGTGTGGCGGCGGGATGGAAAAGAACTTTTCTATCTCTCGATGGGCGGTCAATTGATGGCAGCGGGAGTAGCGAATGAGGGTTCAGGTTTACGTCTGGAAGCGCCGGAATCGCTTTTCTTGATGGGCTTTTCGTTGTCGCGCGGAGGAACGCCGTTGTTTCAGCGGCAGCCGTTTGACGTTTCTCCCAAAGGAGATAGGTTCGCGGTGACATCGTATGCGACTGTGGAAGCTGAACCCCTCACGCTGGTGATGAACTGGGATGCGGAGTTGAAGAAGAAATGAGCCTGCGAACAGCGACGAAACTCGGGCGTACGAAACCTTCCATGGAGCGGTAGGCACTCCTCGTTTTGACAGCACGACAACGTGAGTCCCAGATCTTCACGGGATTGATAAGGGAGAGTAATCAGAGTCTCCCTAACCTGAATCCTTGTAAGTCGCATAATTTGACAAGACCTTTTAGGACAGATTTCACTTGCCGGGTAACCGCGCTAATCGGGGCTTATGCCAAGTATGACCCTTGAGATTAGGGCATTGCTTCGGATCTTCGCAGTCGTTACTCGTTCAAGATGAGCACCGCGAATTTCCACGAGCCATCTCTCTGCCTTCTCAGCACATCGAATCCCTTGAGGCGCAACCTGACCGGCGGGGCCTCCGGAGACAGTTTATACTGGGCTTCATGTTCGCCCCACTCGCATGCCCAGCCGTTCTCGATTTGAATGTTTCTGTATTCGGGCGCGTAGCTCAACACTTTGAAACCTGGGTACTCGACGCGGCCTTTCTCATTCTCAGCTTGGATAGCCTGCTTGCCGACCGCGGTCGTGCTTCCCGGTACGATGCGCACCGCATCCTCCGTAAAGATGTCTAGCAGCCCTTTCGTGTCTGGGGCAGCGTAACTTCGATGTCTTTTTGGTGCAGTTTTTCGATGGCCGCCAAGTCCGCGGCATGTGGGTCCCTTCGCAAAAGCCTGCCGACTCCAGCGCTGTGGGCGAAAAAGCCGGTGCCGAGGCCTGCGAGAAACCTAATACCACGAACACAGAAGTACGTTTCATAAGGCCTCCTCTGCGCCCACATTTGTCACCACCAATGTGTGTTTGTCAACGGGCTGCAAGTTCTCCAAACTTTGTAGTTGGGTCAATTCCTGGTAAGTCGTGCCGGTAAGTTGCCGATCAGCGATTTTTTGCCCGGTAACCGCTGCGGGCTCAACGGGCCAATTGGCCGGTGGAAGCCCTGTTTTCTCTAGCTATGTTGGCGCGAATTCCTCGAGGTCAACAAAGCCGACAGCAAACTGAAGCTCAATGAAAAGTAGACTCTACACGAGGAATTCTGGAAGTGGTATCCTCATTTGGTTCTCAGAAGTGAGGCCAAGTATGCAGCGCACGGGCGCCATGGAATCCGCGGCGAACGTTCTTGGAAAAGCTTTTCTCGCAGTGCTTCTTCTCTGCATCGCCAACTCTGGTTGCAACTCCTGCTATTCCGGCTTCTGGAACGGGAATGGAAGCGGCGTCGCGGTCAGCAACACGTCCTGCCCTTTCACAAAAGCCACAGGTGCTGTTTTCGCACAGATGAGTACGGCTTCCGCGCTTCCGGCAGCCTCCGCAGCTTTTCCACCGGCGCTCATATCACCGCACGACGTACAGCACATTTTTGTCACGCTCCGCGGCATTGAGGCCCATGCAAGCATGATGGCAGACGAGGATGATTCTGGCTGGGAGGAACTTGCTCCTGACCTGGCGGCGCATCCGCTGCAGTTGGACCTTTTGGCGGTGAACGGCGATTCTCGATCGCTGGGTTTACCAGCCAGGGCAGAGGTCCCAGCGACGGTTCCCGCAGGTGAATATCGTCAACTGCGACTGCGGCTCATACCTCTCCATCTATCCACGGATGACGTCATCCCTGAAAGCAATGCCTGTGGCAATTTTGGCTGGAACTGCATCATCTTCGCCGATCGCTTTGTGCGGCCTTTGGAATTCGACAGTGCTGTGGCCGAATTTCACATCACTCAGGAACGCGGCACTGATAGCGTTTTCCGTGTTCTTCCAGAAGAGGTCATCCATCTTTCTATCGAACTCAGTGCCGCTTCTTACGTCTTTTTCGCATCAGACGCTGCGGTCCGCCTCGTCCCCGTCTTCAGTGTCGTTTCTCGCACCGCATCTCCGGCCGACAGCACGCAATAGATATGCGAAATCGTTCCTGCAAAGCAGCGTGTCGGGTCAAGTCCTGGCACGCGCTATCGGACAAGTGGTTTTGGAACCACTTTGACTTTGCAGGCAGTCATGTTTACCAAGAATTGGTTCCCTTATTTGATGGTAGAAAAGCTCCAGTTACCTGCGGCTATCACCATTTGCCCGTAAAGGATCGATCGGCAGATGAAATCGTCCGCTTAGGACGCGCCACCTCA
>Ga0074044_10000665_pt1 | contig 32164 bp, 22 predicted proteins | sample BogForMeECP23OM1_FD_94443 | JGI IMG/M metagenome (GOLD analysis project Ga0074044, IMG submission 94443) | Bog forest soil microbial communities from Calvert Island, British Columbia, Canada - Bog Forest MetaG ECP23OM1 | ecosystem: Environmental > Terrestrial > Soil > Wetlands ...
CATGCGCAGAATCGTAAAACAGCTCACGCGCACGACGCTTGAAGAGAGACGCAAACTGGCGGGGATCGGACCGCGCCGTGCGGAAATTATTTGCGCCGGCGCGGTGGTTTATGCCGAATTGCTGGAGCGATGCCATTTGACCGGGTTTCGCTATTCGCCGCTTGGGTTGCGTGACGGAATCCTGGCCCAGATGGCGGCGGAGTATGACCGCAGCACTCGTTCGGGACGCGCGGTTGAAACCGAACGGCGGGAGTCGCTGCAGCGCGCCGTGGAGCACTACCGCGTCGATATGCACCATGCCACGCAGGTCCAGGAATCCGTGCTGCTTCTTTTTTCCAGTTTGAAGTCGGTGCACCAGTTGCCGCCTGAGTATCGCGAATGGATCTCGGCTGCGGCGTTGCTCTATGAGGTTGGCGACTACGTCAACCGCGCCGGACATCACCGGCACACTTACTACATCATTTCGAACTCTGAGATTCTGGGTTACACGCCGCAGCAGCGGCGGATTATCGGGGCGATTGCGCGCTATCTGGGAAAGTCGCGGCCCACCCCGGGCGACGGCCCGATGAGCGCCTTGAGTCCGCAGGAGCAAGCGGCGGTGACGAAGGCCTCGATGCTTCTTCGCATCGCGCGAGCTCTGCATATGAATCGGAGCCAGTCAGTGGCGCACGCTGGCGTTTCGGCCCGGAATGGCCGGGTATCGATCAAGCTTACGCCGCGTGGCAATGCGAGCTTGGATCTGGAAGTGTGGGCGATTGAAAAAGACGGACCCTATTTTCGCGAGGTCTTTGGCCGTGAACTCTCGGTCGCGGCCGCGTGAAGCGTCCGCAGAATGCGTGGCGTGATGCACCAACTCAGGGAACCTGCATTCCGGCGCATTTCAACCTTTGCGACCGCTCCCTTTTTGAGCTCGATCACGGCTTCGGAGCCGGTGTCGCTAATCACGCGCCCCAGAAAGTCGCGCAGGTTCGGATTGTGGCCGACAAGCAAAATGGAGTCCTGGCGGGCATGTTTCTCGAGCAACTTCTGAAAGTCGGCAAACGTTCCTTCCGGCCGGAGGGCGTTATCGGTCACTAGTTTGCCTTCGTGGCCCATTTCGTTTCCCACGAGCGCGGCGGTTTGCGTGGAGCGCTTCAGGGGGCTGGAAATGATGACGTCTACCTGTACGCCGAGCGCAGCAAGGGCGCGGCCGATGTAACCGCACTGCTCGATGCCGTCTTTATCGAGAGCGCGCTTTTCGTCTTTCTTTGCGTTGAGCAACTGCTGCCCGGCGCTGGCGTGACGTAAGAAATAAACAAACATTCCGATTTTCTATTCCTTCCTGATGGCAATTCTTGCGGCCTCCGTCACCGGCTCAGGGATTTGATCCGGAGAGCGTTTGCCTTCTGCCAGACCGATGAGAAAGTCCTGGGCGCTGAATGCTGCCGGACCACGAGGGGGCTTCCTGCTTCTCCCTTTGGGCGACTGCCAGGGGCGCAAGTATCGGCCGTCCGCTTGAAGCAGCCTTGTTTTGACATTGTCGGCTAGATAGACGGCTAAAATCTCGTGGATGATCCGATCGCGCAGAAGGGGATCCTTCACCGGGAATACTACCTCGACGCGTTCGTGCAGGTTGCGAGGCATCCAATCGGCACTGCCGACAAAGACCTCTGGCGCCCCACCGTTTTCGAAGCAGAAGATGCGGCTGTGCTCGAGGAACCGGCCAACGATGCTGCGCACGCGAATTCGGTTGCTGAGACCGCGTATGCCGGGTCGAAGCGTGCAGATTCCGCGCACCAGCAGATCGATCTCTACGCCTGCTTGCGACGCACGGTAGAGAGCCCGAATAATGTCCCTATCCATGAGTGAGTTCATCTTGGCCACAATGCGTGCGGGACTTCCCTGCTGGGCGTGGTCTGCCTCCCTTTCAATCAGCGCAATGCACTTTTCCGCCAGATCCAACGGCGCCACCATCAGCGGTTCATAGTGGGCGTGCTCTGCATAGGCGGTGAGGAAACTGAAAACATCGTGGACGGCCGCGGTAATCTCAGGGTCCGCCGTCAATAGACTGAGATCGGTGTAAATGCGCGCGGTCGCCGCATTGTAGTTTCCGGTACCCAGATGCACATAGCGGCGCACCACGCCATCGGGATCACGGCGCACCAGCAGGGAAAGCTTGCAATGCGTCTTCAGGCCGACCAGACCATGGAAGACCTGCACTCCGGCGTCCTCCAGATCGCGCGCCCAGCGGATGTTGAAGGCTTCATCGAAGCGCGCCTTTAATTCCACGACCGCCGTGACTTCCTTTTGCTGAGCGGCCGCGATCAGCGAGGGCACGATCAGCGAGTGTTCGCTGGTCCGATAGAGCGTCTGCTTAATCGACAGTACGTTGTCGTCTTCGGCAGCCGATTGAATGAAAGAAACGACGGCATCGTAGGAATCGAAAGGATGGTGCAGCAGAACGTCGTGGCGACGCAATTCCTCAAAAAGGTCGTGCGACTTCGCCGTCAGGCGCAGTTCGCGCGGCGCGAATGGCTGAAACTTCAGGTCGGGGCGGTTTGTTTCTTCGTACACATTGAAGAACCGAGAAAGATTTACCGGGCCGTTTACCGAAAAAATCTGCCAATGGTCCAGTTCGAAAACCGTACGCAGGCGTTCGATGATCTCGGGGTCGGCGGAGGATTCAATTTCCATGCGCACAGCGTCGCCCTTGCGCCGGTTGTGCAGTTCGGCGCGCACCGATTCCAGCAGATTCCGCGATTCTTCTTCCTGCAAATAAAGATTGCTGTTGCGGGTGACGCGAAAAGCCGCCGAGGACACGATGTCGTAGCCCTTATACATGCGCGCCGCGTGGTAAACCACCAAGTCGGCAAGAAAAATAAAATCTGTCGTATCTTGCGATGGCAATCGGACTAGTCGCGGAAGGGCCCGTGGAACCGTAATCACTCCCGTATAGGTCAGCGAAGAACGGCGGCGGCGGCGCAGAAGGAGCGCAACGCAAAGCGCCTTGTTGATTACGCGTGGAAACGGATGCGCGGGATCAACGGTCACTGGGGTGAGCAGCGGATCAAGTTCGCGTTCGCAGTAGTCATCGACGAAGGCCAGAGCCTGTTCGTCCAATTCACCGATTCCCAGCACGCGAATCTTCTGCTCGGCCAGTGCCGGCCGCAGGTGGTCGTTCCAGCAGGAATACTGTTCCTCGACGAATTCGTGGGTCGCGTGGTTGATGAGCTCGCGTTCCTCTGCCATTGTCAGACCGTCGGCAGTGGTGGAATTTTGTCCATCTTCCAGCTGCTGGAGCAAGCCACCGACCCGAATCTCGAAGAATTCGTCGAGGTTGCTGGCGGCAATCGCCAGAAACTTCACGCGCTCGAGAAGAGGATTTGCCGGATCGCCGGCTTCCTCCAAAACTCGCCAGTTGAATTTGAGCCACGATTCCTCGCGGTTGAGAAAAAGGGCGCGATTGTTCGGTGTGTTCCGAACCATGGGATTAAGAGTGTACCTTGCTTACTTCGGGAATAGCTTTGCGGTCTGCGACTAAGGCTCGGCTGGACCCCACACCAGTATAGCAATAGAAAAAGGGCGCCGGTTCTGGGCCGGCGCCGTCGGTGGTGTGTGCCCGCGGCTGGGCAAAGGAGTTGCGATCAGTTGGCCGATCCCGCGTCGCGTGGGCGCGGGATCGGGTTTCGGTTTAGGGCAAGTAATAGCGGAACGAGGTGAATATCATCGAGTCCAGGCCACCCGGCTGCAGGCCGCCCGTCTTACCTACGTCGTTCCCCGACCACGTGTTGCGCGACACGTAAGAGTACTGCGTGCCGAACCGGAAACTGCCCTTGGGCCCGTTGTAGAACTTGTACCAGAAGCCGAGGGTGCCTTCGATCACAGCCCGGGTGTCGCCGGTACAACCGCTGAGGCTGCCCGGAGAGAATCCGCCGGAACCGGGTGCGACTTCCGTGTAACAGCCGCTGTTGTTGAACCCCGGCGCGCCGTAGCCAACATAGCCCACGGCCTTGGTTGCACCGGGAAGCACGGTCGGATCATAGGCCCAGGTGCGGGCGGCGTACTCGACTCCGCCGTAACTGAAGACCATAAGTTTCTTGCTTTGCCACTCGAGCGTACCCAAGCCATGCAAGTTCTTAACCAAGTGCAGCGTGCCATTGGGGTTGATCGAGACATCCGGAAGGCCTCCGGGCGCGTAGCGTCCAACTCCGCTGCCGCCGAACCCTTTCAAACCGAACGTGACGCGCTTGGCAAAGGTCCAGCGTGCGCTTGCGCCGAAGCCTCCGCCTTCCCTGGAAGCGTTGTAGGCCAGGAGCGCGCTGGGCGCGGGCGTTGGGCTGCCCGTCGGGTTGCATGCCGTCGTTGTGTAGTTCTCCACGCAAGGAAATATCCGATCGGTAAAGCGGTCGATAAGTCCGAATATTTCGTAGTGGCCAAAGCCAGGATCGAACGCCACCTTGGCAATGAGATCGGGCGCAGGGTTGAAGGAGTAAGTACTTAAACTGTTGTAGCTCTTCCCGTCGCCCGCCCCGCCGACCAGGAAGTTGTAGTAGGTAGTAGTGCCAACCGCAACGTTCGCATTCCCGTGCGTGGTCACTGTGGCTTGCGGATTCTCCAACGCCACGGCTACCGCAACCTTGTCGCCGAAGCTCTTCGAAAGGCGAATGCCATACTGGCGCGCGAAATCGAAACCAACGTTGTACGACGCGTCAATCGTCTTGGGCCGGACGTCATTAGTTTTGCCCATGTCGTCGTCAATGGCGATTCCCTTTGCAACCTCGGTTACCAAGCTCCATGTCTGGCCGCCGAGGAAACTCCAGCCATTTTCAAACTTGGCCTGTGCCCACGCCTGGCGAAGACGGAGGGTATAGCTGTTGGTTTGAGTTGAGGTAGAGGTAACGCCGGCAGAGAGGAAGTCCGCGGAGACGTAGCTGGAAAGATCCGCGTGCCCCAGGCGGCCATCGACAAAAGTGGTGATCTTCGACTGACGTCCAGAGCCGAAGAACTCCGACAGTTGGCTCTGGGACGCACCGGGCATGGTGAGATTGTTAAAAGGCGTGGGTAGGTCGGCCCCAAGCGCTCGTGAGCGTCGGACAAATTCGGCCGCGGCATATCCGCCGGGTGTAATGTTGATTCCCCGGAAACGGATCGTAATCGCGCTCTCCATTTGCTTGTTGAATACTTGTTCCGGTTCGGGGCTAGACGTCTGCGGTGAATCCAGCGTTGTGAGTACAGCATTCTTCAATACCGGGTTGTTCGAGGCTGCGGTGCTTACCGACTTGAGGTCGGCCACGTCGCTCTGCAGCGCGCCTACTGTTTGCTGCTGCTGGCTCGTCTGAAGCTGCGCGGCGTCGGCCTTGGCGACCGCCTCAGCCGCGGTGGATTGGGCTTGCCGCACGGCCTGGTCCCGGCGGTGTAATTCATCTTGCAACGCCTGAATCTGCTGCAAGGCTGCGGCGAGGCCATCCTTCAGCGCCTGGACATCGGCGGCCGTGACGGCGGGCTGCGCCGGTGTCGCGGCTGTGGCAGCACCTTGTGCAGTTGGCTTCGGTGTCGTTGCGGTTTGAGCCCAAGCGCCGAATGTCAGAGCCGCAACGGTAAGAGCAGTGACAAAAAGACATTTGATCTGTTTCATGGAATTGCAGTTTTCTCCTTTTGGAACTATGTCCTTGGGTGCAGCCCTTGTTGCGCTGCGAGATGCTTCCACCTATTAGCTCGGCCTTCTCAACCCAAGTTTATTTTTCTTGCTTCTTGCAAACTGTGACCGGCTGCCAGCAAATCTGTGCCGAACCCAAATCCTACTACTGAGATTCAATCATGTCTATAATAGAACTAGACTATATGGACAATGTAGCATTTGGGCTGCCAGATTGCTGGCCTCTCTAAATCTGGCTAATCGATTGATATTTCAAGGAAAACCCGCCGCCCGAAAAGGCAGCGGCTTGCTTAGGCATGCAAATGTTTTCGTCTCATTTGCCAGTGGCTTGCTGGCCCAGCGACCGGTTTGCCAAACTCAGCTCACTCAACCCGATTAGTGGACTTGTTTGATGGCCGCCTTTACTTTTTCAGCCACGTTCTGGGGCAGCGGTGCGTAACTGAGCTGAGCTGTCATCTTCTGACCGTCGGTGACCATCCAGTTCAGAAAATCAGAGAGAATCTTCCCCTTGTTTGCATCCTTGGACTGTACCGGAATCAGCAGCCAGGTAAAGCTGGAAATCGGGTATGCCGCCTTGCCAGGCGCGTTGGTGATGGAAACGCGGAAATCCGCAGGCATGCTTTTCACCGACGCTGCCGCTTCGGTTACTCCGTCGAGCGAAGCCTTCACAAAGCTGCCAGCCGCGTTCTGGACCGATCCGTAGGTGATTTTGTTCTCCACCGCATAGATCAGTTCGATGTAGCCGATCGACCCCGGTAGCTGGCGGATCTGTCCGGCGACTCCCTCGTTGCCTTTGCCGCCCAAACCTACCGGCCACTTCACCGAAGTGCCCTTCCCTACGCTGGACTCCCAATCCTTGCTTACCTTCGACAGGTAATCGGTCCAGATATAGGTAGTACCGCTTCCATCGGAGCGGTGCACAACGATGATCGACTGGTTCGGCAAGTTCAATCCCGGATTCGCTTTTGCAATCGCCGGGTCATTCCAGGTCGTAATTTTCCCGAGAAAGATATTGGCCAGCACATCGGGAGTAAATTTGATTTCGCCGCTCACCCCGGGGATGTTGTAAGCGGGAACGTCAGCGCCGAGTACGGTCGGGATGTGCAGAATCTTGACCTTGGCTTCTTTGAGCTGTTCATCGGTCATGGGGCCATCGCTGGCGCCAAAATCTACTGTGCCATTGAGTACTTGGCGAATTCCTCCGCCGCTTCCAATTGACTGGTAGTTGATTTGAATGTCCGGATGCAGCTTGTTGTATTCGCTGAACCACTTCGAGTACATCGGATACGGGAAAGTCGCACCCGCTCCATTCAGCGTAGTCTGTCCCAGGGCGGGCAACGACAACACAACGGCGGCAAACAGCAGCGTTAAGCGTCGAATCACGCGATGAATCCTCCTTCAAACAATTTTGCGAGTTCACGTCTGGTTCTAGTGGCCAATTGTTAAAGGAAGGTTACAGCACAGTGAATTTCTAGTGAACGAGCTTCACATGCAAGCACTTAGCGGGTGGTGATCTTGTCGAGTCGCGCCAGTTCGCGGCCAAACAAGGTATTGTTGGGAAAGTCTCGCTGCAGGCCAAGCAGCAATTCGCGGGCGTGGCTCGTATCCTTTTCGCGTACGTAGGCGATGGCCAGCAGGATGCGGGCAAAAGGCGCCAGCAAATGGCCCTGCGCGGCGGTGAGCTGCAGCTCAGAGATCCCGCCTTCCTTATCTCCTGGGATACCTCCTACACGCAGGATCCAGCGGACTGGGGCAGCCATCGACCCGATGATGTATCGGCTGACTCCGCCGGCCAAGTGCGCGTCATAGCAGGTCGGGTCCGCAGCGAGAAGTTGCGCGGCCCACGTGGTCGCTTCCTTGGTGTAGTGGAGCGATGCGAAATTCCGTTTCTCGATGAGTGCTGCAAAGTCGGAATGCAATCCTGCAGCCAATGTCATAGCAAGCAGGGCGTCGCGATCGTGAGGATCCCGTTTCAACCTGGAGTTTGCCAGATATTCCGCACGGCCAAGCTGTTGATCGAATCGCGTCCGCTGGGCCGGGATTGCCTCATACTTCTTGCGATTGGCAAAAAGCGAGTCGTCTTCGTAAAACTGCGCTTCGAGCACGCCGAGGCGATTGAACTCGGAAAACAGAATACCAGCGGCCTCACTGGCCGGGCCCATGGGATTGTCCGGATTTACTTTTTCCCAAGCCTGAAAGTCGCTTTCCGCGCCGGCAAAATCCAGATCGTAAAGGCGCAAAAAGCCATCGTTCAACCGCACCGTCGGCACATCCGCCACAACGTGGGCCGGGGTCATGAGCGCCATACAGATTACAAGCAGCGCAATATGCACTCTTTGTATGCAATAAAGCGGTCTAAATGTGGGGAAGGCACTCGCCCCTGACATATTTTCGATTAGATGCGGCCTGTTGGTAGCGCGCCTCGTCTGAAAGCGGAGATTCTCGTCTTCTGGCACACTACTGAACGGTGAGGATGTGGAATGGTGAGCGATAAGATTCGTTACGCGCCGGGCTGGCCCGGAATCGAACCGCGCTGGACTTCGAGCACCAAGACGGGGATAGGCACCGCCCTCAACCTGCACAGCCGGGTTTGGTTCACTCTCAGTCACGGGATTCTGAATGAAATTTATTTTCCCCGCGTCGATCAGGCCTGCACGCGCGACTTCGGGCTCGTCGTCACCGATGGCCGCGCGTTCTTCTCCGAAGAAAAGCGCCACTGCTCCTTTCAAAACCTGCCCATCGAACCGGGAGTACCGGTCTACGAATTGACCAACTCGTGCTATAGCGGCCGCTACCGGATCGAAAAAGAGGTCCTGACCGATCCGTGGCGCTGCGTCGTGTTACAGAAGGTTCGTTTTGTACCGCTCCAGGGATCCTTGCGCGATTACCGCCTCTTTGCGCTGCTGGCTCCCCACCTGGCCAATTTTGGATACGGTAACACAGGTTGGGTCGACGACTACAAGGGAACGCCGATGCTCTTCGCTCAGCGCGACGCGTGTGCGCTCGCGTTGGGTTCGTCGGCGCCATGGCTCAAGCGGTCGGTCGGATTCGTGGGGACCTCTGACGGCTGGCAGGATCTTTCAGAACACTTTCAGATGACGTGGGAATATGACCGTGCAGAGAACGGCAACATCGCCCTCACAGCGGAGATTGACCTAGCCGCCTGCAACGGCGAATTCCTGCTGGCGCTCGGCTTCGGCGGAATCTGGGCCGAAGCTGGCCAGCAAGCCATCTCTTCCCTGCTCACTTCCTACGAGAAGACCCGCGAAGACTACGTTTTTCACTGGAGGCATTGGCAGAAAGGCCTCAAGAAGCTGGACGAGCAGCCGCGCGAGAAGGACCTCTATCGAGCCAGCATCGCAGTTTTGCGTTCGCATGAATCCAAGGATTTCCTGGGCGGGATTATCGCCAGCCTTTCGATTCCATGGGGATTCAACAAGGGCGATGAGGACCTTGGCGGCTACCACCTGATCTGGCCGCGCGATCTGGTCGAGAATGCCGGCGGATTGCTCGCGGCGGGCGCGCACGACGATGCCTTGCGCGTTCTGCACTATCTCGAAGCCACGCAGGAAGCCGATGGGCATTGGGCGCAGAACATGTGGCTCGACGGCCGTCCTTACTGGAATGGCCTGCAGATGGATGAAACTGCGTTTCCCATTCTGCTGGTTGACCTGATGCGCCGCGAAGCTCCTCGCTGCTTCGGCGACCCTAAACGCTGGTGGCCGATGGTTCGCAAAGCAGCATCATTCATCGCTGCCAATGGGCCGGTCACACAGCAGGACCGTTGGGAAGAAGACGGCGGCTATTCGCCGTTCACGATGGCGGCCGAAATCTCTGCCCTGCTGATCGCTGCCGATCTGGCGCAGGAGTTGGGCCAATCTCAGGCCGCCGAATTTCTGCGCGCCATGGCCGACACGTGGAACTTCAACATGGAGCGTCGGACCTATGCCGTGAATACCGATCTCGCCCGGCAAGTAGGGGTAGAGGGCTATTACGTCCGCATTACTCCGCCTCCCAGCGCAGACGGAGTTGCTTCGCCGCTGCAAGGATTTGTTCCGATCAAGAACCGCGCCATGCGTCCCGACACGGCTGCGGTCGAGATCGTCAGTCCAGACGCGCTGGCGCTCGTGCGTTTTGGTTTGCGCGGCCCAGACGACCCGCGAATCCTGAATACAGTCAAGGTCGTCGATGCACTCTTGCGCACGAAACTTCCATCAGGACCTGGCTGGTATCGCTACAACGGCGATGGATATGGCGAGCACGAAGATGGATCTCCTTTTGATGGCAATGGTATTGGCCGACCTTGGCCGCTCTTGGCCGGGGAACGCGCTCATTACGAACTGGCTGCGGGACGTCCCGATTCCGCTGAGGCATTGCTCAGCGTGATGGAAAACTCCACCGGCGCGAGCCGGCTTATTCCCGAGCAAGTCTGGGACGCTAAGGACATTCCCGAGCGGGAGTTATTTGCGGGCAAGGGTTCCGGGTCGGCATGTCCGCTGGTTTGGGCCCACTCGGAATACATCAAGCTGCGGCGGTCGCTGGCCGATGGGAGAATCTTCGATCAGCCGCCGCAAACAGTAGAACGCTATTTGGTGCAGAAGAAGTCGGCGGAATACTTCAACTGGCGCTTCAACAACAAGCCGCGCACGATGCCTTGCGGGAAGAAGCTGCGGATCCTGGCGATGGAACCGGCGAGGGTGCACTGGAGCTTCGACAATTGGCAAACCAGTCACGACAATGACACCGAAGACAGCGGGTGGAACCTGGAGCATTTTGATTTGCCCACCGAAACACTTGCTGCAGGCCGCAAGGTCGTCTTCACCTTTTACTGGAAAAATTCCGCGCACTGGGAAGGGCGCGACTACGAGGTGACTGTCGAATAACGCGGAAGAACTCGTGGGCATGGTTCGCTTCGCGCACTCCTGACATCGCGCGATTGCAGTAAAATTCGAACGGGAATCTCTTGAGCGCAACGCGAGGTCTCATGTTGAACTGTAAGGCACGGTGGATTCTTCCGATGCTTGCCGTCCTCTCGATGGCAATGGCAAACCTCGCATTTCCTCAGGATCCGCCGAAAGCCGTAATGGCCTACTTCGAAAGTTCCGGCTCGGCTCACTCTCTCCGGACATTCGCGTCCTACCTCAACCAGATTCCAACGGACACATTTGCAATCGGCCCCAAGGGAAAAATCTCCGGCGCCGCGCCCGTGTCGGCCCTCAAGTTTGCCCACTCCAGGGGTATGCAGACCTTCGCCGTTGTCTCCAACTTCGGCAAATCCGGGTTCGTGCCATTCACCGCCCATCACATCGTCAACAATCCTGCGATTCGCGCGACAGCCATTCAAAACATGCTCGCGGTTGTCGCGGCGTACAATTACTCAGGCATTAACATCGATTTCGAAGCCGTTCCCCGCAAAGATCGCGCCCCGTTTACAGAATTCATTCATGAAGTGGCACAGGCCATGCGCTCCGCCGGATATCTCACCATGGTCTCGGTTCCCGCCGAGTTGCAGGACAACCCCAAAGACTCGTGGGCCGGAGCCTTCGACTTCAAAGCTCTGGGCAGCGAAGCGGATATTCTGCAGGTCATGACGTATGACGAGAATGGCCCCTGGGGCCCTCCCGGACCGGTCGCTGGTCTCGACTGGGTCGAGCCTTGCGCGCAATTCGCGGCGTCCGTTGTCCCCGCAAGCAAGATCAGCCTGGGAATTCCGGCCTATGGCTACGACTGGAACCTCACCAAAGGAACTGGCGTGCAAGTTTATTGGAGGCGGATCCCAGCTTTGATCGCAAAGGTGAGCGCTGTGCCGCAGTGGGATGTCGCATCCTCTTCGCCGTACTTCTCCTACACCTCAGCCAGCGGCGCGAACCATGTGGTCTGGTATGAAAACGCGGAAAGCATTCCGCTGAAGAGCGCGCTCGCTACCACCTACGACCTCATGGGTGTTTCCGTCTTCGCGCTTGGTTATGACGACGAGACCTTCTGGGAGGCCGTCAGTTCGGGTCTGGGCACAGGCCCGCACTGAGCAGAGTGTTCTGCGCTTCCAATTCACGAATTCAACTCAAACACCACTTCGAGGCACCATGCGCATCCTTAGCCTGTTTGTGATGATCGTACTAATGAACATCCTTGCAACATCTCTGACTCTGCCCGCTCCCCAAGCCATCACCGACCCCAAGCAGCTCACCTCCAAGCCCGATGCCCGCGTTGAAAAGAATCTCACGATCGAGAAGCTCTACATGACTCGCCAGATTGGTGGAGCAACGTGGTCTCCCGATGGCAAGACCGTCGCGTTCATTTCAAACCTGAGCGGCCGCAATAACCTCTGGATTGTTCCTTCAGACGGAGGATGGCCGACCCAACTCACGGTCAGCGATCAGCGGCAGACAAGTCCAACCTGGTCGCCCGATGGAAAATGGATCGCCTACACCTCCGATTACGATGGCGACGAGCAGTGGGACATTTTCCTTGTTTCGCCGAAGACCGGACAGGTTGTCAACATTACAAACACGCGCGAGATCGCCGAAGAAAGCCCCGCTTGGTCGCCGGACGGCCGCTATCTGGCGTATACGGTCAAGCCGAAGACCTCGTCTGTTTTCGAGATTGATGTTTACGACACGGTGTTGCGCGAGGTGAAGCACGTTACAACGGGAACTGCCAAAGATCTTTTCAACTCCGACCCATTCTGGTCGAAGGACGGAAGGCTTATTTTCTATTCGCAATCGCAGGCCAAGGGCACGGACTCAAACATATTCGTGGCTGACTTGGCAGCAGGTACCAGCACACTGCTGACTCCGCACAAGGGTGAAGAGATTTACCAGGCCGACGACGTTTCGCCGGATGGCAAACATCTTCTGATTACGTCGAACGCCGGTAACGGATACGAGAACGTCGGCCTGCTCGAGATCGCGACCAAGAAGATCCATTGGCTCACCGAGGAAAAGTGGGAGATTTCGGGTGCAAGCTTCACACCGGATGGCAAGTCGCTCGTCTATACCGCGAACATGGACGGGAACGTTGATATTTATCTTTACGACATCGGATCGGGCAAATCTCGAGCCTTGGCTCTGCCTAAGGGATTGAACCGGCCTTCGGGAAACGGCGCGCCTTTCACGCGCGACGGCTCTCGAATGCTTTATTCGCATACCGGACCAACCGCTCCCGGCGATTTGTGGGTTTACACGCTGGCTGACGGGCAATCGCAGCAAGTCACGCACTCGCTCGTGGGTGGTGTGCGGGCTGAGGATACGGTCGAGCCTTACCTTGTTCACTTCCCTAGCAAGGATGCCAAGTGGACGATCTCGGCGTTCGTTTATGTGCCTTACAATCTGCCGCGCAATGGCGAACACCCGGCCATCGTCTTCGTGCATGGCGGCCCGACGTCGCAGACCATGAACGGCTTCAACCGCTTTATTCAGTATGTGGCGAATCAAGGTTATCTGGTCATCGCGCCCAATTACCGCGGGTCGACTGGCTACGGGAAGGAGTTTCAGCAGGCGAATTTATTCGATATGGGCGGCGGCGACCTTCAGGATGTGCTGGCGGCCGCCGACTGGATCAAGCAAACCGGCTACGTCGATCCTAAGAAGGTCATCCTGATGGGCAGCAGCTATGGCGGCTACCTGACCATGATGGGCGTCACCAAGGCCCCAGACATGTGGGCGGCGGGAGTGCCGATTGTTCCCTTCGTGAACTGGTTCACGGAAATTCAGAATGAAGATCCGGTCTTGCAGCAGTCGGATCTGGCTACGATGGGCGACCCCGTGAAGAACAAATCGCTCTACGAAGATCGCTCGCCGATCAATTTTGTGGGTCAGATCAAAGCTCCGCTATATTTGCTGGCCGGAGGCAACGATCCTCGCTGTCCCAAAACAGAAGCGCAGCAAGTGGTCGATGCCGTCAAAAAGCGCGGCGGGGTGGTGGAATACAAGGTCTACGCCGACGAAGGTCACGGCTTCTCGCGCGTCGAAAACCAGATCGATGCGTACAAGCGGATAGCGGATTTCCTCAAAGCCCATGTGCCGCCCGCCGATTGTGGATGCACGCTGAATGACTGAGGCGGCGACGAGATTGACGTAAATCCGCAGCTTGCTAGCTAAGTTGACTCTGCGTGCTTGCGGGCGGCGTGGCGCTTCTCCGCGGCCTGAACTCGCAGGTGGAGCATGTAGAGAACCACCAAAGCATTGACAACCAGAATCCCCGCTCGAAACACGGTCGGCTTTCGAATCAGGTCAACCACCTCGAACGGGATATAGATTGCGCCGGAGATGAATGCCATCCATTCGGCCCATGGCAGCGCGTACCAGAGCCCGTAGGCTTCCACAAAGCGCAGGAGCGCGTAGACGCTAGCGACCACGGCAATTTTCCAAAGGCGTACATCGCTAAATCGCGAAACCAGATTGATGAAGACGCCCACATAGTGGTGGTAGGGGTTGACGTGGAAAAACTCCAGGAAGCTTTCGGCCACTCCCCAGATGTCTTTGTGGTGGCGGAACGAGAAAAAGCCAAGCCCCGCCGCAACCACGATCACGCCTTTGGCAAACTCAACGGTGGCAACGGTGCGCACGCCCTTGATGTGCTCGGAATCGTGGACGACTGGGTGCATGGAAGACTTTGGCTAGTTACGATTGCCGGGTTTAGTCGCGAACGCTGGCGCGCAACTCCTCGACAATCTCTTGTGCGGCCTTGCGCGCCGCGGCATTCTGGGTGACATCGAATGAAATCGCGCCCACGCGCGCATGACCGCCTCCTCCGTAGCGTTCGCAGACTTTGGCGAGGTTCACTATGGGTTCGCGCTTCGCCCACGGGTTCGATCCGACCGATACCTTCACGCGGAACGAACTCTTGCTCAATCCTACGCTGTAGACGGAATCGGGGTGCAGGTAATAGGGCACGAACTTGTTGTAGCCCTCCATGTCGAGATCGGTGATATCGAAGAAAATTGTGCCGTCCTTCTCTTCACTGCGCTGGCGCAGGATGTCGATTGATTGCTGGTGGCGTTCGAGCAGCGGAGGCAGGACTGAAGCGACGAAAGGTTCGTGCAGGATTTCGCCCAGTGGGTGGTACGCAAGCAGGGGGATGAGTGTCTTGACGAAATTGCGGTCGCTCGAAGCTTCGATGGCCATCGTTAACTTCATGGCTGGAGCCTTCATTTCTACGGCAGACCTTGCGTCCTCGTACATGGCGCCGTCCACGATGTCGGTCCAGTGCACCAATTCAGCGACCGGGCGGGGATCGAAACCGAAGCGCTGCTCCGCCACCATGGCAACAAAGCTGGTGCAGGATTTGAATGCCGGATCGTAAAACTTGCGGTTACTCTCATCGTGCTCGAAATGAGCCGCATCGGCGGGAGACAGAAAGGCGCTTTCGTGGTGATCGAACCACCAGGTGATCTTAGGCGAGCTTGAATATTTGAAATCGACGATCGCGTTTTCGTCGCCGTCAAACTGGTTTTCGTCAAAAAGCGCGCCGGCGCGATGCAGCAGTCCGGAGTAAACGAACTCGACGTCGCTCCGGATCCGCTCCCGATAGAAGCGCGAGAACAACGCTGCCGAGGAAGCCCCGTCAAAGCATTTGTCGTGATAGAACACCCGTACTCGCAAAATGGTTCTTTAGACCCCTTTCCGGAGGGCTGGAGTGAAAAACAAATAGAGTTGCTGGTTTGAAGACTTATGTCAAGCGAGATGTTTTGGGACGGCGCGGCAGCGGGAAATCATCGGGGCTATTTCCTGTGGGTTCGTATGCGCAAGTCGAAACTTACCACGCCATTCTGGTCGCGCAGCGCCACGATCGAAATGTTGCGCGTGATGTTGTATTCCGCTTGAATAATCTGCTGCGATGATACCGAAACGTTGGTGCTATAGGTGAGGGTGACATTGCTGGCTACTTGCTGCTCGACGGTCAACTGCGGTCCGCGCACAATATTCGTTTCGCTTGCCAGCCCCTGCGGATCGATCTTAATGCGGCTGGCACCGAACAGGCGCTGCAAGCGACTGTTAACCGTGCTGTTGAGAGCCTCATTAATTAGCAGGTTGGAAGCCTCGCCACCAAAACCGAATGTTCCGCCGGATTGCGCCGCAGCAGCGGATTCCTCCTGCGTGCGGCCCAGAGCGACAAGGGCAATCACATCTCCCTCGGGCAAACTTGGCTCGGACTGCCACGTCACTTTAAGACCATTGGGCACGCTGGCGTCGCCGCGTAGCCGAATCGTGATGTCGTAGTCGCGCACGCGCGTTGCGGCTTGCATGTCGACGATCGGCTGGGTCTTGGCGGGATTCGGAAATGTTACCTCGCCGCGCTCCAGACGATACTTGGTTCCGTTAAACGCAATATCTCCTTCCAGAACTTCCGCCCGTCCTAGGATCACCGGCCGGTCCGCTGTGCCCCGCACTCTAAGATCGGCATCGCCGGAAAGCCTGGCAATGGCGGTTTGCATTTGCAAGTCAGGCGTGGTCACGACGTGCAGATCCAGCCGCAGACGGCTTTCGAGACTATCGGACTGAGTGAACACGACGCCTTGCTTACTCTTTTCGAGGTACGCGGCAAAATCAAACCCCGGGGTTACGGCCAGTTTCGTGACGGTTACATCGCCGCTGAGTTGCGCCGAGGATGTTGTCCCCGTGAGGCGGAGGTCAGCATTCGCGGTGGAACTGACTCCCGGGGGATAGCGGAGGCGCACGCCTTGAGCGGTCGCGCCGAGATCGAGTTGCAATGTGCCGCTGCCATAACTTGCCGAACCCGTAAGCACAATTGTGCCGCCGCCGGTCGTGCCGCTCAGCTTTTCCACCTGAAAGCGGTTGCGGTCGAAGAGCAGCACGCCATTCAGATCGCTCAAGCCGCTGGGAAAATCGTTGTGACTGATGAAGGTATTTTTCACGTCAAGCCGGCCTTGCAGCACCGGTTGCGCAAAACTGCCGGTTGCACTGACATTTACATCCAGCGAACCGCGCGCGAGAATCTTCGGATTCAGCGACTGCAACAGGGTCATGTTCACGGATCCGTTAAGTTGCAGGTCAAGCTCCTGCGCGCCAGTCAAATGGGCGCGGCCGTGGGCGGTGAAGTCGGTTCCGCTGCCAGCCAGGTGGAAGCTCTCGATGAGCGCAGTTTGATTGGCGACTTCGAACCGGATGGGATCAACGGCTTCGACTTGCACATGCTCGACTTGTGCGCTGAAAGACTTTATTTCAGCGGACGCCATCAGATTGCGTGGCGTGCGCAGGGGGCCGCGAACTCGAATCGTTCCTTCTACCGGAGTGTGGCCGGTGATCTTGCCCGGCAAATAGATGCTCAGCAGAGAAACTACGTTGAGGTGCTGAAAATCGAGAGTGAGGTCGGCGGGAAAATCTTTCTCCAAGTCAACGCTGCCCTGGATATTCAAGCTGGCCTGGTCGAAATCCGAATGGCCTTTGAGGTCAAGCGACCGTCCATGGGTGACCGCATCGAGATAGAAATCGCCGGCGCGTTCTTTGTCGAGGGCGAGGTCTTTCACGCGCACATGGGCTTCGAGAGTCGGCTGCTGTGGAGTACCGCTAAGCCGAGCCGTGAAATCGGCGACGCCGTCCATGGCAAAGCGGCTCGACTGCAGCCGCGGAAAGCGCGCCAGATCGATGTTTCGGCCGTCGACACTCAATTGAACTTCGCGAGTCGCTGTGTTCATGCTGGCGCGGCCGGAGAGTGTGGCGTTGTAAGCTCTGACCTCGAGATGATTGAGCTCGATCTCACTGCTGGCCAGTTGGAGGTCACCTTTGAACGAAGGAATACTCACACCATATGCAGATCCTTGGCGAACCTCAAAATGGCCTTCGCCATGGGGACTGTTGCGTGTGCCCGACAAATTGATTGCGAAACTGAGCGTGCCGGACAAGGGCCGATTGATTTCCGCCAGTTGCGCGGCCTCAGCTACGTCGGCGTCGAGAACGTCCAGGTGCAAAGTAATAGGAGCATTCTCTGCAAGCGTGCCGCCCGTGAGCCCGCCGCTGGTATCGAAATGTGCGACCGTGTGGCCGTGTATGAGCGACCCGTTGTGAGCCGCGAAGCTGTTGCGCGAATACTGCACGGTGGTGGAGAGTGCGTCCCAGTGGATGGTGTGAGGCTCTGTAGTCTCGGTTCGCGGGACGGTCGCTTCGAAGTCGTAGGCTTCGAGATTTCCATTGAAGGTGAGTGCGGAAACGCGGCCAGTAGCGTTTCCGGTCAGGGTCGCCCAGCCATGAACAGCAAAAGGCAGCCGCGAGGATCCATACACAGCTTCAATAAGCGGCGTCCATTCCTTCACGTTGTGCGAAGTCAGCGTGAGGTGCATGGAAGAGGTCGCGGACAGGGTTCCGGAGGCGGTTATTTCCGACGCGTTGCTCGTGAGATGGAGGGTGTTGACCTCAAGTTCATCGCGGGATCCGCGATACACGCCTTCGACTGGGCCGTGCAGGGGAATCTCGGTGAACTCCTGATGTTGTGGTGGAGACAAAGCGATCTTCAGACGCGTTTCCGCATCACGGATGGAACCTACCCAAAGCATGTCGACGGTTCCGCTGGCGTTGGCAACAAAATTCAGGCTGTCCAGCGGAAGACTTTTGGAACTCAGAACGCCCAAGGCCGGGGTCAACGGGAACCCTTGAACTTGCAGGTGGACCGAACCACGTTGCAGGCTTCCTGGCGCAAGGCGGCCAATTACGTGAGTCCGCGCGGGCTCGGGTGACGCTTCCAGAGAATTCTGCCAGTTGGTCACGTCCACTTCCCCGGCCAAGTCGCCGCCCATCAGGTTTGCCTTGATGGAGGAAAGTCGCAAGCGTGCCGGGGTAATCGAAAATGCGGCTTCCGCGCGTCCATTGCGCATCAGCAGTTTCCGTGTTGACCAATCTACGTCTTTTGCCTGCAACGCCCCGTCGGTGGAGAACTCCCGGATGTTCCATGTGCCTTTGCCGGAGAACCGCGCGGTCCCTTTGCGAACTTGTGGCTGGCGCAGGATGGCTGCGAGCTCCGCAAGATCCGCTGCGCCGTGGTATTCGCCGGTAATCTTCGGGTCGTGAAAATCCACCAACTGCCCCGTGAAGTGTGCCTCCGTTTTTCCTGATTTCACGGTTAAGCTGCTGATATCGGCGCGGCCGCGGGCCAGCACAAGCGAAGCATCGGCACTCCAAACAAACTCGGGGTATTGCTGCCAGTGCGTATCAATATTGCCGGCAGTCACTCGCGCTTCGTAGCGCCGGTGGAGGAGCGAGTAATTGAGCAGAAGCGCCAGATCTTTCGCAGTGAAGTTGAATGGGACTTTCTGATCCTGCCACAACAACTCCCCCTTTTGAACCTCAATGCGCGAGACGGAAAGCGAGATCAGACGCTCCAGCGGTCCCTGATCGGAGGAATACCTGACGGCGGGTGTTGGGAGGTTCGTCGTGCCATCCGGATAGTCAATTACATGAACAACCGGATGTTCGAGCACCAGCGAATGCAAACCAATGGTTGTACTGAGCAGGGAGATGATTTTCATCTCGGCCTGGAGGCGTTCCACATGAAGAAAAGGCTGCTGATCGCGAGCTTCGCGGCCGTGAATCGTGAGGTTGCGAGCATCGACGCGCAAGCGGAACGGGATAGTATGCAGTTCGCCGAGTTCGACCCGGCCACCAGTTGCCGTTTCCAGTTCCGCGACTACTCTGTTCCGCACCCGTTGCTGAAACGAATCGGTGGTGACGTACCAGCCGAGCAGCCCAAGAGCCGCCAGGCTGAACACACAAAACGCAAGGAGCAGTTTTCGCAGAATGCGGCGGCGCGCCGGAGGCGGAGGCTCGTTCAACGGTTGCCTTCTCCCGAACCGGACTCAGGATTGCGTATATTACTGCCGGAGCGCAGACTGGCCAGCCATCCGGAAAGCAGCTCGTTCATTTTCTTTTCCGCAAGCAAGGTCTTGATCCGGCCATACATTTCCGTCAGCGGTTTGGCACTGCCTCCTGCCTTCGTTATTTCGGGCAGCAGTTGATCGTGGTAGTAGCTTTCGACCGCTTTCTGATCGATTTGAATCGACGGCCGCAGGCGATCTTCGACCAGCTTCATCAGTTGAACCTCATCGCTGAGCCGCGCTTCGAGCGCACTTTGCGTGAGGCCGTAACGCTGTAAAGTCACGTGCCAGCCTGCCTCGGTGGAACAATCAGGCTGCAGTTTGCGCACTTCCGCAACGCGCGCGGCAATTTCCAAAGATGGAGCCGCCTGCCCGGGACGGACCTGTTCGCGCAGCAACTCCTGATCAATTAGACGGTCGAGCGCGGCATTACGCTCGGCGGTGGTGAAGGAATCCGGTTGGCGTCCGTCCAGTAGCGCCTCGAAAGCGATTTCCTGTTCCCAGTCGCTTTGCAGGACAACGTGACCGTTCACGCTGCGGACGACGCGATCCACGATCGGACCAGCCAGCGACACGCCTGCGAGCGCCACACTCAACGCAACCGCGAGAACGAATTGTCGCCACCGTTTCATCTGCGGTATCCCGTCAAAAAGACTGCCCAACACTGAATGAAAAGTTAAAGTGCCCGGCGCGTTGGGCGCCAAACTGTCCGGTCTCAACTGTATAAGGCGGTCCTCCTGGAGGATATACCGTATTGATCGTTATGTTGGTATAGCTGGGAAAAGCCGGTGGGTTTAGATTGTATCCGAAGTCAAATGTGAGTGGGCCGATCGGCGTTTGGTAGCGAACGCCCAGTCCGACCGCGTGCGACAGATAATTGTAGTTACACTCGGTGTGGGTCAGCGGCTGGAAGCAAAGCGCAGGATCGGGCTGGTGCCAGCGCCCCAGACTGTGCAACATTTCCTGGGGGCGCGCAAACACGTTGCCCATGTCGTGAAAAACGGAAAAGCCGATTTTTTCTTGCAGGTAAGGCACGGTGACATTGGGGAACCGAAGTTCCAGATTGTTAAGAAACACCGCGCTGCCTCCGACCGGAAATCCGGTAAAAGGATCGCGCGGCCCTGCCTGGTTTAACCCGAAGCCGCGATGGGAGTTGCCTCCTCCGCTAAAAAAACGCTCGGGTAAAGGGATCAGTTCGTGACCTTGCGCTAGGCTCTGGGCCGGGTCGAGAAGCACGGTACTGCCGAAAGCGTTTTCCACGCCAATGGTTGTGGATCGCGCCAAGACGAATTTTCGTCCGGTAGCGGGGTCAAGTCCAAACGAATAATAGGTCGTGTTCTTCGCCAGAACCCTGCTGAAATTCGCTTCCGATCCGAAATAGCTGGCCGCGACAGCTCCTTCCACGCTCGTATAGCTTCCGCGGGAGGTTTCGAGGTCGTTATCGCGACGATTGCGGATATAGGTAAAGTTCGGCGAACCGACGCGGGTTGGAGTCGAGAGCAATGGGATGAGGTTGGCGGTTACCTCAATGTTCGAGGCTTTGACGCGGCGGTAGCTGAATCCGTAGGAGAAGGTGGTGAGGTCGCGATCTCCCTGGCGGTAGAGCACTGTCAGGTTCCGCAACGTACCCTCCAGACGCTGAGAAGTAAAGGTCGAGACGTCGATGGTATTGTCGTAAAACACGCTGCCAGTAAAGTGCAGGTTGTCGCGGTTCAACAGTTTTGGAACATCGAAGCTGGCGAGCGCTCTTTTCTGCAGGCGACCGTAATTGCCCTTGAGTGAAAGCGTCTGTTCGCGGCCGCCGAAGTTGATGCGATTCACGCCCAACAACACCCGTGGACTGACGCCGGTCTGGCCCAACGGCTGGTTTGTGCCTATGGCGGGCTGTCCTGTTTGGAATTCGATCCCGCCACCGTAATCGAAGGTATAACGCTTGGCCTCGCGTGCCGTGATGAGCACGTTCTTCCTCGACTCGGTGCCGTCGGGGTTCTGGATTGCCGTATCCACTTCGCTAAATAGCCCGAGGTCGTACAAACGGCGCTGGCTCTCGAGCATATTCTGTTGGCTTAACGGTTCGCCTGGGTGTACTCGCAACGCGCGGCGGCCAACGCCCGCCCGCGTGTAGTGCAGTCCATTCATGTAAACCTCGTTCACGAAGAACTGCTCACCCTCACGAATCGTAAACGTTACGCCGACCCGCGCCAATCCATCCGGTCCCGGCGGCACCGCCACATAGGAAACGTCTACTGCTGCATTGGGAAAGCCGTTATCGAAATATTTTCCGAGAATCGCATCGCGATCGCCCGCCAGGCTCGGCTCGTCAAAACCCTGTCCTTCTGCCGTGGAAAGTTCGGGAAGCTGCTCCTGCGGAAGTGTGTAACTCCCCTCGGTTCGTACCCAGGCCACGCGGGTCTGCGGGCCCTCCTTGATCTCGATTTGAATCGCCAGCATTGAAGGATCGCCATGGTATTTTGGCAGCAACTTGCCAGTCACTTCCGCTTGCCGAAAACCACTGACTTGGTACATGCCTTTGATATTCCGCACGTCTTCATCGAGCAGGGCATCACTGTAGCGCCCATGACTCAAAATCTTCCCGGCGGTCTGTTCCACCATCCGGCGCCGAATCAGTTCCTCGGGAAAATACTCATCTCCCGAGATTCGAATCGCCGCGAGTTTATGGCGGTCTCCGGGATCGATGGCGTAAAGGACTTGCAGGGTTTTGCCCCCCTGCACACTGTGCTCGCTGGCCGTGGCCTTGGCCTCAAAGTAGCCCAGGGCCTGTATGTGATTCTCGATGTTGCGACGCCCTTCGTTCAGCAGATCGTCGTCAACCGCACCTTCCTCATAAATCGGCACCAGACGCCGGAGCGTCGCTCGGCTCAGTTTAAAGCCCTCAGCTGCCACTTCGACCACTGGGCCCCGATCGATCTGGAAGGTGTAATCCACGGTGTTGCGTCCAGGATGGTACGTGCGGTCCTTCAGCGAAACTTGCGCCAGCAGACGATCCTGCTTCTGATAGCGCGACCGGATTCTCTGCAGCGCTCGCGTAATCCGGCTTGAAATGACAGGGTCACCCGAATGCAGCTTCGCAATATCCTTAATCTCCTCGATGGAATAGCTGGAGTCACCATCTACGATGACTTCTCCCACGACTGCCCGCGGCCCAGGTGCTACGTGAAACGTGATGTCGATCTGGTGTTCGCGTTCATCGCGCTTTTCGGAGATCTTTACTTTTGCCTGGTGGAAGCCATTCTCTTCGAGCACGCGTTCGATACCCGCAAGGGCGCGGTCGACTTTATCTCGGGAGTAGAGTTCGCCCAATTGCAGCCGGGTGGCGCTCACGAGCTGGTTTTGCGAAGGATTGGTGGAGACACCATCGACCGTCACAATGCCCACAAAAAAGTTCGCAGACGTCAGGAATCGGATTCTGACCCCGGCAGTCTCTGCGCGATCCGCCTCGGCCTGAATGTCGGAGAAACGGCCGCTGGCAAATAACGCCTTCATCGCATCGTGCAGGCCGTCTCGGGTCAGCGGCTCTCCGATTTTGAGCGGCGTCGATGCGGATAAGGCGGCTGCTTCTTCCGGTCCAACACCTGGAAACTCAATGGCATCGATGGTCAGGCCAAGATAGGGGACAATCACGCCGAACTGGGATGCCGGTTGCTCGGTCTGCTGACCGGGCTGCGGCAGAGGCACGGCCCAGCTTGATGCGCCGGTGACCAAAGCCGAAACGAGCATCAGGCATATGACAGGCGCCGCGCGCTTGAGCCGCAAATTTCCCTCTTCTACTACGTTGTGCTCGTTGACCGAGACGCCTTTCTGATTTGATGAACAGCGCAAAGGCACACGTTGCTCGCTAGGATGAGTTTTGCGACCGGAACCTATAATACTGGTTAGAAAGCTGGAGAAAGGTAATCGCCTTGGAACTGACCGGGTTGGCACCGCAGGCTCGCGAACTGGAAGAGCGCTACTCGCGCCAGACCCTGTTTAAGGAGATCGGCGAACAGGGACAGCAAAAACTCGCGCGAGCGCGCGTCGTTGTTGTGGGCTGCGGCGCGACTGGATCGGTTCTGGCTTCCTTGCTTGCGCGCGCCGGCATTGGCACGCTCCGAATTCTGGACCGGGATTACGTTGAGCCGAGCAACCTGCAGCGGCAGTCGCTGTTCGATGAAGACGATGCCCGGCAGTCTATGCCCAAGGCGATCGCCGCGGCGCGCCAGATTTCTCGCTTCAACTCGCAAATTGCTGTGGATCCCCAGGTTGCCGATCTCACGCCTCAGAATGTCGATTCCCTGCTCGGGGAAGTCGATCTGATTCTCGATGGCACCGACAATTTCGAGACCCGTTATCTGATCAACGACTACGCGGTCAAGAATTCCGTGCCCTGGGTCTATGCTGCAGCGGTCGGCAGTTACGCCGTGACCATGAATATCCTGCCCGGCGAAACTGCCTGCCTGGCCTGCGTTTTCCCTGAGTCCCCGCGCGGCACACTGGAAACTTGCGAGACCGCCGGCATTCTGAGTTCTGCGGTTGGGCTCGTGGCATCGCTGGCGGCAACCGAGGCCCTGAAGCTTCTGGTCGGCGCCCGGTCCAAACTTCGGCGTACGCTGCTTTCCTGGGATGTCTGGTCGAATGAGCAGGCGCAGGTACAGGCTAATTCTCCGCGCGCCGGATGCCGCGTCTGCGGCGCGCGCGAATTTGTTCACCTTGCGGGCGAGGGCCGGCCTCACATCACCCTATGCGGAAGGAACTCCGTCCAGATCCACGAGCGGCAGCGGCCGGTCAATTTCACCGAAATCAGCAGCCGCCTGGAACCACTCGGGAGTGTCCGACACAACGACTTTGTGCTTAAGTTTTTCCGCGAGCCTTACGAGATTACGCTCTTTCCTGATGGGCGGGCCATCATCAAGGGGACGACTGATACGGCGATTGCACGCAGCCTGTACGCCCGCTATATCGGGACGTAGGCCCTGAATCGCGTCATCCCGTTGCAGGATGTGCGCACTAGTTTTCACCAGTCTCGACCTCGCTCCCCTGCCCCAGGCAGTGCTTTAGCCGACAGCACCGTGAAATCGCCGAGCATTTCCCCTTCGCACGCACTCGGAGACTGGCAAGCAAACTGCATCTAAATCGATACAGGCAGTTCCCCTGTGGAGGCAGTATGCGACCCTATTTGGTTCTGTGTGCGGTTCTTGTAATTGCAGTTGCGGCGTTCGGCCAACAACCGTTTCCCGGCCCCTATGGCCCTGGGTATTGGGGATTTGGTCCCAACGTTCCTCTCGTCACCACCCCAATGATCTCCTTCCAAACCGTGTCCCCGAATCCGGTAGGTGCGCGTAATGCCACCACTGGCCTTGTGGCTGGCGCTACCAATTCGACGCTTTCTCAGATTGAAGGATCTACCAGCTCGGATTACACCGCGGCCGTGTGGTATCAGGGCGGAGCACCGCTGACGACGCCCGAAGTCAATCTCTGGCCCGAGCCCGCCGTGCGCGAAATGCGTGCCATGCGGCATCCGATGCCGGAAGAACCTGGCATGCATGAGCGTGGCCCGCGCAAAGAGGCACGCGAGGGGTGGTTGTACTTTACGGGCTCCGAATACACCGCCGACGTTGTCGCCGGAAGCGCGGGAAAGGGCGTGCGCAAGGCTGGTCACGCCTACACCAACGACGACGTAACGCGCCAGAATGACAACAATGGCACCGTGAAGTACCGGGGAAAGACTGAAAAGATGTAGCCATCGAGTGATCGGGTCATCGCGCGATCGGGTGATCTTCCCGCGCGATGGCCCCGTGCAATCCCATCTCACATTCCTGGCCCGGGATCATCTCTATCTGCTATCTTCGTTCGGTTGATCCTCTCCACCCAAACCAAGACAGGCGCCCGCATTTTTCAGATCATGCGCGCCGAGGATGAGTGTCTGAATGGTTGACGCGGCTCGCCCGGAACCCTCTCGCCTTTATCGCTGGATCGTCCTCATCGTACTCAGCCTGGCCATGTTTGGCAGTTACTACGCCTACGATGCGCTGAGTCCGCTCGCCGACGTGTTAAAGGCGCAGCTGCACTTTACCGACGAAAATCTCGGCTTCCTGCAGGCCATCTACAGCTTTCCGAATATCTTCACCGTGGTCATCGGCGGACTCATCATCGACCGCCTGGGCCTCCGAAAATCGCTGATGATCTTCGGCCTGCTTTCTTTGATCGGCCCTGCCATTACAGCCTCCTCTGGAGCGCTGCCGGTCATGGCCGCCGGCCGCCTCATCTTCGGCATGGGCGCCGAATCGCTCAACGTTGCCGTCACCGCCGCTCTTGCGCGATGGTTCAAAGGCAAGGAACTCAGCTTCGCCTTCGGCCTCAACCTCACCATCTGCCGGCTCGGCTCCTTCGCCGCCCTCAATTCCCCCACCTGGGCACGCGCCGCTTACGCCAACTGGCGCTGGCCCTTCCTGATCGCCCTTGCGCTTTCCGTCTTTTGCGTCGTGGGCGCCATCATCTACTGGATCCTCGAGGTCCACGCCGAGCGCAACTTCCACCTCGGCGACGCCTCCACCGACAAGGTCGTCTTCGCCGACCTCTTCAAGTTCGGCGTCAGCTACTGGTACATCGTCGCTCTTTGCGTTACCTTCTACTCGGCCATCTTCCCTTTCCAGACCTTTGCCGTGAAGTTTTTCATCGAAGCCCATGGCACCTCGCGTGAGTTCGGTGGTTTCCTCTCCAGTATGCTGACGCTGTTTGCCATGATCGCCACCCCTATCTTTGGCCTCTGGGTTGATCGCATCGGCAAGCGCGCTCTCCTCATGATGTTCGGCTCGATCCTCCTCATCCCCGTTTACCTTATGATGGCCTACACCCAAATCAATCTCTACATCCCAATGGCTATGATGGGCGTGGCCTTCTCGCTGATTCCGGCCGTCATGTGGCCCTCGGTCGCCTACATCGTCGACCAAGCGAAACTCGGCACCGCCTACGGCCTCATGACCATGATCCAGAACATCGGTCTGTTTGGTTTCAATGTCCTGATTGGGTGGGAAAACACTCATAGCCTTGCCGACGCCTCAAATCCTGCCGGTTACCACCTCATGATGTGGACGTTTTCCATCCTCGGCTTCCTGGGGATGCTCTTCGCCTTCCTGCTCCACGAACGCGAAACCGGGCCTCATGGGCATGGGTTAGAGACAATAACAGCCGGGAAAGCTTAGCCGGCCGCAGGGAGGGCAGAACCTAGAGGGGCCGAGTTTACGGGGTTACCAAGGTGATCCTCCACGGCGCCCCCGATCCACTCCCACAGAGGCACCGTTCGACCCGTTACGCTTTTTGGTATTCTGGGAGCCCTAGAAGGCCGGTGATGCACAGGGGTCACGCTCTTTGTGCAAATTAGTACAACGATTAGAGTTCAATGCCGCATCTGAATCGAGTAGCGGCCGGAAAAGTCAACTTGACCGACCCGAAGCAGAGAATCACGGAAGCAGAGGCAATTGAGCGGGCGAAACAGGGAGACGAAGCGGCATTCGAAATCCTGTATCAACTGCACAAGCGCCGGGTCTACTCGCTATGTTTGCGCATGGTCTCCAATCCTTCGCAGGCGGAAGACCTCTCTCAAGAGGCATTTCTTCAGCTTTTTCGCAAGATCGGCACATTTCGAGGCGAATCCGCTTTTTCAACCTGGCTGCACCGGATGACGGTCAACGTCGTTCTGATGCAGCTTCGAAAAAAGGGACTGCCTTCGGTATCACTCGAGGAGACTCTGGAAACAGACGAAGAGGCGCCGCGGAAGGAATTTGGCGCGGACGACGTAAAGCTGAAAGGCTCGATCGAACGCATGCAACTCGGGCGCGCCATCGACCGACTGCCGCCCGGCTACAAGACGGTTTTTGTTCTTCACGATGTGGAGGGCTTCGAACATAACGAGATCGCCCAGATGGTGGGCTGCTCGATTGGAAACAGCAAGTCGCAGCTTCACAAAGCACGTCTGAAACTGCGGGATTATCTGAGATCGATGAGAGCCGAAAAGGCCAAGACTGGATAATGTGATTTGTGGTCTCGGGGAGAGAGTGTTATGACGTGTTCCGATGTACAACGAGTTTTGCCTGACGTCATCGAGGGCGACGGTGATGCGGAGTTTCAGCTGCACTTGCAGTCTTGCCCGGCGTGCTCGGAGCTGGTCGCTGACCTGAAGCTGATTGTCAGCGAGGCCCACGGACTGGCGGAGAGCGCAGAACCACCTGCCCGGGTTTGGGTTGAGATCGCGAACCAACTGCGTGCCGAAGGCATCATCCGGGAGCCCGAAGCAGTTCCCGCACGTCCCGTACTTGTGCCCACGCCGACGCGCCGCTGGAAGGCCTGGTGGCTGGCACCGGTGGCAGTCGCAATTCTGGCGGCAGGTTCCTACCAATTGACGCACCAGAAGAACCTGCCTGCGTCTCCACAGGTCGCGCAGCAGCCGTTGGCTCAGCCGATGACGCAAGGGCCGCAGGCTGCACAAGTGGCTGCTAAGCAACCAGTAGTGCGGCCATTGGAACCGACGCAATCAGAGCGGCCCCGGGAGCAGGCGCAACTGGCTCAGCGTCGCACTGCTCCGCCAACTGGGCCGACGGAGCACACAAAAGTGGCGCGGAACTCAAAGGTAATTTCTGCGCCTCCGAGCGCAGAGGACCAGGAGTTCCTAAGTGAGGTCTCGGAGCGCGCTCCGGGCATGCGCGCTACTTATGAGAATCAGTTGCGCGCCGTGAATGCGGAGATCCGCGAAACGCAGGAGTATATTAAGCGCTTCCCAGGAGACGTAGATGCACGGCAACATCTGATGGAAACGTACCAACAGAAGGCGTTGCTGTACCAAATGGCATTGGATCGTATTCAGTAAGACAGAAGGGTTGGACGGCCGAGCCGGACCCAAGGGGCGTTTTATGGAGAGAGTTCCGCGCAGCAAGGTGGTAACTGTAGTCTTGGCCGCTTGTCTGGTCTCCGTTGCCGTTGCCGAGACGAAGAAGGAATTCCGCTATATAGTGGGCCCAAACGCGAATGTCTCCGTGGACACGCAGTACGGCGCCATTTCCGTAAGGCCCGGTGCCAGCAATGAGGTTGTCATTGTGGCCACGCTTCAGTCGGATCAAGCGGAAGTCGACAACCAGCAGAGCGGCAACCGCATTCAAGTCATCTCTCATCTTTTCCAGGGTGCCGACCCGCAGACCGGCCGCATCGACTACCAACTCCTCGTCCCATCCGACGCGACTTTAAGCCTTCGTTCCTCGACCGGTCCTCTATCAGCGGAACAGCTCCATGGGGATCTCAGCCTTGAAGGAACCGACGCCGTGGTCGATATTCACAATGTGAGCAACGGGCACGTGCACGTGAACACCATGCGCGGTCCAATCACCCTGACCGACGTGCGTGACGGCCACGTCGAGATTGCCTCCATCAGCGGCGACGTTACGATGAAATCGGTCACGGGTCCGCTTGTTAAGGCCAATTCCGGCAGCGGCAAGATCTTCTATGACGGGGACTTCGGCTCCGGCGGCGATTACAAGTTCACGACTCATACCGGCGACATCACGGCCATTGTCCCAGCCAATGCGTCCGCTGATTTCAGCGCCCACTCTATCCTCGGCAAGGTTCAACACGACTTCCCCCTCCAACCCCGCCATTCCCATTTCGCTTTTGAGGAAGGACGTGCCTTCTTTGGTACCGTGGGTAAGGCCGCTTCTGCCGTCGTCCTGCGCTCATTCAGTGGTAAAATCCGCCTCAAGCAACGGTGAAATAACAGAAAGCTTCGATTGCAGCGGAGGCGCATCGAGAGTCCGGTTTGCTCTCATGCAGTGGAGCGCCATGGGAGTGCGCGCGGTGTTTCTTGTGGGATTCATGGGTTCTGGAAAAAATACTGTCGGTCAGGAGCTTGCTTGCCGTTTGGGCTGGGATTTTCTCGACCTGGACGCGCAGATTGAGCAGCGTGAATGCCAGAGCATCCCGGAGATCTTTCGCGTAAAGGGTGAGCCTGCCTTCCGTCTGGCCGAAACCGCCGCCTTGAGCGACTTTCTAACTAACTCCTTCCACCGGAATAGCGTAGTTGCACTTGGGGGAGGAGCATTCGCCGAGGAAAACAACCGTGCCTTATTGCGCCAGTGGCCAACCGTCTTTCTCGATGCCTCGCTCGACGAGCTTTGGCGCCGGTGCCAGCAGGATGGCAGAGAGCGGCCCTTGCGGAAGGACCGCGACGAGTTCGCCCGGCTCTACAGACAACGCCTTCCCTTTTATCGTGAGGCATCCTTCGTTATTCAGACCAACGGTCGAGAGACGCCCTCGATTTGCGAAGAGATCGAGAGCGCATTGCGTCTTAGAGGAAGCTCCGAAGATGCCCCATCGAATTCCGGCGACGTCCCGGCCCGCGGCCCTGCACCACCCAGTTCTTCAACGCAGTCTTAAAACAGGAGAATCACCTTGAAGCTCTCTTACCGGTTCCTCGCTTTTGTCGCAGTGCCACTGCTTGCGTGGATCGCCGCATCGGCCGCCCCAGGCTCCAAAGACAAGGAAAAGGAGAGCGAAAAAGAGCACACCGAGCAAGCCGTCGATTCCGGCTCCTTTGGCGTTTTCATGAACGGCCACCGCGTCGGCACGGAGACATTTTCCGTAATTCAGGATCGCGGCGGCAGCGTGATCAAGTCGGAATTCAAGACCGAAAACGATCCCAATGGCGCTGCCTCTGCCCAATCCTCCGAGATGCGTCTCAACCCCAACGGGGAGATCCGCCGCTACGACTGGAAAGAGATAAGCCCCGGGCAAGCCAGTTCGGTCGTCCTCCCCAACGATCAATTCCTCAACCAAAAGTTCCGCTCTGGGCCGCAAGCCAAGGATCAGGAACAACCTTACCTGCTCCCGACGTCGACCAGCATCCTCGATGATTATTTCTTCGTTCATCGCGAAATCCTGGTCTGGAAGTTCCTGGCCACGAGTTGCAAGCAGGAAAATGGCCAGGTGAAATGCCCTCTGAAGCAGCGCGCCCAGTTCGGCAGCTTGGACCCGCGGCAGCACTCGTCGGCTCCCTTGAGCGCCGAATTCTTAGGCCGGGAAAAAATTGCCTTCAAAGGCAACCAGCAGGAATTCAACAAAATCGAACTCAAGACCGAGGCTGGCGCGTGGCAGCTCTGGCTCGACGATAAGTTCAAACTCGTGCGCATTTGGATCGAGGGCGACAACACCGAAGTCATTCGCGACTGACCCTCGGACCGCCCGAGTGCCGAAGGTCACTGTTCATTGTTATTTGTTTGGTCTTGATGCGCCTTCGCTGCGGTAAAGTGAGGATTGAAAACGCCTCCGGATTTCACCCGCGGCGCTTCTGGAATCACCTTTGACGGTTCTCGATTCACGCACGTCGCGCGTTTTATTCACGGCTCTGCTGTTTGCTCTGGGCCTTGGCTTTCTTTATGCTGCCCGGCGCACGCTCATTCTTTTTCTGTTTGCCATCTTGTTTGCCTACCTCATTGATCCCGCGGTCGCTCGTGTTCAAAAGCTAGTCCGCAGCCGTCCTCGGGCTATCGCCGTCATCTATCTGTTGCTGCTGGTCGCACTAGGATTGTTCGTTCTTTTCGCCGGTCCCAGAATCAGCCGCCAAAGCGCCCGCCTAGGGCAAAGCCTGCCCGGCCTGATGGACAAGGCCACCAGCGGACAAGTCTCGGGCCAGATCGGCCAACTCGTCGCCACGATCAGCAAACAGCACGGCTGGAGCGAAGCCACACAATCCCGCATACAGGGTTTTATAACCACCCACCGCGATGATCTTTTCCATTTCGCCCAGCGAGGGGGTGTTCGCGTCGCCGAGGCCGCCCAGCAGGTTTGGGTGCTGTTCCTGGTGCCCATCCTTGCCATTTTTTTCCTGCGCGACGGTCACAACTTCCACGGCGTCCTGATTTCTCTTGTGCAGTCGCGGACTCAGCGCGAGTTCTTGCAGGATGTCTTACACGATCTCAATGAGATGCTCGCGCAGTTCATTCGCGCGCAGCTCACCCTCGCCGCCCTTTCCTTTGTCATCTACTCCTCTGTTTTGGGAATCATGCGGGTTCCCTACGCGCTGATGCTCGGCACAGCCGGCGGCGCGCTCGAATTCGTGCCGGTTGCGGGGCCGTTGGTGGCCGCCGTTGCCATGGTCGTGGTCGCGCTCCTCACCGGGTATCAGTATTGGCCCTGGCTTCTGCTTTTTTTGGTTGTTTGGAGAATGGTGCAGGATTACGTCATCTCTCCCCGCATCATGGGAGCCAGCGTCGAATTGCATCCCCTCGCTGCCTTATTTGGCGTTCTCGCCGGCGCCGAAATCGCCGGCATTCTTGGCGTATACCTATCCATCCCGGTCATGGCGAGTCTTCGTATCGTTTGGCGCCGCTGGCGAATCTACGCCGAGAAACGCAAATTCGGCCCGCTCAATGAATTCCTCCCGCACGAACTCAGTGGACGAACGTGAAGTGCGCATAACTGTTGTCTCGTCGCTCTCGTTATTTCATCCGCAAATTACGCTGGTATAGAATCAAAATTTACCTATGGCTAATAAGCTCGCAGTAGGAATTCTCGGTGCCACCGGCATCGTCGGCCAGCGCTTTATCCAAATGCTGGAGCATCATCCGTGGTTTGAAGTGGCATGGCTCGCCGCCTCCGATCGCTCCGAAGGCCGGCCTTATGCCGAAGCTGCACGCTGGCGTCTCAAAACCAACATCCCCAACCGC
>Ga0074044_10000666_pt1 | contig 32090 bp, 25 predicted proteins | sample BogForMeECP23OM1_FD_94443 | JGI IMG/M metagenome (GOLD analysis project Ga0074044, IMG submission 94443) | Bog forest soil microbial communities from Calvert Island, British Columbia, Canada - Bog Forest MetaG ECP23OM1 | ecosystem: Environmental > Terrestrial > Soil > Wetlands ...
CATTGTTCTAGGTATTGAGACATCAAACACCATCCGTCAAGCGCCGCTTGTCAACCGCCGTATGGGTGTCAACCGCCGCTTGTCAACCGCCGTATGGTGTCAACCGGTTGACAGGTTGACGGGGAGCGGAGTTCGCCTCCGACTGCGTCATCCGCCCTACCGTCTTTCAGCTGGGACGATTCCATGCGCAATCGCGCAAAACACGGTTTGGCGCTTCTCATAGCGCCAGAGTGGGACCGGAGAAAAGCCCGGTTCCTCGGATTCCAGCCCGTCAGTAGCGATTCTTTCTAAGTGCTGGCTGGCTGGAAGCCTGTGCCAGTTCGGAAGGCCCTACATTCTGAACACGCCGAATTGTGCAGGTGCGGGAATCGGCGCATTTAGCGATGCCGCTATTCCCAGCGCCAGCGCCGCGCGGGTGTCGACCGGATCGATCACACCGTCATCCCACAGGCGCGCGCTCGAGTAGTAGCAGCTCGATTCCAGCTCGTACTTCTCCAGCGTCGGGCGCGTGAACTCGCGCTGTTCGTCCTCCGTCATCTCGCCGCCCTCGCGCCTCAATTGATCGAGCTTGACCGTCAGCAGGGTGTTCGCCGCCTGCTCGCCGCCCATCACTGAAATCCGCGAGTTCGGCCACATGAGGAGCAGGCGCGGACCATACGCGCGCCCACACATCCCGTAATTGCCGGCGCCGTTGGATGCGCCGATGATTACGGTGAACTTCGGCACCTGCGCGTTCGCGACCGCGTTGACCATCTTGGCGCCGTCTTTGGCGATTCCGCCCTGCTCGTAGCGCTTGCCTACGATGAAGCCGGTGATGTTCTGCAAGAAGATGAGCGGGATGCGGCGCGCGCAGCACAACTCGATGAAGTGGGTCGCCTTGAGCGCGGATTCGCTGAACAGCACGCCGTTGTTCGCGATGATCCCGACCGGGTAGCCGTAAATTCGCGCGAACCCGGTCACGACGGTCGTCGCATAGCGCGCCTTGAACTCGTGCATCCTGCTCCCATCGACCAGCCGCGCGATAACTTCGCGGACGTCGAAGGGCTTGCGGGGGTCGGATGGAATTACGCCGTACAGTTCGGCCGGATCGTAGATGGGATCTTCGGGCGCGGCCTGCTGGAACTCTTCCAGCACTGGCCGCGGCCCCAGGTTCTCGAAGATCGATCGCGCGATACGAAGCGCATCGTGGTCGTCGTCGGCAAGATGGTCGCTGACACCCGAGAGCCGGGTATGAACGTCGCCGCCGCCCAACTCCTCGGCGCTCACTTCTTCACCGGTGGCCGCGCGAACCAGGGGCGGACCAGCCAGAAAAATTGTACCCTGGCCGCGCACGATCACGTTCTCATCGCACATGGCGGGCACGTAGGCGCCGCCTGCCGTGCACGATCCCATCACGACCGCCACCTGTGCGATGCCCATCGCGGACATGCGCGCCTGGTTGTAGAAGATGCGTCCGAAATGGTCGCGATCGGGAAAGACCTCCGCCTGCAGCGGCAGAAACGCGCCGCCCGAATCCACCAGGTACGCACACGGCAGCCGATTCTCTATAGCGATCTCCTGCGCGCGCAGATGCTTCTTCACCGTCATCGGGTAGTAGGTCCCGCCCTTCACGGTCGCGTCGTTGGCGACTATCACCGCTTCGCGCCCATGGATGCGCCCGATGCCGGTGACGATGCTGGCTGCGGGCGCTTCATCGCCATACATGCCGTAGGCCGCCAGGGCGGAAAGCTCGAGGAATGGACTGCCGTCATCGAGCAATCCTTTTACCCGGTCGCGCACCAGCAGCTTGCCGCGTTCGATGTGCCGCTTGCGCGCATTTTCTGGGCCGCCCCGGCGCACCCGCTCGATTTCGGCGCGCAGTTTGCGCACCTGAGCTTCAATGACTTCACGATTGCGGCGGAATTCGTCGGAGGCGGGGTTGATGCGCGATTCGATGCGTTCCATCGGATTCCTCTTGATGCCTGTTGTTTCAGCCACTCGCCCGCTCATAAGCGTACATCGAGTGGATTTCAGATACTGCATATTCTGCTAAGAAAAGTAACGACACGAGATAAAGCAGCGCCAGTGAGGTTTTCATAGATCAGCGTTTTGTCGGTGGCACAGGCTTTAGCCTGTGTGGCTTGTAGACACTAAATTTAACGATATGCGTGAACGCGATTTGAAAGCGCTGGAATTCGACAAGGTGCTGCACCTTGCGATGGATCATGCCGCGTCCGACCCGGGACGCGAGGCGATCGCGGCGCTGCGTCCATCGACCGATCCGGCCGAAGTCAGGGACCGGCTGCGCGCAACGGCGGAGATGGTCGAGCTGAGGTCGCATGCGGGCTCGCTGCCGATTCGCGAGTTCGCCGACCAGCGCAATCTTATCCTCGCCGCTTCGCGGGTGGGCGCAGTTCTGGACGGCGCCTCACTGGTGAAAGTCCGCGATTTCGTGCTCGCATCGCGCAACGTCGCCGGGTTTCTGCGCTCGCGAATCGAGCGCCTGCCCCATCTCGCCGCGCTGCATCAAAATCTGCTTGCGCCAAAGGAACTAGCCGACGCGATGCTCGCCGCGCTTGCGGACGACGGCAGCCTGCTCGATGACGCCAGCCCGGAGTTGAAGCGGCTCAGGACCCGGCTGCGCGACGAGCGCACGGACCTGGAAGCGCGCCTGCTCCGATCCCTGAGCGCATCGGGCATGGAATCGTTTGTCTCCGACTACGTCGTGATGGTTCGGAACCATCGCTTCGTGCTGCCTCTGAAGCCGAACTACTCAGAACGCCTGGAAGGGATCGTGCAGGACCGCTCGGTCTCGGGCGAAACCCTGTTCGTCGAACCGATGTGGGCGGTTGAATTGAACAACCGCGTCATGATGCTCGAACGCGAGGCCGAGGCCGAAGAGCATCGAATTCTGGCGGCGCTCACCGCGATGACCGGCGGCTATGCGGAAGAACTGGGGCTGACGTTCGGCGCAATGGTAGCGATCGACAGCCTCAACGCGCGCGCGATCCTGGCCGCGCGATGGAACGCCGTCGAGCCCGCAATTGTGGACGAGGGCCTCGAGTTCGCCGACGCGCGCCATCCGCTGCTGCTCGCCACCCATCGCGAGGTGGTGCCGATCGACGTGAAGATTGCGAGCGGTCAGCGCGGCATCGTCATTTCGGGCCCCAACACCGGCGGCAAAACTGTCGCGCTCAAGACCATCGGGCTTCTGTCGCTGATGGCTCAGGCCGGCATGCTCATTCCCGCCCGCGCTGGCAGTTACATCACCGTGTTTCGCAGCGTGTTCGCCGACATCGGCGACGAGCAATCGATCGAGGCAAATCTGTCCAGCTTCTCGGGACATATCGCGAACCTGGCGGAGATTGTCAGGTCGCTCGAAGAACCCGCGCTGGTCATACTCGATGAGCCCGGCGCGGGCACCGACCCGGCCGAAGGTGCGGCGCTGGCGATCGGCCTGATGAATCATCTAGCGGCACGCCGATGCGTGGTCGCGATCGCGACGCATTCGACAGCGGTCAAGCTCCATGCCTATTCGCGCACGAGATTCGAGGCTGCGGCCGTCGACTTCGACCCGGAGCAGCTGACCCCGCTCTATCGCCTGAAGCCGCACACGATTGGCCAGAGCTACGGGCTTGCGGTCGCGAGCCGCCTCGGCCTGCCCAAGGAAATAATCGACGGCGCTCGCGATGCGCTCGGAGCGGGCGGCGCCGAGCTTGAAGCGGCGCTCAAGCGGCTGGAAGCGGAACGGACGCGGCTCAGAGAAGAAACGGCGCGCTTGCAGGAAACTCGCGAAGCCGCCGCGCGTGAACTCAGCGAAGCGCGCGGTGTGGCCGAGCGGGCGCAGGAGCGAGCGGGCGCCGAACGCAAGCGGATGCGTGTGGAGGTGTCGGGCCTGATCGAGGAATTGCGGCGCGAGGGGTCGGATGTGATGCGCGATCTCAAGTCGCGATCCAAATCGCGCAACGACCTCAACGCGTTCGTGACGCTCGCAAACGAAAGGCTCGAGCAGGCGGCGCCGCGGCCGGTCGAAGAGAAAGAGGCGGAGGCAATCGATGACGCTCCGCTGAAACCTGGTGATCAGGTCGAACTGGGCGAGATTCGCGGCGAGCTGCTCACCATAGAACCGGGACGAGCGGTAATTGCACGCGGCGGACTCAAGATTGAAGTCGCGCCCGAGCGCCTAAGACGGGCTCGCGGCCGCGCGCCGGAAAGACCGGCGCGCCCGCCCGTGGTGACGTTCATGGCAGACAAGAGCGACCAGGTGGAACTCAACCTGATTGGCCTGCGCACGTCAGAAGCACTCAGGAAGCTCGAAGGATTCCTGGACCAGGCGTTCCTGACCAATCAGCATGAAGTACGGATCGTGCACGGCATCGGCTCGGGCGCGCTGCGCAAGGCGGTGCAGGAATACCTGGGCACATCGGCGTATTGCTCGTCGTTCCGGCAGGCGGATCCCCATCACGGCGGCGCCGGCGCCACGATCGTGGAGATAAATCTGTAGCTCTCTTCAGACACACAGGCCAAAGCCTGCGCCACTTCAGACATTCGGGATCCCTTTGAAAATTCCTGGCTTCAAGTGGCGCAGGCTTCTCGCCTGTGCTCTTTGTCACTTAGTTTCCCGCGCGACAGACCAAATCGATTCCATTGCCCGCTGGGTCGGATAGGCTTGCCATTCTGCTGCCTTTCGCGTCGCGTTTGATTTCGCGATCGAGCTTGCCGCCCGCATCGAGTGCGCGCTTCACCGCGGTGTCCAGGTCTTCATCGATCACCAGGTCGAGATGGACCGGTGTCCAGTGTCGGCGATAGTCGCGCGTGATCGGACCCTGGGGACCCGCTGAAATTTTCATAAGCCAGATAGTCTGGTCGTTAACCTTTACGTGCGCCCAATCCGGATGTTGCTCGATGACGGTCAGGCCAAGGCCGCGCCCATAGAAGGCAACGGCACGTTCAACGTCATCCACGTCGATGCAAAGGTCGAATTTCATTTCGGTTCCTCCCCCTCTGGCGCGATGCGCGATCAGTGGCCGAAGAGCCCGTTCAAGTTCAACGGTGCCGAACCCGAGTCGCCGCCCAGGAATTTGCCAAGACCTTTGAGCGCTTTCTGGCCCTTCTCCTGGAGTGCGCGCTGGCCGGCGCGCTGCGCCAATTCGGCGACATCTGGAACGATGGCGGGTTTCGGCAATTGGCCGACGATGCGCAATGGAATATCGACCTGGCCGCCGCTGTTGGTCAGAAAGACGATGTTCTTTTTCTGCTCGATGATTTCCTGCGAGAGTTGCTGCGTCAGCAGGACGCGTGCGGTCAGGTCGATGTTTTTGTCCATGTCGAACCATCCGTCACCCGTGAGCGCATAGTCGACGGTCTTCATGACAAGATCGTGCGAGGTGATGCGCGGACCCTGAATGACGAATGTCAGGCCCATCTGCTCGAAATCGGTGTCGGGACTCCTGAACAGCTCCGGATGGTTATCGGCGACGGGCTGCGGGACCAGCGAGCCAATCACCGGCAGATTCTGGGTCTTCTCGAAGAGCCGGGCCGCAATATTCACGCCGACCAGCTTTCCCTGGGTCACTTGCACCTGACCGTCGCCTCCAAGCGTGGGCTTGATCGCTTCGAAGCTGCCGTTGTTCTTCCCTGAAATCTGTACTCTTCCGCTGAGCAAGCCACGCACAATACCGGCAGCCTTCGCCTTTTGCGACTCCAGCGCCTGCTGCAAATTCAGATTCGTCATCGTCACCGCGGCGCTAAACGGGCCGCTGCTGTCCAGTCGCGCGTCGGCATTCCCGGCGATAGCGCCGCCAAACGCGCCGACCTTGAGTTTGGATATGCGCAGCTGCTTGCCAGCGAGCGAAGTTGTGACGCTCAAATTGTTGTACGCGATGTTATTGAGGTTTCCGGACTGCGAAGTGAGTTTGTTGTCGTCTGCGAATCCGCTATCGGTCAGCGCAAATGTTCCGTTCGCCCGGATCTGATCGAGCTGCTCGTTTGAAGGCCTTCTGGAGGCGAAATCCGCGGTGCGGATCGAATCTGCCGTGAAGTCATAGATCGCGTTCGGCGGATAGATCGGATCGCTATGAGCTTTCAGAGTCCCTCTGCCGGCGCCGAGCTTGAACTCGAGCGGTCCGATATCGGCCGCCGACCCCGCGAGCTTGATGTCGCCATTCAAGTCGCTTATAGCGGTGCCCTGTCCCGGCCGGGGTATCGTGACGCCTGCCAGCGTCACGAGGCCGTGGGCGGATGGCTTTCCGCCAGCGAAGACAACATCGACGTGAAGCTCGCTCGCGCCGCTGATGCCAAGTTTCGATGCCGCAGGCGAGAGCGCTGTGAGCGAAGCAATATCGAAACGATCGATGTCGATTCTGACCTGGAACTGGCCGCCGCCGAATTTAATGTTCGTCGCCTTAAGATCCAGGTCGCCGATCTTTACTTCGGCAATCGACACGCCCATTTCATCCGAGGTGCGGTTCGCGTCAACGTCCACCTTCAACGCGACGCCCGCAGGTTTGCGAAACGAATCGCCGAAATTGGTCTGATTAGAGGTGAGATCGCTCGCTACGTGGATGCTGAGCGCGCCAAGTGGTCCCTTGATCGTCGTGTCCGCACTAATCGTGTCCGACACCTCGAGCTTCGCGGGGATCCCTTTCGTGAGTTCTCGCAACTGATCGAGCGTAACAGGACCGGTTTGCAATCGCAGGTCGACCGGAATCGCCGTAAGATCGATCTGCCCGCCAGCAATCAGCGGTCCGATCTGTCCCGACAGGTCGAAGTTCTGGGCCTCAGCGCCAAACGCCGCCATCCTTAGCTTCAAGTCGAAAGCCGAAATGAAACTAAACCCGCTTACTTCGAGGTCGACGTGCGAGATCGTGATGGCTGGCTGCCCGGCCGCTTTATAGACGATCTTGCCCTCCTCAATCGCGAAGTTGTGAACCTCCAGCCCGTGAATGACACTCGCGCTCCGCGAGGACTTGGGCGCTTCGGTCAAGGGAGATTGCTGAACCTCGCCTCCACCCGGCAGTTTTTTCTCGGACTGCGCTTCACGTTCCTGCCCTGCTTTCGTACCGATCGTCATAACGTTGAGCTGCCCGTTCGCATCGCGAAGGATTCGAATCTCCGGCTGGCGCAGCACAACACGGCTCACCTCGAGCTGTCGGAGAAGCAGCGGTATCAGGTCGACTTCCGCGTTGAGATCGGAGACCTGAACGAACGGTTGCGACGAAAAATTGGAATCGTCGGCGATTGAAATGCCGGCCAGGTCGGCACTGAGGCCCCATCCCAGATGGACGCTGATTTCGGCGACCTCGACCTTGCGGCCGAACGCCTTACTGGCACTGGCGAGCAGAGCATCGCGATTTTCAGCAATAATCGAATTCAAATTGGCAACCGCATAGAGCAGAATTGCGGCGACAACCAGGACTGTCGCACCCGCGATGCCGCCGATGATAAGGAGGGGTTTGCGCATCGGAGATTCTCCGCTCTACCGCGATTCCGATACCGCACTTTATTCCAACTTCGTGCGATCCGCACGCATCGCCGGACCAACTGTGATGAATCGATCGCCGATGTGATTCCACATCTGGCGCGCGCAGGGCATAATTAATTCGATTCGACCTCGGCCGCGTTTTCGCTTCCGTCATGCCGAAAAAGAAAAAATCCCGGGACGGCCAACCGAAGAAGACCGCTGACAAGCCGGTCGTCTTCTCGCCTTTCAAAAATTTGAAGAAGATGCTCGCGGCGCGAGTGGAGAAACCTCCGGCGCTGCCGCCAAAACAGGCACCCAAACCAATCGCTACCAACGGGTCGTGCTCGGCGATCACCGAAGTTGCAGATGACGACACACTGCTGCGGGAAGCGCTAGCAGGCGTCAGACCGCTCGATGGAGCGACACGGCTGCCGACTGAGCGAAAGGTGACTCGCGCGATCGTGAGTGAGGACGATGAGGTCGTGGCGCAATTGTCGGATCTGGTATCTGGCCAGGCGCCGTTCGACGTGACGGAGACGGATGAATACGTCGAAGGGATGCGCGTGGGCCTGGACCCGCGATTACTCTCGCAATTACGGCGGGGCGAATTCGCGATGCAATCGCATATCGACCTGCACGGGATGATCCAGCCGGCCGCGCATCAGGCACTGACCGAGTTCATCCTCGCGTCGGTTCGCAAGGGACTGCGCTCGGTGCTGGTCGTTCACGGCCGCGGCCTGCGATCTCCCGGCGGGCGGGCTGTGCTGAAACAGGCCGCGACCAATTGGCTTTCGCACGGCACTATCGGCGGTCATGTGCTTGCGTTCGTGACCGCGCGTATCCACGACGGTGGGGCGGGCGCGATGTACGTGCTACTGCGGCGCGAAAAACAGCGAGCGCCCTTCGAGATCCTGGAAGGCGCGAAGAGAAGATAGGAAAAAAGGCTGCGGAATTTCCCGGAAAGAGAAAAGGCGGGACCCAATTTAGAATCCCGCCTTCATTCCAGAAAAAGTTATTGACGTTAAATCTTCGCCTGCAGGAAGAACGCGATCACCAGGGCGTACAGAGTCAACGCTTCGATGAACGCGAGACCGATGATCATCGGCACAAAGATCTGACCGGCGCTGTTGGGATTGCGTCCGATCGATTCCATCGCCGATGCTGCCATCCGACCCTGGCCGATCGCGCTGCCGAACGCCGCGATTCCGATACCGATATTCGCCGCAAGCGCAATCAAACCTGCCCGTAGCGCGCCTCCGCCTGCCGCTGCAGTGGCTGCATCCTGCGCCATCGCAAACATCGGCGACATCAGCACCGCGAACGTCACCATGGCGGTCACCGTTCCAATTTTACGAACCATTCCTCGATCCTCCTTGTCTTACGCGATCCCGGCGCCACCGCGGCCGCATCTTCTTTCCTCTACCACCGCAATTTAGCGATCGACGTCCTTTGTCGCGGAAAAGCCCTTATCCATGGTCGTGGCCGGTCGCGAGCCGCACATAGCTCATCGAAAGCACCACGAAAATTATCGCCTGAATTACACAGACGATCGAACCCAGAGTGTAGAACGCGAGCGGAATTACCAGCTTGGTGAGTCCGGTGAAGATGCTCAGCACCGTGTGATCGGCGAACATATTGGCGTAGAGACGAATGCCGAGCGAAAACGGACGGAAAAAATTGTCGGCGAGGTTGATGGGTACCATCAGGAAAAAAAGCCACCAGACCGGCCCAACCAGATCGTTGCGCAGATAGTGAATAACGCCCTGAGCTTTGACGCCGCGGTAGATGTAGTAGACGAAACATATCGTCCCAAGCGCGAAGGTAAGATCGGAATCTCCGGTAGGCGGTTCCATACCTGGAATCAGCCCGAAGAAATTCGCGAACAAAATGAACATGAAGAGGCAGCCGAAAAACGGAACCCAATCGCGCCAGTGCTGATTCTCGGTCACGTCATGCACAAAACCGTCGAGCCATTCGACCAGAACCTCGGCTGCAGCGCGCAGGCTCATACCTTCGTCGGGAACAACCGGGTCTTTGGCGCGAGCGAGCGAAGCGCGCGCGAGCAAGCCGAAGACGATGAGGATTCCCATCACGATCCAGGTTCCAACCAGAACCTCGGGAATCTTTCCGCCGCCGATCAGCTCGAGAAAGTTTATTGACTTTGGCAAAGGTTTCTTCCCCGCACGCGCGCGTTAGGGCCGAGCGCTCAACGACGCACGTCCGGTTTCAATAATTATAGCGGTCATTTGTGTCAAGACGCCGAAGCCAAACCCGAGTCCATCGATGTGCGCGCGGGTGAAAATTAAATAGACCAAACCGACCACGATGAACAGCTTCATCGGAATGGCCAGGGCTCCGAGCCTGGCAGCGGAACTTGCGCCACCCGAGGCAACGGCGAGCGCGAGTCGGCCAAGAACGGACAGCGCGAACAGATTGGCGATGACGACCACGGCACCGAGGATGCAACCGATGGCGGCCTGCGGAGACACGAAATACCCGAGAAGCGCCGCGGTAATTGCGGCCAATATAACGTTGGTGCGTTGAATCGCGCCGATCGTCGGCATGCTCCAGCCGAAATTCATTTGAGCATCCGTTGGGCGAGCTGCAGTTCGCGAATCAATCGATAAAATCCCAATCCAAGTCCGGTCAGGAACAGCACGAGAGTGATCCACGGGTCAGTGTGGAAATGGAGATCCAAAAAATGCCCGATCAAAGAGCCCGCGATGATCGGGCTTGAAAATTCGACTCCGATTGCCGCGAACCGTCCGACCTTTCCCGTGATGCTTGCCACAATCATTCTCTAAAGAACTGAATTTGCAGATCTGTCAGTCGCGCGAGGACTGCGCGAGCGCATCGCGCGCAGATGCGATCGTTGCGTCGATGTCTTCGTCGCTGTGCGCGAGTGAAAGAAACATCGCCTCAAACTGCGAGGGCGGGATGTTCACCTTTCGTTCGATCAGCTCATGGAAGAATCCGGCAAATCTTCGCGTATCCGAAGTGCGAGCCTCATCGGCGTTGCGAACTTCCGCGGGTCCGAGAAACAACGTGAGCAGTGAGCCGGCACGATTCACGCACCCCGGCATATCGCTGCGCGCGAGAACGTCGCAAAGCCCCGCTTCGAGCCGCGCACCGGCGGTCTCGAGGCGTTCATAAGTCCCCGGGCGCTTCAAAATCTTGATTGTCTCCAGCCCGGCGCGCACTGACAGCGGATTTCCCGACAGCGTCCCGGCCTGATAAACGGAGCCCATTGGCGCAAGTAGATCGAGGTACTTCGCGGGTCCTGCGATCGCGCCGACCGGCATTCCACCACCGATGATTTTTCCCAGCATCACGAGATCCGGCTCGACTCCCATCGCTTCACTCACCGCGCCGAAGCCGAGGCGAAATCCGCTGATGACTTCATCGCAGATAAGCAAAGCGCCATTTCGATGCGTGACCTCAGCAACACTTTTCAAAAATCCCGGCACCGGTAGTACCACTCCCATATTAGCGGCGACCGGCTCGATGATCACCGCGGCGATCTGATCGTGATTGCTCTCAAAGCATTCTTCGACGCTCTCGATGTCGTTGTATGTCGCAACGACTGTGAGCTTTGCTAACTCAGGCGGCACACCTGCGCTGTCGGGTACGCTCAGTGTCATGCCGCCGGAGCCGGCGCGCACCAGAAGCGAATCGCTATGCCCGTGATAGCATCCGTCGAACTTTATTATGCCGGCGCGGCCGGTTGCGGCGCGCGCAACGCGAAGCGCGGTCATTCCGGCTTCGGTTCCGGAGCTCACCAGGCGTACTTTTTCCGCGCATTTGATTGCGGACGAGATCAGTTCCGCCAGTTCAACCTCGAGTCTGGTCGGCGCACCATAGCCGAACCCGGACCTTGCCTGTTCCGCCACTGCCGCAACGACTTCCGGATGAGCGTGTCCGACAATGGCGGGGCCGTACGAGCAGACGTAATCGATGAAACGGTTGCCGTCTGCATCGAAAAGATACGCACCTGCGGCGCTTTCAACAAAAAACGGCGCGCCACCGACTGCTTTCCACGCGCGCACGGGAGAATTCACCGCGCCGGGAATGTTTTTTTCCGCGCGCGCGAACAGATCATTCGATTTTCTGTTTGAAACCATCGCGTCTCCCGCTGTTCTTCTCGCTAACATCCCTTCTCGATTCATACAAACGAAGCCGCAATCGCGCGTCGCGCGAATTTTTGTGATCGTGCATGATGGCTTCCAGAGCCAATGCGCTAAACCATCGAATCACCGCCGCGCACTCCGCGGATTGCGTCGCGTGGCGCGCGATCGATCGCGCGCGAGATTTCCTTTTCAATTCGCGTGCATAGAAGTTTCCGCGCGCATACGCTTGTCACTTAATCGAAAAGAGTTTATCAACTTGCCTTGGCCGCGAATTTCCGTACATCGAGTAAAACTGTGACGCGAAAAAATTCGCGGATGGCGCACATGTCATGGCCCGAAAAGCGCGTGTAATCGTCGTCGCCGTTCCAGAAGAAAATTGGCCGAAGGGATCTGAAATCGGGTGGAATTAGTTGATAGCCCGCGGCGGTGGCGTGCAGATTTGCTTTCGGGACCGAGGGAAAAGGTGGTTATCCACAGATGTGGATAAGGCTGTGTGTAGTTCGATCGAACGATCGTAACACGCGCTTTTGGCGACCGGGACGTGGTGGGCGAACCGGTTGTGTCGGGGAGGGGAGCGTATGAACGGCTTGTGGCAAAGAGCCGCTGACCGTCTGCGTGAAGAACTCGGCCAAGTCGGATATGAGACCTGGATCGGGCCGCTCAATTTCGTAGGAGTTCAAGGGCGAACCGTCACGGTTGAAGCACCGAACCGATTTTTCCGCGATTGGGTAAACGAGCGCTATCTCGGCCTTCTCAAGAAGTCGCTGTCGGCAGAGGCTGGCGAGGCAATCGAGGTAAAGCTTACGCTCGGCGAGAACGGCAACGTGCCGCAACCGCCGCGCGTGGCCAATGGTAAACCGGCGGCGCCGCCGATGTCGGCTTCATCGATGGATTCGTCGCGCATCGATCGCCATCCGCAGCTCAATCCTCGGTACACCTTCGCAGAGTTTGTGGTCGGATCGGCCAATCAGTTCGCGCATGCGGCTGCGTTGGCGGTCTCGAATCAGCCCGGCGAAAAATACAACCCGCTTTTTATTTATGGCGGGGTGGGCTTGGGCAAGACTCACCTGGTGACCGCGATCGGGCATCACATCTACGGCTCCGGCGAACGGCCGCGCAAGGTGCTCTTCATGCCGGCCGAGATTTTCATGAATGAGCTCATCAGTTCGCTGCGGCGCGACAAGATGAACGAGTTCAGAGACAAATTCCGGAGAGTCGATGCGCTGATTTTGGACGACGTCCAGTTTCTGGCCGGCCGCGAGCGCACCCAGGAAGAGTTCTTTCACACCTTCAACGCGCTCCACGGCGACCGGCATCAGATCGTCCTGACCTCGGACAAGGTGCCGCGGGAGATCCCGGAGCTCGAGGAACGCCTGCGCAACCGGTTTGAATCGGGACTTATCGCCGATATCGCGCCGCCTGATTTGGAAACCCGCATCGCGATCGTACAGAAGAAGGCGATTCTGGAAAATCTTCGCCTCGCTTCCGACGTGTCCCTCTACATCGCGCAGAGCGTGCAATCTAACGTTCGCGAATTGGAAGGATGCCTCACCCGGCTCGCCGCTCTGGCCTCACTGAACAAGTCGGCGATTACTGTTGAGTTTGCACGCCAGGCGCTTCACGATCTGATCAGGAACCATGATGCGAAGCCGGATGTGGAAATGATCCAGAAGACGGTCTCGGATTTCTTCCATATCCGGCTGGCGGACCTCAAATCCAAAAAACGCACGCAACACATCGCATTTTGCCGACAGGTCGCGATGTATCTTTGCAGAAAGCTGACCTCCAGCTCTTTTCCGGTCATCGGCGAGGCATTCGGGCGCGATCATTCGACGGTCATTCACGCCTTCAACCTGATCCAGCGGCGAGTCACCAACGACTCCGCCTTCAGGCTCTCGATAGAGAAGATCGAGCGCGAACTTAAGGCTATCCGAGCCAACGCGGCATGATGTGGACAAAGTTGTTGAGGGACAGCGAATAACTGATCTGATAAACCGAAGTGAAGATGCGGATGTGGCAGGCTTGGGATTGTCAGGATTTTCGGCCGACAGGTTATACCCCGACAATTCCCTTTATAAATCAAGGGTTTGATTGGTTGCTCAACAAATCAACAACCGTTACTAGTACTACTAGTTCTCTTAAATAGATCTAAGATCTTTTAGGAGTAGTGAGCGGCGGAAAAATTCAATGGGACTCGTCTTTGAGCGCGCATCTTTGCTGAATGCCCTAACCTTGGTTCAGGGAATCGTCGAACGGCGAACGACCGTGCCGATTCTGGGCCATGTTTTGATAGAACCCGAAGGCGGAAGTCTTTTGCTCAGTGCGACCGATTTGGAGGTCGGCATCAGGACCCGGGTCGCATGCAAATCGGGCAAAGACAAAAGCATAACCCTTAACGCGCGAAAACTTTTCGAAATCGTCCGTGAGGCCGAGGGCGACGAGGTCAAGCTCGACTCGCTCGATGGCGATTGGGTGGAGCTGAAGTGCGGTCGTGCCAAGTTCAAGATGATGGGTCTCGATCCGCGGAGCTTTCCCGCGATGCCGAGCCAGAACGCGGGAAAAACTGATGGATCCGGAGCGAAAAAAGGCCTCAAGGCCGAGCTCAATATTCCCGCCTCAATACTTGCGGTCATGATCGACAAGACGATCTTCGCGGTCAGCCCCGACGAAGCCCGCTACAACTTGAGCGGCGTATTGGTCGAATCCGCCGGACCGAACAAAGTGCGAATGGTGGCCACCGACGGTCACCGCCTGTCGATGATTGAGCGAGAGGCGGAGGGCTTTGAAATCGAGGGCGGGGTAATAATTCCGCGCAAGGGGCTTCAGGAATTGCGCAAACTACTCGATCAAACCGGTGACGAGGAGACCAAACTAAGCCTCGATGGACAGCTTGCATACCTGAAGCGCGGGGACACTGACGTCTCGATGCGCCTGGTGGAAGGAGAATTCCCGGACTATCGCGGTGTGATTCCCAAAAGCTCGCGCTATCAGATTGCGGTTGGCCGCGACGCGCTGTTTTCGGCCATCAAGCGCGCCTCAATTTTTTCCAACGAGCGCTATCACGGGATAAAATTTTCACTGTCCAGTGGCACGTTGACGGTGTCTTCAACGAGCCCGGAGATGGGCGAGGCCAGCGAATCGATCGATGTCGCCTTCAAAGGCGAAGAGTTTGCGATCGGATTCAACGGCAACTATTTGCGCGACGCGCTGGGAGTAATTTCCTCCGAGAGCGAAATCGAGCTGGGACTCTCTGACGACGCGAGCCCCGGCGTGGTCAAAACCCCGGCTGATAGTAGCTTCACCTACGTCGTCATGCCGATGCGCCTGTAGCCGCGCTGAGGCGTAGTCTCGAGGGACGATGACTCCGCCTAGTAACCCCGGACTACCACTATTGCCAGGCCCACAATTATTGGGCCAATTGCATTCAGCGTCGCATGAGCGACGATCGCTGCCTCGATTCCCCGCTTCCAATACAGCCACGCCAGCACCATGCCGATATACGTGCGTGGATCGAGAAAAACCTGCGCATAGATCGGTCGCCACCACGCGACGCTTTCGCCAGCCATCACGTGCAGCAACCCGAAGGCGAGCCCGGAAACGACTACCGTCGTCCACATGATTCGCGTCGAGGCAACGGTACCGTCGTGTTTCCAAAATTCGCCTAGCAGCCAGCCTAATGCCGACACGAGCAGCAATCGAAACACGATTTCTTCTCTGATTGGCGCTCCGAGAAGGATCACGCCGACCGAACGCCACGTGACGAGCTGCGTCATCAGGTTGACGAAGTGGTGCCTCCGTGAAAGAAGCGCGGGGCTGGCGCCCGCGGACGGACCGGAGCCGAACAAAATAAGTTGCGGCACGACAATCAGAAATGAAATCGCGACGCATAGGAAACCGAAACGAACGGCAGGCCGGAGTGCGCGGAGACGGTTGGCCACTGAGCCGCCATCTGTGTCGATGATCGGCATCGGTGTAAGGTGCGCCCGCTTTGAAGCCCATAAACCGACGAGGCCACTGAGGTAGATGAGCGAAGCCACCAATAAAACGAAGAGAGCGTATACGTACGCTTGCTGCCGGGGTTCCAGATGCGCGAACCATCCGACGCGCTGCGCATAGTCCGTTATGGAGATCCGGTAAATCGGTATGGTCGACGCCACCGAGAGTGCCACCAGGAACAGAAGGGAAAGCCGTTCACGGCGCGTGATCGAAGCCTGGCGTCGCGGCGATGCGACGGTGCTGTCGGATGCGGGACGTTGCTCGCGAATTTCCATCGTCAGTGGTGCCCTTGGAGTAGCGTTCGCGTCTCGCTCGTGAAGCGTCTCAGAACGCCGCTATGCGCCAGCCCAGCTCAACTTCCCGCGCCGCTGTCGCCGACCGGCTTAATCCTCAACAACACAACCTTGTTACGAAGCTGCTCTTCGTCTTCCCAGGGAAACGATGGCTCGCTCAGTTCGACCTCCACCGGCAGACCGATCGTAGGTAAATCCTTGCGTTGGACTATAACCCAGCTGACCCTGCCGTTCTGAATCGCATTCATCAGGTCCGGCAGACGCTCGTACTGTGGCAATGGCTGCGGCGGGTTCAAATAAAACAGGGACTCCTGCGTACGATAGTACGCGACGTGGGTCAGATCGCCATTGAGTTGACGAAGCGTTTGGGCGGCGAATGGTTTTTCGCCGCGATAGGCGTCCGCCGCCGGCATCGCGAAGACATAGATATACGCCATGATGACGTACGCGATGATCGCTACCGAAATGGCGGCGCGCGTGGGCCCATACTTGCGCATCGCGTATACAATTCCCGCGACACTGAGCAGCCACGCAACCGCAAAAGCGATCGGACTTGGTGCGGACGGCATCAGCGCCAGGTTACCGCGCAGGATCCATGACGGTGGCAACAGGACGGCAATGCCTCCAAGTGCGGCGACCGCAATTGCGCCGTACCCGAACGCAAGCAGACGGCGCGACCAAGTCGAACGGAGGTCGCCACCGTAGAGCAGCCGCGCGACGATAATTGCACCGGCAGGAAGAATCGGCAGGATGTAATAGCTGCGGCGGGAGCCTGAGAGCGTGAAGAACACGAAAGTCGCCCAGAAATACACCAGTGCGAACCGATCGCTGCGCGCGGGTTCATCGTTGATCGATCGGCGCTTAAGAATCTCGACGAACGCAGCCGGCAGCAACATCGCCCACGGCGCCATCAGCGCAAAGATCACGTAGACGTACAGATAAATCGGGCCGCGATGGTCAAACGGATGGAAGAATCGCACCACGTTTTCTCGCCAGACCATCTGCATGCCTTTCTCGGAGCCTTGTGCCTCATGTGAAACGGCGAAGGGTGCATAGTAAATCGCGAATCCGAGCGCGATCGCGACAATCGATTTCCAGTTGAACAACCATCGATTGCGATCGATGACCCATCGAATGCGCGCGGCCAACGGGCCAGCCAGGAGGCCATTGCCAAGCCCGCGCCACCCATCGGCAAGGACGCAGTACACGCCGATGGTCATGAGCGGCAGGACGAATCCCAGCAGGCCTTTGGTGAGCGAGGTGATCGCCATGATTAGCCACAACCCCACCACCCACCATCCGTCCTGATGATCTTGGTGCCGCAGAAAAAGCAGCAGCGCGGCCAGTTCACCCGTGAGCGTCTCGACGTCTGCGGATGCATGACGTGAAAAGAAAACGAAACTGAAGCTGGTCGCCAGAATTATTCCTGACAGCAGCGCCGTGCGCTTATCGTAAAGCCTCCTTACCAACAGCATGAGGAACGCGACCGCAAGCACGCCCGCGATGGCGCACGGAAGGCGCGACGCGGCCTCATTCATGCCGCCCGTCAGGTAGGTGGACCATACGACCAGCCAATAGGAGCCGAGCGGCTTGTCGTAATATACGCGGCCATTGATGGTCGGCCAGAAATAGTTGTGCGTGGCGATCATCTCACGCGCAATCTCGGCCCATCGGAACTCCGACGACCACAGCGCGCGATCACCCAGGCGCGCGAGAAACAAAATGGCGGCGAGGACCAGGATCGCGGTGAACCCGAGGCGCCATCGCGCGGGCCTCATTTCGGCAGCTTGCGCCGCCTCGGACGGCACGTAGGTGCGGGGAGCTGAACTCATCGGAGCAAAATTCTATCCGGCGGCATCGCGTTTCCGCCATACGGTCGCAATCCCGCGTGGAACGCTTGCGGTGTGCATGCTAGCGTCGAAGACGCGGCGAATTTGCGCTTCCGCCGCACAGCAAAGGTGGCATTTAAGCGGCGGCTTCCCGTCGCATTCGAGAGCCGATGAGCAAACATCCAGAGCATGACCAGGGGCGCAAGCCCAATCGCCTGATCAACGAGCAGAGTCCGTACCTGCGCCAGCACGCCTACAATCCCGTCGATTGGCATCCGTGGGGCGAGGAGGCGCTGAAGCGCGCGAAAGAGGAAAACAAACCGATTCTGCTTTCGATCGGCTACTCCGCTTGCCATTGGTGCCACGTGATGGAGCGCGAATCGTTCGAAAACGACGCAATCGCGCGCATGATGAACAACAACTTTGTTCCGATCAAGGTCGACCGCGAGGAGCGGCCCGACCTTGACCAGATCTACATGGATGCTGTCCAGATCATCACGGGGCGCGGCGGATGGCCGCTCACGATGTTCCTGACGCCGGACGCCAAGCCGTTCTTCGGCGGAACTTATTGGCCGCCGGAAGATCGGCAGGGCATGCCCGGCTTCCCACGCATCCTCGCCGCCGTGGCGAACGCATATCAGGGCGGCGCGCACGAGGTTAAGCACAACGTCGAAAAACTCACCGAGGCGCTGGGCGCGCTTTCCAAGTACGAGCCCACCGACGGCGACTTGCGGCGCGAGCTCGCTTTGGACGCGGCCCGTTCGCTGGCGGGCGCCTACGACAGCATCAATGGCGGCATCAGCGGTGCGCCGAAATTTCCCAACACGTTCGTGTTCTCGCTGTTTCTTCGCGTCTTCGCCGCGGAAGGCGACGAATCGATGGCCGAGATGGTGCGGCACACGCTCAAGAAGATGGCGCGCGGCGGCATGTACGATCAGCTCGGTGGCGGGTTTCATCGCTACAGTGTCGACGATCGCTGGCTCGTTCCGCATTTCGAAAAAATGCTCTACGACAACGCGCTGCTGGCGCGGCTGTATGCCGACGCGGGCCGCGCGATGAACGAGACTGAGTTTCTGACCGTGTCCCGCGAGATTCTGGACTATGTCCTGCGCGAAATGACGGACCCGGAGGGCGGGTTTTATTCCAGTCAGGATGCTGACAGTGAGGGAGTCGAAGGCAAGTTTTTCATCTGGACACCCGAGGAAGTCGATCGAATCCTGGGCCCGGAGCTGTCCGAAATCGCTGCGCGCTATTTCGACATCAGCGTGGAAGGAAACTTCGAGGGCGAGAACATCCTGCATCGTACCATCGAGCCGGCCGACACGGCGCGGATGTTCGGAAAAAGCGAGGGCGAGATCGAGTCAGCCATCGCCACGATTCGCCAGAAGCTGCTCGCCGAGCGCGAAAAGCGGGTCCACCCGGCGCGCGACGACAAGATTCTGACCGCATGGAACGCGATGATGATCTCGGCATTCGCCGAGGGCTACCGGGCGCATCACGAGCCGCGCTACCTGGATGCGGCGCGGCGCGCAATCGATTTCATCATGACGAAGATGTGGGATGGCCGCGCGCTCAAGCGGTCATACAAAGACGGTATCGCGCGGTTCAACGCGTACCTGGAAGATTACGCCTTGCTCGCTGGCGCGATGGTCGACACGTACGAGGCGTCGCTCGACCCGCGTTATCTCGAGCAGGCGCGGAGCCTGGCCGATGTCATTCTGGAGCGTTTCGCTGACCGTGAAAAAGGCGGCTTCTTTTTCACCTCGGAGGATCACGAAGCGCTTATCACGCGAAGCAAGGCCGCATTCGACGGATCGACTCCTTCCGGCAACAGCGCCGCGGTGATGGCCCTGCTGCGCCTCACGGAATATTCCGGCGAAGAGCGCTATCGGGTCGCGGCGGAGCGCGCGTTGCGCCTGTTCCGCGAGTTTATCGAAAAGCAGCCGTTCGGCTTTTCGCACATGCTGGAGGCGGTCGACCTGTACCATCGCGGCGCGACCGAAGTTGTTCTGGTAGGCGATCGCGACTCGGCTGAATTTCGCGAATGGATCGAGCGGCTCGGCCTGCTCTATGTGCCGAACCTGGCCGTTTTTGCCGCGGACCCCAACGGAGTCGCCGCAGCCGGGAACCTGCCGGAGCAGGTTCGCGACAAACTGCAGGTGGGCGGATGCCTGACGGCATATGTGTGCCGCGATCGGACCTGCACGCCGCCAATCACCGAGTTCAAGGAACTGGCCGCGGAACTCGAAGCCTGAGCCCGCGCTCATCGAGATGAACAGGGGAGCGATGCGACCGGGGTTCGCGGGGCAATTTTCTCTCGCGCCGGCTTTCAAACCCATCGTTTCAAATCGCGCGGAGCGACACCTCCCGGGCCCCCTCCGCGTGACTCTGTTCAACGCGCGCGGTGGCGTGCATCTGGAAGGTATCGCGGCGTGCCTTGCGCGTCCGCCGCTGAACCGCAGCTCCATCATTCTGCTCTGCGAATCGGATTGGGGAACCGAGCGTACCGACCGGCGTGAGATTGCCTCGGAACTCGCGGAGCGGCTCCAGATGAGCTTTGCTTATGTTCCGGAGTTCGGGAGGCCGGCTGGAGATGGCACGCACCAGTCCTTTTTTGGCAACGCGATTCTCTCGACGGTGCCGCTCGAGAACGTCCGCGCCGTTGCGATGCCGCTGCCGGCGCCCGAGATGGTGAGCCGGGTTCTCCGCAGGCGTGTCGGCCTGCCGGCGGGTCTCATCGTAAGGGCGCGCTTTGGCGGCCGCGACGTGACGTTCGGCGTCGCGCACCTGGCGAGCCATTGTGATCCGTTCGAGCGCGAACGGCAGATGGCCACGTACATGGCGGAGTTCCCTCCGCACGGTCCCGCAATTTTCGGCGGCGACTTGAATACGACCACCACCGAGTTGATGACCATGGGCGCCTTGCTGCGCACGTGCGCGCGCATGCTCATTACGCCGTGGCGGTTTCATTCGCCGCAACGTTACGAGCCGCTGTTCGAACGAATATTCGAGCGCGGCCTGACGATTGAGGGGGTCAACGTGCCACGCCGGCCGACCTTTACCTTTAGCCGCGCCGTACCAACGATGTTCCGGCCCAAGCTCGACTGGATTGCGACCAGAGGGCTAAGGTCCGTTCCGCGCAGCGCCGCCGTAATCTCCGCGCGCCCATCGTTTTTCTCCGCCCGCGTCTCCGACCACGATTTCGTGACCGTCGAGCTCGAACTCTAAATCAGAAGCAGGAAATCCACACATTTCACAGATTCCGCGGATTCAGAATTCCGAGTCTGGAAAATCTGCGTCAATCTGCGAAATCTGCGGATTTCTGTTTCTTTGGTGTGTTCTTCCGCTGCACACGTTTCATCGCCTACAATCTCGCGCGCCCGGAGGTCGCATCGCGATGGCATCATTCAACGGCTTAGGTCTTCATCTCGGCAATCTTTCGCGCCTTTCGGATGCGGAGTCGCGCTCGATTAGCCCCGAAAATCCTACCGGCGAAAAGGGCAAAGGCGCGATGGCGATGCCCGACCCGAAGACCAGTCCCGCGCGCAGCCTGGGACAGGGGTGGAAGGTCTCGCCTTACATCACGATTGCGGGCGGCACGACGGCGGTGCTTGCGGACATCGCGGGGCAGGGCGCGATCCAGCAAATCTGGATGACGCCAACCGGGCCATGGCGAAGCTCGATTCTGCGCTTCTATTGGGATGGTGAGACGGCGCCGGCCGTCGAGTGTCCGGTGGGAGATTTCTTTGCCTGCGGATGGAACCGTTACGCGCAGGTGTCATCGCTCGCCGTATGCGTGAATCCCGGCAGCGCATTCAACTGCTACTGGGAAATGCCGTTTCGCAAGCGCGCACGAGTCACGCTGACCAACACCGCGGAAACGCCGATGATCCTTTTTTACCAGATGAACTACGCGCTGACTGAGGTGACGGACGATGCGGCTTACTTTCATGCGCAGTTCCGGCGCGTGAATCCGCTGCCATACAAACAGGTTCACACTCTTCTGGACGGCGTGAAGGGCAAGGGCCATTACGTCGGCACCTATATCGCGTGGGGCGTGAACAGCAACGGATGGTGGGGCGAGGGCGAGATCAAATTCTTCCTTGATGGTGACACGGAGTTCCCGACTATCTGCGGCACGGGCACCGAGGACTATTTCTGCGGCTCGTACAACTTCGACGTGGGGAAGGAGAACGGCGGCTACCGCGAGTTCACGACGCCATACGCCGGACTGGCGCAGGTGATTCGGCCCGATGGGCTTTACCAATCGCAGATGCGGTTCGGGATGTACCGATGGCACATTCCCGATCCGATACGCTTCAAGCGCGACCTGCGCGTGACGATCCAGGCGCTCGGATGGCGCGGCGACCCTCGCCGCGGCGCGGAGTTCAAGCCGCTACAGGACGACATCGCGTCGGTGGCGTACTGGTATCAGACGCTGCCGGCTGCGCCATTTCCGCCGCTGCCATCGCCGAACGATCTGCGGATCGATTGAGGCGATAAGGAATCAAAGGGGGCATTTCGACCCAGTCTCCAGCGAGATCCTCGAGGATCTCAGCCAGGATCCTCACAGTCCCATCCACTGCTTGAGGAGGTTGGGAATGACCGGAGTAATCACCAGCCGAAAGTTCCAATCGGTGCCGGCATTGCTCGGATGAATTGGCGCGTATTGAGCCTCTATGCGCCAGGAGATCGGTAATTTGCCCAGGCGGCACCGCCTCCGTCGCCGAGTCGTATATGTCCAAAAGTGCGACTACTTGAGGCGCTGAAAAGCGAGCCGCACCTGGAACACCTCGGTCGAGTACGAATCCACGGCTTCCAGTTGAGTTTGGTCGCCCTCAAAATGCCGCCGGCAAAGCCTGGTAGGCAGCGCCTCCTTTGTTCATCAAACTCCAATTCTGACTAGTCATGTCCCTGATGTGATCGCGATTGCGCGCGACCACCCGGTAGCTGTTCGCGATGATCTCGCGATCGCTCGCCGAGAGCGCGTTTCTGCCGGTGCCACCCCAAACACTCAGAGGCCGCCGTTGGAATCGGGTATTGGGTCCGTGTTCTCATTAACCAGCCATCCGAGCGCGATGAAATTCTTCTTCGCGAGGGGAGAAGCCTGTCCCGTAAGCCAGATGGTGCGCTGCGACTTTTGAAAGTCAGGACGATGAGCGAAATACGAGACGTCTTCGATCCATGACACATAGTCGACCGGCGCTTCAGCCACGATCGCGCCGTTCCGATCTTGTCCGATTATCGCTTTGCGCACGATGAGCCTGGCGATCGGCGTCCGTGACTCGTTGTAGCGAGCCAACATCCCGACTGCGTAGGTGAGAAATCGTGCCTGTTCTTCGGATTGCGCGGTGCTAGCCAGCGCGACTGCGTCCGTACGCCCTGGCACACCCGGAAGACGGTCGAGATTCGCTACAAAGGCTGTCTGTACGCTCAGCGGAAATGTCGGGTTTTGCATTAAAGCGTTGATTTCAGACTCCGGAACCCCAAGCGCTTGCAGGCTCTTCTGATTGCGAACAATGAGATCAGCTTTGGGCGTGTCCCACACCCATTGAGAGACGATCCTTGTAGCGGTTATTGCCATCGAGCCAGGAATAAAGACGGCCATCGCGGTCGTCACACCAACGTGCGCTCTGAAGGCGACGAGGGCAAAGTCGTCGAGTTGTTTGGAAAGAACTGGATTCGTCGTGTACGGATCAACCTGAAGTTTCTTCGCCAGCGCTCGCCGCTCCTGCTCATAGCCAAAGACATCTCGGGTCGCTTGGCCAGTGGTCGTCGCCACCTGTCCGGCCTTCTGTCCCGCAGATGCCCCTTCCGGTCCGCTGGCAGCCGCTTGGATCTTTTGGGCACCCAGTCCCATCCGGCCGAAAAAGCGACCGACTCCCGCGGGCAGTCCGGTAACGGTGTCGACCGGATGCATAATCATCTGCCCCGCCGCCTGGACGGGTCGGACCGCGTTGGTTGCCATCGACTCTGCGAACACCTTGCTTTTGCTGGTCTGTGTTAACTGTATAATTGCCGGAATTTCCGCCACTCGAATTTTGAGCATTTCGACGCTGTTGGCAGGAAAGGTTCCCACGTCACTTTGAATGGTAAAATGCGCCATCAGTCCGTCGGTAGGGACTTGCTCATCGACATGAAACCCCTCGCCTGAAAGTAGACTCGCGGGGGCCAACACCTGAGCCTCCAATGTTGGCGGTTTTTCGAATCGTGGTGCAGCTCCCGCCGCTGCGGTGACTGGGAGCAGCACCAACATGAGGAGGGCGTTCCGAGATAGACGGCTCAAGGTTCCCATTTGGGCCTCCGCTCTCTACTACTAGTTGGCGCCGCACTTTACACCATCATCGTGCAAGCCGGAAGCCCAGCCCTAATACCGGAAGTGGTGCAGGCCGATAGTAATAGCCACTATCCTGGAGGCAGGTTCGTTTGCGCGCAGCGGAGAGGCTCACTATGGTTTCGCACCCAAAGTCACCAGCGTGAACCTCTCAGTTAGAGCAGATCGGCGGTGGTGCTGGTAGTGCGCCGCGGGCTTTTTCGTAGGCCGATGCGACTTGCAGCACGGTTGCTTCCGCGAATGGGCGGCCGGCTATCTGCATCGCGAGCGGGAGTCCGTCGGATGAGAGGCCGGTTGGAATTGCGATTGCCGGCTGCCCGGTCACGTCGAACGGCTGCGTGAAGCGGAGGATTCCCGTCAGCACATCCACGGAGCCGCTGTCCGAATCGAGCCTGCGGCTGTCGCCGATTTTCGGCGCGGGAATAGCCGTGCCCGGCGCGATCAGCACGTCGTGGCTCGCGAGGGCTTCCATCGCCTGCGCCAAGACGCGGGCGCGCGCCCGTTGCGCACGCACATACGCCCCGGCGGGAATCATCATTCCGACTTCGAGTAATCGACGCACGTCGTCGCCGTAGTCCTGCGGATGTGTCGCCATCCACTCCTGATGGATCTCCGTCGCTTCGGCCCAGGTAACGATGCCGTTGATGATGCCCGAAAGCGGCAGCGACGGAATCGTGACTTCATCCAAGGTCGCGCCGAGTGCGCGCAGTTGCGCGACCGCGCCTTCGAATGAACGCTGCACTTCGGCGGAAAGCCCGTCCATCAGCTCACGGACGATGCCGAGCTTCAATCCGCCCACGCCGGCATCGAGCTGCTGCGTGTAGTCGGCCACGCGCTCGCGGCTCGAGGTCGAGTCGTTACGGTCGTGGCCCGCGATCACATTGAGCATCAGTGCCGCGTCGCGCACGGTGCGGGTGATCGGCCCCACGTGATCCATCGTGTACGCGAGCGGCAGCACGCCATGGCGGCTGACGCGGCTCCAGGTGGGCTTCAACCCGACGCATCCGCAGAGCGCTGCCGGGATGCGAATCGAGCCGCCGGTGTCGGTTCCGATCGTTGCGGCAGCCGAGCGTGCGACGATGGCCGCCGCCGAACCACCGCTCGACCCGCCAGGGATTCGATCGAGTGCGTAAGGATTGCGCGCGAAACCCCAATGCGGATTCGACGACGTGATGCCGTATGCGAATTCGTGCAGGTTGAGCTTGCCGAGCAGAATCGCGCCCGCGCGCGAAAGCCGCGCCCACACAGTGCAATCGTGCCCCGGCTTGAAGTCCGCCAGAATTTTCGATCCGCCCGTCGTGACGATGCCCCTGGTATAGCAAAGGTCCTTCAGCGCGATCGGCACGCCATGAAACGGTCCGCGCCATTTACCGGCAACGATCTCGTGCTCTGCCTTGCGGGCGGCTTTGCGCGCGAGATCGGCGGTCACCGTTATATAGGCGCGAATTTTGTCGTCGGTGCGCTGAATGCGGTCGAGATATGCTTCGGTCAGTTCGACCGGCGATATTTCTTTGGCCTGGAGCTTTTCGCCAAGCGCGGCGACATCGAAGGAAAGCAGTTGTTCGTACGAATGAGCCATCACGCGCTCCTACTTTTTTGCGGCGGTCCGGATCGCCTCGGTCATCAGGGTCGCGTAGCCGAACGGTGGCTCGACTCCATCCAGTCCCAGCGTGCCCAGGTGCTGCGCGAGCGACAGCATCGCGCCCGCGGTGTTGGCGACCGCGCCCGCGGACTCATCGCTGATGTCGTAGCCGTAGACGTCTTTCAGCGTGCGCTTTACGGTTTCGGGTGTAATGAGCGGCATTGTTTGTTTCCTCCTGATTTCCTGGCGCGCACACATCATTAAAGAACACAGGCTAAAGCCTGTGCCACCAGGAGTTTGCTGTTCCGTTCTTGAGTGGCACAGGCTTTAGCCTGTGTTCTTCTGTACCAGCCGTTGATTGTCACTATCGAATGATCTTTTGGGCGCGGAGCGCGGATATTTTCTCTGCGTTGTAGCCGAGAAATTCCTGCAGTACTTCGTTAGTGTGCTGGCCTAGCAATGGTGCGGTGCGCTCGATATGCGCTTGCCTTGCGGAAAACTTCATCAGTGATCCGGTCTGCCACACCTTGCCCCAATCGGGATGCTGCAACTCGGCGATCAATCCGTTCGCCTGCACCTGGGGATCATCAAACAGGTCGCCGAAGTGAAGAACCGGCACCGCGGGTACCTGCGCTTCCGCAAGCAGCGCAAGCACGGCCGCGCGATCGTGTCCCGCAAAGACAGCTTCGAGCGCCACCGCAAGCTTGCCGTCGTTTGGTTCGCCGGCGGCGGTCGCCCAGTCAAACGCGGGCGGCAACGCCAGAATCCGCTGAAGTGAAGTCCATTGCGCGGCGGCATTTAGCGATATGAACAGCCACTCGTCATTGCGGCATCGGTAGGCGCGCGACAACGCGGATCGGCCGCGATACTCGGCGTTGCCGTTCTCCAGGTCCGGCCGCCCGCGATAGAAAATGAACTCGCCCGCTTGCAAGGCCATTGCGGCTTGCAGCAGCGAGGTCTCGCAGAATTGTCCACGGCCGGTCGACTCGCGCGCGCGCAGCGCCGTCACGCATCCGAGCGCCGAGATCATCGCGGCGCCGTAGTCGCATATCGCGCAAGTCAGGTAGACTGGATGCCCCTGCGGGCCGCCCTGCGCCGCCATCACGCCTGACCGCGATTGCAGCAGCGGATCGAAGCCGGGCTGATTGTGTTCGGGCCCATGGTTTCCGAACGCATTCACCGACATATAGATGAGGCGCGGATTGAGCGCGGCGAGAGTCTGGTAATCGAAACCGAACCGGCGCATCCGGCCGGGCCGCAGGTTTTCCACCACAATATCGGCTTGTTTCGAGAGGCCGTGGATGATTTCCCGGCCTTCATCGGTCGCGAGATTGAGCGCGAGCCCACGCTTGCCCTGGTTCCAGCCCAGAAAGCCGAAACCAAAGTGGCGGAACGAGTCGCCCTCGAGACTCTCGATTTTGATCACGTTCGCGCCGAGCTGCGCGAGGATCATCGGCCCGTACGAGCCGGCGATATAGCTGGTGAAATCCAGCACGATGATGCCGTCGAGCGGGCCCCTCTCGTATGGCTGCGGTTCAACTGGCGATGCCGCGGGCGTCGTGCGATCCGATGCGGCAATCCATTTCCTTGCGATGTGATCGTCGCCGCGCGCGGGCGCCGGCCCCGAAATCGCGCCGGGCGTGTCGTTCAGGAAGAACGGCAAGCCCATCTGCACCGTCGCGCCCAGCGTGGGATCATTGATCTCCTGGCGCATGCCGAGCGCGCGCGTCTGTTCCCATTCGATATATTCGTGGCGCGTCATGACCGGCGCGCAGGGTACGTCGTATTCGCGCAGAATCCCGAGCCATTCAGCGCGCGGCTTGGTCCGTATGATCGGCTCGATGAGGTCCTTGAGCTCTTGCCAGTGAGCGCTCGGAATTCCCCACGGTGCGTTTTCGAAGCGTGGGTCGGCGACGAGGTCGGGTCGTTCGATGGCGAGCGTGAACTTGCCCCAGAAGGTCGCGTTGCCGCATGCCGCGAACAGATAGCGGCCATCGCCGGCCTGGAACAATCGATAGCAGGGAATCGGTCCGAGCGGGTCCTGCGGCCCGTGATACAGCGTGGTCATTTTTTCGTTGCGGATGATTCCGCCGGTCTGGAGCGCGAATGCACCCGCCAGCAGCGACACTTCTACCGCCTCGCCCGCGCCGCTGCGGTCGCGCGCGTACAGGGCGGCGGTGGCAGCGGTCGCCGCCATCAGTCCCGCCGAGTAGCTCGCGGCGGGTAAGACCAATGCGACGGGATTAGCGCTGCGGGCCCACTGGTTGCCGGTTATGCCGCCGAATGCGGCCACGAGGTCGTCGTTCGCGTCGAAGTTCGCCAGCGGGCCGCTGCTCCCGAGCGGCGGCACGTTGACGGCGATTGCGCGTGCGTTTGCACGCTTAGTCGATTCATAGTCGAGCGCGAGTTGCGCGAGGCGAGTCGGAGTGAAGCCCGTCACAACGATGTCGGCCCATCGCACCAGCGCAGCGACTCGCTCGGGTGCCGAATCGAGGTCGAAGAAAACCGGCTGCTTCGATCGATTCAGAACGTGAAAGTGCGGCGAGCCGCGGCGCAGCGAACCATCTGCCGGCTCAACCTTGATGGTGCGCGCGCCCTGCTCGGCAAGAATCCACGCTGCGTATTCCGCGCCGAGGTTGGAGCAGATTTCAACAACCTTGATGCCTTCAAGCGCGCTCGCCATGTCTCACCATCGATTCGCCGTCGCTCGTCATAAAGAAGATGCATCCGCGGTGGACGATCGCCGCTGCTCGCGGGGCAATTGTCGTTGAGCGCGCCCCGCAAAATCAACCGCCCGATGCTGCGGCATGCGGAGGGCAGGACGCGTCATGGCGACGAATTTCAATCGACCGCAATCGCTGATTAATCGCACCGTAACCTTTCGCTCGTACATTCACCGCGCCGCGCAATACCGTGCGGCGGCAGATTACTGACCCTGCGGGAATGGATTGATGAAAAGACGAACTATGGTGGCCGTGCTTCTCGCCCTGATCGGAGTGCTGGGAAGCTACGCGTCGAGCCGTGCGGTGCTGCTGATCAACGGTGCGGGGGCGACGTTTCCGTATCCGATCTATTCGAAATGGTTCGACGTTTACGCAAAGGCCGATCCGGACGTTCGCTTCAATTATCAATCGATCGGATCGGGGGGCGGGATCCGGATGCTCTCGAACCGTACCGTGGACATCGGCGCGAGTGACGCGCCGCTGAACGATGACCAGCTCAAGGCCGCGCCGGGAAAGATATTGCATTTCCCCTCGGTCATGGGCGCGGTCGTGGTCGCCTACAACCTGCCCGGCTTCAGCGGGCAAATGAAGCTTACGGGGCCGGTCATTGCCGATATTTTTCAGGGCAAGATCACGAAGTGGAACGATCCGCAGATCGCGGCGCTCAATCCGGGCGCCAGCCTGCCCGCTACCGACATCGTGGTTTGCCATCGATCCGACGGCAGCGGCACGACCTACATCTTTTCGGACTATCTGTCCAAGGTCAGTGCCGGGTGGTCGTCGCGGGTCGGCAAGGCGACCTCGCTCAAGTGGCCCGTGGGGCTCGGCGGCAAGGGCAACGAAGGCGTGACGGCGCTGGTGCAGCAGACGCCAGGGGCGGTCGGCTACGTCGAGTTGATCTACGCGCTCACGAATCATATCCCGTTCGCCGATCTGAAGAATCACGATGGCAACTGGGTCACTGCCAGCTTGCAGGGTGTAACCGCGGCGGCCGCGAGCGCCGTGAACAACATGCCCGCGGACTTCCGGGTGTCGATTACTGACGCACCTGGTGCGGATTCCTACCCGATCTCGTCGTTCACTTACCTGCTGGTTTATCAACAGCAGTCGAATCACGAGACGGGGATGCAAGTGAAGAGATTTATCAATTGGGCGTTGCACGCGGGACAGCAATACGCGCCGCCGCTCAACTACGCGCCGCTTCCTGCGCAGGTAGTGGCGCTCGAAGGTCCGCAACTCGATTCGATTGTGGTTCCGGCAAAGTAAGGCCGGCCAGGGAGGGAACGGAGGGATGCCTATGAAAGTCGGAAGGACTAGCCAGCTTCTGCGAGTGAGCCTCGCGGGGGCAATCATTGCAGCCGCACTCACAGGTTGCTCCACGATTCAGTCGTGGACTGGCAGGGGCGGTAACAGCGGCAGCTTCCCGCCACCAGGCGCGGCGATGGCCAATGGCAAGCCAACCGGTCCGCCGCCGGCGGTCGCGGATTGCACCTTGACCAACAGCGGATCGCCGAACAAGTACGTCTGCAACGGCAAGACTTACACCTCGTTCCAGCTCTCGAAGATGCGCACGGACTACGCCGCGCAGCAGCAGTCGGGGCAATAGGGACCTGGCGATTACGGCGCCAGAAAACATGGGAGGAAACCAGTGAAAGTCAGAAAGTTTAGACTCGCGATTGCGGCCGCGCTGGGTGCCACGCTGCTCGCGCTGGGGCCGACGGCACCGGCACGGGCGCAGAGTGCCATGCTGAAGCTCTACGTCGACCCTGCCACCGGGCAGGTGTTCACCAAGCCAGGAAAGGGCCGCACGCTGTTGACCGAGGTTCCCGCGGCGGCATTGGACACCAGTGCGATTGAGCAGCGGGTCGAACAGAAGACCCAGGCGCAACTCGACGCGAACAAGCAGCAGGTGTCGCAATTGGTGCAGCAGAACGCGCAGCTCGAGCTGAGCAACGCGAACCTGGAACGGCAGATGGCGGAGATCAAGCCGGCGTGGCGCTCGTATATCGACAATTTCCAGGACAAGTTCCGCGTCGGAACGCTGGTCTACGGGGACTACCGGATGTACACGCATACCGGCTTTCAGCCCCAGGAGCTCACGCAAATCAACAATCCGGGCCCACAGAACAACATCTTCAACTCGTTCGATATCACTCGAACCTACCTGAACTTCTATTTCTTTCCGACCGATGGGTGGACAGCCCGAATCACGCCGAACATCTACCGGACGATCGGTGGCGGCACCGCAGATACGGTTGGGAACGGTACCAGTTACTCGAGCAATCTGGACGGCAACCTGGGCTTTCGCCTCAAGTACGGCTACCTGGAATACAACAAGCTGTTCAACGGAATCGAGCCGTTGAAGGGCGACGCGGTTCAAATGGGCCAGATACCGAACGCGTTCGTGTCATGGGAGGAAGACCTGTATGGGTTCCGCTATGTGAACCTGACGCCGTGGAACTACTATTCACTCTCGTCCTCGCAGGTGGGTCTCGCAGTCAACGGACCGATCAAGTTCAACGAATTGCAGTACGCTGATTACAATATCGGCGTCTACGACAACGCGAGCTTCCACGCACAAGAGCAGACCAACACCAAACAGGTCATGTCGCGCATCAGCGCGTATCCGTTCGGCGCCAAGTGGCGCTTCGATGGGCTGGGCGTGACTTGGTTCTTCGACTACGGCTATGGCAACGTCGCTCCGGACACTGTAGGCGTCAAGCCATTCTACCAGGCACCCGAAGCGCATATCATGCGCCAGTCCATCCTTGCGCATTACACCGCGGAGAACTGGGGCATCATCGGCGAGTTTGACTACGGTCACAACGCCTTCAGCAGCGGCAATCTGTTCTCCGGCAGTGGACCGTCTACCACTACCACCTTCACGATCGACAAAACCGCATTTTCATACGCCAATTTCAACACGATGACGACGGCGTTCCTGAACAACGGCAGGACGGTACAGCAGGGCTTCGACCTGATGGGCCATTACCACATCCCGAAGACGCCGTTCACGGCGTTCGGCCTCTGGTCGCTGTGGCATCCGAACACCAACGTTCAGAGCGATCCGCTCGACTTCCAGCGTTGGGTCGTAGGCGTGCAGTATCAGGTCAACGAGTATCTGCGCTTCGCGATCGACAACCAGAACATCAACTATTATCGGGGTCAGACAAACGTGTCGCAGCAGTATGCCAACTCGTTTGCGCCGGGAGTATTCAAGAAGCCGGCTAGCGGCACCATTCTTGATGCGGTGCCGGTTGATACGCACTCGTTCTGGATCAACATGGAGTTCAGCTACTAAAACCAAGGCCAAGTGTCCGGTGCGGCGTTGACCACGCGCCGCGCCGGACCGACTACCTCCGATAAAAGGAAGAAAGCGCATGAAGCGATTGATTACTACCGGAGCGCTCGCGATAGGGCTCATGGTGATAGCGGCGGGCTGTACGGCACAGGAGAGCCGCAAGGCGGCGTCGGAATGGATTGGCAAGGATCGTACGCAGCTTGCCACTCAGATGGGCCAGCCGAAGGAAGCGGTGCCGATGACGGACACAGGCGGCGAGATGCTTTTCTACTCCTATGAGGGTCATCACTACGTTTTTGAAACCGGGCCCGACGGTTTGATCACCTCCGCAGTACAGACCAGGTAGCCTTGCGCGTAGTCTGCCCGCTTACTCCATACACCGTGATCGACAAGCGGCGCGGGTTCTCCGCGCCGCTTGTTTGATAGGGTTTCCAGTCGAGCAGAACCAGATTTTCGAAAGTGCG
>Ga0074044_10000667_pt1 | contig 32069 bp, 27 predicted proteins | sample BogForMeECP23OM1_FD_94443 | JGI IMG/M metagenome (GOLD analysis project Ga0074044, IMG submission 94443) | Bog forest soil microbial communities from Calvert Island, British Columbia, Canada - Bog Forest MetaG ECP23OM1 | ecosystem: Environmental > Terrestrial > Soil > Wetlands ...
GCCGTGGGGCCTGTTCGCAGCGCTTCTGCTCGTGGTTGCGCTCGCACTCTCCCTCTGGAGTCATCGCCAACGGGAGCGTGAGAGACAATCACTTCACCCGACTCCAACCACCGCCGCGATGCCGTTACCAGCCGCGCAGTCAACGGGCGAAGCGTCAGGCAAAATATCAAACGAAGATACCTCCAGTTCGTCGACCGGCGGATCGGCCGTCGCCCCCAAAGCACCTCAGAACATCGACGCTGCTGTTCCCACGGCAGCTCCGGGCGAGTTTACTGTCGTCATCCAAACCCGCGAAGAATCCTGGATCTCGATCACCGCCGACGGCAAAACTGCCCCGTCCGAACTCCTGGCGGCGGGCAGCGAGCGCGTCATCCGCGGCCGAAAGGAAGTTATCGTTAAGGCTGGCAATGCCGGCGGCATCGACTTTCGTTTCAACGGAAAGAAACTCGACATCGGGGGCCAACTCGGAGAGGTCAAAACCGTTACCTTTGGCCCTGGCGGAATGGTAACGAATGCAGCGCCACCGCCTTCGACCCCTTGAATTTGTCTCTTTCTTTTCTTCCATTTGCCGCCCGCCTTCCGCCGTTCGCTGCGAACTTCCGCTCACTCAATGTCAGCTCCCTTCGTCACCAGCCAATTCCATTGCGCTTCACAGGTCTTCTCTGATACCGTTTTGAAGGACATTTAGCCAAACCAAGATTTAGCCAAACTTGGTCAAGAGCCCTTGGGCTCCAGGCCTCCCTTATCGGACGTAAAGGCTCGCAATTAAAGGCTCAAAGCCACCCTGAGGAGATACCAGCTTGCCACGAACCAATCGTTTTCTGTTTACCTCGGAATCTGTAACCGAGGGACATCCGGACAAGATCGCCGACCAGATTTCCGATGCCATTCTCGATGCCTGCTTGCGCGAAGATCCGAACAGCCGCGTCGCCTGTGAAACCCTGACCTGCACCGGCCTGGTCATGATCGCCGGCGAGATCACCACTAAAGCCTATGTCGACTTCCAGAACCTGGTGCGCGGCGTGGTCCAATCGATCGGCTACGACAACGCGGTGTACGGCTTCGACTCGAACACCTGCGCGGTAATTTCGAGCATCAACAAGCAGTCCGGCGATATCGCCATGGGCGTGGATACCGGCGGCGCCGGCGACCAGGGAATGATGTTCGGGTTCGCCTGCAACGAGACCCCCGAACTGATGCCTCTTCCGATTTCACTCGCCCACAAACTCACCATGAAGCTTGCCGAAGTTCGCAAGAATGGCACCTGCCCCTACCTGCGGCCCGATGGAAAGTCCCAGGTCACGGTCGAATACGACGCGCAGCACAAAGTGAAGCGCGTGGATGCGGTGGTCGTCTCCACCCAGCATTCCGAAACTGTCGGCAACGATGAACTGCGCGCCGACATTTTGAAGCATGTCATCCAGACTGTAATCCCCGCCCATCTGCTCGATGAGGACACCAAGTACCACATCAATCCCACTGGACGCTTCGTCATCGGCGGCCCCATGGGCGATTCCGGTCTGACCGGACGCAAGATTATCGTGGACACTTACGGTGGCATGGGACGTCACGGTGGCGGCGCGTTCAGCGGCAAGGATCCGACCAAGGTTGACCGTTCCGCCGCCTACATGGCGCGCTACATCGCGAAGAACATCGTGGCCGCCGGCCTCGCCGACCGCTGCGAAGTGCAACTCGCCTATGCCATCGGTGTTGCCGATCCCGTCAGCGTCCTGGTGGATACTTTCGGAACCGAGAAGGTTGATGCCAAGCTGATTCCGGATCTGGTGCGGGCGAACTTCAAGCTCAAGCCGCGCGAGATCATAGAGACACTCAACCTGCGCCGTCCCATTTACCGTAAGACCGCATCCTACGGACACTTCGGCCGCAGCGATGCCGATTTTACCTGGGAAGCAACCGACAAAGCCGCCAAACTGGCCGCCGACGCCGGTTTGAAACAGGAGCCGGCCGGAGCAAGGAAATAGCTCTTTCACCACGGAGGCACGGAGACACGGAGAAAAGCGATTTGGGTTTTTCCCGGTTTAGGTTTTCTCTGTGACTCCGTGCCTCCGTGGTGGATTCTCTGCAGCGTACAAGCTGCGCAGATATTCATTCAGCGTCATCATCCAAGGATTAGGGAGAGAAATGGCAACGACATCAATTACCAGCGACGTTAAGGGATTTGAACTGGCCGATCTGGGCAGGAAACGCATCGAGTGGGCGAACCAGTCGATGAAGGTGCTGCAGATCATCCGCAAGGAATTCATCAAGAACCAGCCGCTCAAGGGCATCCGCGTTTCGGCTTGCCTGCACGTGACGGCCGAGACCGCAAATTTAATGATCGCGCTGCGCGACGGCGGCGCCGACGTAGCTCTGTGCGCCTCGAACCCGCTTTCCACGCAGGATGATGTCGCCGCCAGTCTGGTGCGCGACTACAACATTCCCGTTTTTGCCATCAAGGGCGAGGACAACGACTCCTACTATTCGCACATCATGGCAGCGGTCGACCACAAACCGCAGTTCACCATGGACGATGGCGCCGACCTAGTCTCCGTGCTGCACACCAAGCGCACGGCGGAACTGGCGAATGTGATCGGCGGCACCGAGGAAACGACCACCGGCGTGATTCGCCTGCGCGCCATGGCCAAGGAAGGCGTGCTGCGCTATCCGATCGTCGCCGTCAACGACGCCGACACCAAGCATCTGTTCGACAATCGTTACGGCACCGGGCAATCGACGGTGGACGGCATCATCCGCGCGACGAATTTCCTGCTCGCAGGATCGAAGTTCGTGGTCGCCGGCTACGGCTGGTGCGGACGCGGCCTCGCTTCGCGGGCCCGTGGCGCCGGAGCGGAAGTCATCATTACGGAAGTGGATCCGACCAAGGCGCTCGAAGCGGTGATGGACGGATTCCGCGTGATGAGCATGGAAGAAGCCGCCAAAATCGGCGACGTTTTCTGCACCGTCACCGGCAACAAGAACGTACTCGCCAAGCAACACTTCGAACTCATGAAAGACGGAGCCATCATCTCGAACTCGGGCCACTTCAACGTCGAGATCGACATCCCGTCGCTCGAGAAGTTGTCGTCCTCCAAGCGCACCACGCGCACCTTCGTCGACGAGTACACCATGAAAGACGGCCGCCGCATCAACCTGCTGGGCGAAGGCCGCCTCATCAACCTGGCCGCCGCCGAAGGCCATCCCGCGTCGGTGATGGATATGAGTTTTGCCGACCAGGCGCTTTCCTGCGAGTACATGGTGAAGAACCATGCGTCGCTGGAAAAGAAGGTGTACACGGTTCCCGTGGACCTGGACAAACGCGTGGCCAAGCTAAAGCTGGAATCGCTCGGCATCAAGATCGACCGACTGACTTCGGAGCAGGAAGAATATCTGGCTAGCTGGAACGAAGGCACGTAAGTTCGTGTGGCGCGGGCGCCCTCGCCCGCGGCTTTTGACTTTCACTGGGGCGGCGCAAGCCGCCCCATGTTTTTTGGAGATGATTAGGGGATGCACGCAATACATCACTGGCTGGTTGTCGCGTTCGAATCCGAAGTACGTGACCCGCGCCACAACTGCAGACCGTTTATGACGGCCTGACCATCCACATTCAGCCACACATGGACGAATACTGCGATCTGATGTCGATCTTCGTTCGGCCAGGGGAGGACTTACACCAGCTCAGACTCCGGCTCAACCGATTTTTGAGTGCACTGGCGTGGAAAGACAACCGTGCTTTCATCACGCGAGGGAGTATAGCTGGCGGTGCACGTGCGCTGACGCTGACACTCCTCGGTTTAACTACGGAGAGAAGCGCCGCTTGCCTGGCGCAGTGATTTCGCGCTTTGATTTTGAGCACCTCGTGGTTCCTGAGAACGATCGACAGCGTCTTGCATTGGCGCTGTATCGCGACGGACTTGGCTCTGGCAATGAGTTTTACAAGTTTCTCAGCTTTGATCGCGGACCCAACACACTGACCACGGTGCCGGGTGCTCACTCATTCGCGCGCCGTTTGCGAATGAATGGGCTCCAGCGTCCACCCCAACCGTCTGCGCTCACACCGTCGCAATCAACTGATACCTTTCCGCGCACGGCTCGACGATCCGCCGCCTGCCATGTCCCGGATTTGTTTCATAACGGGTACGCAGCAATCCGAACTGCTCCAGTAACTCGACGTCGCGGCTCACGGCGCGCGTGTCGCGCTTCAACCCGCTCGCCAGGTCCGACACCGGCCTCGCTCCTTTCTTGGAAAACTCCAAGACTCGAATCCGCTGGGGAGAGAGAATCTGCATGATGTCGCTCGGATTCTCAAAGGAGATCGTCATCTCCGGCACGAGCTTCTCGCCGCGGTCCAGCTTCCGGGCATGTTCCCGTGCGCGCCCAAAGAAGCCCTTCAGACCATCGTTCGTGACCCGGGCTTTAACGTTCTTGCTCATCTTCTTCGTCATCGTCATCTTGGGCCTTCCACAGCGCGTGTAATTTCCGCTCAAATCTGCCCACCAACTCCTCGTATCCGTGGAACTCAATTTTCTCGATTTGTCCCATGAAATGCCTGTGATGGTGCTCATGGGTGTTGTCGTAGCCAAGCACGCGGCCATTGTCGGCGGCGCAAATTCGAGCATCGATGTATGCCAGGCTGTACTTCACCACGCGCCCGCCTTCATACCAGACTTCTTCCTTGAGCACTGCGCCTCTTCGTCTGCCCGAGAGATGCAACGTCTGATCAATGCGTTTCTCCCGCTTGCCGCGGCTCTTGGTTCGCTTTCCGGTCACAATGCCTTTGGCAGCTATGACACTTTATATCCTAGCTGCTTTCAGTAGGGATGTCAAGAATCCTGACTGTTGCCGGGGGCTTCCGGTCTCGCGCAGATCTGGTTTGACGATTGCCAATGCGTCGCAGGGCCGAGCGCCGAAAGCCTGTGCTCCTGAGGCCTCGTTGCCCCAGCGGGCTGCGCCGCGCGGTAAAATACTGGCATGTACCACTACAATCCCACAACCGCGCTGGAAGAACTCACCGAAGAGGCAACTCTCCCCAACCCCGTCCATGTGCGCGACATGATGCTGCGCCGCAAGCTCACCGCCGACCAGTCGCTGGAACTGAACCGCATCTTCCTCGAATACCAGAAATTCTTCGGCGAGGCGCAAAAGCTGGGCAAGGAGATACTGAAGCGCCTGGCAGCGTAGTTCTGGCAGTCTCACGTGGCAGCGGACGCAATCGTCCGCGCGGCTTCAAGCTTTGCCGTGGATCTTAGCCCACCACCAGCGCACGCCGACGAACAGGAAACGCCAGTCGTGGAAGAATTCCGGCGGCTTGCCCTCGAAGGCGTGGCCGATGAATTGGAAAATCCACCCGATGAGGAACAGCGCCAATGCATACATCCAGAGGCGGTGCAAGAAGATGCTGGCGATAAAAAGTGGGACCGAGAGCAGGATGCTCGGGATGCCCAGCGTATGACACACCCGGTTCACCGGATGCCGATGACTGGAGCCATATTGCGCGATCCATTGCTCGTTCGTGCGATGCTCGTTGCTGCGTCCGCCTAGCACGCGGAGGATGATATCACGCCGGTCCTAAGAACTGCCTTAGAGCCTTTGGGTGGCGCAGCGGTTTACCGCTGCGACCAATTCCGACGGCTTTAGCTGCGGGGGATTGCATCCAGTGCCGTCCCTGTTCTCGTTGCGCTGGGGAAACTGGGCTGGAGAAACAAAGAAAAACGGCTGGCAGTGCCAGCCGTTCGTCAATTTCCGGTGTAGTTTGTTAGCGGCCGCCGCGGGATCCCCCACCGTGGAACCCTCCGCGGGAGCGGGCAACCGAGCCGCGTCCTTCGAAGCCGCGTCCAATTACCGGTCCATGTCCGACATAGCCATGTCCCACATAACCGCGTCCGTAGGCGCGTCCGTAATATGGATGTCCCCAGCCGTGGCCCCAGGGCCCTGCGCCGATAAACACCCCGTTCACGAAAAAGCTCGGACCGTAGTAGCCGTAGGGCGCGCAAGCATACGGATAGTCCGGGTAATAGCCGTAAGCGCAGACCGGCGGACCAGCCACATAGCCGCCGACGCCGATGCCCACTCCGACCCTGACCTCAGCCTGCGAGTACGCAAGCGGCACGGCCAGTAAAGCCAGCAGTACAACATATCTCAGGTATTTCATGGTGAACCTCCCTTTCGTCTCCTCAACGATTCGCTGTTGCAATCCAACGCTGCGATTCGTCGGAGCTTGAGGTCCTTCAGCTTTCTGTTTCTTCTGAAGCGCCTACACATTTGAACTCGGATGGCGGCGAAAAGTTGCGGGGAGACGAGTGGCTGATTTCAACCATCCTGCTTGAAATCAACCAGTTGCGATGAGCGAGTGGAGCGAAACGTAGTTCAATCTCTTATTCTTCAGTCTGTCATTCCTGAGCGCAGCAGGAGCTTCACGACGTGAAGTCCGTGTGAAGCTGGACACGATTGTGGAATCCCACTCTTGCGCAAATAACGCGCAAGGATGGGGCGCCCGTCTTGTAAATAAATGCCCTTTTTTTCAGATTCTCTATTAACTGATGAGCCAATAGGTAGAGTTGTTGGTGAGGAAGCGTGAGTTCAGATGGGCACTCTTGCCAGCGGTACGATGAACTGAATGCCGTCAACGTGCTTGCCCTGGAGCCGATCGTCATTGGTGACAAAAAGATCGACGTTTGCGCTGGCGGCGCAGGCCAACTGAATAGCGTCGGGCGCCTTGAGCGATCTTTCGGATCGCAGATCCGCATAGAGCTTGGCCGCTTTCACATCGAAGGAGATCATGGTCGACGCCACGGAAATTGCGTGCTCATATTTTCTGCAAAGTTCCGTGTCGCTGCGCTCGGTGGGTTTCACCAGTATCTCGCCCAGCGTGAGGGTGGAAGTCAGCAATTGATCGCCCCGCTCGAGCATCTTCGAACGAAGTTGCGCGACCGCCTTGGAGAGCGTCCCGTAGTCCTCGAATAGATAAATGAAGAGGTTGGTGTCCCAAAAAACGCGACTCATTCCCAGCCCTCCCGCAGGCGACGTACGTAGTCGTCCGCGTGCTCGTCGGCCCAAAGATGCTTGCCTGAACCCCGCATCGAAAGCAACGGATCTTCCCTCGCGGAATTCTTAGTCGCGGTCGAGGACCAGTCGCGGTACCAGCTTAGAAGGCCGTTGTATCCATAAGGGAGGTCTTCACGCTCCGGGGTGATCTTCCTGCCTTCGCGGTCGGGATGGTATGAATCGCCTTTGCGAAAGAGTCGGCGGCGGCCTGGGCCGGTTTCGAAAAGCATCCGATAACGCCCCGGATTCGGGGGCCTATTGGCTACGCAGTGTTGAATGACGTGAACGTAGACACCGGGCCGAAGAGGTTTGTGCAACCCTTCCTGCTGTGCACGTTGGACAATCTCCTCAACGGCGAAGTCCGGTACTTCAGGATGTTCGCGATGCAATAGAGCCGTTGCTATCCAGACCTCGTCAGCCACTTTTAGTGCAGTTTGCGTCGCTGTATTTGCCATGACATTTCATCCGTCCTAACTTCACTTATACCATGTAGTGATGTAATGTCAATAATATAATGAATTTTGCAGCTCGTAACCTATACCTCCCGGTGTCGCTGCATTCGCTCGCAGACTCCATCATTTACAATCATCAATTCCCTAAGTACTCAGGACGCCCAATCATGCACCGCTGGTCGCAACTTTTTATTCCTACGCTTCGCGAGGCTCCGGCTGATGCCGAAGTCGCTAGCCACAAGCTGCTGGTCCGCGCTGGATACATTCGTCAACTGGGCGCTGGGATCTATTCGTTTCTGTTCCTGGGCAATCGCGCTACACAGAAGATCATGGGTATCGTCCGCGAGGAGATGGACAAGATTGGCCAGGAGTTCTATCTGCCCGCGTTGAATCCGCGCGAGGTCTGGGAAGCGAGCGGACGCTGGACGACGATGGGCGAGAACATGTTTCGCCTCAAGGATCGCAAAGGCGCCGACCTTTGTCTCGGCATGACCCACGAAGAAGTGATGACCGACATCGCTCGCAAGGAGTTGCGCAGCTACAAACAACTGCCGCAGATCTGGTATCAGATTCAGACCAAGTTCCGCGACGAGCTGCGTCCCAAGTCAGGACTGCTGCGGGTGCGTCAGTTCATCATGAAGGACGCATACTCGTTCGACATCGATGCGGCCGGACTCGATATCTCGTATCAGAAGCATCACGATACCTATTGCCGCATCTTCGACCGCTGCGGGCTGAAGTACATGGTCATCGATGCGCACTCGGGCGCCATGGGCGGATCGCAGTCGCAGGAATTCATGGTGCGCACTCCAGCGGGCGAGGATCAGATCGTCAGCTGCGAAAAATGCGACTACGCGGCGAATATGGAGAAGGCGACGTCGAAGCTTGCTCCGGTTGAGGACCTTCCGTTTGACGGCGAAGAAGAAGTTTATACGCCTGGGATGAAGACAATTGTGGATGTGGCTAAGTACTTAAAGGTCGCCCCCAATCAGACGATAAAGGCTTTGATGTTTGTGTCGACGTTGAAGACGGCGCAAGGAGAAGAGAGAATCCCGGTTGTCGTGTTCTTGCGAGGTGACCAAACGCTAAATGAGGCGAAGGGGAGTTCGATTTTCCCGCCCGGCGAAGTGCGCCCGATGACGGAGGACGAGATCATTGAGGTCTTTGGCTGCCCCCCCGGCTTTATAGGACCGGCAAGAGATCTTCCATGGCGGAAACTCGGGGGGGAACGGTTGCAGGTTTACTACGACGAGGCCCTGCTCGGTAGAAAGAACCTCGTCGCCGGAGCCAATAAGCCCAACTATCATAGGCGGAACGTCACGCTCTTCGGTGAAGTGCCCACAAGCATGTGGGGCAAGTTCGGTAAATGGGATGATTTTGTAGCCCAAAACGAAGAGACTGTAAAAAAGGAGCTGGATATCCGGACCGGCGATGTGCTGAAGCCGAAGGAGCCGATGCGGGCCGACCTGCGCAGCGTGACCGCCGGCGAGGATTGCCCGAATTGTGGCGCTCCTCTGCGCATCGATACCGCGGTCGAAGTCGGACACATCTTCAAGCTGGGCTACAAGTATTCGGAATCCATGGACGCGCGCGTGCTCGACCGCAATGGCAAGGAAGTTGCGCCGATCATGGGCAGCTATGGGATTGGGATCGAGCGCATCCTGACCGCGGCGGTCGAGCAAAGTAACGACGAGAACGGATTTTGGCTCCCGCCTTCCATCGCGCCCTTTGAGGTGGTGGTGGTGTCCACTAACTCCAAAGACGAGGCGATCCGCAGCGCCTCCGAGGACATTGCCCGCCAGTTGGAAGCCTCCGGATTCGATGTTTTGCTCGATGACCGTGACGAACGGCCCGGGGTGAAGTTCAAGGATGCCGACCTGGTGGGTATCCCCTTTCGAATCAACGTGGGTAAGAAGGTTACCGAAGATACTGTCGAAGTCGTTCGGCGCTCGACTCTACACAAGGAGGACGTTAAGATTTCTGCCATAAGCGAGTATTTCCAAGGACTGCGTTAAGACCTGCGCCAAGGCCTGTGAAAATGACAGGTCCCGGCCGCTCGCCAGCCGGAAGAACTTACGACTTAGCGCACCTTTAGCGCACTGTGGAAAGCTCGCAACTTGGAACTTCGCAACTGGACCTTCGCAACCAGCGATTGAGCGATTGTTTCTTATGGCAACTGTGAAATTAGCTCTCGTCGTGGCCGTCTTCGGGGCCTTAATCCTGGTGGGCATCAAGATCATTCCGCCGTTTTTCTCGAACTACGAGCTTGAGGACTCGATCAAGACCGAAGCGCTGCAGTCAACCTATAGCACGCGTTCGGAAGACGACATTCGCGCCGCCGTCATCAAGCAGGCCCGCAATTACGACATTGCGCTGACGCCCCAGCAGGTGCATATTTCCCGGCTCGGCGGCTTCGGATCCGGCAGTCTCACGATCGAGGCCGACTACAGCGTTCCCGTCGAACTGCCCGGCTACTCGACCACCCTCGAGTTCCATCCTTCGACGAAGAACAAGGGCGTGTTTTAGGGCAGCTTTCAGCTCTCCAGATCCCGCTACCCACACACCCGTCCATCCGTTGACACGCATCCAAATTGTTGTAGTGGTCGCCTTGTGATTTAGAATCAGTCACAAAGGCACCTTAGCGCCAAAACCAGTTTCGGACTGAGGATTGCTTTAGTGGATTGAGGCACAGCCGTCACCATGGGCATTAAGCTGAAAATCCCGACGGATCGACGTGGCGGCCAAGGCGGAAAAGGCCGCGGCAAAAACCGCCTGCTTTCCCGCGACCCTATCGTGCGGATTGCCCTGCTTGGTTTTCTCTCGGCATCGATCGTGGTGGTTGCCATCTTTGCCTACTGGTATGTGAAATACGACTGGATCATCGAGCAGCGCTTCCGCGGTCCGGCGTTCGCCACTTCGGCCAAGATTTTCGCAGCCCCGAAGGTGGTCAGGGTCGGATCGAAGTTGACCGTCTCTGAAATTGCGGACGAACTGCGTCATGCCGGTTATACGGAAAAAGAGGGCGAGTCCCGGCTAGGCAGCTATCGTCTGCACGGCGGCTCGATTGAAGTAGTGCCCGGACCTGAGTCTTATCACAGCCCCGAGGTGGCGACCATCACCGTCGCCGAGGGTGCGGTTTCCGTCATCAACAGCCGCTCTGCCGGAGAACTGGAGGCCTACGAGCTCGAGCCCCAGATGCTGACCTCGCTCTTCGATGCCGAGCAACGCTCCAAGCGGCAACTGGTGAAGTACGATGACATTCCCAAGGTCATGGTGGAAGCGGTTACGTCGATCGAAGACCGCCGCTTCTTCCAGCACAGCGGTGTCAATTTCATGCGGCTGGTGGAAGCCGCCTGGATCGACTTCACGCATCAGCGCCATCAGCAAGGCGGCTCGACCATCACCATGCAGCTATCGCGGGCATTCTTTCTGAGCCCGGAAAAAACCTTCAAGCGCAAGATGATCGAAATGCTGATCGCGGTGGAGTTGGAGCAGAAGTTTTCCAAGCAGCAGATTTTCGAGTTCTACGCCAACCGCGTCGATCTGGGACAGCGCGGATCGTTCACTATTTCCGGGTTGGCTGAGGGGTCGCGCTCCTATTTCAACAAGGATCTCAAAGACATCACCCTGCCGGAAGCCGCGCTGCTGGCTGGTTTGATCCAGGCGCCCAGCTATCTTTCACCCTATCGCCATCCCGAGCGCGCTCTCGAACGCCGCAACACCGTGATCGAATCCATGGTCGAGACTCACGCCATCACGCGCGAGCAAGCCGATAAAGCCAAGGCAACGCCGCTGAAACTTGCCCCGCCGAATGTGGAGGCCAGCGATGCGCCGTACTTCGTGGATATGGTGCGCGACACTATCGTCAACAAACTGAACGAGCATGAGGTCAACGAGCAGGAGTACCGCATCTACACCACGCTCGATCCTGCACTGCAGCGGGCGGCCGCGCAAGCGGTCGAAACCGGAATTAAGCTGGTGGACGACCAGGTCACGAAAATGCGTACCAAAAGGACTAAGGTCGGAAAAAACAAGTTTGAAACCACCGTGACGCCCGGCCCGCAAGCGCAGGTGGCGCTGGTCGCCATGGACCCGCACACCGGCGAAATCAAGGCGCTGGTCGGCGGACGAAACTACGGAGCGAGCCAACTCAATCACGCGCTCGCCAAGCGTCCCACCGGCTCCATCTTCAAGCCCTTTGTGTACGCGGCCGCCATGAATACGGCGCTTGACGGCTCGACCACCGTGATCACCCCGGCGTCCACCGTCGCCGACCAGCCTTCGACGTTCTCCTACGGCGACCAGATCTATGAGCCGCGCAATTACAAAGAGGAGTACCACGGTGACGTCACGCTCCGCTACGCGCTGGCGCTGTCGCTCAACAACGCAACCGTCAAACTGGCGGAAGAAGTGGGTTACGACAAAGTGGCCGATCTAGCCAGGTCCGCCGGAATCGCCTCGGTGAAAGCCACGCCGGCGATGGCGCTCGGCGCCTACGACGCCACCCCCGTTGACATGACGGCCGCCTACACCAGTTTTGCCAACGGCGGCCTGCGGCTTTCCCCCGTTTTCGTAAATTCGGTGCGCAACTCCAAGGGTGACGTCGTCGTCAACTTTGGGACCGAGAAGACGCAGGTTCTCGATCCGCGCATCGCCTTCGTCATGACCAACATGCTGGAAGGAGTCATGAACTTCGGCACCGCCGCCGGCGTGCGCTCCCGAGGATTCACTGCCCCCGCGGCCGGCAAGACCGGCAGTTCGCACGACGGATGGTTCGCCGGCTACACCAGCAATCTGCTCTGCATCGTCTGGGTTGGATACGACGATTACAGCGACATTCGCCTGAGCGGCGCGCAGACCGCAGCCCCCATTTGGGCCGAGTTCATGACGAAGGCGGTCACGCTGCCCCAGTATTCGGACGTGAAGCCCTTCAACCAACCGGAAGGCGTGGTCGATGTGCAACTCGACAAAATCACCAACCGCCTGGCGACGCCATCGTGCCCCGACGACTACACGATTGCCTTCATTGCCGGCACCGAGCCTCACGATACCTGCGACCAGACAGGCGTCGTGCAGGGGTTCTTCTCGCGCATATTCGGCGGAAATTCCGAGAAAGCGCTGCCTCCGCCCTCCGCGAACGGGAACCCGCAGCCGGCCACTGGTGTCCAATCAGAGGAAGAGGCCAAGAAGAAGAAAAGCTTCTTCGGCAAGATTGTTGGGGTCTTCAAAGACAGTAGCTCCCCGAAAAATGACAAAAACGCGGCTGCGCCGTCTAAGGGCAGTGAGACGCCGCCGCAATAGTGGGGTGCAGATAGTTGGGAAGACAAGGACCGCGCGGGGTGCGCGGCCTCAAACTTGCAAGGAACGCAGCACCGTACGCTGAAATGCCATGAAACTCTGAAATTTTGTAGGTTCGGCCGGGGGTGGATATGCTTTCCTGGATCCGCATCAGTTCGGCAGCAACTCTCTTCTGCGCGCTTCTCGTTCTCCCCTCGCAAGCCCAGAACACCGAACAGTTGCAAGTCGGCCCGCCTCCGCTGCACCGCGCCGAGCCTCCCGCCCCCGGGGCAACACCCGAGGAACTCGAACAGCGTGGTGACGACCTGCGCACGGAAAAGAACTTTCTGGACGCAATCGACTACTACCATACCGCCCTGAAAGGCGCGCCAGGCAATGCCTCCCTGTTCAACAAAATCGGGATCTGCCAGCTCATGATGCAGCGCTACAAAGACGCCAAGAAGAGTTTCGAACGCTCCATCAAGGCCGATCGCAACCACGCCGATGCCTACAACAATCTCGGCGTCACCTATTACGCGACCCGTAACTACAACACAGCGATCAAGCACTATGAGAAGGCAATCTCTTTGAACAATGATGCTGCCTCCTACTACAGCAACCTGGGGACGGCATATTTCGGCAAGAAACAGTTCGAAAAAGCCATAGAGTCTTATGCCAGGGCGGTGCAGCTTGATCCCGACATCTTCGATCGCAGCTCGCACGCCGGAGTTCAAGCTAAGCTTCCTTCTCCCGAAGACCGAGCCCATTACGATTACGTCCTCGCCAAGCTGTACGCCCGGACTGGTGTGCCCGACCGATCGCTGCACTATCTGAAGAAGGCAATGGAAGAGGGTTACAAGGACATCAAGGACGTTTACAAGGACAATGAGTTCAGCACGCTGCGCAAAGATCCCCGCTTCGCCGAACTGATGGCGGCGAAGACGCCGGCCATCCCCGATTAGGCGCCGCTAACTATCTGGCAGGAAATGAGTTAGGAAAAGTTCGGGAAAATCTGGGAGTCGCCGCGAAACTTTCGCGGCGAACTTGGGTTTTCAGAGTCATTCCTCCTGAAAACGACAGGGTGAGTAAGGAGAACAAAAAACCCACCGGTTGCGAACCCGAGCACGCCCCAAGCAAGCAACCGGTGGGTGAATTTTCAGGTGTCAGGTGTCAGTCTCCGTTCTTAGCTTCTCGCCGAAACATATTCTTCGACCGCCCGCTTCCATTTCCCCTGCGCTTTCAGGATGTACTCGACCGCATCACGCGCGGCTCCATCTCCCCCGGCGTGTGACGTAGCCCAGTGCGCTTCAGCTTTGACCTCCGGCCGCGCGTTCTTCACCGCGATCGCCAGGCCGCACTTGCGCATCGCCGGGACATCGATCACGTCATCACCCACGAAAGCGGCCTCGGCGGCGGTGATTCCGTCCTTTTCCAGAATCTGCGCCAACACCGACGCCTTGTCCTGGATCCCCTGGTACACGTGGTCAATCTTCAGATCGCGCGCGCGAAGAGCAACCGTTTCAGAGATGCGCTTGGTGATGATCCCCGTCTTGATCCCCGCGAGGCGGGCCAACATAATGGCGGTGCCGTCGTGCGCGTGAAAGCCCTTGGCCTCGATCAAGCTCGCGCTCGGCTGAGTTCCCGATGGCTGGCTTCCGCCAGGCGCGGGAAAAATCCAGATCTTGCCGTCGGTAAGGACGCCGTCAACGTCGAAGAGAATGAGCTTAATCTTGCGGGCACGAGCGGCAGTGGATGGTTTGGGCATCGCCGCGATTCTAGCAGGCCGCAGTGTGGCCTTGTGGCGCTTCGGCGCTGCCCCTGCGACTGCACCTCTGTCTTGGTGTCGCGAGGGTCTTAGCGTGGCGAACCGGGAGTTTTATCAGCGGGCGATCCATAGGACCGGAAAATGCCGTCCAAGCTTCTCGAAATCGCGGTCGGAAGTGACAAGCGTGGCCTGATTCAGAGTAGCCAGTGCGGCGGCAAGGCAGTCCACGTATGGGATTTTGTGCACTGCCTTCAATTCCCCTGCCTTGAGTACTTGGGGAACGTCGACGGGAACGATGCGGATGGGGAGCTGCATAAAATCGGCCAACGTCTGCCTGGCGGATTCCTCGCCGTGCCGCTGCCAGGAGATATAGAAGACTTCTCCCCAATTGACCACCGAAATTAGTAGAGGGGCGTCCGCTCGAGCGCCCCTCAGCAGGTGCTCGACGCGTTCGGCTCCTGATCCGTTCACCAGAAGAGCCAGTAGGGCGTTCGCATCGAGTACGTAGGTCTTGCTCATCGGGTCAGCCGATCCTTCTCCACCCGGTGCTCACGCTCCCGGTCCTCCACCAGTGAGGGCGTGCCTTGGTAGCGGCCACGGAGGCTGCGGATTAACTCGTCCGTGACGGGCCGGAGCACAAGACGGTCCCGCTCGCGATAGATCGAAAGGCGAGTGCCTTCGCCGATGCCGAGTTCCTTCCTAAGATGGCCTGGGATCACAAACGCTCCCGCCGAACTCACGAACGCTGTTTCTGACCCGGATTCCGTCTCGCTGATAAGTGCCGCCGCAGGCGGCAATGTCTGTTTCGAGTAGACTGAATCGTACCAATCGACAAGCGGCTGATAATCAGGCGGGAGGTCCCGCTTTTCAGGACGAACCTTCCCCTGTTTTCGATCGACGTGGAAAGGGTCTCCATTTCTAAAAAGCCTCCTGCGTCCCCGCGTCGTCTCAAACAGCATGCGATGGCGTTCTGAATTGGGAGACTTATTGGCGACGCAATGCTTCGAAACATGCACCTGGAGGCCGGGCCTGAAGCCGTCTACAAGTCCCTCCCGGGTCGTCTTCTCCATGATTTCCCCCACGGAAAAATCCACGGCGTGTGGGTTGCTCCGGTGCAGTAATGCGGTAGCCAGCCAAACGGAATTTGCTATTGTCGTCATGCGGGTGCTCCTTGATGTGTAACATGCACAGTAACTAAATACACTCATTTGTTACACATTGTCAAGTCGTTTTCTCTAGGCGAACGTTTTACGAAACTACCAATTCCCGCTACAATCTTTTCCATGCCGTCCGCAGTCTCTCCTTCGCTCGCCTGGGCTCATCCGCTGGTTCAGGAATGGTTTACGGCGCGCTTCTCCACGCCGACCGAGCCGCAGGAGCAGGGCTGGCCTCACATCCTTGCCGGGCATACTACGCTGATCTCGGCCCCGACCGGATCGGGCAAAACTCTGGCCGCTTTCCTCGCCTGCATTGACCGGCTTGTCTGCAAGGCACTGGTGGGAGAACTGCGCGATCGCACCGAAGTTCTCTACGTGTCCCCGCTCAAGGCCCTGGGCAACGACATCCAGAAAAATCTCGAAATTCCGCTGGGAGAAATTCTGCAGATGGCGGGCGATCGCGGGCTGCTGATGCCGGAGATCCGGACGGCCGTGCGCACCGGCGACACGTTGATGAAAGACCGGCGCCTCATGCTGAAGCGTCCTCCGCATATTCTGGTTACCACGCCTGAGTCGCTCTACATTCTGCTGACGGCGGAGAAGAGCCGCGCCATCCTGCGCGATGTCGAGACCGTGATTGTCGATGAAATTCACGCCGTGGCCGACGACAAGCGCGGCGTGCACCTTTCGCTTTCGCTGGAGCGCCTGGAAGCGCTGACCGAGCGTCCGCCCGTGCGCATCGGCCTTTCCGCAACGCAGAAGCCGATCGAAGAAGTCGCGCATTTCCTTTCAGGCAGCGGGCGCCCCGCTCCCGTCATCGTCAACGTCGGCCACAAGCGCAAGCTCGATCTCGGAGTCGAAGTTCCGTCCTCCGAACTCGGCCCGGTCGCGTCGAACGAGATGTGGGACGAGATCTACGAGCGCATCGTGCAACTGGTGAACCAGCACCGCTCCACGCTCGTCTTCGTGAACACGCGGCGCCTGGCCGAACGCATTGCCCATCAACTCGGGGAGCGCATGGGCGAGGAAAACGTGGCCGCGCACCACGGAAGCTTGTCGCGCAAGCTGCGCCTGGAGGCGGAGCGCAAGCTGAAAGAAGGCCAGATAAAGGTGCTGGTGGCGACCGCATCGCTCGAACTTGGCATTGACATCGGAACCGTGGACCTGGTCTGCCACATCAGTTCGCCACGTTCGATTGCCGTTGCGTTGCAGCGTGTAGGGCGTTCGGGCCACTGGCGCGGCGCGGTCCCCAAAGGACGTTTTTTTGTCACCACCCGCGACGATCTGGCGGAATGCGCCGTGCTGGTGCGGGCGATTCGCGGGGGTGATCTCGACCGGTTGATTTTTCCCGAAGCTTCGCTCGATGTGCTGGCGCAGCAGATCGTAGCTTGCTGCGCCGCGTCTGGCAGCGCTGCCACGGCGAACAAAGCCGGCGACCAATCAAATGACGGATGGGATGAAGATGCGTTATTCGCGCTCGTAAAGCGCGCCTATCCCTATCGCAATCTCGCGCGCGAAACGTTCGACGCCGTCCTAGCCATGCTTTCCGAAGGAATCGCTTCGCAGCGAGGACGCTACGGTGCGTACCTGCATCACGACCGCATCAACCGCAAGCTGCGAGCTCGGCGCGGTGCGCGCCTGGCGGCCATCACCAGCGGCGGCGCGATTCCCGACAACGCTCTGTTTACCGTAGTCGCTGAGCCGGATGGAGGCGTGGTAGGAACCGTCGATGAAGACTTCGCCGTAGAAAGCATGGCCGGAGACGTCATGCTGCTCGGCAACACTTCGTGGCGCATACGCCGTGTAGAAGCGAAAACGTCGCGCATGTTGGTCGAGGATGCGCACGGCACCCAGCCCAGCGTGCCCTTCTGGCGAGGCGAAGCTCCGGCGCGCACCACCGAACTTTCGCAGCAGCTGGGCGAATTGCGCAAAGAAATCAGCGACCGCCTGCCCGGTGTGCTTCCGATCGAAGGATGGCGCAATCTTGCTGCCGTAACCGACGCCGTGAATTGGCTGCGACAAGAATGTGGACTCGATCTATCGGGTGCCGAGCAACTGATTCAGTACACGCTCGAAGGCCGCACCGTGTTGGGCGATGTGCCGACGCAAACGACAATCATCGCCGAAAGATTCTTTGACGAGGGCGGCGGGATGCAGTTGATCATTCACGCGCCCTTCGGCGGCCGCATCAACAAAGCCTGGGGATTGGCCTTGCGCAAGCGTTTCTGCCGTGGCTTCAATTTCGAACTGCAGGCAGCGGCCACCGACAACGGATTGAATATCGCCCTCGCCGAGCAGCATAGCTTTCCGCTGGCGGATGTTTTTCAGTTCTTGCATTCGGAAACGATGCCGCCGATCCTGGAACAAGCGGCGCTGGCATCCCCGATCTTTCAAACCCGCTGGCGCTGGGATGCGACACGCGCCCTGGCCTTGCTGCGTTTTCAAAGCGGCAAGAAAGTGCCGCCGCAGATTCAGCGCATGCGTTCCGACGATTTACTGGCCTCGGTTTTTCCCGAGGTAGCCGCTTGCCAGGAAAACATCGAAGGCGACATCAAGATTCCCGACCATCCGCTGGTGCGCGAGGTAATGAAAGACGTGCTCACCGAGGCGCTCGATATCGATGGTCTAGCCGAGGTGTTGCGAGGAATCGAGCAGGGACGGATTCGTTGCCTCGCAGTTGACACTCCAGTGCCGTCGCAGTTCTCACACGAAATTCTCAATGCGAATCCGTACGCCTATCTCGATGACGCGCCGCTGGAAGAACGCCGCGCGCGGGCCGTCGAGATGCGGCGGGTATTGCCAGCCTCCGTGCTCGAAGAAGTCGGCGCGCTCGATCCCGCCGCCATCGCACAAGTTCAGCAAGAGGCATGGCCGGATGTGCGCGATGCCGATGAACTGCATGATGTGCTGCATACGCTTGTGCTGGTGCCGGTGGAAGTCAGCTTTCAGCTCTCAGCTCTCAGCTCTCAGCAAACAAAACCGGAACTCACAGCGCACTGGGCATCGTTCTTCGATCGCTTGCAAATCGAGAATCGTGCGGTCGCAGCAGAAGCTGCAGGCAAGCAATATTGGGTAGCCGCCGAGCGCGCCGAATGGTTCCGCGCAATGCATCGCGTGGGGACGTGGCTCTGCCCCCTTCCGGCGGGGCTGAGCTCCGCCGCCACACCAGCGCCGGAAGCGCCGAGCTTTGACGACGCTGTGCTGACCGCGGTGCAAGGATGGACAGCGCATCTCGGCCCAACCACCGCCTCGGAGATTGGCGAACTGCTAGGGCTGCCGGCTTCGGAGATCGAAAAAGCCCTGCTCCGCATTGAAGCCAGCGGTGCGATTCTGCGCGGCAGGTTCCGTCCCACTGGCCCACATAATGCTAATTTGCGTAACGATGATTCGCGCGCAGGAGATAGGCGAGCTGCGCTCGCCCGGACAGCCGAGGGCGGCTGTCCCCACGTAGAACCCTCCCCCGAAACCGAATGGTGCGAGCGCCGCCTGCTGGCTCGCATTCATCGCTTGACCGTTGCCACCTTGCGCAAGCAGATCGCCCCCGTCACTGCCTCGCAGTTCATGAGTTGGCTGTTGCGATGGCAGCATGTCGCTCCGGGTACGCAGGTGCGCGGCGAACACGGCACGCTTGAAGTGATCCGCCAATTGCAAGGATTTGAAATCCCGGCCAGCGCGTGGGAGCGTTTTGTGCTCGCCCGCAGGATCTCCGACTACGATCCCGCAAACCTCGATCAGTTGTGCCTCGCAGGCGCCGTCGGCTGGGGCCGTCTGTCGCCGCATCCGGCAACTCTCGAAGCCACGGGAACCGGCGAGAACGGCCGCGAGAATCGCCGCCGTGTAATCCCGACGCGCGTAGCGCCCATCGCCTTCTTCGTCCGCGAAGATGCCGATTGGTTGCGGCCACACCATCCCGGGGCGGAAGATTCTTCTACTTCGTTCTTAAGCCCGGTGGCGCAGGCGTTGCTCGAACTCTTGAAACAGCGGGGCGCGCTGTTTTTTCCCGACATGGTGCGAGCGACCGGCCGCCTCAAAGCAGAAATCGAAACCGGACTGTGGGAACTGGTTGCAGCCGGCCTTGTGACTGCCGACGGATTCGAAAACTTGCGTGCCCTGGTGACGCCGAAAAGCGCGTCTGGCGCCGGTCTCGGCAGAGCCATGGGCAAAGTCCGCCGCCCGCGCCATGCCCCCGGACGCTGGTCGCTCTTGTACACCGAAGGCGCCGATCGCGACCGCAGCGTCGAGTCCTGCTGCTGGATGTTGTTACGCCGCTACGGCGTGGTCTTCCGCGACCTGCTGGTCCGCGAAACCAATCTGCCCCGCTGGCGCGAATTACAGATCGGCTACCGCCGGCTCGAGGATCGCGGCGAGGTCCGCGGCGGCCGATTCGTCGATGGATTTCTGGGAGAGCAGTTCGCGCTTCCAGTGGCCGTAGAATCGTTGCGCGCCCACCGCAAGCAGCCGCCGAATACGCAGGGCGAGCGTGTAACCATCGCCGCCGCCGATCCGTTGAACCTGGTAGGAATCATTGTTCCCGGCGAGCGCATTCCCGCCATCTCGGGAAGAAGCGTCACGTTTCGCGACGGCGTGTGGGATACGGAAGATGCGCTGATGGCTTCCGGCTACTAGTGGAGAGCCCTCAGGGGCTAAAGCCCGAATTCTTTTAAGCCCTGAACGGCACGGCTGAAGCCGTGCCCTACCCAAAACCGACTTGTGAGACCAGCGCTAGCTGAACATCACCTTGCGCTCGCCCTTGACGATGCGGCCGACGCTGTAAAATTTTTCGCCGGCACGCTCCAGCAGCGTCTGCGCTTTCTTGAATTTCTTGGCGGGGACCACGATCAGCATACCGAGGCCCATATTGAAGGTGCGGAGCATCTCCTCCTCAGCGACGTTGCCAAGTTTCTGCAGATGTTCAAAGATGGGCAGCACCGGCCAGGTACCCAGTTCGATCACGGCCGACGTTCCTTTGGGCAGCACACGGGGCAGGTTCTCGGTTATCCCGCCGCCGGTGATATGCGCCAGGGCCGCGACGCACTCGCCCGCAATCATCTTCCGGATGATCGACCAGTAGCTGCGATGGGTCCGCATGAGTTCGTTGCCAACTTTGTTCTTGATCTCGCTGACAAAAGTCTCCGGGGAATAGCCCGCGATTTCAAAAAGCAGTTTGCGAGCCAGCGAATATCCATTGGTGTGCAGGCCATTCGAGGGCAGGCCGAGCACGCAATCTCCCACCTGCACGTCCTTGCCGCTGATGATGCGCTCGCGTTCCACTACTCCGACAATGAAGCCGGCAAGATCGTACTCGCCTTCGGGATAAAATCCCGGCATTTCGGCGGTTTCGCCGCCAATCAAAGCGCAGCCGTTATGCTTGCAGGCTTCGGCGAGCCCGCCAACGACTTTCTCCGCGATTTCGGGATCCAGCTTGCCCGTGGCCAGGTAGTCCATAAAAAACAGGGGCGCCGCGCCCTGCACCGCGATATCGTTCACGCAGTGATTCACCAGGTCGGCGCCAACGGTATGGTGCACTTTCATTTCGAAGGCCACTTTCAATTTGGTGCCCACGCCATCCACGCTCGAAACCAGCACCGGATCTACATATTTCTTATCGACTGAGAACAGCCCGCCGAACCCGCCAATTTCACTCAGCACTCCCTTGGTGAAGGTTTTATGGGCTAGATATTTGATGCGCTGTTTGGTTTTGTTGCCGCGATCAATGCTGACACCGGCGTCGGCGTAGGTGATGGAGTCGATTTGGGTGTTGGTGTTCTGGGCCACTTTTCAGTCCGTCATTGCCAGGGGAGAAATCTGGTGCGCCACCGAGCCGGTGGAAGCATTTCAGGCGCAACAAATTCTAGCACGTCTGGAGTTGCCGTCGGCTCTTTCAAAGTGTGCTCCGCGAAAAGGCTATAATGCTGAACCAATTTCTTTTCTCCGGAGACAAGCATGAGAATTCTGGCAGTTCTATTTTTCGCTGTGTTGACAATTCCGTTTGTAGTGGCGCAGCAAAGCCAATCTCAGGACACGACGCCCGAGAGCGCGAAGCAGACCGCATCCAAGAAGGATAAGAAGCAATCAACGCCGGCGAGTTCCACAACTCCGGAGAAGCCCGAGGAAATCACCAAGCCCGCGGAGCCGCCCAAAGCCGACGCAAACGAAGCTACCGACAAGGAAGAGCATTACGATGTAACGGAAGTCCCGCCCGTAATCACACATCACCAGACCACGCTGAACGGCAAGACTCTCAGTTACACGGCCACGGCCGGCAGGCTTCCCATCAAGCGTGGCGACGGCAAGACGGAAGCCGAGATGTTTTTCGTTGCCTATACCCTTGACGGACAGGTAGCCGCAAAGCGTCCCCTGACCTTCTCGTTCAACGGCGGCCCCGGCTCCGCCTCGGTGTGGCTGCACATGGGCGCACTTGGTCCCAAGCGCGTGGTGATGCAGCCGAACGGCTTCATGCCTGCCGCTCCCTATCGCCAGGAGGACAATCCCGACACGCTGCTCGATCGCACTGACATCGTCATGGTGGATGCCATGGCCACCGGTTACTCGCGCGCCGCAACTGCCGAACTTACCAAGAAGTTTCTGGGGGTAAAAGGCGATGTACAAGCCTTCGGAGAATTCATCCGCCTCTACATCTCCCGCTATGATCGTTGGGGTTCTCCGCTCTTCCTGCTCGGAGAAAGCTATGGCACCACCCGCGCCGCCGGCATCGCCGGATATTTAACCGATCATGGCATCGCTTTCAACGGCGTGACCTTGCTGTCGATGGCGGTGGACTTCCAAACACTCGAATGGAACAAATCGAACGACCTGCCTTATCTGCTGCTGGTGCCAACTTTCAACATGATCGCCGGCTACCATCACAAGCTCTCAGCCGATCTCACCCAAGACATGGCGAAAACGCGCGAAGAAGTCGTACGCTGGTCAACCAATGACTACGCGCTCGCACTCGGCAAAGGCGACACCATGACGCCGGACGAGCACCACAAGATTGTCGAGCACCTGTCGCGCTACATCGGGCTGCGCCCGGAAGTGATCGAAGCGCACAACCTGCGCATCGACGTTCCCACCTTCACCAAAGAGTTGCTGCTCGACCAGAAACTAGTTACCGGCCGCCTGGATGGCCGTTTCACCAGCCCCAATCCCGGCGATGAGCGTTTCTACGATCCGACCAGCGCCGCCATTCTGCCGCCCTACACCTCGGCGTTCAACAATTACCTGCGCACCGAACTGAATTACAAGTCCGACATGCCCTACCGGGTTTTCGCCTATGACCAGCCCGGATTCCAGAACTGGGAGTGGGGCAGCGCCGTGGAAGGCTTTCCCAGCACGGCGGGTGGATTGCGCTCGGCCATGATCAAGAATCCGTATATGAAGATCCTGGTGATGGAGGGTTACTACGACCTGGCCACTCCCTTCACCGCTGCCAACTGGACCATGGATCACCTCGACCTCGGCCCGCAGTTCCGCCAGAATATTTCCTACGCCACCTACAACTCGGGACACATGGTGTACATCGATCGCTCCGAACACGACAAGATGAAAAAAGATCTGGTCGAGTTCATGGAAAAGTGTCTGCCGAAATAGGGGAGAAGCTCACGTAGGGACAGCCGCCCTCGGCTGTCCAAGCCGAGCGCAGTTCGGCAGCTGCGCCAAGAACAACTCTGTATTCGCCACATGCTGAACACTGAACGCTGAGCACCATGCGCGCCGCCGTCATCTTCGGACTAGGAGCTTCACCGGCAGACCTGAAGCCGTTCCAATCCGGATCTCCGACAAGGTGGCTGCAAGGACTGCCCGCTTCTTCCGGCGACGCCGACGCTATCCTGATTTTCGGCGGGGACGGCACCATTCACCGTCATCTGCCAGCGCTGGTGCGGCTTCATCTCCCGGTCCTGATCGTTCCTGCAGGCAGTGGAAATGATTTTGCGCGCGCGCTAGACCTGCGCTCGACGCAAGACTCCGTGCGCGTCTGGCGTGATTTTGAAGCGGGGAAAGTTCAAGCGCAGGCCGTTGACCTCGGGGTCATCGTCCCCTCCGCTTCGCCGGAGCGCCCCCACTATTTCTGTTGCGTTGCTGGTTGCGGTCTGGACGCAGCCTCCGCCCGCCGTGCCAATCAAATGCCGCGCTGGCTGCGCGGACACGGCGGCTATGCACTGGCAATGTTGCCCTTCCTACTCAGACTGCCAGCTTTTCGCATGCGCCTGACGCGCGTCAGTGATAAGCAGGTCAATGAGAACGATGCTGTCGAAGCCGAGAAACTTACGCTGCTCGCCGCCTTCGCCAACACGCAATTCTACGGCGACGGCATGCGCATCGCGCCGCAAGCAGACTTCGCGGACGGCAAGCTCGATATCTGCCGCATCCACAAGTTGAGTCCGCTTAAACTTCTCGGCATGTTTCCGACGGTGTACTTCGGGCGCCATCTCCTGCTGCCCGAAGTGGGATACTCGCGCGCCGAGCGAGTCCGCGTGGAGACCGAGACTCCGCTCGACCTTTACGCTGACGGAGAGTTTGTGTGCCGGACGCCCGCCGAGATTTCCGTTGCCGCGGGCGCCCTGCGAGTGATCTATCCGGCGCGATGAAAAATCGTTTCGCAATGTCGCGAACCGGCGAGATGGGGTACTATGGTGCGGTTTTCAAGATCAAAAAGAAAAGTCCGGGCAACACCAGCCACCCCGGACGAAGCCGTGATTAGGTCGCGATTTCAAGTATGAGGAGGTGTAATGCAACTGCGCCTGGAGAGCCGCCCGGTCGGCGATGTCCTGGTCATTCAATGTCACGGACGGATCGTGGCCGGGAATGAAGTCTTTACTTTGCACGCTTTTGTTGGAGACTCCTTCGTCAAGTACGGCGACGTCGTGCTGCAACTCGACCAGGTAGAGTTTATCGACAGCAGCGGCCTGGGAGCGCTGGTGCGCCTGACCCAAGCCGCCCGAGCGAAGGGAGGAGACCTCAAACTCAGCGGAGTTCCAGCCAGGATCCGAAAAACGCTTCAAATGACCAACCTGCTCTCTCAATTTGAACTCTATGATTCGGTCGAAGAAGCGATCACGGCCGCCTATTTAGGCTCGCGCTATTCGCGAGGAAAGACCGGGGACGCCAGGCCGCGCATGCTGTGTGTTTACGAGTCGACGGATGTGTGTACGTTCCTGCGCGAGGTGCTATGCAGCGCCGGATACAACGCCTTGACCACTACGGCCATCGATGACGCCCGAATCCTGCTGAAGGCAACCAAGGCAAAACTGGTGGTGGTTTCCGCGCGTATGCAATCGGTGCATGGCAAACCGACACGCAAGGCGCTGGAGGAAATCGATCCGGCCGTCTCTCTCCTCATTTTGGACGAGAACTTTCACACCCAGGATCCCGGAGAGGCGGCGGAGAAGCTCTTGAGCGGCGTGGGCAGCCTCTTGCCAGTTCCAGATTAGCCGGAGCGTATGGGTTGCCCCTCAATCGGTACGCCTCCGGCCAATGGTCTGCGCAGTTCGACGGCAAAGTACGCGGCTCCGAATTGATCTTCCTCACGGCAAACGCAATTTGAGCAGTACCTGCGGGTCCAGATACATGCCCTGCCAGCGCACCGCCAGATGCAGATGGGGCCCCGTGGCGCGGCCCGTCCCTCCGCTCAGTCCAATCGCCTGCCCTTTACTCACATCGTCGCCTTCTTTGACCAAGAATTTCGACAAATGCAGATAGAGCGTCAGCAGTCCCTGCCCATGGTCGATTACCACACAATTCCCTTCAAAGAACAGGGCCCGCGCCAGAATGACGCGCCCGCGATTCACCGCTGCGACCGAGGTTCCACTGGGCACGCGGAAATCGAGCCCCTGATGCGTGCTCTGGACGGAGCCGTTGAACACGCGCTCGACTCCGAATACATCGGAGATCGCGGCATTTACCGGAGGCGCGAAAGAACCATTCCATTCGCGATCGGCGCTGAGAGTCTTAAAAGCCTCGGCTTTTGTTTCCTTGTCCTGTTCGATCTCGCGCTGATCGTCGGGACTGGGAGCGGTGTAGCGCGCTGGAACCTTCAGCAGCACCCGCGGATAGTGTTGGCGTCCCACTCGAATTTTCTTCTCGAACGAGATCGCTTCGTCTACGGATTGCCCAGACCCTGCGGGTTGCCCAGAAAAAGTCTCGCCATGAAGTTCGAGCGGATACGCTCCCGGCTTGGTTTCCAGACTGACGCCGGCCAGAGCGAACCAGGTTTTGCGGCGCGCGTCGAAGCTGAACAAGATTTCGTGTCCCAGCCAGTTTCCCGTAAGCGAACGCACCGGCTTCGGCGTGGTGACGCGAAAGAGCACAGGGGTTCCGTTGACCAGGCGAACGGGCTGGTTGACAACGGTCCATTTGCTGAGAGCAGGGTGAGCGGCAGTCGCTAACAAATTTGCCGCCAGCGCAAGGGGCGCGAATGCAACGGAATGGAAGAGGCGAGCCGCTGAGGTCCCCTTTCTGCGCGGGTCCAGTGATCGCTACTCGCCGCTCGGGACGAGATTCAACGCCTTCCTCACCGTGCCGCGTTCGATCATGATTTTTTCCTGCAGCAGCGTGATCGCATAAATCAACTGCTCGGGACGCGGCGGACAACCCGGCACATAGACATCCACAGGAATAACCTGATTCACGCTCTGCACGATCGCGTAATTATTGAAAACGCCACCGGAAGTCGCGCACGCCCCCATCGAGATGACCCACTTCGGTTCCGGCATCTGCTCCCAGAGCTGGCGAATCACAGGAGCCATTTTGTTCGAGACGCGGCCAGCAATGATCATCAGGTCCGACTGCCGCGGGGACGGCCGGAACACTTCGGCGCCGAAGCGCGCGATATCGAAGCGCGACGCGCCCATCGACATCATTTCAATCGCGCAGCAAGCGAGGCCAAACGTCATCGGCCAGATCGAATTCTTGCGCATCCAGTTGACGGTGGAGTCGAGGGTGGTCATGACGATGCCTTCGGGCACGCCCTCTCCGTAGACAAGTTCCTTAACTACCTTCTTGCCGTTCTCGATATCAACGTAGGGGCCGAAACTGAGTTCTTGCGCCATGGGGATATTTTAACCGCAGAGGACGCCAGGTGGGCAGAGAAAACGTGTTTCTTTGACCCGTAGGGAGACGGGGCTATCGCGGTCTACTTCGTCTAGACAGTCGGGGCTTGGCATTTCTCGGCGTCCTCCGCGTCTCGGGGGTAAATGCTCTACGGGTTCAGCACGATCTTGCCAAACATCTGGCTCTTCTCCATGTACTCGTGGGCAGTGCGGATTTCATTCAAGGGGAAAGTGTGGTCGATCACGGGCTTAAGCCGTCCAGCGAACACGTGCCCGAGTACTTCGTTGAGTTCGCTCATCGTGCCCATGTACGACCCCAGCAAGGCCAGCTGGCGCGAGAACAAAAATCGCAGATCGAGTTCGACTTTCGGTCCAGTGGTCGCACCACAAGTCACGAGTGTGCCTCCGGTCTTGAGCGATTTGATACTCTCCTGCCAGGTAGCTGGCCCAACGTGTTCGATGACGATGTCTACTCCCTCGAAGTTGGTAATCTTGCGCACTTCCTGCGAAATCTTCTGCTGGTAGTGGTTGATGACGAAATCGGCGCCGAGTTCGCGGGCGCGCTCCATTTTGCGCTCGTCGCCCGCGGTTGTGATCACGCGCGCATGGAATAATTTCGCGATCTGGATGGCAGCAATGCCCACCCCTGAATTCGCGCCCAGCACCAGCACGGTTTGGCCGGGACGGATCGCCGCGCGTCCGGTAAGCATGTGCCACGCGGTGACAAACACCAGCGGAACGCTGGCGGCCTCGTTGAAATCGAGCCAGTCGGGAATCGGGATGACGTTGACTGCGGGCACCGCAATCAGTTCACAGTTGCCGCCGTCCACGCCATTGCCAAGCACGGCGAAATGGCGGCACTGGTTCTGCAGGCCAGCAACACACTTCGCACAGCGATTGCAGAAAAGCATGGGCGCAAGAAGCACCCGCTGGCCCGCTTTGAGGTCGGTGATGTACTCGCCAACTTCGACGATTTCACCGGCGATATCGCTGCCGAGGATATGCGGCAAATTAACACCGGGCAGTCCTTTGCGCACGAATAGGTCCAAATGGTTCAAAGCGCACGCGCGCACGCGGATGAGGACTTGATCCTTGCGCGGCCTGGGATCCGGGACATCTTCGTAGGCCAGAACTTCCGGCCCCCCGAACTGATGAATGCGAACCGCTTTCATGGGGCTCCTGGAGCATTGGACAAAGAGAATTTCAACCCTACAAGCTAGCACAAATTGTCTTGCCTCCGCGTAGGGACAGCCGCCCTCGGCTGTCCAGTCGAGCGCATCTCGACCGCTGCGGACTGCTGCAATTGACCTTCCCGGCTCCGCCAACCATAATCAGCACATGGATCTCTACGAGGAAATCGTCCGCCTGCGAAAAGACGGACGGCGCGGGGCAGTAGCAACCATCGTCAACGTGCGCGGCTCGATTCCCTCGTTCAAGACCGCCAAGATGCTGGTGCGGGACGATGGCTCGATCGTCGGCACCATCGGCGGCGGTTGCGTTGAGGCCGAAGTCTGGCAGGCGGCGCGCGAAGTGATGGAATCGGAGAGGCCGCGCACCCTGACCTTCGATCTGAATCAGGATCCGAAGTACGACACTGGCCTGGTCTGCGGCGGAACGCTTGAAATTTTCGTCGAGCCGATTCTGCCTCCCGCCGATCTTTATATTTTCGGCGGCGGTCACGTAGCAGCCAGCCTTTACAAAGTCGCACGCATCGCCGGATTCGATATCACTGTGGTCGATGACCGCGAAGCCTACGCGAATCGCGAGCGCTTCCCCGAGGCGCAGCAGGTAATTGCCGAAGATTTTGACAAGGCCGCGGCGCAACTCACGCCCAGCGAGTCTTCTTTCATCGTGATCGTCACGCGCGGGCATCGCGACGACATGCGCATGTTGCGCTGGGCCGTGCAGACTCCGGCGCGCTACATCGGGATGATCGGGTCGAAGCGGAAGACGATTACCATCTTCAAGGAACTGCAGCAGGAAGGTCTGTCGGCACAGTTATTTGACCGGGTCCACGCCCCGGTCGGGCTGGATATTGGGGCAATTACGCCAGAAGAGATTGCCATATCGATCACCGCGGAACTGATCGCGAAACGCCGAAAGGTGGAACGCGATCTGCCGCACATGAGCTGGTTCCATCGGAGAGGGCGGGAGTCCGAGGTCGAGCCGAAATCTTAAGTCATTTCACCGCCGAGACGCAGAGTGCGCCGAGAACTACTTTGGCTAGAGCTTCTGAGGTCCGCAGTGAACCGTTCCCTCCAGCTTTTTCTCCGCGCTCTCGGCGTCTCGGCGTTTAAGATTTCATCATGCCGAAGGAAATCGAAATTAAATTTCGAATTGAGAATCTGCCCGCGCTGACCCGGGCGCTGAAGCAAGCGGGCTTCAAGCAGATCACCCGCTCCACCCATGAAATGAATTCACTCTACGACCTCCCTGGCCAGAAGCTGCGCAAGCGGGACGAAATGCTGCGGTTACGCACGTACGGAAGGATCTGGACGCTGACCCACAAGGCGAAAAGCAAGGCTGGTCGCCATAAAGTGCGGGTTGAACTAGAGACACGTATAGAGAATGGCCCGCAGATGGATGCGATTCTGCGCGCCCTCGGGTTTACGCCCACGTTTCGGTATGAGAAATATCGCGCGGAGTGGAGCGACGACAAGGGCCACGTGGTGGTAGACGAAACTCCCATCGGAAATTTCGGCGAGATCGAAGGGGCGTCGCGCTGGATCGACCGCACGGCACGCGCTCTCGGGATCGACCGGAGCGATTACATCACGCAGACCTACGCCCCGATGTTCTTCGAATGGAAACGTCGCACGCACAGCACAGCGAAGGAGATGACGTTTCGCGCGCTCGGCAAGAAACCAAAAAACGTTTAAGCGCAGAGAATTTTACGAGTTCGCGCCGCAGCACTTCTTATACTTCTTGCCGCTTCCGCAAGGACAAGGATCGTTGCGCCCAACTTTCGCCCCCGAGCGCACCACCTGCTGGACTTGCATGTCGCCCGCCCCGGCCATGCGCGCTTGTTCCAGTTCCCGCTTCTTCTTGCGCTGGAAGGCTTCTTCGATTTCGTCGACGGAAGTAGCAACCTGGCGGGGTGGGCGTCCGTTGCCACCCCGACCGCCGGTAATGACTGAGGGTACGCCAGTATCAGGCCCTTGGCCGGACAAATCGCTTGAACTTGGACCGCCGCCACCCGGCCTCGGCCCCGAATCCGGGGGACGCTCCATGATCTGCATCAGGTACAGGTAGCGAACTGTTTCCTCCTGAAAGCGCTGCATCATCTCTTCGAACATGTCGAAGGACTCGCGCTTGTATTCGACCAGCGGATCGTGCTGTCCGTAGCCGCGCAGGCCGATGCCCTCTTTCAGGTGGTCCATCGAGAGCAGGTGGTCCTTCCACTGCGCATCGATCACGCTCAACATGATCATCCGCTCGTGATAGCGCATGGCATCGGCGCCGATTAGCGCCTCTTTCGCGTCGTAGCGCTCTTTGAGTTTGTCGAAGATCGCGTCGCCCAGCTCCTGGCGATTCATCTCCTCAGGTTTGAGGCCCTCGGCATAGATATCGACGCCGAAGCGCGTGAAGATCGCATCTTTCAGAGCTTTGAGGTCCCAGTTGTCGACGTGCTCTTTGGGTGGACAGTGCCGTTCGAGGATGTCGCCGAGAATCCCGGAGACGTAGTCCTCAATGATGAGATCCTTCTGGTCGAGGCCTTCGAGCAAACGGCGGCGCAGTCCGTAGACGGCTTCGCGCTGCTTGTTCATGACGTCGTCATACTCCAGCAGGTGTTTGCGGGCTTCGAAGTTCTGGCCTTCGACGGCCTTCTGCGCGGCTTCGATTCGGCGCGTGATCATGCCCGATTCGATCGGAACACCTTCCTCCATGCCGAGGCGCTGCAGCAGCTTGGAAACCCACTCCTTGGCAAAAATCCGCATCAGATCGTCTTCGAGCGAAAGATAGAAGCGCGACGAACCGGGATCGCCCTGACGGCCAGCGCGTCCGCGGAGCTGATTGTCGATGCGCCGTGCTTCATGGCGTTCGGTGCCGAAAATGTGCAACCCGCCCGCCTCGATCACTTCCTTGTGCTCCTGGTCAGTGTCCGCCTTGTAGCGCGCAAAGATCTCGTTCCACTGATCGGTCGGAACCGCGAACTCATTGCCGGCGTAGTACCAAACCGTGCGGTTCGGATCGTTGGCCTCGGCTTCGATCTTGCCTTGCGCCGCGCGAATCGGCTGCGCGATTCCTTTCTTCACGCATTCCTGCTTGGCCATGAATTCGGGGTTACCGCCGAGCAAAATATCGGTGCCGCGGCCCGCCATGTTGGTGGCGATGGTCACTGCGCCTTTGCGTCCGGCCTGCGCCACAATTTCCGCTTCGCGCTCGTGAAACTTCGCGTTCAGGACGACGTGCTGCTTCAATCCCTTCTTATTCAGCAGGTCAGAGAGGCGCTCGGATTTTTCGATCGAGGTCGTGCCCACCAGCACCGGCTGGCCGCTGTCGTGCAGCCTTTGGATCTCGTCGGCCGCCGCGAAGTATTTTTCTTTCTCCGTGCGATAGACGATGTCCGGATTCTCTTTGCGCAGCAGCTCGCGATTGGTCGGAATGACGATGACTTCAAGCCGGTAAATCTTGTCGAATTCCGGCGCTTCGGTTTCCGCCGTGCCCGTCATGCCGGCCAGCTTCTTGTACATCCGGAAATAATTCTGGAACGTGATGGTGGCGAGCGTCTGATTCTCACGCTCGATCTTCACATTTTCCTTGGCTTCAATCGCCTGATGCAGCCCATCGGACCAGCGCCGCCCCGGCATGAGGCGGCCGGTGAACTCGTCCACAATCAGCACTTCGCCGTCTTTGACCACGTATTCGACATCTTTCTTGTAAAGGGCGTGCGCTTTGACGGCGGTTTCTACGTGATGCTTTAGCGCCCAGTTTTCCGGGTCGGCGATGTTGCCGATCCCCAGCAGTTTCTCGACTTTTTCCCAGCCGTCGTCGCTGACCGTGACGTTGCGGTGCTTTTCGTCCACCACATAGTCCCCGGTCATGATCTTGGGCTCGCCCGGCTGCGTATCAATTTCTTCGCCCTTTTCGAGCTTGGGGATGATGCGATTCACCTTGTAATACTTGTCGGTGGACTCCTCACTGGCGCCCGAAATGATGAGCGGCGTTCGGGCTTCGTCGATCAGGATGGAATCCACCTCGTCTACGATGGCGAAGTTATGCATGCGCTGCACGCAATCGCGCAGGTCGAACTTCATGTTGTCGCGCAGATAGTCAAAACCGAATTCGTTGTTGGTGCCGTAGGTGACGTCCGCGGCGTAAGCGGCCC
>Ga0074044_10000668_pt1 | contig 32062 bp, 28 predicted proteins | sample BogForMeECP23OM1_FD_94443 | JGI IMG/M metagenome (GOLD analysis project Ga0074044, IMG submission 94443) | Bog forest soil microbial communities from Calvert Island, British Columbia, Canada - Bog Forest MetaG ECP23OM1 | ecosystem: Environmental > Terrestrial > Soil > Wetlands ...
CTGTCCTCCCAAACGCTAGCGCCAGCGAACTCGCGTTCGCTCGCCTAGACGTTATAGAAATAAACAATATGACCTCCAATATGACTTCCTTGGAGGTCGCGATGAGCCCTGAACTGAACTAAAGCCGTAGGTTATGAGCTGGTTCTTCCGGTCGGTTTTGCTGGTCAGGTTGGCGGGTGGCCCGAGATTAACGCTGCGGAGCCGCTTGATTTGGGAGGCGCGCCGTGGACATCGCTTGAACAATTTCCATGGAAGCACAGAGACGCGGAGGGTGCCCCAGGTTCGGTTTGGGAACCTGGGTCTTGGGTTTCGCTTTCTTCACTCCTCGTACCAGTTTCGAATCTAGTACCTCAAAAATATTGATTAACACTTGGTAAATATTGTAGTATCATGCGTTGTGATCGATCGGCACCACCTCGCCCGCGTTCCCCTGCAAGATTCTCTCTTGCCTGCTTCCTGGACTGCTTTTCCCTTTCTCTTTGTCTTCTCTTCGCCTTTGCGCTCGCTAACTTCAGTCATTCCCGTACATCCACGAAATGCGCCCGTAAGTCCAATCATTCCCGTACATACGCAAAAACAGGGGGGTAGGGGATGCCCCGTGCAAAATGAATTCTCCCCTAACTCCTTTGTTTTCTCCGTGCATAGTAACTATACAATAAACTATATGAATAATAATATTGTCGGCGCGCCGACATTTTGCCCCCGCAGCTGCCGCAGCGCAAAAGGAAGTTCAGCGGCCACGGGAACTCCCGCGGCGGAATTTGGGAACTATCACATAGCAGTGTCGTGAGGACAGGTGCCGCATTGGCTGCTTTGGGCCACAGGTGGATTGCTGCAACTTCCGCATGGCGCTAGGGTTAAGACAAAGAGGGCTGGGGGAAAGACGTGTGGCCGAGTGAAGTGAGGCGACACCCATGAGCACCGTGAACGTACCGAGTCCCGCGACGCAAGTCCCGCCAAAGACCAGCGTGCTGCGCTGGGCGTTTCGGATTTTCCGGTGGTCCACCTACCTGGTTGCATTGGTCACGTTGATTCTGGTGCTGCACAAACAGCCGGCGCCGCCGGTGGTGACGACGCCACAAGCAGCGGCACGCGCGGAAGAAAAATTGGCACAAGTTGCAGAGACTGTGGCGCAGGGCCAGCCGGGCACAGTGCGCCTGGATGAGTCGGAGCTCAATTCGTACCTGGCTTCGCATCTGGACTTGAAAACGGATTCGCCGGCCGTCGCGACGCCTGGGCCGGAAGCAACGCCGGGAGGGTCGGGGCCGCCTACTCAAGAGGATGTGGAGAAGATGCGCTCGTCAGTGCGCGACGTGAAAGTGCAAATGGCGGACGATCGCGTGAAGGCGTATGTGGTGTTCGATGTACACGGCAAAGATATGACGCTGGAACTGGAAGGGAAGCTGGGCGCGACGAACGGCTACCTGCAATTTCAGCCGGTGAGCGGGCACATCGGTTCGCTGCCGATTCCGCAGTCAACCCTGGAAACCGCGGTGCAGAAGCTGATGGAGTCGCCCGAAAATCGCGAAAAGCTGCGCCTGCCGCCGGACATTTCCGACCTGCACATTGAAAACGGCGAATTGGTGGCGACGTACAAGTAAGCCCGCGCGAATCAAGCCACCGTGTTTTTTGTGATGGTGGCAGCCCAGAAGATCCAGAAACCCATACAAATGGCCAAAGAAAGACGCGCATCCACGAGTGCGTCGAGGGCGCGGTATACTACGCCGATTGCGGTATCGAGAGGGCGGCGCATGAATGACGAATCGAAAGATAAAGAATTGGGAATGGGGCGGGAGATTACGCGGCGTGACTTCCTGAATGGCGTGGCTATAGGCGCGGGAGCGACGCTGGTGGGCGGCACTTTTGGCGCGGAGCAATTGCTGGCGGCCGGCGTATTGGATGAGTACGCGCCAGAGAAGGCAGCGGACTACTATCCCCCGGCGAAGCAGGGGATACGCGGGAACCACGATGGATCGTTTAGCATCGCGCACCGCTTACGGGATGGAGAAAGCGCGGACGGCCTGGGCGGCGCGGTGAACACCGGCGAAGCGTACGACCTGGTAGTGGTCGGTGGCGGGATCAGCGGGCTGGCGGCGGCGTACCGCTTCCGGCAGAAGACGGGGAAGAGCGCGAAGATTCTGATCCTGGATAACCATGATGACTTCGGCGGGCACGCGAAGCGGAATGAGTTTCAGGCGGGCGGGCGAATGGTGCTGAGCTACGGGGGAACGCAATCCATCGAGAGTCCAGGGAAGTACAGCGCGGATGCTGCGGGGCTGCTGAAAGAGTTGGGCATCGAGACGCAGAAGTTTTTCAAGGCGTACGACACGAAGCTTTATACGAAGCTGGGCACGGCAGCGTTTTTCGACAAAGAGACATTTGGCGAAGACCGGCTGATTACGGGAATGAATACGACGCCGTGGCCGGAATTTCTGGCGAAGACGCCACTTTCGGAAGCGGTGCGCAAGGACATCGCGCGGGTGTACACAGAGAAGGTGGATTACCTGTCGGGATTGAGCCGCGAGCAGAAGATCGCCAAGCTGGAGAAGATCAGCTACGCGGAGTACTTGACGAAATATTGCAAGCTGATTCAAGAGGCGCTGCCGTTTTTCCAGACGTTTTCACACGATTTGTTTTGCGTGGGGATTGAAGCCGTTCCCGCGTTCGCGTGCTACGAAGCGGGCGACGATTATCAGTCGTTCACCTACCCGGGTTTTGATGGGCTGGGTTTCCCGGGACACGAGAAAGAGGAGCCGTACATTTTCCATTTTCCGGACGGCAACGCTTCGGTGGCGCGGCTGCTAGTGCGCGCGCTGAGCCCGGAAGCGATGCCGGGCAGCTCGATGGAAGATGTGGTGACCGCGAAGGCGGACTACAGCAAGCTGGACCGCGGAGAGAATGCGGTGCGGTTGCGGTTGAACAGCACCGTGGTGAGCGCGCAACACGCGGGTGCGAAAGATGCGGCGAAGGAAGTGGAAGTTTCCTACATGCGCGGCGGCAAGCGGTACACGGTGAAAGGGAACTACTGCGTGCTGGCCTGCTACAACGGGATGATTCCCTACGTGTGCCCGGAATTGCCGGAGGCGCAGAAGGAGGCGTTGGCGTATCTGGTGAAAGCGCCGCTGGTGTACACGCATGTAGCGCTGCGCAATTGGACGCCGTTTGCAAAGCTTGGCGCGCACCAGATTGTGGCGCCGGCGAGCTATCACACGTACGTGGGGCTCGATTTTCCCGTGAGCCTGGGGAAATACGAATTTCCTAGCAAGCCGGAAGAGCCGGCGGTGCTGTTTATGCTGCGGACGCCGTGTAAGCCGGGACTGCCGATGAGAGACCAGAACCGCGCGGGGCGGGCGGAGTTGCTGCAGACGCCGTTCACGAAATTCGAGCGGAACATCCGCGAGCAATTGGCGCGCATGCTGGGCGGCGCGGGGTTCGATGCGGCGAATGACATTCAGGGGATTACCGTGAATCGCTGGGCGCACGGTTATGCGTTCACGCCTAATGCGATGTTTGATCCGGAGTGGAAAGAAGGCGAGGAGCCTTGGGTGAAGGGGCGAAAGCCGTTCGGACGGATAGCCATTGCGAATTCGGATGCCGGGGCTAGCGCTTACACGGATGTAGCCATTGATCAGGCTTACCGCGCGGTTGGGGAGCTGCTGGCGTTGCGGGGGTAGGGTGCAGTGGCGAAAATAGAAAATAGAAAATAGAAAAGCGAGAAGCGAGAAGAGAAAAGCCGCAGGGCTCCCGCCAGAGGGCGGCGGGCAGGCGAGGACTCTCCCTGGGCTACAGGGCAACAGCTCCTACTTACTAATTGGAGGGCGTGTTAGTTCGAGCGGAAGAAACGAATTGGCTCCGGGGCCTGGACTCGAACCAGGATAGCCAGCTCCAAAGGCTGGTGTCCTACCAATTAGACGACCCCGGAGTAGGGGCACATCTTTAGTAGTGTACTTGAGACGCGGCGCATGCAAAAGCCCGCGGAAAGGGTGGTGATTTATGCGGCGCGAGAACGTGGAGGGATTGCACCATTTCAGGGCAGGCGACACGGGTCACGCTGTCCAGAGTTTTTTGCCCTCGTGGATATTTCTGCTAGAGTAAGAAGGTTGGACAGATGACTGGAGAGGTGGCCGAGCGGTTTAAGGCGCACGCTTGGAAAGCGTGTGTAGGTTAACCCCTACCGTGGGTTCGAATCCCACCCTCTCCGCCATACCTTTAGAATCAACGGGATAGAGCCTTCCTAAAATCCATCCTAAGAAATCTTCCATGTTGTCCAAATCGCAGTATTGGACAGCGAGGAGATTTTTCGTGGCTCAGTCCAAATTCACGCTGTACAAGTACATCAAGCTCGCAAACGGCTCTTGGCGTTACTGCAGGGCTGCGTTTTATTCGAACGGAAAAATCAAGTCCAACCGGTGCACGGTCGATGGCAAGGAAGAGGAACATACCGAGGGCGCCCACTACCTTTATCACAAGAAGAATTCGATTCCCGCCGGCATAGACGCATTGGAAGCACAACGCCGGCGGAATGCTCGGCTCGACGAAGAAGAGCTCAAGCGTCTGCGAGGAACGGCTGCAGTGCAGACTTTGGACACGGCGCCGACATGCAGCAAGACTTCGCTGGCAACGGCAGCGGGGCGATATTTCACGAACCTTGAAGCTCGTGGTGCAGATCCCAAGACCATCCGCACCTACCGCTCCGCCGTTGACCCATTTGTCGAGCATTGCGATAAGACTTACGTAGAAGACGTGACCAAGCAGGACATCATCAACTTCATGGGCTGGCTGCGCAAGCAGCCGTTGCCCAAGCGGAAACACTCCAACCCGGAACGCACATATGCCAACAAGGTTGGACACGTGGCAATTTTTTAAAGGCGTTCGGCGTGAGCAAGCTGCTCAAGAAATCCGAGTATCCTCAGTACGAGGAAAAGATGGTCACCGCTCATACGGATGAGGAACTCGACTACCTCTACTCCCTTGCTGATGCCGAACGGCGATTCCTGCTTGATTTTGGTCTTAACAGCGGCTTTCGCGACGGTGAGCTTTCGCACGCCGAATACACTGACCTTGTTGGGAACATGCTCGAAGTGAAACGCAAACCGCACCTGTGCTGGAAGCCCAAGAAGCACCACTGCCGCAAGGTGACGGTCAGTCAGAAGTTCGCCGATGCGTTCCGTGCTCGTGGGAAAAAGTCCGAGACCTCGCTCGTGTGCCCGAATGAAGCAGGGAAACCCAACCAGCACCTCCTACGCGACCTGCAGGCTTTGACCCCGAACGACAAGCCGTTTCATACCGAACTACACAAACTCCGTAAGACGTGGGCGACTCGCCTCGCTCATGCGGGGATGTCACTTGACGTGTTGCAGAAGCGGCTCGGACACAAAAACCTGAGCACAACTCAGAAATACCTTGCCGATGTGGATCTCAGCAGCAAAGAGCATACCGACGTAGTGGAGAAGGCGACCTACGCGCCAAAGCCTAAAGCCGTCAAGAAAACCGGGACGAACGACGACTAACTGGCGGCAAGGACCGGCAGCCTGTCATGTTCGTCATCGCTGCTACTGTTGATCAATAGTTCGTACGGCGGCGCCGGTAAAACGGCACTCCGTAGATTTTGACCTCGAGCTTCTGGAACTGTACGCCGTCGAACTCGCCCGCGGTGATGTGGCCAAGACACTCGAGCCGTTTCCGGATGAAATGATAACTGACCTTCGCCTTGCAGTTGCGCTTGATCTCCACAACGTCGGACGCCTGCCGAACGGTTACGCCAAGCTTCTGTAGGTCGGCGGCGAATTCGGCCTCCGGGTAGATGAATTCCGCTGCGAAAACTTCCGCGCCTTTCTCGATCAGCTCGTTGGCATCGTAGTCTCCACAGTGAATTACTCCGCTACCGAGGGTCTCCCTGTCGTGAAAGTGGTGCTTTAGTTCGTGAACGAGCGCGAAAAGTTTGGGCTCATACGGCAGCGTGGGCTGTAGTGCCACTGAGCAGTCGCCGTCCTCGCACATGTAGAGCGCCTTCACTTTCCGCGGAAGCGGCCAGTGGTCGATGCGAATGCCTTCCTGCTTGTAAATGACGCGCGCCTCTGAAAGACCAAATGTTGCCGTGTTGACACAGAATTCGGCGCGCTTCTGCCGGGCCAGTTGTTTGAGGTCTTCATAGTAGGCGCTGCGAGTCATGCGGAGTCACAGATTATTTCTTTTTCCGTTTCGCGTTTTCCATCGCACGGCGCGCCTTCCGGAATTCGGCGTACCGGATAACCTCTTCAAAATCCTTGTCATCGAGGCCGCCCGTGGCGGAAGTGAGGGCGGTGACGCGAGCATCGTCCGGCGCAAGATCCGGGAAAAATGTGGTGATGGACACGGAGAAAAATCGGGCGAGGGCTTCGAGATCCTTCGGCGTCGGTTTGTACGTTCCTGTTTCCCATCGCGACACCGTATTCGAGGCAACTTTCAGCTGGGCCGCGAGCCCTTCCTGGCTTAATGCTCCATTCGGATATGAGTTGCGCAACTGTCGAATCTTGTGGCCGATGTGTTCGTAAAGTGTGGTCATAAAGCCTCCTCCTAGAATGGGATAGGGCTGTCCCACTATAGCTTGACAGCGCAATCGCCGCAACCTATACTACATTGGGAGTGCAGTATCCCACTATAGGAGGAACAACATGAGTATCGAAACGAGCAACGTAGGCGGTGAAGCCTCGCACCCCGGGATCGGCCACCATCAAGAAATTCACGTCTTCGTCGATGGCGAGCCGTTCGAAACGGACCGGAGCGACTGGACGCCTAACGAAATCATCAAGACGTTCGGCGACAAAGATCCGGCGACGAACTACCTGGTGCGCATCGAGGGCCATCACCGCCATAGTTATGAGGGCAAAGGGAACGAACCCATCAAGATTCATGATGGCGAGAAGTTCCAGATCGTTTCGACCGGCCCGACTCCGGTTTCTTAGGCCGAAACCATGCAGACGGGCGTTGAGGCGTTCCTCCAAGGGCTGCGCGATCTCGGGTACGAACCGGCAGTTCTCAAGGACAAGCCGGATCACGTGGTCATCGACTACACGGTGGAGAGCGGCAAGTTCGCCGGCACCAAGCTGAAGCACGGTTTCATCGTACCGGCAGACTTCCCCGTCAACCCTCCCAGCGGCATCCACGTCGCCGCTCTTATTCATCCTGTGCAAGGCGGAGGTACACACCCCACTGGAGGCGTGCATCGCGAGCAGGCGGCACCATTCCAGCAGGCTTTGGGTGGCGAATGGCAATATTGGTCGAGACCGCCCGCCAACTGGGCCACAGGTAAGAAGACCGTCGCGGCGTATATGAGCCACGTCTGGCGGCTCTGGGATTCGCAATGAGCCGCGCGGAACGCAGCGTCGCAATGACGGCCGATGTGGACAAGTTCGCCAGGCGGCATCTGCTGCGTTCTGATTGGCAGGAAGACATCTGCTTCGGTCTCTGGCGCAGTAGCAAGGGACAGACCCGCTCTACGACCCTTTTGGAACGATTGCTCTTGCCGCTGGAGGGAATTGCTCAGCACTACATTCTTCCTCGAATCACGATTTCAAATGTTGTGCTTGAACCCAACCTGCCACTTGCGGCCTGAAGCGTTGTTGCCAGACTCTGATCACTGAATTGGACGGAAATGGGACCAAGGCGGGGTGGTGACCGTCAACTCTGCGGGGTCGGCCATCAACTACGTATGGAACGTATGGAAAAACTGCGCACGAGGCCTCTGCTGCGACAGTTCACCATCTTTTGATAGCTGCTTGAAACTATGCGGCCCGGAAGGCTACCAAAGTCGCGCCTCGGACCCCTGACGAATAGTTGTTGGACCATGAATGGACCAAGAAATGGATTCTGCTGCTTCCAGGCAGAAGCCACGAATGATCAACTGCTATTTTGGATCGCGGCCTTTTCGAACTCTGGATGCGCACTAAACTACGGCCTTGTCCTGTTTGTTGCGATTTTTCTGGGCAGAAAGCCATAAGGCAAAGGGGACGTAGCCCTTATTCATTCGCTCGTCCAAAGGTCGCCCACCGCCCTGCTGTTGACAAATCTCGACTGTTCGCTAGTCGTTCAAAATCCTCGGACTGGTCGCAATCCGTCGAATTCTTGCCTCGGGAGCAAGATGGCCGCCACCGTGACTGCTGGTGCATGGCATCATTTACGCGCGCAGACTTTGCAAAATCCCCAAATAGTGCACCAAATCGTCACGCGAGAACACTCCTATGAGTCTGCCGCGCTCCACAACAGGTAGCTGAGTGATTCCGTTCCGCTCCATCTTTTCGATGGTCGTCCACGCCTCGGCGTTCGCTGGCGTCGACACGAGTTTGTCCGCCGGGATCATTACTTGTGTCACATTCGTCGTGGGCCAAGACGACCGCGGCACCTTTTTGATCTCCGATAGGGTTACCAGTCCAACGGCCTTGTCTCCATGACTCACCACAAAGCAGCGATGCCCGGCGGTTAAGATGTGGTTTTCGACGAGCTCCTGCAACGTCAGGTCATCCGGGATTTGCGCACAATCCCGGGTCATCATCTCAGACACCTTGTGCCCCGCCAGCAAATCCTTCACCCTTTGCTCTTGCACCTGGCTTGTCGCTGCGCTTTCAAGGTACCAGCCGATGAAGGCCGTCCACATACCGTTAAGGAAGTTCCCGGCTAGAGCCTGCCAAACGCCGAGAAAAATCATAACGTAGCCGAAAAAACGCCCGGTGAAGACCGCGATGGAAGTCGCGCGCTGAAAGTTCCCGCTGATTGCCCAAATGATCGCCCGAAAGACGCGGCCGCCATCCAGAGGAAAAGCAGGAATAAGATTGAAAACACCCAAACCAATGTTGATCAGCGCCATATACTTCGTGAGAGCCAGGAGCGGTGGGACATCGGCGAAAACCGGTCGCAATGCCCAGAAAATGGCCCCCAGCGCAAAACTGACGACTGGCCCGGTAATCGCGATCCAGAATTCTGTCGCCGCGTTGGTGGGCTCGGTCGCGATCTGCGAGACTCCGCCGAAGATGAACAAGGTTATTCGCGGAACGGCAATTCCGTACCGCTTGGCGACGACGGAGTGTCCTAACTCGTGCAGAAGCACACTCACGAAGAGCACGATTGCCGTCAGGGCTCCCAGCAACCAATACTCCCCCGCACTCCCGTTCTTGAATTCAGCAGGGTAGTAGTTGACCGCCAAAACCCAGGTCATCAAGCCAAAGACCAGGAACCAGGAATAATCCAGGTCAATTTCGATCCCGAAGACCCGCCCCAATCGGATTGTGTGTTGAAACATGTCTCACCTCGCAAGCAACTTTCGATGATTAGACGTGCAAAGCCTCCGCTAGGCCACGGTTAACAGACTTAATCGCGAGTTTTCGTCACGCCAATGACGATTTTTCCTCGATCCTTCTCTGGTTTTGCAACTAGAGGGCCAATCCTAAGCGCTTGAAAACCTTCTACATGCGAATTATCCAGTCGCAAATTTCTCGCGAATTCGCGAACTTCGTCAGGAACAATGCGGGAGGAACAATGCGGGGATAAGCCATGGATATCAGCCGCTAATTGACTTGAGAGGACTGTTTGGCGATTGCAAGATCAAACTGAACTTCCCCAAAATTTAGATACCTGATCCTGTCATTCTTCCGATTGCCATGCCAATTAGATATGTCACTGCCCCCTCGACTGCGCCCACAAAGGTCATTTCGAGTCCGCTGGACCACCAGGACCGGATTGTAATGAGCGATTTTGCCGCGCCGACAGCGAAGTGAGCCATAAGAGAAATCACGGCGGCCCAAATGACCGCGGGATAGCCATTAAGAAAGAAAAAGGGAACAATGGGAATAATGGCGCCTACGGCTGTGGAGAGAGCCCCCGACACCGCTGAAGTCCATGGTTTCCGGAGTCCTTCTTCGGTCGTGTTTAGACGTTCCTGGGCAAGGGCGCGAACCAGTTGTGATTTGTCACGGGCCAGGTCTACCACGAAGCGGTCGGCCTCTTCCGGAGCCAAGCCACGAATCTGATAACTCAGGGAAAGAACTTCACGCGCTTCGGCTTCGTTGTAGTCGACAGCATCGCGCTCACGCGAAAACTCCGCTTCATAAATCTCCCTTTCACTTTTAGCCGCGAGGTAGGCGCCTGAACCCATGGAGAGCGCGCTCGCAATCATGCCCACCATTCCTGCGATGATTACGAATCTGCTGTCGCCAAGGGTCGCTCCAGAAACACCGGAAACAATCCCGAAGATCGCACCCAGGCCATCGTTGACTCCATAGATTGCGTCACCCACCCAGCTTGATACCTTCGCATGTCCTTTCTGGTCGCTCGCCAGGAGCTCGTCGAGCATCTTCTTAGCCTGCTCGGGGGAAGGTTGCGGGATTGGACCCCGATTGCGGATGAGATTACTGAGGATCTGGTAATGCTCGCGTTCATCTTTCAGAATCTGCGTTAGTATGTTGTTGCTGGGCCCGTCGCCGAGTTCCTTTAGCTGCTTGGCGTACCTTGCGATGTCACGGCTTTCGCCCAGCTCCAGCCGCCGCAATGCCATTCCCATACCACCTACACGATTTGCAATTGTGTCGGCCTCGCCAGTCGTTGAACCTCCATAGACGGGTTCGGAACCTTGCAATGCTCGAATGCGACCGGCCCAGAGATCGGCGTGGTGCTTTTCGGCCGATGCGAGGCCACGGAATGCGCCGAGCCTTACCGGGTCTTTTTCGCGGTCTGCCAGAGTTTCATAGGTGTAGTGTCCCCGCATCTCCGCCTGCCAATTGCTTTCCAGAATGTTCAGCACTTCCCTGCGTTTATTGGCATCCTGGTTAGAAAGGGGGCCCAGAGAGTTGGCGCTCATATGCAGATCTCCTCTCGCCTTCCGCTAGACCTTGTGTTCCGTGTGGTTCTGTTCCAGTTCCTGCCAAATGCTGAAGGTGTATTCTCCCCGAAGAGACTTGAAACCTCGTTATCGCCCTACCCCGCGAAGCAAAGTTGGCATTGGATAATCGCAACGCCTCATTACGCATCACTGAACAATTGGCCGCGTGGATGGCCTTTGGCCAGCAGCGGAGGCTCCGTAGGTTCGCTGAAATCGGAGGTCCAATGCCAATTTCTGATCTCCGGCAAGTCCTCAAGGTGTTCGCGAATATAGAGATGGTGCTCATCGAGCTTGCGATTGAACAAATCAATCACATCGGAAACCTGCGAACTCAGCCGTGTGACGTACTTCAGGGCGTCCATTGCCAGGTGGTAACGACTCATCTTGTTAAGTACCACCATGTCAAAGGGAGTAGTGGTTGTCCCCCTGTCGCGGAAGCCGCGCACATGAAAGCGGGCTTCATTGGCGCGACCGTGAACCATGGTGTGAATGACCCAGCGGTAACCGTGAAATGCGAAGATTACCGGGACGTCGTTGGTGAACATGGCCTCGAAAGAGATGTTATCCATCCCATGCGGGTAATCCTCAGGCAGCATGAGAACGTTCGGGTCCACCAGGTTCACGACCCGTACTTTAATAGCCGGAAGGTACTTCTGGAGGAGCCACGAAGCGGCACATGTTTCCAATGTCGGCACGTCACCCGCACACGCCAATATCACATCGGGATCGGCACCTCCAGTGTTGCTCGCGAATTTCCAAATGGAAGCACCTTGCGAACAGTGTTCGCGTGCCTGGTCCAAACTCAGCCATTGCAGCTCAAGCTGTTTGCCGCAGGTCACGATGTTGACATAGTTGCGGCTCCGGAGGCAGTGGTCGAATACGTTTAACAGACAATTCCCATCCGGCGGATAGTAGACGCGGATGACCTCGCTCCGGCGAGCCAAGGCGTTATCGACGAAACCGGGGGCTTGGTGACTGAACCCGTTGTGATCGTTTCGCCACGCATGGCTGGTGAGGAAAACATTCAACGAAGCAACAGGCTTCCGCCACGGATAGTTCCGGCACTCCTCGAGCCACTTCGCGTGTTGCGTAAGCATGGAATCCACGACCTGCGCAAAGGCCTCGTAGGAAGACCATACACCGTGGCGGCCTGTGAGCAGATAACCTTCAAGCCAACCTTGGCAGCAATGCTCGCTCAACACTTCCATAACTCTACCGTCGGGGGCGATCCGGTCGTCTATCGGGACGGTTTCCTCGACGCTGCATCGCGTCGTGGCTTCGAAGACAGCGTTGAGGCGGTTGGAGTTCGTTTCATCGGGACAGAACAATCGGAAATTCTTAGGATTTGCTTTGATGATGTCTCGGAAAAATTCGCCAAGCCTGCGCGGTGCTTCGGCTACGACCTGCCCCGGCCCGGGGACGTCGAGGGCATAGTTCGTGAAATCCGGCAGATCCAGTGCTGTGAGTAGTCTTCCGCCATTTACGTGAGGATTGGCACCCATGCGGCGGTCGCCACGTGGCGCCAGCCCTTGCAGTTCAGGGATCAGGCGCCCGCCCTTGTCAAAAAGTTCTTCGGGCCTATAGCTCTTCATCCACGATTCCAGCAGTCTGAGGTGGGCGGGGTTTTCGCGGACGTTGGCAAGCGGGACCTGATGTGCACGGAAGGTTCCCTCGATTGGTACTCCTTCAACCACAATTGGCCCAGTCCATCCCTTCGGCGTGCGCAGGATGATCATGGGCCAGGTCGGCCGCTGTTTAAACCCGGACTTGCGGGCATTATCCTGAATGGTCCGGACTTCCAGGTAGCACTGGTCCAACACCCGCGCGAATAGCTGGTGCATCGCTGGGGGATCATTACCTTCAACGAAATAGGGCTTATAGCCGTGGCCCTCATAAAACGAGAGCAGTTCGTCATCACTGGTTCGCGCCTGAACAGTTGGGCCCGATATCTTGTAGCCGTTCAGGTGCAGGATTGGGAGCACCGCCCCGTCACGAGCAGGGTTCAGGAATTTGACTCCCTTCCAACTTCCCTCAAGCGGACACGTCTCAGCCTCCCCGTCTCCCACAACGCAGACGACAAACAAATCGGGGTTGTCGAAGGCGGCGCCGAAGGCGTGCAGCAGCGAATAGCCGAGTTCGCCCCCTTCGTGAAGGGAGTTGGGAACGTGAGGACCGCAATGGCTAGGGACCCCGCCGGGCGTCGAGAACTGATGAAAAAAAAGGCGCATCCCCTGAATGTCCTCAGTAATCTCCGGATGGACTTCGGAGTACGTTCCCTCCAGGTAGGAATGCGCGTTCAATGATGGACCGCCGTGTCCCGGACCGGATATGTAAATCACACTGGCATCCCGTTCCTTTATTAGCCGGTTCAGGTGTACGTATATGAAGTTCTGCCCTGCAGAGGTGCCCCAGTGTCCTAGTAGTCGGGGCTTGATGTGCTCGGGCTTTAGCGGCTCTCTTAAAAGCGGGTTCGTGGAGAGGTAGATCTGGCCGACACACAGGTAATTCGCTGCGAACCAGTAGCGGTTCATTTTGTCGAGGAGATCCGGAGAGAGCGGCCCCTTGGGTTCTTGCTTCCTTGTTGGACGTTTGGCGTTCCTCGTGACTGCCGTGGAGAGCGCGGCGTCGAATTCAAATGTGTTCTGATCGGTTGTTGGAGCTGCAGACTGGAGGTGCGTTCCTGCGGCTTGGGCTTGTTTAATTTGGTTGATTCTTTTTGTGGCCATGCCAACAACTCCTCTATTCTTCCTTGATCTTGTCAAGCAGCCGGGCGGCGTGCCGCGCGAGCATCAGGTTCTCATTGGTTTTCACCACGCGCACCTTGACGCGACTGTCATCGCTCGAAATCACTGGGGCGTTCCGCTTATTTCGCGCCGGATCAATTTGAATTCCAAGAAACTCCAGACCCATGCAGATGCGCTCGCGAATAATCGGGGCATGCTCGCCAATGCCGGCAGTGAAAACGATGACGTCCAAACCCCCAAGAACAGCAGCATAAGCTGCGAGATATTTTTTGGCCCGATAGCAAAACAGGGCGACCGCGTCTGCCGCGTTCGTATTGGAATCTTCTTGGGCAAGAAGCTCCTGCATATCCCCGCTAATTCCGGACACGCCGAGCAGGCCCGCTTGTTTGTTTATGACTGTATTGATGGTTTCGGCGCTTTGTTTTTCCTGCGCCAGGAGATACAGAATTACGCCGGGATCGATGTCGCCGGATCGCGTACCCATAAGCAGACCCGAGTTCGGCGTGAAACCCATGCTGGTATCGAGGCTTCGTCCGCCTCGGATTGCAGCCATGCTGGCTCCGTTGCCGAGATGAGCGGCCACAACACGCCCATTGGCAAGATCGCCATCGAGATTCCGCAATTCCGATAGGACGTATTCATAAGAAAGCCCGTGGAATCCATATCGCAGAATGCCTTTATCGAAGTATTGCGCGGAGAGAGGACAAAGCTGCGCTATCCGCGGCATCGCCCTGTGGAAGGTCGTGTCGAAACACGCGATTTGTGGCACCTCCGGATATTTTCGATTGGCATTTTCAACATCCCTGATGGCCTGCGGAAGGTGATCAGGATCGATCGGTACTAATGCGCGGAGCTCGGCAATAAGCTGAGGAGAAAGCAGTTGTGGCTCCAGGTACCGTGGGCCGCCGTGTACGATTCGGTGGCTTATTGCATCGACACTCTCGCCATGTGCCTGCCTTTGTAGCACCGTGAATGCAGCTTCGAAAGCTTCTTGTTGGTTTGAAATGCGCGGCTGCAGGTCATCCGATTGATGACCTCGGCCATCGGTCACTCTGAACTGACTGGCCGATTCGCCAATTCGATCCACCTCGATTCCGAAAATGAGAGTCTCCCGATCACTCATTGCATACAGGGTCATCTTCAGGCTGGAGGATCCACTGTTGATGGTAAGAATCCGATTTCCGTGTGGTTGTTCCATTTTTGTAGTCGACACGAACAATCGTGATGTATTGCGTCAGCACGATCCAGCTCGAATAGGTTACCCGGTCGACGGCGTCAGCGATATGGTCCCTCATTTGGCTCCAGCCGGACACTGCACAAGGAAAAATCGTCTTTCGAATATCGACGGGATGAGGCCAAGGCTCTTTCCGCCGCAAACCAATCGACTTCAGGGGACCCGAACGGATGGCCCCGGCGTTCCCAGTATTCGTAGGCCAGCTTTGCTGTGAGTTCGTGTAAATCGCCTACAAATAAATCGTTCATTGCACCTGGCTCCTTACGCTCCGAATCTCAGGCGGCACTCCTCTCCTCGCTGATACTCTGCAACCGAATATCTGCCTCCCGTCCCCAACGCAATACCTACGTTTCAGTTTGATCAGTGCTGGGCGGATGACATCATAGTCTGCGGCGCCGGCCGTCACAACAGCCTCCGCAAGCGCGCAGAGAAAGTTGTCCGACCCATCCGCGATGAGATCAATCAGCCACTTGCCCAGTTCCCTGTCGTCGAATGCGATCAGCTTGTCATTCATCGCTTCACCCTCCCGGAGCTGCGTCAGCCCTTGCAGTAAGCGCTCGCTGCCGGCGACTTGCCGCTAGTTTCCGCCGTTCGCCGTTGATGCCCGCTCCACGGATTTTGGCACGCCCAGGTAGCCAGTCACTTTGTTCTTTGCCACCTGGTTGATCACGATCTCGACGGGCCGTCGCGTATCGTGGTAGTAGAATAAAATCGGCTCGTTGATTGTGCAGTTCCGCCTCTCGGTACGCTTGTCGTCGACGACGAGCGCAAGGCTGAATTGATTCTTCTTCGGGTTGGTGCCTTTGAGTTCGATCGTTACGTCCCCTACTCTCTGGGGCTTGTTCTTTGCCGGGATGGTGAACTCGATGTAATCGCGCTCGCCCAGCCACAGGAGGGCCTCGACAGCAAAGTGGCCACCGACAAAGAGTGCTCCCATCTCGACTCGAGTCCGCTGAAGCTCCCTGTCAGTAGATACAAGATCGGTACGAACGGCAGCCACCTGGCCGTTGACAGCTTGTACATCATCATTGCCAGCCTTCGTGGCTAGTTGATCATTGATGGCGTTGCTCAGAGCGGCGATCCGTTCGTTTGATTCGTCGCGGGCCTGCTCAGTCTCATCCCGCGCCTCTTGCCGCGCTTTCCGGAGCTGGGCTTGCGTGGTTTGCAGGCGCTTGTTCAACACGCTGACGTTTTCGAGAAGATCGGCGCTCACCTTTTCATCCTGTGCCAAGCGCTGCTGGAGCGATTCCACATCCTTTACATAAGTCGCGTAGCTCTGCTTCACCGATTGGATGTCGCTGTTTGAAGCTTGCCGGCTTGCCTGGGCATAGCTCAAACCTTTCCAGCCAATGACCAGTGCAATTATTGCAAGGACGGCCACCAATGCGATCACGGGGGTGGCCCACCGGGGTAATCCTTCTTGTATCGTATTTGTCCGCTCAATATTATTGTCGCTCATTTCTTTCTGTCTCCTTCGGAGTCACTCAACGGGAGTTTTCGCCAGAGCTGTTGCCTGCCTCCACGACTCCCTCGGCTGATGTGCAACATGAGGGCCAATCCTAAGCTCTCGAAAAAGCTTCGACATACGAACCAATCATTCGCGATTTCCTCGTAAATTCGCGACTCTCCGCCGCGCAGCGCTCTTTGGCCAAAGCCACCACCGCAGTGATATCTGCTCGGGGTGCACTTTTCATGAAGTTCGCGAATCCGCGAGCGAACCGGGGTCTTGTGATGCATATGCTCAGTCAAGAATTAGAATTTCTCGATGCGTTAAAGTAGAGTCTTTGGTCTGAGAATCGAAGGTTTACCCGGCAACTATCCGGTACCTTTATGCCTGCCCCGCCGCCTTTGCGGATTTCCGATAAGCTTCTTGAGACCACTGGAAAGCTTTATTGGCATGTTCCATTGCTTGCTTGGAATGCTCGTGTCCGGTTTGGTGATCTCCTTTCGCGTGGTGCGCGGCGGCGACGCGGTGCGCGTGTGCGGCGAGTTCGTGGAATTCGGCAGCTCTTTGATGCGAGTCATTTGGCATAGCATTTTCCATCCTCGGGAGGTCTTTCTCCCACTTCCCTACACATGATTGCACAAAGTCCTTGAGCATCTTGCTTGCCATGTTCCTCGACCTGGGATGTCCTTGAGTGTAGCCTTACGCGCAGTCTTTTCATTCAGCACTGGCTGTGCCCAGTTAGCGAATCGCGTTGCTGCTGATTCTTTCGGAGGAGCTTTTCACGAAGTTCGCGAATTCGCGAGGGGTCCGGGATTCTGCGATGCGTATACTCCAACGTTTTCAAGAGTTTAGGTCTGGCCTCCGCATTGCTGTACGACAAAATGCTGTTTGACTAGAACTTTGCCGTAAACCGAATGCAACACACGAGGAGCATCGAATGAGCACCGAAGTAACCATTGCGAAGCAGGCCATCCACGACATGCTTGAATCCAAAATCAAGGCCGCTGAGGCGAAGCTGGATACGCTAAAGGCGCGGGCCGAGAACGCTAAAGCGAACGCCGAGATCAAGGCGGTCAAGGAGCTTGTGACAAAAAAACCAGTGATCCGGCTGAAGCTGCAGGAACTGAAGAATACTGGCGGAGACCGGTGGGAGCAGGCGAAAAACGACCTTGAGGTGCGGATCACGGAGTTCGAGAAGTCGCTGAAGGGAATCGAATCGAGAACAAAAGCAAGCTGAGGTGCAAAGGTGCGCGTGATGTTCGTCGTCGAATCAAAGAATCTACCGCCCTCGTATGCAGAGAGGGCACGGAGGACTATCGTGAATCGAAGAAACTGGAAGCGAATTTTTGCTGTCACTGTGGTATTCGCAGCGGTTGCGGCGTTCACCTCAATCACACCCCAGGCGCGCTCGGATGACGACCGTGCGGCGAAAGCCAAGGAAGCCGCGGCGCAATCCGCAAAGGCTGCTAAGGCGTTCGACGCAATTATGAAGACCCCGGACAAGGCGATTCCGCGGGATCTACTAGCGCACGCGAGAGCCATCGCCGTATTCCCTCAGGTCATCAAGGCTGCTTTTATAGTTGGCGGCGAGGGCGGGCGCGGGGCCGTGAGCCGGCGCACCAAAACGGGTTGGAGCGATCCCGTATTCTTTCGTGCCGGCGGTGGCAGCGTGGGGCCGCAGTGGGGAGCATCGGCGACCGATTTTGTTCTTCTGTTTATGAACGACGACGCCGTGGGCGGGTTGATGAAAGACAAATTTGAGCTTGGAGCGGAAGCGGGTGTCGCCGGCGGTCCCGTGGGGCGCGAAGCAGGCGCCGGAACTGACGCGCTGATGCATGCAGAGGTTTTGTCCTACTCACGCAGCCGCGGGTTGTTTGCTGGGGTCAACTTGAAGGGCGTGATCATTCGGCCCGAAGACGATTTGAACCAAGCCGTTTATAGCAAGAGCGCACGCGAGCTGTTGAGCGACGATGGCTCTGCCGCCGATTCTGCAGCCGGCCTCGCGGCGTTCCCGCAGGCAATTACACGGCATGCAACGGCAACTGGCTCCGATCACCAACCGCCTGCAGAGTAGCCATCTCCGCTCTCCAGCAGTCGGAAGGATAGGCCGCATGCCGGGCCCGGCCCCGTCGTTGACGGCGCCGCGGACGTGGAGTCCTTCGCCGTTTACAGTGAACAGAACGGAGTATTAATCCATGCGTGAGAGACTTGTGGACGATAATGCAGTTTTTTATCTGGTTGGCAGTGGCATCGCCTCGCTTGCGGCGGCGGCGTTTCTCATTCGCGACGCAGATGTGCCGGGTCGCAACATCACGTTCCTTGAGGAATCCTCCAAAATTGGCGGCAGCCTTGATGCCGCTGGAACTCCCAGAGACGGCTACAGCATGCGTGGCGGCCGAATGTTGGAGAGTAAATATCTCTGCACGTTCGACCTCTTTTCCTCAATTCCTACGCTGGATGAGAGCCGGACGGTCACGCAGGAGATATTCGAATTCAACGAAACGATAAAGACCTCGTCCGAATCTCGCCTCTTCCGCGATGGACACCGGCAGGACGCTCCCAAGTTCGGTCTGAGCGAAAAACATATTTTGACCATCGAGCGTCTGCTGATTGAGCCGGAGGATATGCTCGGACAAAGCAGCATTGCGGATCAGTTCGATCCCTGGTTCTTTGAGACGGATTTCTGGTTCATGTGGTGCACCACGTTCGCATTTCAACCGTGGCACAGCGCCGTGGAGTTTAAGCGCTACCTGGTGCGTTTCACCCACATGGTTTCGGGATTCAACACCCTCACGGGGATAATGCGAACGGTTTACAACCAGTACGACTCGATGGTGCGTCCGCTGCGGAAATGGCTGGAGCAGCGAGGCGTCAAGTTTGCGCTCAATACCCGCGTCACGGATCTTACTTTGGGAAATACGGGCCAGGATTACGCCGTCGCTGGCATCACTTGTGAACATAACGGCCGCGTGGAAGAGATCAAGGTAGAAGAAAAGGATTTCGTTCTCGTCACGCTAGGGTCCATGACCGAAGCTTCCAGTCTGGGTTCGATGAACTCTGCCCCAGTTTTGAAGGGAAAGTCTGACGGCGGCTCCTGGGCGCTCTGGGAGAAGATCGCCGCTGGCAGGGCTCACTTCGGCTGTCCCGCCAAGTTCGCAGACCATATTGATGAATCGAAGTGGTTGTCCTTCACCACGACTCTTTATGATCCGACCTTCTTTCGGCTTGTTCGGGACCTCACGGGCAACGCGCCGGGAGAGGGTGGCCTTATTACCTTTCCGGAATCTGGATGGTTGGCGTCTATCGTCTTAGCGCACCAGCCCCATTTCATCGGGCAACCCGCGGATGTTCAGGTCTTTTGGGGCTACGGCCTTTTCATCGACCAGCTAGGCAACTTCGTTAACAAGCCGATGTCGGCCTGCACGGGCCGGGAAATCATGACGGAAATCGTTGGCCACCTGGGGATCGAAGCCCATTCCGCCAGGATCCTTGAATCCTGCAACTGCATTCCGTGCATGATGCCTTTCATCACCAGTCAGTTTCTGCGCCGGGCCAAGGGCGATCGTCCCCAGGTCCTGCCGGAAAATTCGATAAACCTCGCGTTCATTGGACAATTCTGCGAACTTCCCGATGATGTGGTGTTCACGGTGGAGTATTCGATCCGCTCGGCGCAAACGGCCGTGTACTCGTTGCTTGGACTGAAACGTACACCTCCTCCCGTGTACAAAGGGCAGCATGATCCGCGCGTTCTACGAGAGGCCTTCCTGGCGTTACACGGCAAAGACGCTCACGCCTAGAAATGCTGCTTGCCTAACGCAAGGATTCAGGCAGCAAGGCGAGAATGGATAGAAAGTGCACGGCAACCAGGCCTATTCGAGGGATGTTTCTTTTGAAGGAGAAGTGGACATGATAAAGAAAGTGAAGGGCGGATACCAAGTACTCTCGGAGAAAACGGGCAAAAATCTGGGCGGACCCTACAAGACGCTCGAAGAAGCCAAGAAGCGCCTCCGTCAGGTCGAATTCTTCAAGCACCAAAAGGGCTGATGGGGGCGAGGGCGCGAATGGCGAGAAGGGACGACCTCGAATGATCTGCTATAACGAATGCGGTTGAAGAGACGCTGGATGCGCTTCTGGGTCGCGTATGAGTATCCTCTGCCTATTCTTCTTTGTCGTGAACGACACGGTGTGGAAATGGATCCACCGCCTGGGAGGACCTGGGCTGATCCTCTTGGGCCTCGCCGACAACACCCCTTTCGTCTCTGCCCCCCCGGGAAGCGAGGACATCTTCCTTATCGTGCTCTCGGCGCACCACCGGGAATGGTGGATCTATTACGCACTCATGGCAACTGTGGGAGAAGTGCTTGGCGGTTATCTGACCTACAGGTTGGCCAAAAAAGGCGGCCAACAAACTTTGGAAAAGAAAATCGGGAAACAGCGGGCAGAGAAAATCTACAAACTCTTCGAGAAGCATGGCTTCCTGACGGTATTCACTGGCGCTCTCCTGCCGCCGCCATTCCCGTTCACTTCCGTCCTCATGACCGCCGGCGTCATGCAGTATCCACGCAAGAGCTTCTTTTCTGCGCTGGCCACGGGTCGCGGCCTGCGTTTTTTTGCTGTCGCCTATCTGGGCAGGATTTATGGCCACGAAATGATCGACTTCTTCTCGCGGCACTACCGGACGACGATGTACGCTCTGATCGTGCTGGCAGTGATGGCCGGCATCGGCGCCCTGGTCTATTTCAAATGGTACCGGCCCAAGGCGCAACGTCAGGAGCGCGAGCGCGGCGAGCAAGTCGAAGAATTTCCGGCCCCGGGCCGGCATCTGATAGACAGGAACAGCCGATGAAAGTCTTACGCAGCGGGCGGGGTGGGAACGAGAGCGGAAAATTACCATGACAGAGCGTTTACTTTCGGCTCGAGATCTCGGAGTCGCATTCGGCAACCGTGTCGTTCTGCGTGAATTGAGCTTCGAGGTTTATTCCGGTGACTGCCTCGCGATCATTGGGCCCAATGGGGCCGGAAAGACGGTCTTACTTAAGGCTTTGCAGCACCTGATCCCGCACGAAGGAGAAATTGAATGGAGCCAGACTGCACGAGTTGGGTATGTCCCTCAGAGTGTTGCTGCGGACCGGCAACTTCCCCTAAGGGTCAAAGAATTACTGGCAGCGAAGGCTCGGTACCTGCATCTTGCGGATCAAGAGATGGAACAAGTTTCTTCGGAACTGAATCTGTCGCCTGAATTTCTAAACGCGGGAATGGGCACTCTCTCCGGCGGCCAGTTTCAGAAAGCTTTGATTGCTTTTGCATTGCTTGGGCGGCCCAATGTGCTTTTGTTCGACGAACCGACGGCCAGTCTCGACGAACTCAGCGAAGAGCGCATCTATGAATTGGTTCATGAGTTGCAATCCCAGAAAGGAATTACCGTTATTTTGGTATCGCACGATCTGAGCGTTGTGTATCGCTATGCGAGCCGGGTTTTGTGTTTGAGCAAGGGCAAACCATGCATAGGAGCGCCCAAGGAAATCCTGACACCTGAGAGGCTCGAAGAAGTGTACGGGGCTCCGCCCAAGTTCTATAGCCACATCCAGGAGCATTGAACGCAGCGGGAGCGGTTCGCTCGCGGAAAGAAGAGGGGGCAATCAGCATGGACGCAAGCCACAGTTATGCGGTACTACTTGCAGCGTTTTTTGCCATCGCGGCTGGCCTTGTGGGATCTGTTGCCTTGATGAAGCGAATGGTGCTCGCGAGTGACGTTATCTCGCATCTGGCGCTTCCCGGACTCGGAATTGCCTATCTTCTCAAGAGCAACCCACTGGTCGGTGGCGGAGCGACCTTATTCTTGGGAACGCTCGTTGTCTGGCAGCTTCAAAAGAAGACAGGACTCGCCGCAGACGCCTCAATCGGTGTGGTGTTCGCCGCTTCACTCGGAATCGGCGCACTCGTCACCCCGGGAGAGGATCTGCTGGAAGCGCTATTCGGCAACTTCCAGAAGCTGTCGCTCGTCGGTTTCCTTCTCGGAACGGCTGCCGTCATTCTGGTCGTTCTCTTTGTTGTTCAGATGAAGAACCAATTGATCCTGGACCTTTTCTCTCCCGAGCTTGCTGCTGCAACTGGAGTGAAGGTCGCGCGCCTGGACCTTGGGTTCCTGCTCGTCTTCAGTCTTACCGTACTGGTTGGCCTGCGCTTTATGGGAGCGTTGCTCTCCAGCGCCCTGATCATCATTCCGGCCGCAACGGCGCGCCAGCTGACGGGCAGGATGACCCAATTTGTGGCTGTCGCGTGTGCGGCGAGCTTGATCTCGGTTGCAGTGGGGTTCGTAGTTAGCACGCTGATTCTCAAGACGTCGACGATCGGCCCGACAATCGTAATCGTTTCCGTGCTGCTATTTGTCCTGAGCCTACTTAAGAAGAAGTGAAGTGGGTATGGCAGCGACTCCCCCAGGAGAAAGAGTTCGGGGTTGCGGGAATGAAGAAGAGGGGGAAGCCGTGGAGCAATTGGAAAGACTTTAGGCAACACGATTCTTTTTGAAAGATAGCTGGTTGGACGAGGTGGACCATGAACGAACCGGGATCGTCACCAAAAAAGCATGACCGCGAGGATGAAAAGAAGCGGCAGGAGCAAAATCAGCGCCGGCTTAGTTACGGCATTACGTACTTGATCACCAGTCTGTTGCTCTTGTGGCTGTTCCAAATATTTGTTTTGACTCCGCTGGCCCGAAACTCCGAGATTCCTTACAGCGAGTTCAAGAAAAAACTGGCTGATGCCCAAATTGTAGAGGTAACCGTCGGCGAGAGGGGCATCGTTGGCCAGATGAAAAATCCAAAGCCGGACAAATCTTCTCCGACCATCCCCTTCACTACCTTACCCGCGCCTGCTGGCGACCCCAAGCTGATTGAAGAGCTACAAAACGCAAATGTAACTTACCGCTTCGAGCGCCCACCGAACCCCCTGGGTGGCATTTTGCTGCAGTACCTTCTGCCGCTCGTGCTACTCGGCGGTTTCTGGTATATGGCCTATCGGAGAGCGGGCGGGGCCGCCGGCGGAGGAATGGGCGGCATTTTTGGGGTCGGCAAGAGCAAAGCGATCGAGGTCAAGCCCGAGGACGTTACGGTCACGTACAAAGACGTGGGCGGGGCGGATGAAGCCATTGCCGAGCTGCAAGAGATCATGCAGTTTTTGAAGGCGCCCGAACAATTCGCGCAACTCGGCGGGCACATTCCAAAGGGAGTTTTACTGGTCGGGCCCCCGGGCACAGGCAAGACGCTGCTGGCCAAAGCCACGGCGGGGGAGGCCAAGGTTGCTTTCTTCGAGACCAGTGGCTCCGAGTTTGTCGAGATGTTTGTTGGCGTGGGCGCAGCACGCGTGCGCGACCTCTTCGAGCAGGCGCGCAAGGCCGCTCCTGCGATCATTTTCATTGACGAGATTGATGCCATTGGACAGAGCAGGGGAGGCGTGGCGCGCATGGGCGCCAATGACGAGCGTGAGCAGACCCTCAACCAATTGCTGGCCGAAATTGACGGCTTCAAAACCGATGCCAGCGCCCCAGTGATCATCATGGCTGCCACCAACCGTCCGGAGGTGCTCGACCCGGCACTTCTGCGCGCGGGCCGCTTTGACCGGCAGATCGCCATTGGCAATCCAGATCTCGTTGGCCGGGTGGAAATTCTGAAGATTCATAGCAAGAACATAAAACTGGCGGCAAACTTTGACATGAACCGGGCCGCCCGGATGACCGCCGGTTTCAGCGGCGCTGATCTGGCGAACGCCATGAATGAAGCGGCACTTCTCGCTGCCCGGCGGAAGGCTGCGGCAGTGACGTTGGATGATTTCGAGGCCGCTATCGAACGGGTGATTGCCGGTTCCGAGAAAAAGACTCGGGTGATGAACGAGCAGGAACGAACTACGGTGGCATACCACGAATCGGGCCACGCGCTGGTGGCTGAACTGGTGCCGCATGGCGAACCGGTCAGCAAGATCAGCATCGTTCCCCACAGCCGTGGCGCCTTGGGCTACACGATGCAAATGCCAACCGAAGACCGCTATCTGCTCACGATCGACGAACTGAAGGACAGGATTGCCGTCATGTTGGGCGGGCGTGCCGGTGAAATGGTGGAGTTTGCGACTATCAGCACGGGGGCCAGTGACGACATTATGCGGGCGACTGAGCTGGCCCACCGCATGGTCACCGAATTTGGCATGAGCGAAAAGCTCGGCTCGGTGCGCTACGCAGGTCAGCAGCTCCAATACCTGGGGGGATCGGTCGAAGACAATACCCAGCTCAGTCCAGAGACTCGTCAAGTGATCGACGGGGAAGTCCAACGTCTGGTGACCGAACAATACGAGCGTGCTCAGGCACTGCTGAAAGACCACCTCACGGCGCTTGCAACATTGGCTCAGCAACTGCTCAAGCAGGAGACGGTGAACGGTAGTGACGTGAAAGAGGCGCTGGCGAAAAGTCCGATTCCAGGATCTCCTGGCGATGCCGCCCAATTGCAGAGTCATGCCAAGGGTTGAGCGGTTGAATTCGTGGCGGAACGCCAGCCACATTTTGTTTGCTTAAGAATGCCGCGACTCAGGAAGTCTTGTTTCCTGCGTTGCAGCGGACAGTCAAGACCGGACAGCAGGCTTCGCTAGCGATCTTGTAGGCGTGTAGCCAGCTCTGAGGATTAACCAAGTAGCGGCGCGGACGTAACCCGAGGACAATGAGGCCGGCCTGGCGCTCCTTTGCCCAGTTGAGAATTGTCTGGTCCACAAGTCCCACTTGCCGCTGGTACGACCAGTTAGGCGGCGCGCCGCTCGAAATGAGCTTCCGGAAACGGGCAGTGAACTGATGTTCGTGCTCACCGATCTGGGCAGCTTCGACCTTTTCGAGAACGTGCAGAACGGTGAGCTGTGCGCCATGCTCCCGCGCTAACGATACGGCGTAAGCGGCGGCCCTGTCGGTCTCCGGTGACAGATCGGTGGGATAGAGAATGTGGCTGAGCTTGGCATGAAGCGGCGGGTCGGCGGGAGCACAAGGGCCGACGGTAAGGACTGGGCACATGGCATTCTGAAAGACAGCTTCGGCCACGGAACCCAGTGCCAGTTTGCGGAGTCCCGTTTTCCCCTGCGTGCCGAGCACGATCAGATCAATCTGGCGCTCGCTAATAACACGCTCAAGTTGCTGCCAGACTTCACCATGGCACACTAGCATCTCGTGCGGAATCCCTGCGAGCGCGCCTGTGCGAGACAGCCGCTGCTCCAACTGATGTAATTCTTCGGCGGCCGAGTCAATTGCTGAGACCACGGCGTCCGCGCCCACCATGACGTAGCCGATCGACGAAACCACGTGGACAAGGTAAAACTTCGCGCTGTAACTCCGGGCAATCTCAATGGCGTGGTTGAGCGCCTTGATTGACGAAGAGGAAAAGTCGATTGCGGACAGCACTCGATGAATGCCGAGATCTATAACGAGTGGACCGGAGGACATAGCATAAGCCTCGCTTACTACGAAGGGACGCTACGGACCGCGCCGCTTTGCGGCGGCGTTTTACGGACGGCCGCCGTCTGGGAGATTACATGTTCTCGCTTACTGCGACATTAATATAATGTCGTGCCCGGCGAACGGTCACAGTGACTGCTATCACAGATCGCGCGCAAACTACGGGCAGAATGCTAGAAGATGAGTTTCAATCCAAACTGCAGTTGCCGTGACGGAGTCGCAGTGGAGGTGAGCAATCCCGCGGTTGTTACGGCCGCTCCATTGGCAGTGTACAAGTTGTTGTTCGCGAGGGGGGGCGAGAAATTCGGGTGATTCAGCACGTTGAAAAATTCCGCCCGGAACTGAATATTGAAGTTTTCTGAAATCCGCTTAATGTGATTGTTCTTGAATAGGGAAAGATCGAAGTTCGAAAGCCCAGGGCCAATCAGGGTGTTTCGGCCCGCGTTTCCCATTCGCGTGGCGGGGGTGGGGAACGAGAAGCATTGTGTCTTGATGTAATGCACCGGGTTGCCGGGATTGACGGCCGACTCGCAACCTGGCCCGAAGATCCGGTCAGGGAAGTCAAACGGATACGGGCTCTTCAAGCCGAGAGGATCCCCTCCGATCATAGGCGTAAACGGCAGGCCGCTGCTGACTTGGTAAATTCCGCCAAATTGCCACCCGCTCGCGAACCAGCGCACACCATCCTCGTTGCGTGGGCCAGGAACCTGCCAAATTATGTTGAACACTGCATTGTGACGGATATCAAAGTCGGACAGTCCGCGGTTCACGCTCGTATCGAACCAGGGTAAGTTAAATACGGAATTGAGGAACTGGTTTCCGGCCACGGAGGCGGAACTGGTATCGATGCTCTTGGCCAAAGTGTACGAGGCACCGAACTGCAGGCTTTTCGTCATACGCCGAATGACGTGCGTCTGCAGTGCGTCATAGAAGCTGCTGCCGTTCCATAGAAGCCCGATGATCTGCCCAGCGTTGGGATTCACGCGCGCACCGCTCCCTGCTGGAGTCGGCCAGAAGTATCCAGCCGAAGTGCGGGAGGTCGGTAGAACGATGTCCATGTCCTGAACTTGAAATGGCTGATGGATTCCGTGAGAACCGACGTATGCCACCGTTACAACCAGATTGCTTCCAAACTGTTGCTGAACGTTGAAGTTCCAGTCCATCACGTAATTGCGTTTCGGATGTGAATCAATGTACTCGTAGCGCAGTTGATTCGGTGTCAGCAGCGTGAATGCGGTCGCCGGAAAGCTTCCCGGCGGCAGCCCTGACGAGATCGTTGCGAGCTGGAAGAAGGGGGCAGCACTATAAGCGGCGTTCCCGAATTCATAGGTAAGCGGCAGAACGTCGAAGATGCCGAAAGCGCCGCGAACGGCGGTGCGGCCGGAACGAAAGGGGTCCCACGAGAATCCAATTCTTGGCTCGAAATTTCGGTACGTTGGATTATAGAAATAGGGAGAGCCCAAGTACGGCGTAGCGTCGGTGATGTTGCGCAGATTCGTTAGCCGGCCGTTCACTTCTGTTGGAACTGTTGCCATCTCATACCGAAGGCCCAAATTTGCGGTGAAATTCGAGGCCAGGTGGGCATCGTCCTCGAAGTACGTTCCAACTACGGTTTGACGAATGTTATATGGGGCCACCTTTTGGGTCAGCGCTGCGCTGAATATGGCGGGCTGGTCGGTCAGAAAATTCGTGAGCGACGTGAAATTAAAGACTCCATTCGGCTTTAACGTGCCAAGCTCATTGTCCTGGAGGCGCTCGACATTGGCGCCGAACTTCAACGATTGCATTCCCTTCGTCCAGAACAGATCGTCGTGTACCTGGATGGAATTGAAGCCGTACTTGACCTCTCCGCCCGCGCCGGGTCCGCCCGTGTAATTGGAAATGCCAGTTACTCCAATAAATCCGACAGGGATACCGGGAACGAATCCATTGCCTGGATCGCCCGCAAAAGGGGCCAGCACCTTTATTGGCTTTATTATATCGGCGCTCACGTGGCTGAAGCCCACCCGAAAAGTGTTCACGAACGCCGGCGAAATAATTTTGGTGTATTCGCCGGTTGCAAGCTGACGCCGGGCCAGTGTGCCTGACACGACGGTTTGGAAGAGATCGGGTGCCGTGAGCGTGCCGTCGTCGAACGTGTACGTTCCGTGCACCAGATCAGCAGGAGAAAACTCATGATCAATTCGGGTGGTGAAGAAGTTCTCGTTCCCAATCTGCTGGGTTACTGAGGTGAACGTCCCGGTGTCGCCGTTGATGTTGTTCGTCGGCAACGGATAAAGTGCCAGATACGGTTCCACGAGTGGGCTGACGGTCACAGTTCCAGCGACGAGTTGGCCGTTTCGTGCCGCCTGTGTCGGCACGACTGCAAGTTGGGTGACGCTCTGGTCTTGTCGAAGCCCCTCGTAATCTGCGAAGAAGAAGGTGTGATCTTTTCTTATTGGCCCGCCTAGCGCAGCCCCGAATTGATTGCGCCGAAATGGCGGAATCGTCGCCGGATCGAAATAATTTCGTGCGTCAAGCGTGCTGTTGCGCAAGAATTCATAGACCGACCCGTGCAGCGTATTTGTGCCCTGCCGGGTGACCGCATTGATTACCCCACCGGAAGTTTTGCCGTAATCCGCCTGAGCATTTGCGGTGACCACTGAGAACTCCTGGACGGCATCAACGCCCAGGTCGTTGCCGAGCGCGCTGCCTGGGCCTCCATTCGAGTAATCATTGATGCTGATTCCATCGATCCGGTAATTGTTCTGTTGCGGGCGCCCTCCGGAAACCGTCATCTGCGTTCCCAAACCGCGATTTCCCCGAATCAGGAAGTCAGCGGGTGTGGTCTGCGTTCGGATCTGTGCCACGCCGGGTTCCAGAGCCGCCAATTGAGTCCAATCACGGGCATTGAGAGGCAACTCACGAACCGTCTGGCCGTTTACAACCGCGCCTAGCGTCGCGTCGTTTGTTTCTATTCCGGGCGGCTCGCCTTGCACATGGACGCTCTCGCTGGTATTACCGATAGTCATAGTGAAATTTATTTCTACGTCCGCGCCAACCATGAGTGTGAGGCCGTTGCGGACCTCGGATTTGAAGCCCTTCGCTGACGCCGTAACGCTGTAAGGGCCGGGCGACAAATTCGGCGTGCTGTAAAAACCTGATCGGTTGGTGACCAACTCCCTGGTGAAACCGTCCGCCGTATTCTTGATCGTCACCTGAGCGCCAACGATAACCGCACCCGTGCTGTCCATAACTGTTCCGGCAATGCGCGCGCCGGCGCCCTGCGCATTTAGTCGAACCGCCACCAAGCCGAACAGCGCGACACAAAGAAGGCCATGAGCCGCCCGTGACGACAACCTCACCTCCGCTTTCGTTTTTTGACACTTATTAGACACGCTTTGTTGGCCCTCCTGAAAGGGAAAGAGGGTTGCCGAAGTATCAACTGCCGTTAGGGCGCCCCTCGATATGACGCGCGGCAACGCAGGTCGTCTCCGAGTAGGCAGCTACACTACACCTCTATGGCTCCGGGAATGTCAATATTTCCATTACGAGCATCTCGAGATTGGGCCATCGGCGGCAATGGCACAGGTATTGCGATTCAACTAAGATGTATCCCTAGAGGCCAGGCTCTGTGTGACCGGGCGTGCTCGTCATACCCATGGACGCGCAGCAAAGTCTCAATATGCGGAAACTGCAAACAAAGGCGTTCGTCTTGCTGCTCATCTTGCTAGCGTCCAGCGCCTGCGCTTTTGCCTCGGATACCTCGCTCGATGTTAGCCAGTACGCACACACTGCGTGGAAGATTCGGGAAGGTTTCACCAAAGGTACCATCTTTTCGATAGCGCAGACGCCTGATGGTTATTTGTGGCTGGGAACGGAATTCGGATTGGTCCGCTTCGATGGTGTCCAAGCCATCCCGTGGCAGCCACCAGATGGTGAGCGACTGCCCAGTACTTGGATCAAGTCCCTCTTGGTTGCGCGCGACGGCACTCTTTGGATCGGTACCGAGAAGGGACTTGCCAGTTGGAGGGACGGCAAGCTTACGGAATATCGAGAAGTTGCCGGGCAAGCTGTTACTTCACTGCTGCAAGACCCTGAGGGAACGCTTTGGTTTGGGGTCAGGAACCCCGGCAGGCTCTGCGCCGTCCGACTCGCTAAGGCCCAGTGTTACGGAGCCGGGAGTTTCGGCTGGTCCGTTCCTGCTTTGTACGAGGACCACGAAGGCAATCTGTGGGTCTCGGCACAAACGGGTCTGTGGCGATGGGCGCCTAATCCTCCGGAGCACTTCCGGTTGCCCCATGGCCCAATTGAGGCAAAGGCGCTCATCGAAAGCGACAACGGCGTACTCTTGATGGCAACGGGTACATCCGGCCCGTTCGCAAGTTCGGTCACTGGTTTGACCGAAGGGCTGGAACAGTTTGTGGGCGGGAAGATTCGCAGCTACTCACTTCCCGGGATCGCCAGGCAGTTCAGGCCCACTTACCTGTTCCGGAGCAGAGATGGCAGCTTGTGGGTCGGCACTGCGGAAGGTTTGTTGCACCTGCATCAGGGCAGGACCGATAGACTCTCGGTCACTGAAGGCCTCTCCGGCAATTTTATAAGAAATATTTTTGAAGATCGCGAAGACAACGTTTGGGTGAGCACGGAACAAGGGCTCGATCGGTTTCGTGAATTCGCGGTGCCGACAATTTCGGAAAACGAGCAGGGGTTTTCAACTTCCGCAGTTACGGTGCTGGAAGCGACCCTGGATGGAAGTATTTGGATTCTCACGGCGGATGGGCTGAATCGCTGGCAAAACGGGCATGTGACCGTTTACGGTAAGCGAAATGTGGCGGGCCAAAACAGGCGAACAGGTGAGCGACAGCCAATTGCCAGCGCGAGCGTAACCGAAATCGCGAACAGAGGACTTCGAGGCGCGCTGTATTCGCTGGGGCAGGATGATCGGGGACGACTGTGGGCCGGGGGTGGCGAAGGCGTTTTCTACTTCGACCGCGGTCGGTTTGTGCGGGTTCCTGGTCTCCCAGGCGGAAACATCTCCTCCATTGCCGGGGATGGACACGGAAAGGTTTGGATAAGCAACCTCCACGAAGGCCTTTTCTATTCGACGCCAGAGGGTGTCGTTCAGCGCATTCCTTGGGGCCGATTCGAACACAAACAAGGGTCGGTAGCTCTGCTGCCTGATCGGTTGCACGGCGGCCTATGGCTCGGATTTCTTGACGGCGGAATGGCTTACCTGAAAGACGCCCAGATCTCTTCCTTCAATGTTGCGGACGGGCTGGGCAATGGCTCAGTGAGCGACCTTCAACTTGGATCGGACGGTGCTGTTTGGGCCGCCACCGAGAGCGGCTTAAGCCGAGTGGAAAACGGCCGCGTCATAACCCTTACCAGCAAGAATGGTCTGCCCTGCGATGGCGTTAACTGGGTCATGGAAGACAATGATCGTTCCCTCTGGTTGTACATGGCCTGCGGCCTGGTGCGGATTGCCCGTTCCGAGTTGGAAGCCTGGGTGAGTGATCCGAAGCGGAAGGTCCAGACCACAGTTTTCGACAGCTCTGATGGAGTGAGGAGTCGTGCCCTTCCTGGCCCCTACGGACGAAAGGTGACCAAGTCGCTGGATGGGAGAATATGGTTCTCACCACCGGACGGGGTCAGCGTCATCGATCCGCGGCATCTTCCGTTCAACAAGCTGCCACCTCCTGTATACGTTCAACAAATAACTGCGGATGACAAGAAGTATGAGGCTTCACAGGGATTGCGCCTGCCTCCGCGGGTGCGCGATCTCTCGATCGATTACACCACGCTGAGCCTCGTTGCGCCGGAGAAAGTGCGCTTCCGCTTCAAGCTGGAGGGCCAGGATAGCAACTGGAGAGAAGTCGTCAACAACCGTCACGTGCAGTACTCGAACCTTCTGCCACGCAACTATCGCTTCCGCGTTACCGCCTGCAATAACAGCGGTGTGTGGAACCAGGAGGGCGCTTCGCTGGATTTTTCCGTCGACGCGGCGTACTACCAGACCACTCGGTTCCGCTTGTCGTGCGTGGCCGCTTTTGTGGCATTGCTCTGGGTGCTTTATCAACTGCGGTTGCGGCAACTGGCCCGGCAGTTCAACATGACCCTGGAAGCGCGCATCAGCGAGCGGACACGCATCGCGCGGGATTTGCACGATACGCTGCTGCAAAGTTTTCAGGGGCTGCTGCTGCGGTTTCAGGCGGCTTCCGAACTGTTCCCAACGCGTCCGGCTGAAGCCAAACAAACACTCGATAGCGCCATCGATCAGGCCGCGCAAGCGATCACCGAGGGCCGGGATGCGGTACAGGGGTTGCGC